>Ga0102956_1000150_pt1 | contig 23091 bp, 19 predicted proteins | sample SalPonF2_A_D2_MG_FD_84515 | JGI IMG/M metagenome (GOLD analysis project Ga0102956, IMG submission 84515) | Salt pond soil microbial communities from South San Francisco under conditions of wetland restoration - Salt Pond MetaG SF2_A_D2_MG ...
CCGTCCTGGCCCCCCTTGCTCTTGCCGTTGTTGCTCCCCTTGCGTCCGCCCGAGCGGCCGCCCTTCTTCTCACCGCCGCTCTTCTCACCGCCGCTCTTCTCACCGCCGCGGCCCGACTCCGTCTTCTCGGCGGCGGCGCGGAAGCGGCCGAAGCCGCTCAGAGCGACCCGGGAGGCTCCGGGGGTTCCCAGGAGCGTGCCGGCGACGACGGCGAGCAAGAGGAGCGCGGCCGTGGCGGTCGCGGCGGCCGCAACCGGCGCGGCCGCTCGGGCGGCGGGCGCAAGGGCGGACTGAACTTCCGCGAGCTCCAGTCCAAGATCGTTCCGGAGCTGCACCTCCTGGCGAAGGAGGTCGGGCTCGAGGACTACCGCCAGATGAGCAAGGACGATCTGGCGCTCGCCATCCTCGAGCGCTCGGCCGAGGGCGAAGGGCTGAAGCTCGTGCAGGGCTACCTGGAGATCTCCTCGGACGGCTACGGCTTCCTGCAGGAGTCGCTGCTGCAGCTCAGCTCGCGCAGCATCATCGTGTCGGCCGGGCTCATCAAGCAGTTCAAGCTGCGCACCGGCGACTACATCCTGGGCAAGGCGCGGCGCCCGCGCGACAACGAGCGCTACGGGACCCTGATCCGGGTGGAGGCCGTGAACGGCGTGGATCCGTTCCACGCCGCCAAGCGCCCCCGGTTCGACGATCTGGTCCCCACCTTCCCGGAGCGGCGCATCAAGCTGGAGACCGATCAGAACGAGCTCTCGGCCCGGGTGATCGACCTGCTCGCGCCGATCGGCCGGGGGCAGCGCGGCCTGATCGTGGCGCCGCCCAAGGCAGGGAAGACCACCCTGCTCAAGAAGATCGCCAATTCGGTGGTCAGCAACGAGGACGACATCAAGGTCATCGTGCTGCTCGTGGACGAGCGGCCCGAGGAGGTCACCGACTTCCGCGAGTCGGTGAGCGGGGTGGAGGTCATCGCCAGCACCTTCGACGAGCCCCCCGCGAACCACATCCGGGTGGCCGAGTTCGTGCACGAGCGCGCACGGCGCATCGTCGAAGAGGGCGGGCACGTGATGATCCTGCTCGACTCGATCACCCGTCTGGCGCGCGCCAACAACCTGGTGACGCCGGCGACCGGGCGCACCCTGTCGGGGGGTCTGGATTCCAACGCCCTGCACTGGCCGAAGCGTTTCCTCGGAGCGGCCCGCAACATCCGCGGCGGCGGCAGCCTCAGCATCCTGGCCACCGCGCTGGTCGAGACGGGCTCCCGCATGGACGACGTCATCTTCGAGGAGTTCAAGGGGACCGGCAACATGGAGCTGCACCTCAGCCGGCGCCTCGAGGAGCGCCGCATCTTCCCGGCCATCGACATCCTCAAGTCGGGCACCCGGCGTGAGGACCTGCTCCTGGGCGAGGCGATCCTGGCGAAGATGTGGCTCCTCCGCAAGGTCATCAGCGACATGGATGCCGCCGAGGCCATGGAGATGCTGCTCTCGCGGCTGTCGCGCACCAAGAGCAATGAGGAATTCCTCGCCACGCTGGGTCAGGGCTGAGTGACAGCGTAGTGCCATGAGCAGGGCGCGCCTGGGCGCGGTCGTCGTGATCGCGCTGCTGCCGCTGCTGCTCGGCGCGCTCGGGCACGCCGAGCAGAGCTACGTGGTGCGCCCCGGCGACACCCTCTTCGCGCTGGCCCGGCGCTTCGACACCACCGTCGCCACCCTGGTGGCGTCCAACCGGCTCGAGAGCGACGTCCTGCACGTCGGTCAGGTGCTCCGGGTGCCGGGCGGGCAGCGAGGCGGGTATCGCATCACCATCGCGAGGCCCGGCGAGACCCTGGCGGACCTCGCGCGGCGCGTGGGCCGGACGCCCGCGTCGCTGGCGTCCGCCAACCCGGGCCTCGCCTCGGGCGGGGTGGCGGCGGGCGCGGCGATCTCGGTGCCCCCGGCCGACGGCGTGACCGTCGAGGCCGCTCCGGGCGACACCCTGGCCAGCCTGGCAGCCCGTTCGGCAACGACCGCCCAAGCCCTCGCCCGTTTGAACGACCTGGCGGGAGATGCCGTCGTGCAACCCGGCCAGGCCGTGCTGTTGCCGTTGGGCGCCAACGGTGCGGGAGGCGGGGCGAACGGCATCGGCGGCGCCGGACCGGCGCCCGCTGGCGGCTCTGGCGACGGTGTCACCGCGGCGCCCACGTCTGCGCCTTCCCCGGCGGGCCCGTCCTCGGCGCGCCCGGACCCGGCGGGCCCGGACCCGGCGGGGCGGTCACCCGCGTCCGGCGCGCGCTCGGCCGGCGCGCGCTCGGCCGTCGCCGCGGCTGCGGCGCCCGGTGACGCGAGCTCGGGGCGCGAGCGCTTGCGCCGGCTGCAGGACGCCGACCTGCGCGCGGCCGTCGCCCGCCTGCCGGCGGTCTCCTTCGAGAGCGACACCTTCCGGACGCCGGTGCACGGGAGGGTGTCGTCGCGTTTCGGCTGGCGGGCGTTGAGCGTGAACGGCAACCACTTCCATGCCGGCGTGGACCTGGCGGTTCCCCTGGGGACGCCGGTGCACGCCGCTCGCGACGGTCTCGTCGCCAAGGCCGGTTGGGGCGGCACGTACGGCGACGTGGTGTACCTCGACCACGGCGACGGCACGCAGACCCGCTACGCCCACCTCAGCAGCATCGACGTGCACGTCGGCGAGGCCCTGCGGCAGGGGGACGTGCTGGGGCTTGCCGGCAGCACCGGCGCGTCGACGGGGCCGCACGTTCACTTCGAGTTGCGCTTCGATGGCCGGGCGGTCGATCCGCTCGACTACCTGCAGCCGATGGCGACGCCCTGAGCGGGCGGGGAACGGACACAGACGGGGCTCGACCCGGGAGCGTAGCGTGTGGGCGTGGCCAGAGTGCTACTGGTAGAGCCGAACGATCACCTGAGGCGCGTGTTCCGCCGCCGCTTCGAGCGTGAGGGCTTCGAGTTGGTGGAAGCCGTCGACGGCGAGGGAGCGCTGGGCGTTGCCCGCCGCGGCATGCCCGACGTCATCGTGGTCGAGGGCTCCGTACGCGACGCCGCCGGCCTCGACCTGCCCGGCCTGCTGGCCCGCGACCCGGAGCTCTGCGGGGTGCCCCTGATCGTGCTCGAGGGGCGGTCGGGTCTCGCGGTCCACCGCACCCCGAACGCCGAGGCGGCCACCCACGTTGCGGCCGCCTCCCGGCAGGCGACCCACCAGGCCTCGACCCGCGGCGAGATCGTCGACCACGCCCGCTGGCCGGAGGGCGCGTGCGCGTCTACCGAGCCCCCGGCCCAGGGCGAACCCGACGCTCGCCCTCTGGCGCCGCTATTCGAGGAGCTTCGCCACCCCTTCCGGCCGGGCCGCCTGGTCGAGCTCGCCCGGGGCGTGATCGCGTCGGGCGCGGGTCGCACCGGCGGCGGTTGAGGCCTTCGAGGTACGCATCGACGATGCGTGGGCGGTGCCCTGCGCGAGAAGGGCCGTTCGCATCGATTTTCGTTGACGTTGGTGGGGAAGCGCGGCTATACTCGCTTGTGACGATTCTTCGGAATGATTCCGAGGATATGCCTAGGGGATGACGAACCATGTGGATCTCGACGAAGGCCCAATACGGCATGCGAGCCCTGGTCGAGGTGGCGCTCGGCGGCGACGATCCGACCAGTCTCAAGACGGTTGCCGACCGCCAGAACCTGAGCCACCAGTACCTTGAGCAGATCTTCGCCGTGCTGCGGCGGGCCGGGATCGTGGAGTCCGTTCGAGGCGCCCGCGGAGGCTACCGCATGGGGCGCTCGCTCGACGCCGTTCCGGCGCTCGAGGTCGTCGAGCTGCTCGAGGGCAGCGTGGCGCCGGTCACCTGCATCGACGACGAGGGCACCTGCGAGCGCGTGGGCCACTGCTCGACCGAGATCCTGTGGCGCCGTGTAGACGCCGCCGTGCGCGAGGTGCTGGGGTCGACCTCGCTCGCCGATCTGGTGGCGCAGCGGCAGATCCTCGGGCTGGGAAGCCTCCGCGAGGCCGAGAGCTTCGGGCGGGCCGGCTGATCGGCGCCCCCGGCAGCCGGCGCGACGCGCCCCTCTACCTCGATTTCGCCGCCACCACGCCGCTCGATCCGGCGGTGCTGGAAGCGATGATGCCCGCGTTGACCGACGGATACGGAAACCCCGCCAGCGTGCACCGTGCGGGGCAGCGCGCGCGCAGGCTGGTCGAGCGCGCGCGCGAGCAGGTGGCGGGAGCGCTGGGCGCGCGTGCGCGACAGATCCACTTCACGTCCGGAGCGACCGAGGCCGACAATCAGGCCCTCCGCGGCATCCTGGAGGGAAGCCGGGGCGGCCTGGTGACCAGTCCGCTGGAACACGCCGCGGTGCTGTCCACCGCGCGCGTGCTCCAGGAGGCCGGGACGCCGGTCCGCTACGTCCGACCCGACGAGCACGGGCGCGTCGACATCGAGGCGCTCGACGCCGCCCTGGCCGGCGCGCCGGGCACCCGCCTGGTCGCGCTGATGGCCGTCAACAACGAGACCGGCGTGCTCACCGACGTCGGCGCCGCGGCGGAGGTGACGCACCGGCACGGAGCGCTCCTGTTCTGCGACGCGGTGCAGGGCTTCGGGCTGGAGGCGTTGGACGCCGGGGCCCTGGGGGTCGACCTGCTGGCGGTGTCGGGGCACAAGATCTTCGGTCCCAAGGGAGCGGGTGCGCTCTACGTCGCCGACGGCGTGGAGGTGCGGCCGCTGCTGTTCGGCGGCGAGCAGGAGCGCGGCCTGCGGCCGGGTACCCACGCCACCCCCGCCATCGTCGGATTGGGCGCGGCCGCCGAGCGTGCCGCGAAGCAGCGCGGCCCCCGCAGCGAGGCGGCGCGGCGCGCCCGCGACGCCTTCGAGGCCGCCGCTACGAGCGTGCCGGGCGTCCGGGTGAACGGGGGTGGCGCGCCCCGCGGCGTCAAGCACAGCAACCTGCGCGTCGATGGCGTCGACGGCGAGACGCTGCTGCTCGCCCTCGACGACCTCGGCGTGCAGGCGAGTGCGGGGAGCGCCTGCTCGGCCGGGAGCCTGGAGCCGAGCCACGTGCTTCTGGCGATGGGGTTGAGCGCGGCCGAAGCGAAGGCGAGCGTGCGCTTCAGCTTCGCCCACAGCGTGAGCGAGGCCGACGCCATCGAGGCGGCGGGCTTGTTCGAGCGGGCCGTGGCGCGGTGCAGGAAAGAGGTGGCGTGAGCCGCGTTGGGGGCGCTCAGGCCGTCTTGCGGCGTTGAGCGCGCTCGAGGGCGCGCGCCGGCTCGTCCAGGTCGCCCTCTTCCAGCGTGAGACGGGTGATCTCGCTGCCGGGGATCTCGTACATGAGGTCGGTCAGGGCGCGTTCGAGCACCGACCGCAGCGCGCGGGCGCCGGTGCGCCGTTCGCGGGCCCGCCGCGCGACCTCGTACAGGACGCCCTGGCTGAAGCTCAGCTCCACGCCTTCCAACGCGAAGAGCTCGCGGTACTGCTTGACCAGTGCGTTGCGAGGCTTGGTCAACACGTCCACCAGGGCCTCCAGGCTGAGGTCCTGCAAGCGCACGGTGACCGCCAGCCGGCCGATGAGCTCGGGGATCAGCCCGAAGGCCATCAGGTCCTCGGGTAGCACCTCGGCCTGCTCGACCGGGTCGGGGCCGCCGAGCACGGCGGGGTCGCCCTGGAAGCCCACGCGCGATACGCTCACGCGCCGGCGCAGGATGTCCTCGAGCCCCTCGAACGCGCCCCCCACGATGAACAGGATGTTGGTGGTGTCGACCGGGATGAGCTCCTGATGGGGGTGCTTGCGCCCGCCCTGCGGCGGGACATGCGTCACGGTGCCCTCGATGATCTTGAGGAGCGCCTGCTGGACCCCCTCGCCGGAGACGTCGCGGGTGATCGACACGCCCTCGGACTTGCGCGCGATCTTGTCGATCTCGTCGATGTAGATGATGCCGCGCTCGGCGGCCGCCACGTCGTAGTTCGCCACCTGCAGCAGGCGGAGCACGATGTTCTCGACGTCGTCACCCACGTAGCCCGCCTCGGTGAGGGTGGTGGCGTCGGCGATGGCGAAGGGGACCTCGAGCGTCCTGGCGAGGCTGCGTGCCAGCAGCGTCTTGCCGGTGCCGCTGTTGCCGATCAGCAGGATGTTGGCCTTCTCGATCTCGGCGTCGGGGTTCTGCAGGCGCCGGTAGTGGTTGTACACGGCCACCGCCAGGGTGCGCTTGGCGTCGTCCTGCTCGATCACGTACTGGTCGAGGTGGGCTTTCAGCTCGCGCGGGGGCGGCAGGCGGAGCTTGGGGAGCTTGCGTTGCTCGGCCCCGGCCAGCACATCGTTGACGCGCTCGGCGCAGTCGTTGCAGATGTGGGCGCCGCCGTTGGCGGCCGAGACCAGCTCGCGCACCTCGGCCTGGGTTCGGCCGCAGAAGCTGCACCGGGCCTGTGCCACGCTCAGCCTGCCTTGTCGGACCCGAAGCGACCGAGGTGCCGCGGCTCCACGACCCGATCGATCAGGCCGTAGGTCAACGCCTCCTCGGGCGCCATGAAGTTGTCGCGCTCCATGTCCTGGCGGAGCTTCTCGCGCGCGTGGCCGGTGTGCTGCTGGTAGATCGATTCCAGCGTGTCGCGGATCTCCATGAACTCGCGCGCCTGCACCTCGAGGTCCGGCAGGCTCGAGCGCGGGAAGCCCGCCGAGCCCGCGTGGATCATGATGCGGCTGTGGGGCAGGGCCACGCGGTGGCCGCGTTCGCCCGCCATCAGGATGACGGAGCCCATCGACATCGCGATCCCTACGCAGTTGGTGTGCACCGGCGCCGAGATGTACTGCATCACGTCGTAGATCGCCAACCCGGCGTAAACCTCGCCGCCCGGCGTGTTGATGAACATGTTGATGGGCTGTTCGCTCGACTGCGAGTCGAGCAGCAGGAGCTGCGCGGTGATCACGTTGGCGGTCTCGGAGTCGATGGCGGCCCCGAGGAAGATGATCCGCTCCTTGAGCAGGCGACTGTAGACGTCGTAGGTCCGCTCACCGCGGCCGGTCTGTTCGATCACGTAAGGGACGAGCGGCATACGGCCTCCAGCTTACCACCGCACCGGGGCGCGGGGCCCGGCGCACCGAGCAGGCGCCCGCGCGCTGCCGGCGCCTCGCGTCAGCTCCCCGAGCGCGGCGCCTCCGCCTCGTCCTCGCGGTCCTCGCTGCCGGGTGCCTCGTCGTCTTCCGGCTCGTCGTCGGCCGCGCCCGCCGCCGCAGACTCGTAGGCGGCCTCTGCGGCCTCGGCGTCGTCGCCGGTGGCTGCGCCGGTCAACTCCCGGACGACCTCGCGGAGAGCCTTGTCGCGCGCCAGCAGGAAGCGGTAGTTCGCCAGCCAGCGCTCGCCCATCTCGCGCTTGAAGCGGCCCGGTTCCTGCTGCCGGCGCCGCGCCATGTAGCGCACCGCGTCGTCGAGCTCTTCGTCGCTGACCTCGGTGCCGCGCACCTCCTGCAGTCGCTCGAGCACCAGATCGCGCCGTACCCCGCGCTCGGCTGCCTGCTGGAGCTCGGCCTCGAAGGCCTCGCGCCCCTCGCGGGCTTCGAGGTCGGCCAGGTAGCGCTCGAGCGTGGTGCCCTGCTGCTGCTGGAGATCGTCCTCGAGGTCCTGCAGGAGACTACGCTGACGGCGCTGCAGCAGGCTGGCGGGCACCTCGAAGTCGGTGCCGGCGACGAGCTTGTCGAGCAGCTCCTCGCGCTGCTCATCGAACGCCTCCCGCTCGAGCTGGCTCTTCAGGCTGCTCTCGATCTGCTCGCGGGCTTCCGCCCAGCTCTCGAACCCGAGGGTCTTGGCAAAGTCGTCGTCCACCTCGGGCTTCTCCTTGCCCTTGACGTCCTTCACCAGCACGCGAAGGGTGCGCTTGACCGGCTCCGCATCCTCTTGCGACGCCTGCGCATCGTCCAGGAGCTCGAGATCGATGATGTCGCCGATGCTCTTCCCGACGAGCTGCTCGCGGATCTCCTCGGCCGCCGACTCCATGTCTACCGGCTGCACCGAGCCCGTCCCCTCCGGCGGCTCGTCGCCCTCGCTCCCGGCCGGGAGCGACTCGAGCAGCACGTAGTCGGTGCCTTCAACGCTGCGCTCCACCGGGACCAGCGTTGCGTTCTGGTTGCGGAGCTGTTCGATGGTGTCGTTCACCATGGACTCGTCGAGCTCGCGGGCGGCGGCGTCGATGACGATCTCGGCAACGTCGGGCAGGGAGACCTCGGGGTAGAGCTCGGCGTGCACCTCGAAGCTGAACGGCTCGCCCTCCTTGGGCGCGTCGGCGTGGAAGTGGGCGTGCACCGGCGTGAGATCGAGCTCACGCACCGCGTCGGCGTAGTTCGCGTCGACCAGTGCCTCCTGGACCTCTTCCTCGAGCGTTTCGCGGCCGATGCGTCGCTCCAGCACCCCTCGCGGCGCCCGCCCCGGGCGGAACCCCGGCACCTTCATCTGGCGCGAGAGCGTCCCCAGCACGCGATCGAACGCGGTGTCGACCTCGCCCGCCGGGACCGTGACCTTGAACGTGGCGTTGATCGCCTGCTTCTCGATGAGCTCTGCTTCCATGGGTCTCCTAGCCTTTCCACGTCGCGCGGGCGCCCGCGCGGGGCGGAGCCGGGTCCGGCAAGGCAGCGACGCGCGTTCGCCGGTGGGCGAGCGCTTTCAAAGAGAGCGGCAAGCCCTGGGGCTTGCCGTCCTGGTGCGAGGAGCGGGACTTGAACCCGCACGGCTAGGCCACTAGATCCTAAATCTAGCGCGTCTACCAATTCCGCCATCCTCGCATGAGGCGCCCCGGAGGGCCGCTGGCGCAGCGCGGCTGCAATCACGCCGCGAGGAGGGGCCGCGCAGCGGCCCCTCTCGGGCGCCGGGGCCGGCCCGTGTTGGACCTTGCCCCGTTGGGTGGGGTGGATGATGGGATTTGAACCCACGACCCTCGGAACCACAATCCGATGCTCTAACCGACTGAGCTACATCCACCAAGCTCGCGTCCATAAGTCTAGCAGACCGGCTCGGTGCTTGGGAACGGGAGCTACAGCCCCACCCCTGGCGTCGACCTGACGGCGACCTCACGCCGGCCTCACGGGTCGGGTCCTACCGTCCACTTCCGAGAGAGCCGCGAGCACCGGTTGCGCGGCAGGAAGGAAGCGGGCATGCGAAACCTCGAGATCGTACGGACGGAACGGAAAGCAGCGCGCGTGACGCGATGGAACGTTGGTCTTCGGGGAGGGATCGCGATCCTCGCGCTTGCCTGGTTGGTCTTCGCCGGTACGGCGAGCGCTCAACGAGCCCGCACCGCGCAGGAGATGCGAGCGCTGAAGTGCCACTACCTGGTCTCGCGCGTGGCCAGGTACGACGCAGCGGCCGCCGAACGTCGCCTGCCGGCATGCGAAGCGCTCGACCGGAACGTGGGGCGCAGGCCCGAACCGTTGCCGGCGCGTCTGGCATGGGAGCGGGAGATGCGCGACGTGAGGGCCGCCGCCCGGGACCACCGGCAGAAGCTGGAACGCGCTTCGCTCTCCCACGCCCAGGAGATGCGGGAGATCAAGCGATTGGCACGCAAGCACAGGACACGTCCTGTCGATTCCTTGGAGGCGACCACACGCTGATGGCATCGGCGATCCCGAAGAGGGGACGCGGACGTGTCGAAGATACGGAACGGACCCGCCAGGGACCGTTGCGGGCCGCAACGCGCGTCGACCCCCCACGGGGAGAATCCGTGGAGGGCCGGCGCGCCGCTACAATGGGACGTGGCGGCGTACGTTCGCATGCTGGGACGCCCCAGCATTGTTCGTGACACCGACGCGCTGGACCTTCCCGCCGGAAAGACGTCCGCCCTGCTCTACTACCTCGCATATCGGCGCGACTGGGTCGACCGCGATACCCTCCTGGGGCTGCTCTATCCGGAATCCGACGAGCGGCGTGCGAGGCAGAGCCTGCGAAGCCTGATCGCGTACGTTCGCCGGCGGGACCTCGCACGTACGATCGATGTGGAGCCGACGCGGCTGCGCTGGCGCGTCGCGAGCGACGTCACAGCCTTCCTGGAAGCGTTGAGCGAGGACCGACGTGCCGCCGCCGTGGAGGGCTACGGGGGACCCTTCCTCGCGGGCTTCGCGCTCCCCGGCACGAATGCGCTCCAAGGTTGGATCGAGTCCGTGCGAGCTGAGCTGGCGCGAGGCTGGCGCGATGCGGCGGTCGGGCTCGCGTCCGATCTGTGTGCCGAGAAGCGTTACGGGGAAGCGGCCCGGCTGCTGGCGGAGGTCCTCGAGGCGGACCCGCTCGACGAAGGCGCGCTGCGCTTGCGTCTGGCCGCGCTTGCCCAGGATGGCCACCGAAGCGCCGCCCTTGCTGCGTACCGGGGGTTCGCCGCGATGCTCGCCCACGAGCTCGAAGTCGAGCCGGAGGAGGCGACGGCGCGGCTGGCGGAGCTGATCACGAACGATGAGACCGATGCGATCCGCCTGGCAGCGCGAGAGGAGACCGCGGAGGTAGGCGGCGAGGCGCCCACCGCAGCGGGGCGACGGGCTCGATGGCCGCGTCGGCTCGGTCCGTCGGACGCGCGGCCGACGTGGCAGGCCTGGACGACGTCCTGCGATGCCGCCTCCTGAGGGTGAAGGGCGGGCTCCTGATGTGGTCGGCCGACTACGCCGGTGCCTGGGGCCCGCTGCAGGCGGCCCTGGATCTCGCGAAGGGCACCGGTGACCGGCATGAGGAGGGCCTGACCCTCTTCGCTCTCGGCTTGTGGGTCGGGTTCAGCGGAACCGGCGACGACGGCTCCGAGACCCGCGCCACCGGGAGGCGCTACTTCGCTCGCTGTCTGGAGCTCTTCGGTCAGGAGGGCGATCGTTACCACGAGGCGCGTTCCCTGATGAATCTGGCCGTGGTCGTCGACGACGTTCGGAGGCGCGAAGCGTTGCTGCGCGATGCGATCGAGGCGTTCCGCTCGTGCAACGGCTTCTTCGGGCTCACGCTGGCACTGCACAACCTGGCGCAGACACGTCGGCATGTCGACGGCGCCTACGACGATGCACGGGTCCTGTTCGACGAAGCGGTCGAGGTGGAACGATCGCAGGGGATCCACGCCCGGCACGCGTGGTGGCTCGCGGGCCGCGCGGACGTGCTCGTCGACAGCGGCAGGCTGGACGAAGCGGAGCGCGACCGGGAGGAGATCGAGGCGATGACGCCCTCACTCGGTGCCGGGTTCGGCGCGTGGGAGATCGAACACGCGGGGGTGATCCGCGGAAGGCTGCAGCTGGAGCGGGGTTGGCCCGACCTGGCGGCCGCGACATTCCGACGGGTGGCCCGCTGGGAGTCCGGCGCCCCCGATCCCTTCGGCTACCGATTGCGGGCGATGTGCTGGGAGGCCGTGGCGCAGTGGCAGGCGGAGCGGTGGGAGAGCGGGGAGCGTCTGGCGTTGGCGGTGCTCCGCGTTCCCGAGTGGCGACGCAACCCGTTCGCGTTCCCGCTGCGCCCGTACAACGCGTTGGTGGATTCGTTGGTGGTCGAAGCGCGTGTTCGCCGGGGCGACGTCGCCGCCGCACTCGAGACGCTGGTCGACGCCCTCGGTACGGTGAAGCCGTTCAGGCTGCTACCATCGGCCCTTCGATTGTGCCTCGCCACCGCCCGGCTCGCCGCGTTCACGGGTTCGGCGGACGAGGCGGGCCGGCTGCTCACGCTCGCCGCCCGCCACCCGGCGGCGACGGCGTTCACGCGCGCAGAGGCGCGGCGCCGGTTGGCCGCCTCCGAGGGCTGCGGCCACGCCGGGGTCGGAATCGAGGCGGGGGACGAGCCTGGTGGTGCGCGGGCCGCCGCCGACGCGCCGCCATCGTTCGACGTCGTCTGGGACACCCTGGAGGCGGTCACGGTGAGGCTCGCGGCCGCGCTCGCGGCGGCCAGCGAGGGGTGAGCTCAGCTGGAGCCGGTGCCGGGAGCGCTTGGCCGACCTCGTGCGCCGCCTGCCGGGTTCTCGGGTCGAGGAAGCGAGCGCGTCAAGCGGTCTTCGGAGGGGGCTCCGAAGAGGCCGGCAGTCGGACCTCGAAGCACGTGCGCCCGGGAGCCGACTCGACGCGAACGCTACCCTCGTGATCCTGCACGATGCGGTACACGATGTCCAGCCCCAGCCCCGTTCCTCGACCGACCTCCTTGGTGGTGAAGAAGGGCTCGAAGACCCGTCGCTGCACCTCGGGCGGCATGCCGGGACCGTTGTCGATGACCTGAACGATCGCTTCGCCGGCGGAGTGCAACGTCGTGACCAGGATCTCCCCGCCCGGCGGGAGGACGTCGACGGCGTTGTCGATGAGGTTCATCCACACCTGATTGAGCTCACCGGGGTTCGCCCTCACCCGGGGAAGCAACGGATCGAGATCGGTCTTCACGCCGATCTCCTTGCTGCGCAGCTCGTGCGTCAGCATGGCGAGCGTGGACCGGATCCCTTCGTGGACATCGATGGCGCTCTTCGTCGGAGCCCGGTCCATGTTCGAGTAGGCCTTGATCGACCCGATCAGCTCGGTGATGCGGCGGGTGGCCTCGCCGACGTCCTCCAGCAGTCTCCGCGCTGCCAGGTCCGCCTCGATCCACTGGAGCGCGGGCGGGACCACCGCTTCCGGTAGCGCCCGGGTCGCCTCGTCGAGGTGCGGCTCCGTCACGCCGGCAGCCACGAGCGTCTCCGCGACGAGCCAGGCGTCGGCGACCGACCGATGCTCGAGCCAGGCGATGAGGGCGTCCTCCGCCTCGCTGCGTTCCAGGGGTTCGAGGCCGCCACCCGCTGCGGCTCGGTCGATGGTCGCCAGCGTCAGCAAGGGGACGAGGCGATCGGCCTCCACCTGGCGCTCGAGGAGAGAGCGTGCGACGTCACTGAGGGTCTGGAGTCGGCGCGCCAGCTCGTCGGTCCGGCGCTGGATGGCGGCGGCGGGGTTGTTGAGCTCGTGGGCGAGCCCGGCGGAGAGCTTCCCCAGGCTCAGGAGCCTCGCGCGCTGATCGTCGTGGCGCGTGTACTCGCGTGACCGGTCGACCATCACCGATGCCAGGCGGGCTTTCAGGACCGGGATGCGGTCGAGCATCTCGGGGAACAGGTCGGTCGAGAAGGCGGCCACGCGCGTGGGGATGGCGGCGCGGCCCGTCAACGGCGACTGCGTGAGGCGCGAGTGCGGAAGCATGCCCGTAACCTTGCCGGCCCCGCGCACGATGACGCGGTCGTCGGGCGGCCCGTCCTCGACGCGCGCCCGGATCTCGCCCTCGATGATGGCGAACAAGATGGTGGCCGGGTCGCCTTCGCGGAACACGATCGCGCCGGGTTCGAGGTCCCGGTAGCGGGCGTGCTCGGCCAGCCATGCGATCTGATCCTCCTCGAGATCGGCGAAGACCTCCACGCGGCGGAGCTCATGGTCGGTCGTCATGGCGCCGCCGTGGCATTCGCGGGTGGGAGCCGGATCTCGAAGCTGGTGCGGCCCGGCTCCGACTCCACGGTCACGTCGCCCCTGTGCCGCTCCACGATGCGGCGTACGACGTCGAGCCCCAGGCCGGTGCCCTCACCGACGTCCTTGGTGGTGTAGAAGGGTTCGAAGATCCGCGGCTGGATCTCGTCGGGGATGCCGGACCCGTCGTCGAGGATCACGATCACGGCACGTCCGGCCGCTTCCGAGGTACGGACGGTGATCTCGCCGCCCACGTCGATGGCGTCGATGGCGTTGTCCAGGAGGTTCATCCATACCTGGTTCAGCTCGGCCGGGTTGCCGGTCACGCGCGGCGTGTCCGCAGCGAAGTCGGTGCGGAGCACGGCGCTCTTGCGGCGGAGTCTGTGGCTCAGCATGGTGAGGGTCGACCGGATCCCCTCGTGTAGGTCGATCTCCTGATTGCGTGGAGCCCGGTCCATGTTGGAGTAGGCCTTGACCGCGGCGATGAGCTCGACGATCCGGTCCGTGGCGTCGGCGATGTCGGCCGCCAGGCGCCGGAGCGCCAGGTCCGCCGTCAGCCACTGCAGGCTCGAGCCGACGGCGTCTTCGGGTACGCCGTCGGTCAGTCGCTCCAGGTCGGTCGCCGAGAGTCCGGCGCCGACCAGGGTCTCGGCCGCAGGCCAGGGGTCCGGTAGGTTGCGCGTTTCGAGCCAGCGCGTCAGCGCTTCTTCGGCGTCGCTTCGCTCGAGCGCGTCGAGGACGGGCGTCACCTTACCGGTCGGCGGTTCCACGACGATGCCACGAACGCGCTCCCCGAGCGTTTCGGCGGCGCCCGGCGCGAGCCCGCGGAGCGCCATGGCGCTGAGGTCGTCGATGCGCCGCGTCAGCGTCTCGGCGCGCTGCTGGATGGCCGCGGCCGGGTTGTTGAGCTCGTGCGCCAGCCCGGCCGACAGCTTGCCGAGGCTCATGAGCTTCTCGCGCTGTGCGTCGTGCCGCGTGAACTCCCGCGAACGGTCGACCATGATGGAGGCCAGGGGCAACTGCAGGTCCGGGATGCGGTCCAGCATGGCGGGGAAGAGCGTGGCCAGGAAGCTGGCGGTGCGGAGGCGGGTCACCGCCCGCAGCGTCACCGGGGTGTGCGTCATCCGCGACAGTGGCAGCATCCCGGTGATGTCGCCGGCCCGGCGGATCATGGAGCGGTCGTCGGGCGACCCCTTCTCCCGGCGGTACCGCAGCTCCCCTTCGAGGATGGCGTACATGCTGTCGATCGGCTCGCCTTCGTGACGCAGCACCTCGCCCGGCTCGTAGGTGCGGACCTCGCAACGCTCCGCGAGCCACTGGAGCTCGTCGCCCGCCAGGTCGGCGAAGGCGTGGACCCTCCGGAGCTCCTGCGGGTCGATCACAGTTCTGCCAGGTAGCGGTGGATGGACGACACCGACACCGAACCCTCGCCCACCCCGGAGGCCACCCGCTTGATCGACCCGCTGCGCACGTCGCCGGCGGCGAAGATCCCGGGCACGCTGGTCTCGAAGGGGTAGGGTTCGCGGTCCAGGGGCCAGTTCCGCAGCTGCCCGTCATCGTCGATCAGGTCCGCGCCGGTCAGCACGAAGCCCTTTGCGTCGCGCCGCACCACCCCGTCGAGCCATTCGGTGTGGGGCAGTGCGCCGATGAAGATGAAGAGACCGGCCGCTTCGACGACCTCGGTGGCGCCCGTGGGGTCGTGCCGGATCACGAGATGCTCGAGGTTCTTCCCGCCCCGCGCCTCCACCACCTGGGTGCGGTTGCGCACCGTGATGTTGGGCGTGGCGTCGATCTGGTCGATGAGGTACTGCGACATCGAGGACGCGAGGCTCTCTCCTCGGATCAGGATGGTGACGTTGCGCGCGAAACGAGAGAAATGCATGGCGGCCTGGCCGGCCGAGTTGCCTCCGCCCACGACGTAGGCGTCGCGTCCCTCGACGGTGGGGGCTTCGGTAGCGGCCGCTCCGTAGTAGACGCCGCTGCCGGTGAGCTCGTGCAGCCCTGGCGCCTCCAGGCGGCGGTACGACACCCCGCTGGCCATCAGCAGCACGTGACAGAGTACCTCGCTGTCGTCGGCGAAGACGATCCGCCTGCTCGGTCCGTCGACGTGGACCGCCACCGCCTCCTGGGGGCACAGGAGGTCGACGCCGAAGCGGCGCGCCTGCGTCGTGGCGCGCCGCGACAGCTCGCTCCCGGAGATGCCCGACGGGAAGCCCAGGTAGTTCTCGATGCGGGAGCTCTCGCCGGCCTGGCCGCCGGGGGCATCGCGTTCGACCAGCAAGGTCCGTAGGCCCTCGCTGGCGCCGTAGACGGCGGCCGCGAGGCCGGCCGGCCCGGCGCCGATGATCACGAGGTCGTAGAACGCGGCATCGGCGCGCGTCTTGAGCCCGAGGCGTTCGGCGACTTGCTGCTGAACGGCGTTTGGGAGCACCGTGCCGTCCTGGAACACCACGATCGGCAGGTGGGCGTCGGAGTGCCCCGCGTGCGCGAGCACGCTCCTGGCCTCGGCGACGCTCTCGACGTCCAGGAAGCGGTAGGGCACCTGATTCCGGGCGAGGAAGTTCCTCAGTGCGTGCGCCTCGCGCGTCCAGCGATAGGCGAGCAGCCGCAATCCGTCGAACGCCGGCCGGTAGTGGGCCTGCCAGTCGTCGAGGAAGTCGTCCAAGACGGGGAAGAGCTTCTCCTCGGCCGGGTGCCACGGTTTCAGGAGGTAGTAGTGGACCGCGGCATGGTTGATCGCCGCGATGGCGGCGTCGGTATCGGCGTAAGCCGTCAACAGGATGCGCTTGGCACTCGAGAAGAGCTCGCCGGCCTGCGCCAGGAACTCCGTGCCGCTCATCTGCGGCATGCGTTGGTCGGAAAGGAACAGGGCCACGTCGTCGTTGCGCAACTTCAGCTTTCGTGCCAGCTCGAGGCCCGCGGCACCCGAATCGGCGGCGAGGACGCGGTAGCGATCTCCGTACCTGCGTTTCAGGTCACTGGTCACGGCCCGCAGCACCTGCGGATCGTCGTCGACTGCCATCAAGGTCGGCTTGACCATGATGTCCCTCCCGTGTCCTCACGTTGTCGTTCGTGGGTTCCATCGTAGCAGGCGACGGCCTGTCGGACTTCGCGGTGACGTTCGTCGTGCCCGATGCGTGGGTGCCGTGGTGAGAGATCCGGCCGCCAGCCCGATCGGCCGCTCGGGAGAGACCACTCCCGGGCGCCGCGGTCCCGGCTGCCGCGGATCGACGGCCTACGCGCTCAAGGCCCCCAGACGTCCGTGATCGGCGTCGCCGAGGCGCTCGCGCCGATCGGGCTCAGGGCGTACATGGCCTCGAGCGTTCGAAGGACGTCGAAGTGGTCGATGCTCTCGCCGTAGCTTCCCTGCTTCACGTGCTGGCCGTAGAACACGGTGTAGATGCGCTGGTTCGAGCCGACCCCTTCGTCGTACGTGACGATGAGGAGGCTGTTGTGCGTCTTGGCCCAGTGGGCGTAACCGTCGAGGTTGGCCTTGAGCCAGGCGTCCCCCTGCGCCACGCTGCCGTCGTGCATGTCGTCGTCGAGGTTCGGGATCACGAACGCCACGTCGGGAAGGGAGGTGTAATCGCTCGGGAAGCTCGTGAAGGGCATCTGGGTGCCGCCGGGGATGCTCGGCCAGTTCACCCAGGGATCGTGCTTGCGAGCGTACTTCAGGTGCGAGCACACCGTGCTGCCGACCGCCGGCAGGTCCTCGGAGTAGGCCCCGAAGGTGAACCCCGCGTTCATCAGGGCGTTGGCGAGGTTCGGCGTCGTGAACGTGTGCGGGCAGGAGTCGTTCGTCACGCCCTGGTTGGCGCCCGAGAACAGGTCGAGGTAGTTCGGCTCGCTGGGGTGCTCTACGCCACGGGACTGCGTGAACAGGGCGCCGGCATCGGCGAGGCCCGTCATGTAGGGCGCGGAGCTGCTGCGGTAGATGTCGCTGAAGACGTGGTTCTCCTCGATCACGATCACCACGTGGTCGGGTCGCGGAACGCCCGTGGAGGTCGTACCGTTGCCCCCCGTGGAGCCTCCGGCTCCTGTTGCCGTGGAGCAGGCGGCCACGCCCACCAGGGCCAGGGCCGTCGCGATCAGACCGAACCAACGTGTCTTCTGCACGCAGCTCCCGTTCCCGTCCAGGCACGGCGCACAGCGAGGTCGAAGGACCGTCGCAGCATAGCATCGCGCGGCCCCGAGCGTTTCCCGCGTCGCTGCGGCTCGGCGCAAGGTGCAACCGACCGGACCTGCGACGCGCCCGCGAGGCGCCGGGCCCGCGGGCCCGGCGTGCCGGAGCGTGCGGCGCCCGGGAGAGGAGCCGCCGGAGGGGCGCGTCGTCTTCGAGCCACTCCGGCGGCGCTCGGTTCGATCAGTGCGACAGCGGGAGGGTGTACGGCGGCGGGTCGAAGGCCAGGCGCTGCGGCGGGTAGCTGAGGCCCGTGAGGCTCGTCGTCACGGAGGGCGTGCCGGCCAGGGAGGACGCCGCGTACGCGGTCACCGCGCCGCCTCCGTTCCGGGTCGCTACCCAGAGGTTGCCGGCGGCGTCGAAGGCCACCGCCAACGGACTACCCGCCGTCGTGATGGTGCTGCCGACCGTCGGGCTCGTGGCCAGCGACGAGGCGAGGTACTCCACCACCGTGCTCGCGTTCGAGGCTGCGATCCACAGGTTGCCCTGGGCGTCGAAGGCCGCGCCGCCCGGGCCGTCTACGTTGGTGAGGGTCTGTCCCACACTGGGGGTGGCGGCGAGCGACGCGCCGCCGTACTCCGCCACCTCGGAGCTGGTGGCGCTCGAGGCCTCGCTGACCCACAGATCGGACGGCGGGCGCGCGTAGGTAACCGATGCGGTGGCGGGCCCACCGGCCGTTACCGTGACCGAGGAGGGCGTCGCGCTGCCGTGGAAGGCGTTGCCGCGCAGGGTCACCGCGCGGGCATCGATCGTGTAGGTTCCCGGCGTCAGATGCGCGAGCGTCGTGCTCGTCGTCACCGTCGTCGTGAACGCGCCGAAGCCGACCTGCACGTTGCCATCGACGCCCGAGGGCAATCCCTTCACGGAGAGCGCGAGGGATCCCGTGCCCCCAGGGGTCGCGCTGCCGCACCCGGCGAGGGCGACCAACGCGGCCGCGGCCAAGACGACGCCTACCATGCTACGGAGCTGCACCATGAGACCGCCATTCGTTTGGCAGATGCGGGACAGCAAACCATCTCGGGGGCCGGATAGGCAAGTCCCGGGCGGTGCCGGCGGCCCCGCAACATCCGCTCCAGGTCGATCCGGCCGTCAATCCGTGACGGGCTCGCCGGCCCCAGGGGCACGAGTTGCCGCCCATGGTGCCTTGGCAGTATCGTTCTGCGGGGGCTCTTCTCACATCCAATCCGCACCGTGACCATCGCGTCGTGTCGCCCGGTTCCCCGTCCCGTCGGGCGGCCCGTGTGTTGGAGCGGCGCTCGCGGCAGGCATGACGGGGCACCGTGCGGGTGCTACGGCGCCACGCCGAGATCTCCAGGGGGGAGGATCGGCCGCTCATTGCCATGCAGTTGCGTCGTGCCATGGTGCCGGCAGTGTGCGGTCGCGGACGGCGCCTGGCGTTGAGGAGGAGAGCGTATGCGTACGTCTGATTCGTCGATCTGGCCGGGGACGATGTCTTGCCTGCCGAGGCGCGAGCGCCGTCTCGGTGCCTCTTGGGCGCCCGGGTTCCGCGCGTTGGCCGCCCGTTGTCGCGGTTCCTGGAACGCGACGCGCCTGGTGGTGGCGCTCGCGCTGGCAACGGCGGCCGTCGCGGCGGTCGGCACGGGCTTCGCCCAGAACGAGGGAACCGTGGTCCTCGATGGGCTCGACGGCCCTCAGGACGTGCTGATGGCCGCCGACGGGACGCTCTACGTCGCCGAGAACGGCACGGGGCCCGACGCTTCCGCCTCCAAACCCTGGACCGAGTCCGCGAAGGTGATCGCCATGGCGCCCGACGGCACCGTCCGGACCCTGGCTCGGCTTCCCTCGCTGGGCAATCCTCGGAACCCGTACGACATCAACGGCGTAGGCGGCCTGGCGCTCGACGGCGGCTCCCTCTACGCGACCTCTTCCAGGTGGCTCTCCGGCCCGCCGTTCCCTCGGCCCGATCTGGCAGGTACGGTGGTTCGGGTCGATCCTTCCGGTCCGGTGAGCGTAGCCGACACCTTCCAGTTCGAGCTCTTCAACAACCCAGACCAGCTCACGTTCGACTCGCATCCCTACCGCCTCACCCCGGGGCCCAAGGGTCTCCTATGGGTCACCGACGCGGCCGGTAACGACCTGCTGAGGGTGGATCCGGCCACCGGCAAGGTGTCGTTGGTGGCAGTGTTCCCGGGCCTGCCGTCGGATACCCCGAGCGCGAACCGCAACGGCGCGAACGAGATCGATCCCGTGCCGACCGGCCTGGTCGTGCGCGATGACGGCAGCGCGCTCGTCGCTCTTCTCTCCGGCGGCGCCTTCCCCGACGGCGCCTCCAAGATCGTCGAGGTCTCGCCTGAGGGCGATCTCAGCGACTTCGTGACGGGACTCACCGCCGCCATCGATCTGAAGCGCGGTCCAGACGGGAACATCTACGTGGTCCAGCTCGCCCACTTCGGCGATGGCGACTTCCTGCCCGCGACGGGGTCGGTGCTCCGGCTTACGCCGGATGGGCCGCAGCCGGTCTTGGACCACCTCGCGTTCCCGACTGCCGTGGCGTTCTCTCCCGGTGGCGACGCGTACGTGGCGGTCGGAGGGCTCGGTCACCCCGGGACCGGGAAGGTGCTCCGCTTCGCGAAGCTGGCCGCTCCCTGAGCGAGGACCGGCCGGCGACGGCGGCCGATGGTGCACGATGGCTTGATCGAGGCCAGAGACCGTGACCATAGACCATGGCCTGTACGCTCCCACAGCCGAGGAAGCCGACGTAGTGGCACGTCCTGCACGAAGATGGTGCACCAGGAAGGACTCGAACCCTCGACCTACCGCTTAGAAGGCGGCTGCTCTATCCACTGAGCTACTGGTGCATGGTCCGCAGCGTCCGGGCCCCGCACGGGCCCGGACGCGGGCGGTTGGAGCGGGAGACGGGATTCGAACCCGCGACATACAGCTTGGAAGGCTGTCGCTCTACCAACTGAGCTACTCCCGCGCGCAGGCGCGTGCCGGCTCCCCGGGCCTGGTCGGCGCCGGCGGGGCGGAGTGGTCGGGGCGGCTGGATTCGAACCAGCGACCCCCTGCTCCCAAAGCAGGTGCGCTACCAGACTGCGCTACGCCCCGTGCCGTCTCGCGGCGTTCGGCCGCCCCTCGCCACGCGGGCCCTGCGACCCGGCGGCACCAAAGTATACACACCCCGTCGACGACGGGACAAGCGGCGCCCTGCGCGCCGGGAACCCCTGCAGGACGGCGTTCTGCAGCTTCGGGCAGAAGCCGCCGAGCGTCACGCCAGCTCCGCCAGGGCGAGCGCGGTCCAGGCCCGGACCTCGTCGGTCAGCTCGAGCCGCTCGAGAGACGCCGCGTCGTACCAGCCGAGCCCGTCCTGATCTGCGGACAGGCTGCCGTCGTAGGGCTCGATCGGCCGCCCGAAGTAGATCAGGTCGATGTGCTCGTGACCTTTCCGGATGGTCTCGAGCTGCACCCCGCGCGGCCGCATGAGCTGCCGCGGCGCGGGCAACGCCAGCGCCCGCTCGCCGACCAGCTCGACGCGCACGCCCGACTCCTCGAGGACCTCGCGCACCGCGGCATCGTCGGGCAGCTCATGAGGCTCCACATGGCCGCCGCAGGGGAGCCACATGCCGAGCTTGCGGTGGCGGTGCATCAGCAGCCGGCCGCGCCAGGCCACGAACACGGTGGCGGCGAGATCGCGCGTGACGGCGGGTGCAGGCGCGCCCGGCACCCGCGCGCTCACGACGCCATGACCAGCGGCACGGCGCTCACGTCGGCGCCGACGACGTCGCCGTAGAGGGTGTGGGGTGTGGCGTGCGTGACCCTCACGCGGTGCAGCCCCATGCGCTGCACCTGCTCGCGCGGCACCAGCACCGTGTGGTTCTGGTCGGAGTGCCCCACCCCGTAGGCGCCGTCGCGACCCAGATCCTTGACCAGCACGCGCACCTCGCGGCCCTCGAAGGCGCGGTTGGAGCGCAGCGACCAGTGCTTCTGGCGCTCGATCAGGCGCTGCAGGCGCTCCACCTTCACGGGCTTCGGGAGGTCCTCGAAGCGCTCCGCCGAAGGCGTGCCGGGGCGCGCGCTGTAGACGAACATGTAGGCGTGGTCGAAGCGGACCTCGTCGTAGAGCGACAGCGTCGCCTCGAAGTCCTCCTCGGTCTCGCCCGGGAAGCCGGCGATCAGGTCGGTGCTGAGCACCACGCCCTCCACCTTCGCGCGGATCTCGCGGACGATGCCGAGGTAGCGCTCGCGGCGGTACTCGCGCGCCATGCGCCGCAGCACCCGGTCGCTGCCGCTCTGGGCGGGCAGGTGGATGTAGTTGCAGACGTTGGGCTCCTCGGCGATGGCGTCGATGATGTCGGACGTGAAATTCATGGGGTGGCTGGTCGTGAACTTCACGCGCGGGATGCCCACGCCGGCCACCCGGCGCAGCAGCTCCGCGAACGAGGGCAGGGTGGGGTCGCCCAGACCGTAGGAGTTGACGTTCTGGCCGAGCAGCACGACCTCCTGCACGCCGGCGTCGCGCATGGCCTCGGCCTCCCGTACGATCAGCTCGGGCGGCCTCGAGACCTCCGGACCTCGGGTGGTGGGGACGATGCAGTAGGTGCAGTGGTGGTTGCAGCCCCGCATGATGGTCAGGAAGCCGGTGAGGGCGTCGGGAGCCGGGGGCAGGACGCGGTCGAGGTCGTCGCGGAAACGCAGGCTGCGGTAGCCGCCCTCGCCGCGCTCCACCGCCTCGATGGCGGGCACGATGTCGCCGATGGCGCCGGGACCGATCAGCAGGTCGACCTCGAACTTGTCGGCGATGGCCTGCCCCTCCTCGAGCTGGGCCAGGCATCCCATCAGCCCGACGGCCAGGCGGCGGCCGCGTTGCTTCTCCTTGCGCAGCTCGCCGAGGAGCGAGACCACTTTCTGAACCGGCTTGCCGCGCACGGCGCAGGTGTTGAGCAGCACCAGGTCGGCGTCGGCGGGGTGTTCGACCAGTTGATGGCCGCCGGCCACCAGCTCCGACTGGATGACATGGGTGTCGTACTCGTTCATCTGGCACCCGTAGGTGATGACGTGCGCGCGAATGGTCCCGTCCCTCCCGGCGCGGGCCGCCCTCGAGCTTCGAGGGGCCGCGCCGCCGTGCTGCGGCGGCCATTCTAGCAGGCTATCCGGCGCATGGCCCGCGCCGCGCCGACGGCCTCAACCCAGCAGCAAAGCGCCGGCGAGCACCAGGAACACGCTCACCACCGAGAGCAGGAAGCCCGCCAGGTAGAGCCGTGGGAAGCGCCGCGACAGCGCCGGCACGGGCGACGCCACCACCATCACGATCCCGAGCAGGAACAGGTAGGCGGCGATGCGGACGAGGAACGACAGCGCGCTGGACACCGGGACGAGGATACCCTCAGCGTGCCTGGCCGGCCAGCAGGCGGGGGACCTTCGCGCCCGGGTCGAGGTGGAAGCGGTGGAGGATGTTCACCTCGCCGCCGCTGCCTTCCAGCCCGACCGACAGCGTGACGGGGCCGAGCGTGTCGGGGAGGAAGAGCGCGAAGCGGCCCGGCGCTACGCGGGCGGTCGGCTGGTGGGCGCCCTGCAGGAACAGGGCAA
>Ga0102956_1000151_pt1 | contig 23056 bp, 14 predicted proteins | sample SalPonF2_A_D2_MG_FD_84515 | JGI IMG/M metagenome (GOLD analysis project Ga0102956, IMG submission 84515) | Salt pond soil microbial communities from South San Francisco under conditions of wetland restoration - Salt Pond MetaG SF2_A_D2_MG ...
AGTCCTGATAGAAATTGATAGGTGGATAGAATAGGAATAGCATCGGCCTATAAAATAGGATCAAATGCCGTATATAGCTGTGTTATTACGACATACATCAGGATCATTTTCCGTCTTATATTAGATACATCGATAAAAATATTTTGGCAAACTTGTATAAAATTAGTCAGGTATAGGGTGCTTGATTTCATTACATAAGTTGACAAAAGACAGGTGTTTATAATAACGTTAGGCATGGCTAATTTCAGGTTTAACGGATATATAGTGACGTAAAGAGGGGTTTTTATCTTTTGCAAACCTGAGATAAGTATATTATAATATATATATGCTTACGACAAAATTATTTACACCGGAAACTGTACAAGCTATTTTAAAGAAGGAGTTATAAAATGGCACGACTAAAAGTGAAGGAGTATAATCACACCGTGTCGGGGGATGTATGGGTTCCACCTTCGAAGTATCATTTACACAGAGCACTTATCATGGGATCACTGGCTAAAGGTGACACCACTATTAAAGGTATTTCGAATGCGGAGCACATCTGGGATACACTTCATGCGTTGGACGACTTGGGTGTTACGGTTCACAAAACAAGTGACGGTTATATCGTAAAAGGTGGCACGTATCAGCCGCAGGATGGAAAAATATGGGTCGGAAGTTCCGGCTCAACCCTTCAATTTATGCTGGGACTTGGATGTCTCTCTCAAAATGGTCCCGTAACTTACGATGGAGAAATAGGACTGCGCAATCGCCCGATTGGTCCGTTGCTGGATTGCCTGGGTGATATGGGCGTGAAATGGGATGCCGAGTTGCATAAAATGCCGGTTACCATTTATCCCAACAGGCCCAAAGGTGGACACGTGCAAATTCAGGGAACACTGAGTCAGTGGATCTCCGGTTTGCTGATGCTGGCGCCGTTTGCCTCGGAGGAAACGGTCATTGAGGCGCTGCCACCGAATAATGAACAAACGTATATCGAACTGACCTTGCAGATGATGCGGCGTTTTGGAATTCAGATAAATGAGGATCCGAAGAAAAAGATCTGGAGAGTCCCGCCCAATCAGGAATATCAGCCGCGTGATGACATCGAGATCGAAGCGGATTTATCGTCCGCAGCGTTTATTCTCGTCCTGTCTGCGCTTCATCCTGCCGATCTGACCTTGAGAGGTATTTATGGCGGTGGAACGCACCCGGAACGCGATATCCTGGATATCCTCCAAAAAATGGGGGTACCAATGGATCTGAATAAAGAGGAAGGTATTCTTCGCATTCAGCATGATGGAATGGATCTCAAAGGTGACATGACGATCAATATGCAGCATATTCCTGATTTGATTCCGGCGATATGCGTACTGGCGTCTTTGTCGAAGGGAACCACCGTCCTGAAAAATATTGATCACGGCAGGATGAAAGAATCGAACCGGGTTCAGGCTATGTTGCAATTGAATAAGATGGGTGCGAAACTCAAAGAAGTCGGTAATGACTTATATGTCGAAGGTGTGGACGAACTTCATGGGGAAGCGATCTCATCTTTTAATGATCACCGGGTGCAGATGGCGTTTGCTCTGGCCGGAACGCGGGCCAAAGGAGCTACCACACTGAATTATCCATTCGCATACCGGATCTCCTATCCGGAATTTATTGAACACATGAATACGTTGGGTATAGAGATCGGGGTTATCCAGCAGGAAACCTCAAAATTAAAGTCGAAATCCGCAGAATCTTCAAAAGAAAAAACCAAGGCTATGGAAAAGAATCCATTGAAAGACATTCCTTTGATATTAGATCAATTAAAAGCCGCCGATCCGAAGAAAACCGGAATTATTGATATCAGCGGATCGCAGCCCATGCAGCTCACCTTTAGTGAATTGGACAAGTTATCCAGCCGCGTAGCACAAAATCTGATCGACCGCGGTATTAAATCCGGAGATTATGTCGCTTATCTATTGCCGAACAGCTGGGAATTTGTGGTGCTTAGTCTTGCGATTTGGAAAACAGGCGCAGCCGTATGTCCATTACTACCGGCATTGCGTGAGCGGGAAATCAGTTTCATCCTCAACCGTTCTAAAAGTCCGGTTCTGATTGTTCAGGATGAAATACGAAATTTTGAATACCAACCATTAATCGAAAAGATCAAAAAAGAAATACCAGCACTGAAATCCGTCACGTATATTGACAGCTCGTATCGTGATCCCGCGGATACCAAACATAACATGGGTGGAATGGCGGCGAAAGATTATGACGCTAAAGTGCTCGCAGAACGCAATCCGGGTACCGATGCTAAAGCTCAATTATTGTTTACCTCGGGTACGACAGGCGAACCCAAAGGCGTCGTGCATACACATGGAACCCTTGCCTATGGAGCTCAATCGCATATTCGTACGCTGGGATTACCTAAGGATGATAATATCTGGATCCCATCTCCAATGGCACATCAAACCGGATTCTTATATGGTACGTATCTTGCATTGTACCGGAATGCTACCCAAATTTGTCAGGATAAATGGAAAGTCGAAACGGCGCGTAAGGCCATTGAACGATACAATGCCAAATTTGTACAGGCCGCTACCCCTTTCTTAGCGGATATGAGCCGCGATCCGAATCCCCCCAAAGGATTGGATATTTTTGTCGCGACGGGTGCAGCCGTTCCGCGTCAGCTGGCACATGATGCCATCGATAAACTCGGCTGTAAAGTCGTTGGCGGATGGGGATCGACCGAATCCTGTCTGGTAACGGTCGGTGATCCGCAAAATCCAACCGATGAAATGTGGAATTCGGATGGAAAAGTAATCGAAGGTATGGAGATGAAAGTGACCGATGAGGATGGTATTGAACTACCGGCTGGAAAAGAAGGTCATTACAAAGTGAAAACACCGGCTATGTTTATCGAGTATCTGGGGCATCCGGAATGGTATGAAGATAAAGTCGATGAAGACGGATTTTTCGCGACAGGTGATCTGGCTATTATCGATGAAAAAGGATACCTGCACATCACCGGACGCACTAAAGATATCATTAATCGTGGTGGTGTTAAGATACCGGTCACAGAGGTTGAAAATATTTTGTATAAACACGATGCCATTAAAGATGTGGCGGTAGTTGGTATGCCTGATCCGCGTCTGAATGAACGCATCTGTGCCATGGCCGTACTTAACGAAGGGCATAAACTGAGCTTTGAAGAAATGACCGGCTTTTTGAAGGGTCAGGGCGTGACCAAAATATACTGGCCCGAACGGCTTGAGATTTTGGACGGCTTGCCTATGACGGTTACCGGTAAAGTACAGAAATATGTACTCAGAGAATGGATCGCTAAAAAACTTAAGGATCCGGAATTTTCAATTAACGAGGAGTTTCACAAGAATTATTCAGGAATTGGAGTATGAACGAAAATGATTTTCAGCAATTAAAAGAGGATGTCTGGGACTTTGTAGATGGTCGAGGGAGAGAATTAAGTGAGCAAATTGAGAAAACGGGTCAGTGCGGACCCGATATATGGAAGGAGCTGAGAGACCGCGGTTATCTGCGGCTGGCGGCTCCCGAAGAGTACGGAGGTACGTCCCTTACGTTCTCGCAGTACATTCAGCTACTGGAGATGTTTTCCCAGGATCACGGATCGATCCGTATGATCGTGCACGTCATCAATGGTATCTGGCGGCCAATGGATCATCTCGCGAATGAGGAACAGCGTGAAAAATTTATTAAACCGCTGGTTCGCGGTGAGATTACGGCCGCATTTACCCTGACAGAACCCAACGCGGGTTCCGGAGCGGATATCAAAACGGTGGCACGGAAAGAAGGGGATCAGTATATCCTTGATGGGGAAAAATGGCTGATTACTTTTGGCGATACCGCCGACTATATGCTGCTTTTTGCACGTATGGAAGGGACCTCCGGCTACGAGGGGACTATCGCTTTGATGGTGCCTCGGAAATCGGACGGTGTGCATATCAAGGAAATGCCCGAAGCCATGGGACTACACGGAACGGGACATGCGCATATCAAACTCAAAGATGTGAAGGTCCCGGTAGCCAATCGTTTTGGTGAAGAAGGGGAAGGATTATCCGTAGCTTTAAATGGGTTTCTGGACCCAAGTCGTGTTTGCGTCGGTATGACTTGCGTCGGATTGGCACAGCGAGCCCTGGATTTAGCTATGAAACGCAGTCATGAACGCATCACTTTTGGAAAACCACTGAGCAAGCGTCAGATTATACAAACCTGGATTGCCGAAATGGCGACCGATGTGGAAGCAGCGCGTCAATTGTGTCTGTACGCGGCCCGGTTGAAAGATGAGGAAAAACTGACGCCCGCCGATGCCGCGAAAGCCAAATTATTTGGACTGGAGGCCCTGCAGCGCGTTACTGACAAGATGCAGCAAATTTACGGTGGAATCGGCTATTTCAAAGGAAGCGAGATTGAGCGGATTTACCGCGATTCCCGCGCTCAGAAATTTGAAGAAGGCACGGCCGAGATTCAAAAAGCGGTGATCGCCAAACAATTGTTATTCAGGAGGTGACGGATTGCAAGTTTCTTTGCTGCTTCGACCGGGTGCTATTGGCTCATTGGAACTCGATCATCGTATCATAATGGGTTCGATGCATCTGGGTATCGAAGGAGAACGTGAAAAGCTGGAACAATTAAAAGCCTTTTATGTGGAACGCGCCCGGGGTGGAGCTGCTCTGATCACAACCGGCGGGGTGGCGGTGAGTCCCGAAGGCGGCGGCGATCATATGTTGTGCCTGACCGATGAGAATCACTGTGAGCAATTAGCGGAAGTCGCCAAGGCGGTCCATAACGTAAATGGAAAAATCGCGTTACAGCTTTTCCATTCCGGTCGATATGCCAGAAGCTGGGAGACCGGTCAGCCGTCAGTTGCCCCGAGTGCCATTGCTTCGCGTATCACCCGTGAAACGCCCAAAGAACTGACGATTGAAGAAATTGAGGAAATTGAAGAATCGTTTATACGAGGTGCTGAAAAGGCCCGGGAATTAGGATTTGACGCGGTTGAAATCATGGGTTCGGAAGGCTATCTTCTCAATGAATTTTTATCGCCGTTAACCAACAAACGCACCGATGTGTACGGCAAGGATCTTTCCGGCCGGATGAAATTGTCACTCGATATTGTCACCGGTATTCGTGACCGTATGGGCCCGGATTTCCCTTTGATTTTCCGTATGTCAGGTGACGATTGCATGGATGGAAGTACGACGATGGATGAGACTCTGCAATTCGCCATGGAACTTGAAAAATGCGGAGTTGATGCTTTGAATACAGGTATCGGCTGGCATGAATCCTCTGTACCGACCGTGGCCAATATTGTACCGGAAGGAGCTTTTGCACCTGTGGCGGCAAATATTCGGGAAAAAGTGAATGTCCCGGTCATCGCGGCCAATCGCATTCATACACCGGAAGTAGCTGAACAAGTCATGGCGCGTCAGTTTGTCGATTTTATAGCTCCCGCCCGACCGTGGCTGGCTGATGCTAACTTTGCTAAGAAGATTATTGAGAAGGACCGGAGTGCGATGAATATCTGTATCTCCTGTAATCAGGCGTGTTTGGATCGTACGCTGGGAGTGCCGCCTCAGCCGGTAGGATGTCTCGTCAATTCCAAAGCGGGTCATGAGATAGAATGGGAGGAACGGCAATCACGAAATATCTTGCAACGAAATGTCGCTGTAGTCGGTGGCGGCGTGGCCGGTCTGGAAGCAGCCAAAACAGCGGCCGAATGCGGACATCGGGTAACCTTGTTTGAAGCGGAATCGGAGTTAGGCGGACAATTCCGGCTGGCTTCGGCCATTCCGGGCAAACACAAGTTTCTTGAAACGCTCCGGTATTATAAAGAGATGTTGGATCGTCTTGGAGTAACCGTTAGATTAAACACAAAGGCGGATGTGGAATTGTTACGTGATTTTGACAAAGTTATCGTTGCCGCCGGAGTCGAGCCATTTATTTCCCCAAAAATAGAAGGAACTGATTTACCGCATGTGTGTACCTATTCGGATCTATTGCATGGGCGCGTTCCTATAGGACAAAAAATTGCCATAATTGGTGCCGGTGGAATTGGCTGCGATGTCGCACATTATCTGGCGGAAACGACGAGTGTTCCGGTTTGTGTGGAGCGATTTTTCGAAGATCAACAGACGGAAATTACCCAACCGCCGAATGTTTCCATTACCTTGATTTCAAGATCAAAAAAAGTGGGAAAAGGCGTAGGTGTGACTACCCGGTGGGTGTTGAAATCAGAAATACGCAGAATGGGCGTTGATATTAAAAAAGGATATGAGTGTAAAAAAATTGAAAAAGATGGTGTCACAATTGAAGGAGAAGAGGGCACTTTATTTGTAGAAGCCGATCAGGTTGTGATTTGTACCGGACAAATCCCGAATAAGGATTGGACGGATTCTTTAGATGGGAATGTAGAATATGAGATGGTTGGAGGCGTTTATGACGCCACCGGAATCAACGCAGCGAAAGCGATACGTCATGCGCATGTAACCGCAATGAACATAACATGATAATATTTATTTCAGAAGATAAGGAGTTATGATGGATGGATTATTAGAAGGAAAAAAAGCATTAATAACCGGAAGCTCCCGGGGTATCGGCCGTGTCACGGCACTACTATTTGCAAAACAGGGAGCCGATGTGGTTATTCATTACCGAAGAGAAGAGGAGGCGGCAGAGAATGTGGCGGATGAAATCCGTGATATGGGGCGAAATGTGATCGTCTGCAAAGCCGATTTGGAGAATGAGGATGAAATCGATGCGATGTTCGATACAGTGGAAAAAGAATGGGGGCATCTGGATATTTTTGTCGCCAATGCCGCTGCGACCGCCTTTAAAAAAGTGATGGATTTGAAAGATTACCACATCGACCGGACCTTTCAGGTGGTTGTTAAAAGTGTGATGCAATGTGTGCAGCGCAGTGTTCCTCTGATGGATGGAGCTGAAAGCGGGCGCATCATTACGATATCCAGTCTGGGTAGTCGATACGCACTGCCGCGTTACGCCAGTCTCGGATTATCAAAAGCGGCTTTAGAATCTATTACACGCTATTTTGCTTCTGAGTTTGGATCTAAAGGAATTACCAGCAACGCCATTTCGCCCGGCATCGTGGAGACGGAATCATCCCAATATTATGCTAAAGACAAATGCGATGAATTTTACGAGAACGCCATTAACCACACCCCAATGGGCCGCCTGACCCAGCCGAAGGATGTGAGTAAAGTCGCGTTATTCCTCGCAAGCGAAGCCTCCGGCTTTGTCACCGGACAAATTATCAATGTCGATGGCGGACTCACTCTGCCATCACCCGGTTTCGAAGGCATGGAAAACGTTTGAATTCAATGAACAGTTAGCAATGGGCAATTAACAAAAAATTGCTTAGTAGCTTATAATAAGGGAAATGTCCTTGACTATATGTAGGGACATGCCATGGCATGTCCCTACGAATTAATATATTTTCAACCATTCTATAAAAGTTATTCCTATAAAAAACGTTATCCCGGATCCCAAACCGGTATTTCGTAATAAATGACAATTACCCCCTAAAATCGATAATCTCGTTACACCCGCTCTGCGGTGTAATGCCTCTTTGGACGCTCTGCGTCCCAAAACGATCCGATGGGATAAAAAGTTAACTTTGCTTAAATATGACCTGATCACCCTGTTCCCTCGAAGTGAGCGCACAAAGTGGCAAAAGACCTTATAACTGACTAATAAACATTAACAATGTCATGCCCGACATCGATCGGGTATCCATAAAAGCGTTTTAAAGCCATTAAACATAAACGGACTATGAGTGTTTTAAAGGAAGGAAATATGAATCTCCTCTCGGGAGGGGTGTAGGGGTGGGTTTACGTGTTAAAGGCCCTAAAACGCTCAAACTGTCAGAATTAGGATTTTCAGGATTAGAGGATTAACCAGATTTTTTTATCTCGTTGCAAAGCTGTAATGCCTGACGCTCTACGTCCCAAATGTTCCGATAGAATTGAAGAGAATACTAAGCTTTTAAATGATTTGTCCAACCGTTCACTGAAGTGGGTTCAGAATTGGCACTAATTTCTAAATTTTATTTCTGATGTTTATTACACTGCCTAAAAACATTATCCCGAATTATTCACGTATATAATAAAAATGGCACTTATAGTATTGTTACTATAAAATTTGTAAGTATTTAGTCATTACCAAAATTCAAGGAATCTAAAAAAAGCTGTGAAATTTTGCCGTGCTCTTCGTTGAAATTAAAAATGCTTAATCAAGGCACCAGAGTGCCTCTCATGCGCATTTTGAACTTCGCCTTGATCACGACAAAATTTCTTGGTGAATAATCCGGGTTAACTAAAAAAAATCAACAACGTTATGCCCGACTTGATCGCGTATTCATTAAACGGGTTAAAGACTCTAAAACGCTCTAATAGTCAGAACTGGGATTTTCGGGATTGAAGGATTTACAGGATTTTTATAACTCGTTGCAATGCTGTATTGGACGCTCAGCGTCCCAAACGTTCCGATAGAATTGGTACGATAATTAAGCTTTAAAATGATTGGTCCACCCCGATCCCTAAAGGATACTCAGAATTTAAGCTAATTTTGAAATTATCTTGTTAGTAAGATAATAATATAAAAGCAAAAATAGATGGGCTCCACCTCGACGGTGGGGTCCATCTAATCCGCATATCGAACACAAATTCCAGGATGCAGAGCCTGGTATCGAAGCAGTTCCTATCTAACTCATCGATTTGAGAACACTCTCAAATCAAATTTCAAAATTATAATAATTCTATGGTTGGCATATCACTATGGAATTTATAACATTATAGAAAATACCTTAATACAATGAAATTCAATTGTTAGTTCTAAATTATTGCGATATGCGTACGGTGTTATGTTTGTTATTTGGGTTGTTCATTACCACGAATGTAATGGCTCAAAACTCAAAAATATATGTTAGAGCCAATCAGGTCGGATATCTTCCCAAAGATGAAAAAATGGCGCTGGCTTTTTCCCACAAAAAGCAGCGAATCCGGTTTGAGATTGTAGATGCAAAAACAGATCAAAAAATCTGGGGACCGGCAAAAGTAAGAAGAAACAGCGGTACATTTGGCCGGTATAAATATCATTATCTGCTGGATTTCAGCACATTGGATAAACCTGGATATTATAAAATCAAGATATTGAATACCGGACAGACATCTCTGTCTTTTCATATTGGTGCGCATGTTTATGATAACATGCCGGTTAAAATACTGGAATACCTGAGGCAGCAGCGTTGTGGCTACAACCCTTTTCTCGGACAAGTGTGCCATACCAAAGACGGTCGGACCATGTACGGTCCCATGCCCGACAGTACCTATATCGATGCATCCGGTGGCTGGCACGATGCCGGTGATGATTTGAAGTACCTGATGACTTCCAGTAACACTGTTGGGCGTTTGCTTTTCAGTTATCGTGAGAATCCCGCTGTCTTCTCAGATCACGTCGATGCTTTGGGACATCCGACACCCAATGGCATCCCGGATGTTCTGGATGAAGCGGCATGGGGATTGAAATGGATGTTGAAAATGCATCCCAAACCGGATCAGCTGTTTTCGCAAGTAGGCGATGACCGTGATCATATTGGCTGGAAATGGCCTTATGCTGATTCCTCAAATTACGGCTGGGGTCCCGAGAGCTATCGCGTTGTCTATTATGCGACCGGTAAACCGCAGGGATTGGGCAAGTTTAAAAATACGTCCGATGGCATAGCGAATTTAGCCGGAAGATATGCTGCCGTGATGGCTTTGGCGGCCAATATCTGGGAAAAAGATCTGAAAGATACGGTCGATGCACGTGTTTATTTAAGAGCGGCTAAACAAGTATATGCAATGGGCCGTAAACAACCGGGACATGATGAAGGAATTCCGTATTCAGCCCGGTATAGATATCATGAAATCACCTGGAAAGACGATATGGAGTGGGGGGCCACCGAATTATACAAAATGACGCATATGGCTGCATATCTGCAGCAAGCCAAGACCTATGCACGGGAAATCGGAAGCACCTCATGGATGGGACGAGATACGACCTTGCATTACGAATATTATCCCTTCATGAATTTAGGTCATTATGAACTTTTCCCGTTGGTGAGTAAGTCCTTTCAGGATACATTGGCGGGCTATTACCGTACCGGATTGCAGGCGGTTTATCAAAAAGCCGAAAAAAATCCATATGCCGCTGGTTTTCCATTTGTCTGGTGTTCCAATAATCGCGCTTCCGCTCTGATTAATCAGGAAATTCTATATGAGAAGATGAACGGTGATACCAAATATCGGAGAATGGCACTGGAAGTCAGAGATTGGCTGCTTGGACGTAATCCTTGGGGAGTGAGTCAGTTTATTGGAGTGGGAACCCGCTATCCGACCGAACCTCAGAGTTCAATTGCATTTTTGACACATCGACAGATAACCGGAGGCATGCTCGACGGTCCCATTTATACATCGATTTACAATCAATTTCATAAATACATCCATCTGACCAAACCTGATGAATATGCACCATTTCAATCTGATTATATCATCTATCATGATGAATGGGGCGATTTCTCAACCAACGAACCCACACTCGACGGCACAGCCGAGGCCATGGTTTGGGTAAGCTACTACGCCGCCAATAAAAGCTTATAAGATAACTCGTTCCGAACGTCTCGTTGGGAATGCAAACCCGGAAACTCCGTTTCTCATATATTTCAGAGAAAGATTTTATGACGGTTTTTTTACGTATAAAATGGATTGGTTTTCTGAAAGGAAGCAGAGCTTCCGGAGTAGCGTTCCCAAAGGGGACTTTGGGAACGAGGTGAGAGAGAGGTGATAGCATTTTACCTCGTTCCGAACGTCTCGTTGGGAATGCAAACCCAGAAACTCTGTTTCTTATGCATTTCAGAGAAAGATTTTATGACGGGTTTTCTTCGTATAAATTGGATTGGTTTTCTGAGAGGAAGCAGAGCTTCCGGAGTAGCGTTCCCAAAGGGGACTTTGGCAACGAGGTGAGAGGGGGTACAAGATATAAGAGAGGCGTAAACATTTTACCTCGTTCCCAACGTCTCGTTGGGAATGCAAACCCAGAAACTCCGTTTCTCATGTATTTCAGAGAAAGATTTTATGACGGGTTTTTCTTCGTATAAATTGGATTGGTTTTCTGAGAGGAAGCAGAGCTTCCGGAGTGGCGTTGCCAAAGGGGACTTTGGGAACGAGGTGTGAGGGGATTCAAGATATGAGGGGGGACAAGATATAAGAGAGGCGTAAATATTTAATGCTTTTAGCTCCGAAGGAGCACCCTGTTTGTAGCATCAGGAATACAACATCCGAAACCAGACTCTGTAGGAGTCGCCTCAAAGACTATTTAATAGTGGATATGTTTCAAATTAATCTTAACAATAAAAATCAATGATTATCAATTGTTTATATCGTAATAAATACAGTCATTGTTTAATCTTCGAATAAAATATTATTGATTTTATAATTCTATATACTTACTCTTACCACTGATTGACACAAGTAAAGTTGTCTATTTAAATAAAAAGATTTGTTGACTAATATCCACATACCAGACAGTATCACGTGTTGTACATGTTGTAAGCCCTCGATACCGGGAGGTTGTGGATGACGTTTGGATTGTAAAACAGAAGTATAAAAGAAATTTCCAAAGCCTGCATTCTTTCCCCCTGAATGTGGGCTTTTTTTTTGATCTCAAGAAAATATTACTGAAGGAAAATATAAACGAATTAAATAATTATTTTGAAACAGGTTACGAATTATCATACTCGATACAGAACTCTCTATAGTCCATCTTTTATGAGAGACGATAGGTGTTGTTGTCGCATGCCTGTGGTAACCTGTATGCCATGCATGATCCAATTGCAGCAGATAGAGATGTAGACATTCCTTTGTCATAACATAAAGAAAGTCCGCTGTCTGTGATGGAAGCGGACTTTTTTTGTTTATGTGCTTTTTACAAATGAGAATTGTGGGAAGTCTGATCAGCACATGTTGCATAGCTCTTCCTGAATCCATTACCAAATATTTAAACACTGAATAATTGCCTTTTAAAACACGAAATAACTATGTCAGATACCGAAAAGAAGAAAAGTAAGCTGGAAAAAATAAAGGAAAATAGTCATTTCCTGCGTGGAGATATCGCTGAAGAACTGCAGAATGATAATCCTTATTTCAGTAAATCGGGATTACAGCTTTTAAAATTTCACGGAACCTATCAGCAGGATGACAGGGATGCTCGTAAAGGGAAAGATCGTCATTATATGTTCATGATACGTATCCGGCTTCCCGGTGGAAAAATGACATCCGATCAATATGTAGCGCTTGATGATGTCGCAAATCATTTTAGCTGGGGAACCCTGCGTTTGACCACCCGGCAGACGATACAGTTTCATGGTATTCTGAAGGGGGACTTGAAAAAGACCATCCAGAATATCAATAAAACATTGATTACCACTCTTGGCGCCTGCGGTGATATTGTCCGTAATGTAATGTGTAATCCTGCCCCTGATGCAGAAGGGAAACAGACTAAAATTCAGGAATACGCTGATTTTCTCTCCGGTCTTTTACTGCCCGAAACGCACGCGTATCATGAATTATGGCTTGATGGTGAGAAAATATATTCTAACCGGGAAGAGATTAACTCGGAAGAGTCGTTGTATGGGGACAGTTATCTCCCCCGAAAATTCAAGATCGGTATTACCGCTCCGGGCGATAATAGTATCGATTTGTACACTCAGGATATCGGTCTGGTGGCCATTTTTGATGAACAAAATGAAATCAAAGGATTTAATGTGATCGTCGGTGGCGGAATGGGTATGAATCATAAAAAGAAAAATACCTTTCCACGGCTGGGTGATCATTTGGGATATATCTCCAAAGATAAGCTGGTCCAATTGGTAACCAATATCATTGAAATACAAAGAGATCACGGCGATCGTGGAAACAGGAAACACGCCCGGATGAAATATCTGATCCATGACTGGGGATTTGATCGCTTTAAAGAGGAAGTGGAGAAACGTGTAGGTTTTAAACTGGACCCATTTATACCGTTACCTAAATTTGAACTGGATCTCTACCTGGGCTGGAATATGCAGGCGGATGGTAATTGGTATCTCGGACTTTCCATTGAAAATGGCCGTATTAAGGATGATGATCAGCTAAAACTGAAATCCGGATTACGTGAAACCATCAAAAAATATGATCTCAATGTCCGTCTGACTCCCAATCAGAATCTGCTTTTGACGGATATTTCTGAATCTCAGAAGGATGAAATTGAGCAGGAACTTAGAAAATACGGGATTCAGCTGCCGGGAGAACTTTCGAACGCACTCAAGTTCTCGATGGCCTGCCCCGCGCTTCCAACATGCGGACTCGCTATTGCCGAATCAGAACGGGTGATGCCAGATGTCATACGTGAATTGGAAAAAGTTCTCAGGGAACTGGGACTGGAAAATGAGAAACTCACCGTTCGTATGACCGGTTGCCCGAATGGATGTGCACGACCTTATGTCGCTGATATTGGTTTTGTTGGCCGATCACTAAATCAATATAGCGTATTTATTGGCGGAGATCCTGCCGGTACACGTTTGAATAAGCGATATAAAGACCGCGTGCAGCTCGAAAATTTAGTAAGTACGGTCAGACCACTTTTGGAGCAGTACAAAGAAGAGCGACAAGCCGACGAAGCATTTAGTGATTACTGGAATCGTGTAGGTCTTGAATCTATCGAAGAAGTGGTTACTAACTAATAAGCATGAACCTAATACTCAGAATGTTCGCGGAATCTGTCAAAAATTGAGCGGATGCGGGCATCAAAAACAAATTTTAATTCTTATGAATGTTGTACCAATTAATATTCGAAAAAAGGGGAAAGTTTATCTGATTGGGGCCGGTCCGGGCGATCCGGATCTAATTACATTGCGGGGTATCAAACACATTCGCGATGCTGATGTCATCTTATATGACCGATTGATAGCCCCTGAATTGTTGGAGGAAGCTCGTCCTTCTGCTGAAATAATATATGTCGGCAAGGAGGGCGGGAAACCTTCAACACCGCAGGAAATCATCAATCAAATATTAGTCGTAAGAGCCAATGAAGGTCATAAGGTGGTCCGTCTGAAAGGTGGTGATCCATTCGTTTTTGGCCGAGGTGGAGAAGAGCTTGAAGTGTTAAACGCGTCTGGTATTTCATATGAAGTCGTACCGGGAATCAGCAGTTCTATTGCGGCCGCTTCATTCGCCGGTATTCCACTCACTCACCGTGATCATAGCAGTTCGTTTACGGTGATTACCGGTCATTCCATTAATAAAGGGTCATTTCCCCAAAGATGGAAATGCCTTGCTAATTGCGAAACACTGGTTATTCTGATGGGAGTTCGCCGGTTATCGCAAATTGCCGAGAATCTGATCCTTCACGGTAAATCCAAATCGACCCCCGTTGCGGTTATTGAAAAAGCTTCGCAACAATTACAAAAAAAAGTGATCGGAACGCTCGGGAATATTGCAGTTAAAGCAAAGCATATAGAAACGCCGGCTACTATTGTGATCGGAGAAGTTGTTTCCTTAAGTTATGTGCTTGATTGGTTTGAACCTAAGACTGAAATATTCTCCGATCGCCTGACAGAAGTGATATCAATGGACTAATATAATTAAGCCAAATATATCTGATCTAATATGGAAAAATTGAATTTGAATGATATAAAATCTCTGAACAGACATTTTGCTGATTCAGTGCCGTCGGATATTCTTAAATGGTTGTGGTCTGAAAAAGGAGAAAGAGCAGTTTTGGGGACAGGTTTTGGTCCCTCTGGTATCGTATTAATAGATCTGTTACATAAAGCCCATTTGGGAATTCCGGTCTTCTATCTCGACACCCATCTTTTTTTCCCTGAAACTTATGAATTACGCGATCAGCTTCAGGATCGGTTTAATTGTGGGTTTATCAAAGTGAGCACTTCTCTGTCGCTCGATGAACAGGAAAAAGAATATGGCAGTAAACTGTGGGAGACCAATCCCAATAAATGCTGCTACCTTCGAAAAGTATTACCGTTGAAATGGTATCTGAGAGATAAGGATGTCTGGATAACCGGAGTACGGAGATCTCAATCGGAGAGCCGAAAAAACACCCAGTTATTTGAATGGGATCCGCAAAATGAAGTGGTGAAAGTGAATCCGCTTGCGACATGGACAAGCGAAGAAGTCTGGGCATATGTGACGATTCATGAATTACCGTATAATCCATTGCATGATGATGGTTATCCGAGTATTGGTTGTGTGCCATGTACCCATCCGGTCTTTTCAGATGATGAGCGTGCCGGTCGATGGCCGGGAATGGCTAAAATGGAATGTGGCATTCATTTGCCTACTCAAGATAATGATAAATAGTTGAACCACAGAGGTTTCGCAGAGTTTTTTAACTGTTAATTATCCATTACTAATTACTAATTTTAAATGAAGGTTTATCCTATATTTTTAAATCGACTAAATGAGAAGAAGACCGTTATCATAGGCGGGAACCGGGAAGCCGAGCGGAAAGCCGGTGAATTATTGCAGCGGGATGCCAATATCACCATAATCAATCCAACGGTTACCGACCTTCTGTTGCATCATGCAAATAGCGGTAAAATTCGATGGATTAAACGAAACTTTCAGGAAGGTGATTTAGACGGCGCTTTTCTGGTTATTGTGGCAGATTACCATGATGATACCAATGAGCGGGTCTACAAAGAAGCTGAAAATAAAGGTATCCTGGTGAATGTTATGGATGATGCCGCGCATTGTACATTTACCTTTGGTTCAATCGTCAATCGGGGTAATCTTAATATTTCCATATCAACAAGCGGAGCGGCTCCGGCGCTGGCCGTTCGTCTCAGGCAACGTTTCGAACGTGAATTTGGTGAGGAGTATGAACAATTCCTGAATTTAACCAAATCGTTAAGAAAGCCCATGTCCAGACATTATTCCACGTTTTCTGAAAGGAAAAAATTATGGTATGAACTGATTGATTCGGATATACTCGAATTGCTGGAACAAAACCGACCCAAGGAAGCCTATGAAAGAGTAGCTGAGATCATTGGAGAAACAGTGGTGAATGAAGTTTTAGATTCGGAGAAAATTTTATCCAAGTAGAATAATGATTGCTCATTGAAAAATGTAATATCAATCTTATTTATGAAATATTTCGTGTAGTACTCTCCTACCGGAGTTAAAGTCAAAGCCCTTAACAACGGCAGAAGATTGCCGTGCTACACTCCTCCGAAGATTCTGCTCGCAATGACACATACCTCGTTCCCAACGTCCCGTTGGGAATGCAAACCGGGAAACTCCGTTTCATCATTGTCTCGGATGATTTATTTGTGATGGACCTATTCTGCAAAAACCGGGGGAGGCTTCTGAAAGGAAGCAGAGCTTCCGTCTGGTCATTCCCAAAGAGGACTTTGGGAACGAGATATAAGTGGGAACGTATTGGGTGTCATTGCGAGCCGTAAATATAGACTGAATATTTTCATACAACTCATAGATAGTATTTTAAGATGTCTTTTTGGATATAGGGAGCGTGGCAATCTCCTACCGTAGTTAAAGTCAAAGCCCTAAACAACGGCAGGAGATTAAATTCACAAACTGCAAACAGAAAGCTAATTCCGTTGACTTATCAATTATTGTAGCATAAATCCAATAGATTTAACTGTACGACATAGGATTAGTGTGAATGTGCGATCAACAATAAACTAATTAACATAAAGAGATTTCACTCAATTTGTAACATTATTAATCTATTAATCTCTATTAATTGAGTGATCTTTGTGAGAGGTACACTTTTGACAAGGTTATAAATTGTCATAAATCCTGGTAAACAATAGATAATTATATAAAAACGCGTTTTAATCGTATGAAAAAAATAGCATTTGCAAACCAAAAGGGTGGTGTGGGTAAAACAACATCTGTCATAAATGTAGGTGCTGGATTGTCAAAGTTGGGCAAAAAAGTCCTGATGATCGATCTCGATCCCCAGGCCAATTTAACATATTCTCTTCGCAATCACTCGCAACGGTTGGAAAAAACCGTTTACAATGTGATTCGGGGACAAGTTGATTGGACCGAGGCGGTTATTAATCATAATGGATTCGATATTTTACCATCATCGATCGATTTATCGGGCGCCGATTTGGAGCTGGCCAACGAACCGGCGAGGGAAAATCTGCTGAAACGTATCCTTAATAAGGTGGAAGGTTACGATTATGTTCTGGTGGATTGTCCCCCAAATCTGGGTCTATTAACATTAAATGCATTTACAGCCGTCAATGAGATTTTTATTATTCTGCAGTCGGAATATTTAGCTCTTCATGGGTTATCCAAATTGATTGATGTCATAAAGGTGGTCAAAGACCGATTGAATGATGAGATTGAAATTTCAGGTATTATCTGTACGCTTTATGATAAACGTAAAAATCTGAATCGGGAAGTCTTGGGTCATATTATAGACTACTTTGGAGATAAGGTATTCAAAACTATTATCAGAGATAATGTGGCGCTTGCCGAAGCCCCAAGTTATCATAAAACGATATTTGAATACGATCTGAAGAGTTATGGTGCAATTGATTACATGGATCTTTCAAAAGAGATAAACGGTATTTGAGATGTCAAAAAAGCGAAGTTTGGGAAGTGATCCGTTATTTCATGAATTGACCGTTTCACAAAAAGCGTTTGATTTTATCGGACGCTCAGCGTCTGAGTCCGTTGAAAATCATGGGTCAGAGCAAAATTTAAATGAGAGCGATGAAAAATCAGATAAAAAAATCGTCAGTTATTATCTCGAAAAAGATTTGATTAAGGAAATAAAAACCCTGGCCCACCTCACCAATCAGTGTTATTCGAGATTGGTGAGCAGGGCGATTCGGTTGTATATGGAACATCACGATATTTGAGTAGTTTTGTATATCTGATTTCGGGATGATATTCTTAGGTAAAACCACTATATTACTTATTGTCTATATAATTATATTTAGTCGATATTAAATGCAGTTATCTTCGTCTGAGTCGATATATCCGAAGAACTCTTAAGTTTATAAGCATTTATAGGTTGATAAAATATTATATATACAAAGAAATTTTGAATAATTACCGTATTGACTTTTTCTGTGGATAGCAATTAGAAGTACGAAGGGAATCATTCAAAATTTTATTATACTACCAGTTATCGTAATGGCTTTACCTAATTATAGAAAAATGAAAATCCCCTCAAATTTGAAAATACATAATTTACTGATCGTAGCGGCATTGATTTTCGGCATTAGTGCATGTAGTCATACACAAAAAAAGAATACATCTAATACGAGTGCTGATCCGGTTGCTACTCAAAACGCACAGAGTCAATCACAGCAAAATGTATCTCCCGAACCTGCGGCTAATCAAAATACAAGCACGACCGATAATGCCCCGTCCGGGAAAAAGATTAAAGCACCTGATTTTACGCTGACCCGATTAAATGGTAAAAAATTCACCTTATCCGATCACCTTGGAAAAGTCATTGTATTGAATATCTGGGCAACATGGTGCCCCCCTTGTCGTCATGAAATTCCCGATTTCGTTCAGTTGCAAAAGGAGTTTAAAAATAAGGGCGTTTTATTTGTCGGAGTATCTGTTGATAAAAAAGGTCCTTCTGTGGTTAAACCGTTTGCAAAAGAACATCATATGAATTATCCGGTGATGGTGGATAATGGAACGGTGAGTAAAGAATACGGACCAATCAAATACATCCCAACCACGTTTGTGATTGGGCGTGATGGTTATCTTAAAGGTTATCAGCCAGGTATGTTGACGAAAAACGCCTTGAAACCGGTCCTTGAAAAATTGGCCAATCAGAAGGAATCGAATAGTTAATGAATTTTAGGAAAAAGGCATTTTGGTTACTTCAGAATGCCTTTTTTCTGTTCAGTCAGATTCTAATTATTGAGCAACTTTGCTTTTTTCTTCATAAAAATTCTTCTTCTGAGCGGCATGATCTTTTAAAATCTGAGCCGGTTGAAAACGCGGTCCGAATTTTTCCGCCAGTTTTTCCATACGCTGAACGATTTTATCTGCTCCCATCGCATCAATATAGTGGAAGGGACCACCTAAAAATGGAGGATATCCGAGCCCGAGTATCGCTCCTAAATCGCCATCTCTCGGAGTAGTCAATATGCCTTCCTGCAGACAATAAGCCGCTTCATTGATCATGATCAGGTTGAGACGTTCCTGAATATCCAGAAATTCCATCTTCTCACGTGGAAGTCCTCCAAAATGCTGATAGATTCTCTCATTAACCTTCCGACTCGATTTTTTATCCGGATCCGAATAATCGTAAAAACCTTTTTTGTTCTTTCGTCCTTTATATCCGGCTTCGACCATTTTCTGAGCAGTATCATCCGATTCGACTCCGCGTTTTTCGAACATCTCACGGAGAACTTCGGTGACATGAGCACCCACATCAATACCTATTTCGTCAATCAATTTAACGGGGCCTACCGGAAAACCGAATTTCACCATTGCTTTATCAATGTCTTTAATGGAGGCCCGGTGTTCTTTCAACAAAGTGAGGGCTTCATTCATATACGGAGCTAAAATTCGGGTTGTGTAAAATCCAGGTCCGTCATTTACCACAATTACCGTTTTCCCTTGTTTCAGGCCAACATCATAAGCCGTAGCGACAACCCAATCTTCCGTTTTATCCGTTTTTATGATTTCCAGCAGCGGCATTTTAGGTACGGGAGAAAAATAGTGCATCCCCAAAATCCGCTCCGGATGTTTGGCATCCGCGGCGATTTGAGAGATAGGCAGGGAAGAGGTGTTAGAAGCAAAAATACAATCATCAGCTATAACCGATTCGGTCTGTTCAACCACTTCCTTTTTGATATTCAGATCTTCAAAAACCGCTTCAATGATGAGATCCGTATGTGAAATATCCTTATAATCAGCTACCGGGGTGAGTTTACTGAATAATTGATCCCGTTCAAATTCCGATATCTGATGTCGGCCGACCTGTTTCTCCAAATCTTTCCAAATGGATTTAAGTCCGTTAGATGCGGTTTGAATGTCCTGATCTTTGATGTTTACCCGGATTTTCGCATTTGTAGCCGTGACATTCGCGATACCGGAGCCCATCAGTCCGGCACCTAAAATACCGACTTCTCGCACCTCTTTAACCTTATCTTTACCTGGATTTTTCTTAGCTTCCTGCATTTGGAAAAAGAGGTTGATCAAATTTCGTGATTCCGGTGTGAAGACCAATTCCGTGAAGTTACGAAGTTCTGCTTTTCGCCCGGCTTCAAATCCTTTTTCCATACCAGTTTGTACGCATTCAAGGATCTTTAAGGGAGCTGGATAATTTCCTTGCGTCTGTTTTAACACACGTTCTTTAGCTTTTGAGTAAATAATGCTGCGACCCAGATAATTCTTTTCCAGCAATTTATCGACCAGACTCAAAGGATCTCTTTTCGGTTTTAATTTACCTTCCGCCATTTTTTGAGCCACTTCCCGGGCGGCTGAAAACAGAGTGTCTTTATTTACCAATTCATCGATCAATCCAATCTTTTTTGCTTTATGAGGATAGACATTTTTACCGGTTAGAATGATATCAAGAGTCTTTTGCAATCCGATCAATCGTGGTAGTCGTTGCGTTCCACCACCTCCCGGCAGGAGGCCTAATTTAACTTCCGGTAAGGCAAATTTCGTTTTCGGATGATCGGTCGCAATTCGGTAATGAGCCGCAAGCGCCACTTCGAGTCCGCCACCGAGGGTCGACCCATGAATTGCTGCAACGACCGGTTTCGGGAAAGTACTGATTCTATTCAGAATGGCGTTTCCATCTTCATTGAATTTTTCAACATCAGCAGGTTTCTCCATCGTTTTCAGCATATCGAGATCCGCACCAGCGATAAACGTATCGGCTTTTTTACTGGCCAGAATGATGGCCTTCACTTCAGGATCCTTTTCCAGGGATTCTAATAATGGCTTAAATTCCTCAATTAAACGGGTATTTAAGACATTCACTTTCTCATTCGGCTGATCCATCCAAATGATTGCTACACTCTCTTTCTTTTCAATTGTCAAGTAACTCATAGCACAGAAATTTTATGGTAAACAGTTATTTATAGCGCTCAATGATCATAGCGTGACCTTGTCCGCCGGCGGCGCAGGCGGCAACAAGGGCAAAGGTTCCATCCTCACGGACAAGTCGGTTAGCGGCGGTGGTAACCAGGCGGCCGCCCGTAGCTCCGAAGGGGTGTCCGATAGAAAGCGATCCTCCCAGGGTGTTAAATTTATCAAGGGGGATCTCACCTATTGCTTTATCTTTATGCAGATTATTTTTAGCGAATTCATCAGAATTCAAAGCATAAAGATTGGCCAATATTTGTCCGGCAAACGCTTCATGAAATTCAAAGACATCAATATCGGACAGTGATAATCCGGCAGCATCCAGGACCTTAGGAGTGGCATAAGCTGGTCCCAATAACAATTCTTCACCTGGATCCTGTGCCACATAGGTGTAATTTCTGAGAAAAGCGACAGGCTGAAAACCCATTTCTTTAGCTTTGGCTTCTGTCATGATCAGTACCGCAGATGCGCCATCGGTCAGGAAAGAAGAGGTACCGGCTGTGATCGTACCGTGTGGTTTGATAAAAGCAGGTTTCAATTTGCCGAGTTTTTCCATTGTTGTATCGGACCGTATTCCGTTGTCTTCGGTATATGGGTTGAATTTGGGCGGAATAACAGCCGGCACGATTTCTGATTCAAATATTCCATCTTTGATTGCCTGGGCTGCACGTAAATGTGAGCGCAGGGCATAAGCGTCCTGTTCCTGGCGCGTGACATTAAACTTAGCGGCGAGTTTGTCCGCGCTTTCCCCCATAGTCTCACCGGTTGAATATTCGGAAATACTCGGTGCCTCCGGTAATAAATCACTGGGATGCAATCCCGAAAAAAGGTTCAGGTAGTCAGAGACGGATTTATATTTTTGTGCTTCCAGCAGTTTCCTCCGGAAATTCTTACGAAACCGGATGGGCACATCTGACATCGTTTCGGTGCCTCCGGCAATGATAATTTCCGCCTGACCATTTTTAATCTGTTCAATACCACTGGTGATCGCCTGATTGGCCGAGATACAGGCCATCGTTACGGTATGCGCGGGTATGTAATTAGGGAAGCCCGCACCGAGAGCCGCTTCTCTTGCCACATTGCTGGTCTTAACCTCCTGTATCACGTTACCAAGGATGATGCGGTCGACTTTTTCGGGTTCTAAATTATTTCTGCTCAATAACCCTTGTAAGGCCATCCTACCCAAATCATAAGCCATTAATTCTTTATAATGAGTACCGGCACGCATGAACGGAATTCGACAACCGTCGACAAGAACAATATTGGATTGTGTATCTACTTTGTCAGACATTTTACAGGGATGCTTAAATTAATGATAAATAGTGTAGTAAATCCTTGTATTTCAAAGATGAATCTTAATTGTTTATAAAACAAGCTCTTTCGATGATATAAACATTAACTATTGATAATTTAGTTTCATGAGGGAAGAGTGATAATTAGAATCGTCAAATAAATAAAATGCAAAAATAAAATTTCATTTAATTGGACATGACGGATAGTGATCAAAGCATAGTTTGCTGTATGTGATCATTAATTGCAGATTGAAACGGGTATGATATCTGCTTTTGCGACGGATAGTAACTGATAGTGTGATAAAGAACATTGAGGGGGAGAAATATCAACATCAGGAATCGGGACGCAAACATCAGTAATAATGAGAGGGTACCTAAATAAAATTATCACTCATATATGGAAACAACTCAGTCATTAAATGAATTTTTGCATAAAGTTCTTATTTACTCAAAAAACAAATACAGACGTTACAGGGTAAATAAAGTAAAAAAGATAAGGAATGGTCTGCCGGTTAATATTGATCAAAGGAGAATAAATCAAGTTTGTAAGGATCATTTTCATAGTGAAATACTTTCTTCAAAATTTCAAAAGATGTCAGG
>Ga0102956_1000152_pt1 | contig 23052 bp, 26 predicted proteins | sample SalPonF2_A_D2_MG_FD_84515 | JGI IMG/M metagenome (GOLD analysis project Ga0102956, IMG submission 84515) | Salt pond soil microbial communities from South San Francisco under conditions of wetland restoration - Salt Pond MetaG SF2_A_D2_MG ...
TAACAAGATCTTTATCCAGAAAGGTTAACATTATGTCAAAATTAACAATTGCCGGACTGGCCTCATGGTTTATTGGCGGTTTAATATTAGGTTTTCAGGCGATAGGAGCACTTGTTCGTTCCGGAGGAGATCTGAACTGGAAAAACATGATACTTATGGATGTCATCGGCAAAAGCCAATTGGATTGGATTGCAGGGATGCCCGAAGGAATCGTTCACAACATCGCTCAATATATTGTTACCATGCCGTTATATCTATTACTGTTTTGTGTCGGCATTCTATTTTTCATCTTGAACGGTTTAGTGTCTAAAATATAAATGAAGCCTAAATTTTTTATCAAATATATTTCAATTGTTCTTGTTTTATTTTTCTTTTCCCTGATTTTCTCAGGATGTGGCCTCTTCAAAAAAAGACTGCCTGAAATAAAAGATACCGCGCTGATAAGAATAGATTCATCAGCCTATCCGGATTTTTTTGATGATATGGACTATGATAGTTTGGAAAACTGCATTCTGGGAAGTGTTTCATATCTTAATCGGGTGTCGCCGACAAAAACATTCAGGTTTGGACAAGACGTCTTTGATGCGGCCCACATGGTGAGATCCCTTGAGTACTTTCTCCAATTTATCCGAACAAAACCATTAAAAGATGAGCTGATACGATACATTAAAAATAACTATCTGGTTTACACCACAATAGGCAGTGATACTGGTGAACAGGTTTTTTTTACCGGATATTACGAACCTGTTTTAGAAGGAAGCCTAAAAAAAGACTCTGAATATTCGTTTCCAATTTATGCTCGGCCTGAGGATTTAACGACCATTAACCTCTCTCTTTTTTCCAAGCAGTTTAAAGGGAAAACCATTGTCGGCAGATATATTAATCAAAGTGTCGTGCCCTACTATGACCGAAAAGAAATCGAATACCAAGGGCTTCTGGAAGGTAAGGTCCAAGAAATCGCCTGGCTCAAGGACCGTCTCGACCTTTTCTTTTTACAGATTCAAGGATCAGGAAAAATTAATCTTGATAATGGTGAAATGATTAATGTCCACTACCATGGATCAAACGGCCAACCCTACCGGAGCATCGGCAAACTCCTCGTTGACGAAGGCAAGCTATCCCTTGAAGAGATATCTATGCAAAAAATTCGTGATTATTTACTTCGTCACCCTGAAGAAATCGAAATCGTTTTAAATTATAATCCAAGCTATGTGTTTTTTAAAGTCGAAAAAGAGGGTCCTCTCGGATCTTTAGAGGTAAAATTGACGCCAGGACGATCCATTGCTTTGGACAATCGTTTATTTCCTCGGGCCGGTCTGGCTTTTATTGAAACTAAAAAGCCTTTGATTAATGGAGATAGGACGATTAACAAATGGATGGCATTTTCTCGATTTGTTCTGAATCAGGATACCGGTGGCGCCATTCGCGGTCCCAGCCGGGCTGACCTGTTCTGGGGAAACGGCCCATACGCTGAGATTGCAGCCGGCCATATGCAGGAATTCGGCAAACTTTATTTCTTGGTACTTAAACCGGATATTCCCTGATTGATCGAGCAGGTCTACCTCATTTAAATAGCGAATTGCTCGGAATAAATAAAGTTATAAGCTTTTGAAAATCATGAAAATTCCAAGCACCAAAATACAAATCTCAAATAATAATCAATGACCGAAAATCAAAATTCAAAACAGATCGAATGACGGCGAGACATCCAATAAGTAATTAAACTGTTTTGGTCATTGTAATTTTGGTATTGTTTGGAATTTGAGTATTGTGATTTGGGATTTTAGTGCCGTATTTGGGAAGCAAATCGCTTCCATCTGAATCAGCGAGAGTAGACTTTGACGTTACACTGGACGATTGAGGGTTATATGCTTGACTCTTTTGTGTAAAAAATTTATGAGTATTTTTTAGATTTTATCATTTCTTTTCAAGCCATCTCAAAAATGCAGATTACGTTCAAGGACAAGGCGCGAACCGATGAAAAAGCGCAGCATACTTGAGAGTATATGACCATTTTGAAGAGGTTCGCAACGCTGTAATTGGGCGTTAGATGTATTTTTGAGATGGCTTTTACTGTTAAGGAGTCACCTATGTTTGGCATTGGCATGCCTGAAATGTTGTTGATTTTCGCAATCGCACTGATTGTTATCGGACCTAAAAAACTTCCGGACCTTGCAAAATCATTGGGACGTGCTTTTGCCGAGTTTAAACGGGCGACATCCGAATTAAAAGAATCTTTTGAAATTGATTCTGAATTAAAGGATATTAAAACAACCTTTAATGACATGAGTAGCGAAATTAAGGAGGCGATTGATGTAGATGTCGATACAAAACCCGAAGATCAAAACCTTTCTGATAATTCCGGCGAAAAACAACATGAAAATAACATCCAAGATAAAAAATCAGACGGTTCAATAATTAATGGATGATCAAGATAAAATTCCTTTTACCGCCCACCTTGAAGAACTCAGAAAACGTCTGATTACCTGTTTTGCCGCCGTGGGCATCGGTTTTGTCTTGTCATACGGTTTTAAAGAAAAACTGTTTCAAATCTTAACTCGCCCCTTGATCGGAGTCATGCAAGCCGGCGACAAGCTTATATTTACCGGCCTTCCCGAAGCTTTCTTTACTTACTTGAAGGTCGCATTTCTCTTTGGCATTATTCTGGCCGCTCCTGTCATTTTTTATCAGTTCTGGATGTTTGTCGCACCGGGGTTGTATGACAAGGAAAAACGTTTGATGTTCCCCATTGTTTTTCTATCCACTGTTTTCTTTGTCGGCGGTGCATTTTTCGGATATTTTATTGTATTTCCTTATGGCTTTAAGTTTTTTTTAGGGTTTGCCTCTGATATTATTAAGCCCTTGCCTTCTATGCGGGAGTATTTAAGTTTTGCCTCAAAATTGTTGCTCGCCTTTGGTCTTGTTTTTGAACTTCCTTTGATTATTACATTTCTAGCCAAACTCGGTATGGTTTCCGTTAGTTTTTTAAAGAAAAACAGAAAATATGCGCTACTTTTGTTTTTTGTCGGGGCAGCAATTTTAACGCCTCCGGATGTTGTCACGCAGATTATGATGGCGTTGCCTCTGATGGTGCTTTACGAAATCAGCATTGTCGGCGCAAGAATTTTCGGAAAAAAGAAACCGGCAGAAGACAATAATAATGAGGTGTTTAATAGAGGAAAGAGCAAAGAGGATAAGGGAAACCACGAATGAACACGAATAAACACAAATTAAAATAATAATATTTATTGTTCATTTGCGCCCGCCCGCCTCGCCTGAACGAACCCAAGGCTCTCGATGGCGGGCGGGTCCATTTGCTTGCCCCGTAGGTTCGGCAAATCTTACTGGGGCGGTTATCTATTTTCTTATTCCTATTTCCTATTTTTAATATTGACAGATAAATTTTCAGTTGATAGATATCTTTGCGTTTTGTTCGTTACAACTCAAACAGAGAACGAAAGGGGATAACACGTGGTTATAAGCAAAAAACACTGGATCATTGCAACGATTGCGGTAATAGCAACTCTCTTTATCACCACCGGAATTTATGCCGGAAAAGAGGTCAAAGATGAAATCATTATGAACAACAAAGCATATGACAAACATACCAAAGGTATACAAACATTTACACACATGAAGCATGCAAAGGAATATGCTGAGAAACATCCGGATTTGTATAAAAACGGTTGCGGAGTTTGTCATCATGACAAAGACAACAAACCGCTGAGTAAGTTAAAAGAAGGTGACGAGGTCCAAAACTGCATCGAGTGCCACAAAAAACCCGGATATATTAAAGGTAAAGAAGCAAAAGGGCTGAAAAAAGAGCAAAAGCGAGAATATCATGCCAATGCCATACATGATAACTGCAAAGGATGCCACAAGGATTTCAACAAGAAAATGAAGTTGAAATCAAAAGATAAAGGCGCTGCACCGGTGACCTGTAAACAGTGCCACGGCGGAAAAGACGATAAATAAAAGTTCAGAAATAAAAAAATTAAAGGGGTAATCGTCGTTCATGGGGTGATTACCCTTTTTTGCTTTTTTGTTTTAATTCACAGGTTCCGGGTTCACCGTTCAAGGGTTGATGGAAGATTTAATTATATATCTAACCTTGAACTCTGAACTTTGAACCCTGAACGGTTATTTTTATAGGCCATCGCATTGCGAACCAAAGCTTCGGCCCATACAGGTGTACCAAGGGCATGGATATGGGTATAAGTCGCCAGAACATTTTTATAACAGACCCCGTCCCGCTTGTTCAAAAAACCGCTCCCACGTTTCATGCCAAAGGCCAGATCTTTATCCGTTCCACGCCATTCTAAAACTTTCGAATAGTGAAACTCATGACCTTTAATTTCAGAACCGATTTTATAATAAGGATTCTCATGTTCCACTGAAACCACCGTGTACCCATGTCCCTGGGGCTTTTTGGAAAATCCGAATACCACCGGAAGCACCCCGGCCATGGGGAAGGTCCCTTCGTCCAGAACAAGCTCCTCCCCGAGATACATAAGACCGCCGCACTCCGCATATATGGGCAAACCCTTTTCTGCCAGATCTTTTAATTGCATTCTGAAGGTTACATTGTCTGCCAGTTCTTGGGCATGGGTTTCAGGAAATCCGCCGCCAATATACAAGGCATCCACCTGCGGAATGACATCGGTTGTAAAGGGGCTGACCATCATGGTTTCTGCCCCTGCCGCATGTAGCGCCTCGATATTTTCAGGATAATAGAATTGAAACGCAGAATCCTTGATGATACCGATGAGGGGAACCGGTGGGGGTGAATCGGAGATCCCGCTTTGGCGGGGATGCTGCGTGCGTTTTTCATACCGGATCTTCCCCTGTGCAGTTTCCGGAGCAGCAAGTGGACCGGCATTAACCGAAATTTCGGACAACGCTGTAAGGTCAAGATAGCGAACGGCTATTTTGGAGGCATCATGAACGGCATCCATTGCACAGCCGTGTTCCGGGGTGGGAACCAGCCCCAAGTGTCTTTCCGGGAATTTTTCCCAGTCGAGTTTCGGGATTGCACCCAGCACCGGAATATTGCAATACTGCTCAATATTTTTCCGAAGAACATTTTCATGCCGGGGTCCCGCCACCCGATTCAGGATCACCCCTTTTATCGCAACATCAGGATCGAACTTCAAACACCCCAACACGGCCGCCGCCATGGTTCGGGTGGATTTTGTGCAGTCGATGCAGAGCACAACAGGTGTCTTAAGAAGCTTGGCCAATTCCGCGGTACTGGTACTCCCATGGATATCAATACCATCGTATAATCCACGGTTCCCTTCAATAACCGAAATACCGTTTTTTGCGGAGTGGGATAAAAATGACTGAAAGATATGCGGTGTTTTAACCAGGAAGGTGTCTAGATTGTAGCAGGGCCGGCCGGCTGCAAGGGCCAGCCAGCCGGCGTCAATATAGTCCGGCCCTTTTTTAAAGGGTGTGATCTGTTTGCCCGATTCTTTCCATGCGGCAGTGATTCCGATGGAAACGATGGTCTTCCCCGCTCCTCCCCGCAGGGCTGAAATTAAAATTCGGGGGAAATCCATATCTTCCTGCTGCATAGAAAGCTTTTAAATAAAAAAAGTTCTCTATCGGCCATTTCAAAAAGAAAATGTTTGGTTTTTAATCTTCGTGCTCGGCATGGGCCTGTTTACCGGCACCTTTAAGCCCGTATAAGGATGTGCTTCCGCTGGACCAGTATTCGAGAACTTCCTCTGTTACCATCTGGTTAATCAGCTTTTTGGCAGCTCTGGGTTTTAAACCGAGCATTTTTGCCAAATCATTAAAGTAAAACTTGGTTTTACTTTTTTTCTTTTGCAGCCCTGATACGATTGTTTCTTTTGCCTCTTCGTAATCCATTGATTGAGCCTCTTTTTATTAAGGGGGCACATATTGTACCCCCTTGTTGTATTAACGATTAGAATTTAAATTGTGTGGTCTGGCGCCAGGTATAATATGCCGGATCACGGAAATCATCGATAAGGTGATGGGTGAACTCAAGTTCACACTTTTCAAAGAATCTCTCCCATCCAATCCTTTCCGCCCACTCACCAACACGTTCATATTTATTGGCGCCGGCTGAATAGGCTTCGACGATTTTCTTGATACAATCGGTGGTTTCCGGCCATCGTGGTGCATTATTGGGCAGAAACGCAACGACCACTTTTGAAAATTTTGGCGCGGTAATCCGGTTGGACACCTTGCCACCGGCCATAATCACGATGCCGTCGCCCACATCATCAGCCAGCGGCATTGCCGGACACATGGTGTAGCAGTTGCCGCAGAACATACACCTGGGTTCATTGACTTTAACACTGTTCACCTTGGTTCCGTCAGGAAGTTCGACCTTAGTCGGCTTGATGGCTGCCGTTGGGCATGAAGCGATGGCCAAGGGAATTTCACACATCTTGTCCAGGTATTCATGATCGAGCATGGGCGGCTTACGATGATACCCCAAAATGGCGATATCCGAACAATGGACCGCACCGCACATGTTCAAACAACATGCCAGGGATACGCGAAGCTGAGCCGGAAGCCGCATATTCTGAAAATCATCAAACAGCACATCCATGGTGGCCTTTACCGGACCCGAAGCGTCGGTGGCCGGTGTGTGGCAGTGAATCCATCCCTGGGTGTGTACAATATTAGTGACACCGGCGCCGGTACCGCCGATGGGGAATTTAAAACTTCCACCGCCAAACTTGCGGCTTGCAAGATCTTGTTTTAACGGCTCAAGCTTGTCTTTGCTGTCCACCATGAACTCAATATTGTTACGGGTGGTGAACCGCAAATATCCGTCACAATGCTTGTCGGCAATGTCACAAATTTCACGGATAAGGGAAACGGACATCAAGCGTGCCCCGCCGACTCTTACCGAATAGACTTCATCGCCGGTCTCCGAAACATGAACCAAAACGCCTGGTTCCAGTATCTCGTGATAGAGCCATTTGCCCTTGTTATTCTTAATCACCGGCGGATAAAATTCATCGAATTTTCTCGGACCGATGTCAGTTATTCTGTTTGCCATTGGCTTGTCAGGATTGTAACCTGAGGATATAAATGCCATAGTCAATACCCCCCCTATCTTAGATGGTGTTTTCTGAATTCGTTAACATCACGGTCAAATCCGCCTTCGACTTCGTCTTCTTTCCAGAAGATGTACGGATTGTGACGCGGTTCCTGAACATGCTGGGGTACAGGCTTAATATTCGTCATCTCGAGCAATTTCTGGAAGCCTTGCCGTTTCATGAGTTCGCCAAGCCGTTCGCGGTTCTTTCCTTCTTCCATCCAATAGTCCCAGATGCTTTCAATAACTTCCTTGATCTCGTCGTAAGGCTCTTCCACTTTGATAAACGGAACCAAAAGGGAACCCATCTGAGCGCCGTCAAGAATCGGTGCTTTTGCACCGACCAGCATTGAACAACCTTGGTCTTCACCGACCCTTAAGGCTCTTGGCATGACATTGATGCAGTGCATGCATCTTGTGCACTCACGATCATCTATTTTCAGTTCTCCACCCTCCATCCACATACAATTGGTGGGGCAAAGGCCGATCACCTCTTTCTCTATGTCAAACGGGCCCCAGTCGCGCCCGGCATGAGATCCGCCATTGGGTGGAAGCTCTCCGCCCACATAGGCCTTGACCGCTTCCTGATCAATTCGGATATTGTCTCGCCAGGTACCGACAAAAGAAATGTCCGCACGTGCGATGGATGCCACGCAGCAGTTGGGACACCCGTCAAATTTAAATTTGAACTTGTATGGGAATGCCGGCCGATGAAGCTCATCCTGATACTCCAGGGTAAGATCATGACAAAGCGCCTGGGTATCGAAGCAAGCCCATTCACAGCGAGCTTGTCCCACACAGTCGGAAGGGGTTCTCAGGTTTGATCCGGAGCCGCCCAGATCCTGGTTCATATCATGAGTGAGTGTCCAAAAAATCTCTTCAAGCTGGGGCGTCGTCGTACCCAAAAGGATGATATCACCGGTGGACCCGTGCATGTTGGTGATGCCGCTGCCGCGAAGTTCCCAGATGTCACAAATTTGTCTGAGATATTCAGCGGTATAAAATTTGCCGGCCGGCTGGTTGACTCGCATGGTGTGAAAATGAGCGACACCCGGGAACATCTCGGGCTGGTCACAATATCTGCCGATAACACCACCGCCATAACCGAACACGCCGACGATTCCACCATGCTTCCAGTGGGTTCTCCCGTGTTTGAATGACAGTTCGAGCACACCCAGAAGATCTTCACACACATCAACAGGAATCTGGTAATCCAGACCTTTTTCATTCTTTGACCTTGATTCGGCCTCCTGTTTTAGATCAGACACGAAACTCGGCCATGGCCCGCTTTCAAGCTGGTCCAGCAAAGGGGTTTCATGTTTTGCCATTGTATTACCTCCATTCTAATTGAAAATTAACCTATCTGACTAAAAAAAATCACCGTCCCCTTTTAGGGCAGCAACAATCACCTCCTCTCAATTTTTTCATTTTTTTTTTAGATGTTATCATTCAATACTTCTTTGTATAAAGGTCAAGACTCACAAAGGAGTCATATAAAATTAATATCGAAGCTTGTCAATAAAAAAGCAGGGTTTCAAAGCGTTAAACACCATTTTATTCTGAAACTATGGCGCTACACTTTTTCTAATTGTCTGATGCTATTGTATAGATCCTCGACATGCTTTTCAAGATGCTGCCGGATGACCGGAACCTCCGGAGCCTGTGAAGGATATGTACGAACAATGGCGTGATTCAGATCAAAAAAATCTGCGCGGCTGCAAGATAAAAGATGCTGCCGGAAACCGTCGTTCAAAGGCTCTGCAAAAACGCTGATCTCTGGTTTTAATGCCAGTGCTTCAAAAAAACCTTTCAGAATTCCTTTGAGTGCCACATCATCAGACCACACGATGTCTCCAACCCCATCCAGCCGGTCAATCCGCATTTTGATTGCCATATTTAAAAAAAATACCAACAATGCTTCTATAATCAATTCAGAATCCGGTTCTATGGATTCAGACACGATAGTGTTTTCATACATGGATCTGTATTGTCTCACGGTGACAAGCTTTAACTCGATATCATCTTCTTGACATGTTAAAACAAAATCACCGGCAGCATGATGCCACGAAAATATCTGTTCAAAATTTAAAACGTTATAATAATAGGTTAAAATCTTCGCGGCCTGCCGGTAAAGTTCCATGGTTTGATGGGGGGTAAGGAAAAAGTTGCCGTGTTCATGATCCCATACAATGATCTTGCGCTTCCCATCTGACGGATCAAGGGACATGTGAAATTCGCTAAACCCCTCGAACCATTCACCTAAAAACATCCGGGTTTCAACTTGATCCATCTTTGTAAAAACGCTGTCTAAAGCGTATACTTTGGGAATAAATGAATCCGGGTACTGTGTGTTGAGCCTTTTTAAAAGCCGGTATTCTCTTTGAGCATATTGTTTTCCGACGTCTGTAACAGCAACGTTCAGGACAAAGGGAATCTTGACGGCCTGCAAAACGGCTTCAACTTTGGATGGATGATAAAACTCGCCGTGTTTGTCGAGAAAAATTCTGATCTCTTCTATTTCGTCAGCTGTTATATTTCGATGAAGATATTGGGAGACGGTTTGTGTAATGATCGCATATCGATCTCTTTGCAGAAAATTTCGCACGGCGGTATAATAGTCGCCGTGATTTATGAAAATATCACTATCCGGCTCAAATGTTCTAACGGATGGATGTCGGCTGAGGGGAATGGGAGTCAACCATACAAAATCACCCTCCCGGACAGGATTGTTTCCGCTGGATAAAAAAAACTTGAATCTCGGCATGCAGGCTTCTTCTGCTGATATTGTTTATCTGTATTTTTTGATTTCATCTAAAATTTCAGGGGCAACCTCATAACCGAACTCAACCGCTTTATCCACATATTTAACAGCAAGCGCATATTCCCCTTTTTCGAGGTAAGCGATGGCCAGGTTGTTGTATGCCACGGCAAAGTCAGGTTCGAGGTCAATAACCTTCAGGCTGGTCTCGATGCTTTCATCAATCATCCCTTTCATGAGATATGCGTTGGCCAATGTGGTATAGGCTTGCAGGAATTTGGGATTCCATCGAATCGCTTTTTCAAGGGCAGTGATCGCTTCCTCAATATTTCCCAGTTGAAGTTCCGCAAATCCAATATTTCCATAACCTTCGGAAAACCCTGCCCTTGCCTGCACCGCCGCCTTATTGTATTTAAGGCAACCTTCTAAATCTCCGCGCTGCAAACAGATCCCTCCCAGCTGCACATAAGCCTCTGCAAGATTCGGGCTACACTCGACAGCCGCAAAAAGTTCTTTTTCAGCTTCCTCGTATTTTTTAAGCCCCAATAAGCCAACTGCAAGGTTATAATGGGAGTTGCCGCATTCAGGGTTTGCGGTAATGGCCGCCCTTTGGTGAGCAATATATTCTTGTACGTTTTTTGCTTTTGTCATTGTATAATCCTTATTTTTGTTTTGTATTTAAAGTAACGTTTCGCACCCGAATATTGCTATAAAGCCTTTTATGTAGCAGCCCAAAATATTTTTTTAAAAGGAAAATATTTCTTCAAATCAATAAAGTACGGCGCGAAAATACAACGTATTTATTATATTTAAAAATTTTCCCGGCCTGCTACGCTTTTCTGGATTTGCTAAAAATTAAGGGTGCAAGACTTGAGATCCAATTTTAAACTGTTTTGGTTATTATTTCATCAACCGATTGTCAAGGGAAAATAAAACGTGGACATTATTTGAAGACCGATCTTTTTTCTTGACACAACGTATACCTTTTTTTAGGTTTGAAGTTCAATCATTTTAATACGGTACCCTGATTGTTTTACAAAGACAACAACCATATGTGTGAAAAGGGGGATTTATGATCGCAGGATGTTTCACGGCAATTGTTACACCATTTAAAGACGATGCTGTCGACTATGAAGGTCTGGGTAGATTAACAGACTTCCAGATCAAAAATGGAATTACCGGAATATTGGCCGTGGGGACCACCGGAGAAAGTCCTGTTTTGAACTGGGATGAACATAACCGTGTTATTGAAACCGTTGCAGAAAAGACAAAAGGTAAGTGTCTTTGCATTGCCGGTGCCGGAAGCAATAACACAAAGGAATCTCTGGAAGGAACAAAACATGCTGTCTCGGTCGGTGCAGATGCGGTTCTGCTGGTGGATCCATACTACAATGGACCCAGTTCTATTGAAATACGCAAAGAATATGTCGCTCCGGTGGCCAAAGCTTTTCCGAATATAGAGATTATTCCTTATGTCATTCCGGGCAGAACCGGTGCGCAACTGTTGCCCCAAGATCTGGCACTTTTAAATGAAACGTTTGATAATGTTAATACGGTCAAAGAAGCCACCGGTAATATTGAAAACATGAAGAATACAAGAAGATGCTGCGGATCGGATTTTACCATATTGTCCGGTGATGACGGGATGACATTGGAAATGATGTTGGACCCTGAAATAAAGGCTTCCGGAGTCATTTCCGTGGCGTCGAATGTTGTGCCCAAAGCGGTGTCACAGATGGTTCACCTGCTTCAGGAAGGTAACCAGGCTGAGGCCAAAAAACTGCTCAGCGCCCTTGGACCTCTTTTTGATCTGGTAACGGTTAAAACAATGGAAGCGACACCCTTTGGTGAAGTGGTATGCCGCGCCAGAAACCCGCTGGCTTTCAAAACACTGATGTCGATTCTGGGAATGCCCGCCGGCAGGTGCAGGCAGCCTCTTGGTAAAATGACACGAAACGGCCTGGAAACGGTGCTTAAATCAGCACGAAAAGTACAGACGGACAATCCTGAAATATTGAAACCTGTGGCCGAATTCTTCAACGTTGACATTGAGGGGCGCTTGAACGATCCATCTATATTGGAAGGGCTTTTTTACAAAGAATATTGACGACGTCGTTAAAGTAAAAAAAATTTTGCGGAAATCTTTTGTACTTTCAGGTCTAACAAATTAATATCTAAGTATGTATTTTAAATAAAAGCCCCAAACACTTAATAAAACATGGTTTGATGCCGGATATTATCATGCTCAACATGAGGTGTCCGGCATCAAAATTCTTATCTAAGAGTTCGCATCTTCTTTCAATTTAAAACTGCCTTCTTTAAACAAAACATCTTTTAACCATTTTAATCCAAATTTCAAAAGTGCTACGTCATCTGCTTTTATTTTTTCTATGGCTTCAGCGTCTATGTCATATCGATCCAAGAAAGAGCTTTCAAAAACAAAGGCTTTAAATTTATCGATATTATAGCTGACCAAAAAAAACATTTTTTTACTTTCTTCAATGAGCTTGAGATTGGGGGGGAAGGATCGCTTCCGCACCACCAGATCGGTCCATTCGGCGTTGATATCATCATGGATGTCGACCCCCTGATCTTTTCGCCACTCACGGATGGTCCATTCTTTTTCTTCTTCAAACCCCAGACAGTGCGGTTCATGAACAAAAAAATAAAATCCTTCATCACTCTTCTGCTCTTTATGGCTGAGTGAAGCAACCCCCAGCGGATAATACCGGCAGGTGGTAGGCCTGTCAGCATAAATGATGCAACCATCGTCTTTGACAAAAGGACATGATTGTAATTCGTCATCCATCAACTTTAAGGTCACAACCGGCAAGTCCGTTTTTTCCCAAATCTGAAGAGTGGTATACACGGCAAGAAATTCTTCCGAAGACAGCTGCAAGCGTTTTTTAAGTCTAATAATATCATAGGGAGTCAGTATGATATTAATCCCCCTACAGCATTTGGTGAAACATTTTACACCTTTATGACATTTAAATTTGAACTTGCTGTCTAACCCAAGTCTTACAGTTGGTATATCAGCCATACGATCTGATGAATTCATATTTTTTCTTCCTTTTTTATATTAAAATTTTGGATCTTACTACCTGAAGCTTCTGCCGATGTCAACCATTGAAAAATAAGATATTATCTGCCAATATCTTCTTAAAAAGTAACATTTCAATAGGTCCCGGGTGGTAAGTATCCGTAGCGCCGATTTACTGAGAAGTGGCCTTAAACATAACTTAGGTCTTGATTTCAACTCAAAAAGTGCTATAGCTTTCGAATCACATGGTATTGTTTGAATTTTACCTGAATTTTGCACGAGTTGGCGGCTTTCATATGCAAGATTCAGGTTTTATATCATTTAGGTGTTTTATGGATGAACTGATCTGCTCTGAATTCAAACTCGGACGTCGCTTGTTAGGACGACTTCCTCACGGAAAAGACCTGATCACATCCATTGAGAACTTTTGCAGGGCATCCGATATCCGGACAGCAACATTTTCCGTTATTGGTGCTGTTTCGTCTGCCACCATAGGCGTTTATGACCAAAAACAATATGTCTACGTCACTTTTACTGAAAATACAACCATGGAAATCGTAAATTGCATCGGCAATGTTTCATTAAAGGATAAAACTCCGGTAATCCAATCCCATATTGTCCTGGCCGATGAACACGGTAAAATAATCGGTGGGCACCTTTTTTCAGAAACCATACTTTTTGCCGGAGAAATTGATCTTCAGGAAATGACCGGAAAACCTTTAGAAAGGGTTTACGACAATACAACAAGGCTAATGCTGTGGAACTTAGAGAGTCAAGGAGGAAGTTAACATGCAACTGAATATTACAAAAGCAGATCAATTAAAGACCAAGCCTGACGATTCCAAACTCAGTTTTGGTACCATTTTTACAGATTACATGTTCAACATGGATTACAATCCTCAAGATGGATGGCACAATCCACGTATCGAGCCCTATGCACCCATAAATATGGACCCGGCAACCATGGTGCTGCATTATGGCCAGGGTGTTTTTGAAGGACTCAAAGCATATCGGACAGAAACAGGCGCTGTCCAGCTTTTCCGTCCAAAAGACAATTTTAAACGGATGAACAACTCTTCGCGCCTTTTATGCATACCTGAAATTGATGAAAATTTTGCATTAGACGCCCTCAAAGAACTTCTTATCATTGAAAAAGACTGGGTGCCTAGCGCTCTGGGAACCTCTCTTTACATACGGCCAACGATCATCGCCACAGATCCTTTTTTGGGTGTGCGCGCCTCGCATACTTATCGATTCTTCATCATTTTTTCTCCTGTGGGGGCCTATTACCCCGAAGGCTTTAACCCCGTCAAAATCTGGGTCACCCGTAACCATGTGCGGGCCGTTCGGGGCGGTGTGGGTGAAGCCAAAACTCCCGGGAATTACGCAGCAAGTCTTTATGCCGGTGAACAGGCACACAAGCATGGTTATACCCAGGTTTTGTGGCTTGACGGCATTGAGCAGGAATATATCGAAGAAGTCGGCGCAATGAACATCTTTTTCGTCATCAATGGTGAGCTGATCACCCCCATACTAAACGGAAGCATCCTTCCGGGTATTACCAGAGATTCTGTAATAAACCTTGCCAAAATGTGGGGCATAAAGGTTTCTGAACGAAAAATCGGCATCAGTGAGGTGGTAGATGTCCATGCCTCTGGAAAACTTGACGAAATTTTTGGTTCAGGTACTGCAGCCGTTATATCCCCGGTGGGTGAAATTAAGTACGGAGATACCGTGATCACCGTCAGTGACGGCAAAGTCGGTGCCATGGCAAACAGATTCTACAAAGAATTGACAGATATTCAGTACGGTAAAACCAAAGATCCTGCAGGTTGGATCGAACCCATTTAAACATAAAAACTCATGCAGAAAAATTCAGATGCACACAAACACCTCCCATCTTTTATATTAAAGATGGAACGTGCGAACCTTCATCCTGTTGTCATCGATACGTTTGCCCATTATTATAAAAAAATCATTTCAGGCGCAACCGGCCTCATCTCTGACAAAGATATACGGCCGGTGACCTCAGACCATATCGAAGATGCCGATCGCATTCAAAAATATGCCAACGCCGGCAGGCATGCGTCTCCGAATGCTGTGATGATAAAACTCAACGGCGGTCTGGGCACCAGTATGGGGCTTACACGGGCAAAGTCTTTTCTTAAAGTAAAAAATGAAAAAACTTTTCTCGAGATCATATTGAAACAGGCAGAAAAGCGTCATGTAAAACTTGCCCTGATGAACAGTTTCAGCACCCATGAGGACACGCTTGACGCCCTTTCAAAAATTAAACCGTCAGATCCACCGCTCTTATTCCTTCAGAATAAGTTTCCAAAAATCCTTCAGAAAAATTTTGCACCTGCTGACTGGCCCAAAAGTCCTGACCTGGAATGGAATCCTCCCGGGCATGGTGATATATACTCGGCTATTTATACGTCCGGAATATTAGACACACTGCTCGAAAAAGAAATCGTATATGCTTTCATTTCCAATTCAGACAATTTGGGAGCGACACTGGATGAATCGCTTCTGGGGTATTTTGTTGAAAAGGGTTTCCCTTTTATGATGGAAGTGGCACCCAGAACCCCTTCAGACGTGAAAGGAGGGCATATCGCAAGACATAAAGACGGACGATTGATTCTGAGAGAGTCGGCCCAGTGCCCGGAAAATGAACTGAGCGCATTCAGAGACATAAAGCGCTATGGATTTTTTAACACCAACAACATCTGGATAAATCTCAAAGTACTTCACACGTTGATTCAAAAGATCGGGGCTGTAAAACTCCCCATCATCCGCAATCCCAAAACCCTCGACCCCAGAGATGAAAACAGCCCGAAGGTTTTTCAGATTGAAACCGCCATGGGCGCTGCCATATCCCTTTTTGAAGGTGCAGCTGTTATTAAAGTTCCTGCATCACGTTTTTTACCGGTTAAAAAATGTAACGACCTTTTGTCGATCCGATCCGACCGCTTTATCTTTTCTACAGAAAACAATCTGATTGCAAATCCAAATACTGGAACAAAAACGATCCAGGTCGATCTTGACCCGAAATACTACGGAAAAATAGATCTTTTTGACGAAAGATTTTCCAAGGGCGAACCGTCACTAGCGAATTGCGAATCTCTGACCGTCAAAGGAGATGTGCGGTTTGAAAATAATGTTGCCATCAGGGGTAAGATTGTTATCACAAACAAAGGAAAAACACAGGCTGTAATCAAAGAAGGAACCGTCGTAGAGAAAGATATCGTCTTTAATTGAGCGGCTAACCCGTATATTTCATGAAATTTTTTGAAAATTTGAATTAGAAAATATTCGGGCTAACTCTCTTTAAAAATGGAATAATATTTCATCACCTGTTTCACAAAATTTTCTGTTTCTTTGTAAGGGGGAATCCGCTGATACTGTTCAACGGCTTTGGGGCCTGCATTATAGGCCGCAAGCGCCAGATGCAGCTTTCCTTCAAAGCGATGAATCATTTGTTTTAGATATCGGGTACCTCCCATTACATTATCCTTTGGATCGAAAGGGTCTTTTATATTAAGTCTCCTGACATTCTCCGGCATAATTTGCATTAACCCCATTGCTCCGGCCTTTGAAACCGCCCTGGGATCAAAATCCGACTCTATTTTGATCAATGCTTTCAGCAATGAAAAAGAAACGCCGTGCTTTTTAGATGCTTCTGAAATAACATGATCATATAAATTGGTAGTATCTGATTCTAACGAATTTTTAGGGGTCTCTTTGATATAGACCTTATAATTGGATGAATTGGATGATGTGGGCACGTTTGTAAAATGAAGCACCCCTTCTTTGTCGGCATACACATAGATATCGGCATACAGGGGCGTAGCCACCGAAACCATAATATATAAAAATGTATAAATTCCGATAAAAAAACAATTCATGCCGATTCGAGTCATCACTTTAAGTATGATTTTACCTAAAAATTTTTCCGGCCTGCTACGCTGTATTGACATCGATAAAAATTAAGGGTGCGAAATTTGAATATTTGTTTAAGCCGTCAGCCGACCTTTTTTGTTTGCAAATATAACCATTGTTGGATATCTTTAATTTTTAAAACCCTTAATTTAAACTCATCCAAACCTATAATACGTTGTTCTAATGGACGTTATCATATGAAAAAAGGATCAAAACGCATTATTTATCGCAACCGGCACTTCGCGGTCATTGTTGCTGTTTTTCTTCTTTTTAGTATTGTATCATGCAAAAATAATACCAACGAGAAACATAAAGCGCAGACCAACAATTCTATTATTACCAGCATCGACAATGTGGAGCAGCTCAATAAGGTCGTCGAGACATCTAACGAACGCCTGTTGATTTTAGAATTCTATGCTGATTGGTGCCCTCCATGTAAAGACCTTGCCCCTATTCTTGAAAAAATTGCCAAGGAAAAAAGTGCAACCGTAGCAATTTACAAAATTGACATCGATCGACACCGGGAACTTTCGAATTCATTTCGCGTAACCGGCATCCCCCATGTATCTTTTGTTAAAAACAAAGAAAATGTTTTTGCCTTAACAGGCTTATATCCAAAAACCATGTACTTGAAGGTCATTGAACAGTATACCCAGCCCGACAAATCCTAGAAGTGGTTTCAAAACCTCCCCTCAGGCCCAATTCCTGTGTTGGACCGAGGGGTTCAATACTCGAAATATTCAATATATTCATGTGTTTGAATCCCTCGGTCCGCCTTGACTTTGAACCTGATTGAAGGTTTTGAAACCACTTCTAATTCAAGAGTGCATCAAGCCTTTTGTTTTACATCCTCTGTATAATTGTTTTTACAAAATTACCATCTGCTGTTGCGCCGAAATGCTTCATAATTAAACTCATTGCCTGCATTTTGTTTTCAAACTGAGAGAAATCTATATTCTGATGAATCCATGCCGCAATTTCCTCTTCAGTGGCCATTTTCGGCAAATAGTTCTCTATAACTTTAATAAACTCTGAATCCGCTGCCTCACCTTTTTGTTCCAATACTTCTTTTTCTGATTTCATTAACTTTTTCAAGATCTTTACAATTTCATCATCTGAAATCTCTTTTTTATCGAGCCTTCCGAACTCTCCAAGGATGACACGGAGCGCGTCTTTTTTCTTTTCCTCTTTTGCCTTTATTGCCGCAGACAAATCCTTTTTCATCTGACGTTGAAGATTCATTTTTCACCCTTTTATTTTTGAAATAAATTTTGACGGTATCGCTAAAAATCAAAAAAGATGCAGTTAAAATATTATCGTTCATTGCTATATCGTGTCAATAAAGTATTGATTAACAGGTAAAAGTCTTTTAGGATCTCTTCAACTTTAACATTCACGACCTAACACGATCTGAAAATATTCTAAAAACCCGTGATTGTAGATAAAAAATTCAATCGAAAAATCTCGACAGCGCTGCTCATTTTGTTTTTTTTTGCATTTGCATGTTCGGATGTCAAAGAGCAGACCCAAACGCCTATTTCCGAAATACCCCCCACCTTGACAAAACAGTGCTACGAGTACGGCATTAACTGCGAAGATTTAATCCTTATAAAAGATACGGTTCAACCCCATCAAAATCTGTCGGACATTTTATCGAAGTATAAAGTTCCAAATGCTGTTATTCATGCTGTTGCGTTTTCATCCAGACCCGTATTTGACGTTCGAAAAATTAAAGCCGGCAATCTTTTTTGTATTATCCGCGACAAGAATACTACTAAAAAGGTTCGTTATTTTGTGTATGAAATAAACCCTGTGGATTACGTGATCTTCAAACTCGAAGATCCGACAACCATTTCTTTAGGGAAAAAACCTGTACTCATCGAAATAGAAACCGTTTCGGAATCAATTGAATCCTCGTTATGGGAAACCCTGACGGAAAAAGAAATCGATCATGAACTTGCCATCAAACTTTCTGAAATTTACGCATGGGCCATCGATTTTCATCATCTTCAAAAGGGAGACGGCTTTCAGGCGATTTTTGAAAAGAAATTCATTAAGGGAAAACCCATCGGTCTTGGAAGGATAAAGGCCGCTAGAATTTATCACAAGGGTCAATTTTTTTATGCTTTTTATTTTGAACAGGATGCCAAAGGAAGTTATTTTGATGAACATGCAAACAGTCTAGAAAAAATATTTCTCAAGGCTCCCATAAAATTTTCAAGAATTACATCGGGCTATTCGAAACGAAGATTCCACCCGATTCTGAAAAAATACAAGGCTCATTTTGGCATAGATTACGCTGCCAAGACCGGCACGCCAATTATAAGTACCGGTGATGGGGTTGTTGTGAAAACCGGCTATGACTCAAAAAACGGCAGGTATGTCAAAATAAAACATAACGGCATCTATACAACTCAGTATCTTCATATGTCCAGAATCGCCCGTGGAATCAAACCGCGAGTAAAAGTTGAACAGGGAGACATCATCGGTTATGTGGGGTCCACCGGATTGGCTACCGGACCTCACCTTTGTTATAGATTCTGGAAAAACGGCAGGCAGATCAACCCTTTCAAGGAAGACATTCCATCAATTGAACCTGTCAAAAAAGAAAATCTTCAACAGTTTAATCAGCAAATGGCGGAACTGAACCAACAATTGAACGCCCTTGACAAATCGATATTATCAATGGGTATCAGATAAGGAAGATTTATAATAGCTTAGTCCTTTGAAACAAATCGATTTCAAAGGAGCATCAGGTATGATTAAATTTTTTACTGGAAGCTGTCTGAGTGGATTAGGGATCGTTTTGAAAGAACCATAGGCAATTTTATTTATCGATAAAACCATCTATTAAAGCGAGTATTTTTATTAGAAGCCCATGCAGGTTCTTTCATTACAAGCCCTTATTCACGAGTTCTTTCAGAAAAAATTTAATCATACCTGATGCGGTAATGTTTTCAAACGGCTAAAGTGTTATGAAGATTTAAGTTTTTCACATACCAGGATATCCGTGGGGAATGCCATCTCTTCGGGTAAATTGCCCAATGGAAAAAATTTTACTTCACTGGCATCGGACCCGGCCTCTAGCTTGCCACCGAAAGAGGTTCCCATAAACCATATTCCCACCGTCTGATTTTCCAAGTCATGAAAATTAGAATGAACGGCAAAAACAGGCCCGATTTTCACATCCAGCCCTGTTTCTTCTTTAAACTCTCGTGTCGCCGCCACCCGAACATCTTCATCGTACTCAACATGCCCGCAGGGTATACACCACATGCCCTTATATGAACTGTTCCGTTTGACCAAGAGCAGTTCGTTATCTTTCAATACGATCACTGCAACACCGACCGTTGGATTTTTATAATGGGTCCATTTACACCGGCTGCAATACATCCTTTTTCGATGTCCTTTTTGTTTGAGTTGCAATTGTTCTCCACAAAAGGGACAAAATTTGAAATTCATTGTGTTATCCTTCATCTCTACTGGCGTTTAACAATGACTTTTTCACCTCTTCTTTGTACGTTTTTAGTATGTATTGTTTCGGGAAGATTTCTTTTGACAGGTAATTCAGAGAGCTGTTCAAGAACATATCGCACAATTCTTTAAACGCGGTTTCTTTTTTGGTTTTATCGATAAAAATTTTTTCTCTTTTCATCTCAAAAAGCACGCTGTCCCCAAGCACATCTGTTATTTCACCGATGCTCTCCGTTAACTGCCGGCTGTCTTTTTTCAATGCTTCCGTCACCGGAATATCCATTCGAACGATCAGGGAAACCAGCCAACGATCACCCACCAGCTTTCTCGATCCATCATATAAATTCAATTGCAATCCGTTTTCTAAATCTATGGTTTTTATGAGCTTCTCTTTCATGTATAAACCCTCTTTTTTCACGTTTAGCGTTAACCGTTTTCAAATTCTAACTTTTTATACCAGCTTTGCTTAAATTAACAATGCTTTTTCGGGGGCTCTTTTTATATTTGCCATATTACCTTATTTATTGGTATGGTAGCCTTATCGTAAAAGAAAATGCCTTAATTGTAATGGAGTTGCAAGAGCTGGATAGAACACAGATTTTCACAGATAATTTTTTTAATATTTTATGAAACAAGTCGAATCTAAAGGAGCTTCAGGTATGATTAAATTTTTGACTGGAAGCTGTCTGAGTGGATTAGGAATCGTTTTGAAATAACCATGTGAGAATTTATATTTTGGATGAAATACCCTGTTAAAGCAGAGGAATTTATTAATTGCCTGGGCAAGTTATTTCATTACGAGCCCTTGTTCACGAGTTCTTTCAGCAAAATTTTAATTATACCTGAAGCGGTAATACTCTAAAAATCTTAACAATCTGTGTTCATCCGTGCCCAAAAAAAGAAATTCCAATGCTATTAAATATATTGTGAACCGCTCTTCGTATTTTCGGAAAAGGCAGGGAAAATCTCATGAAATATTTACCCATTGACAGCAGCCTGTTTGTTCAGAACCGGCAAAGGTTTGCCGCTAAGCTCAAATCCAATGCCATTGCCGTGCTGAATTCCAATGATATTATGCCAACGAGTGCCGACGGTGTCCGATCTTTTATTCAAAACACTGATCTTTTTTACTTAACCGGAATTGATGAGGAAGAGAGTATTCTTGTAATTTTTCCGGATGCCAGAGAAGAAAAGCACAAAGAAATCTTGTTTATTAAAGAAACCAACGAAGAAATTGCCATCTGGGAAGGACCGAAATATTCGAAAGAAGAAGCGTCGAAGATATCCGGAATTAAGACGATTTTCCAGACTAAAGAATTCGAAAAAACTTTCAGAAGTTTGGTTTTTGAGGCTGACCGGATTTATCTGAATTCCAATGAACACCTGCGGGCCGACGTTTTCGTTGAGACCAGAGACAATCGTTTTCTAAATTGGTGTAAACGCCATTATCCTTTGCATAAATACGAAAGATTGGCGCCCATTATGCACCATATCCGGCCCATCAAATTCAAGATAGAAGTGGAATTGATCAAACAGGCCTGCGACATTACCGAAAAGGCCTTTTTGCGATTGCTTGACGTCATCCGGCCCGGGATATGGGAGTTCGAGATCGAAGCGGAAATTTATCACGAATTTTTGTCCAATCGATCGCGGGGGCCTGCATATGCGCCCATCGTTGCTTCAGGGGCCAATGCGTGCATTTTGCATTATGTCAAAAACAATCGACAATGTGAGGATGGTGATCTTGTACTGATGGATTTTGGCGCTGAATATGCCAACTATGCCTCGGACCTGACGCGAACAATCCCGGTGAACGGTAAATTTACCCCGCGCCAAAAAGAGATCTACAATGCGGTGCTTCGCGTCCAGAAGGCGGCCGTTCAAATGCTCACACCGGGCAATACCTTTGAAGCGTACAATAAAAAAGTCGGACTCATTATGGAAAAAGAGCTCATCGGTCTGGGTTTGCTGGACGCTAAGGCAATAAAGAACCAGCCCCCGGATGAGCCGCTATATAAACAATATTTCATGCACGGCGCATCCCATCATTTGGGTCTGGATGTACACGACCTTGGGAGTAAATACCGAAAATTTGAAGAGGGCATGGTGTTTACGTGTGAACCGGGGATTTACATTAAAGCAGAAGGGATCGGCATCCGGCTGGAAAATGACATACTGGTCACCAAAGACGGTCCTGTTGATCTCATGGAAAACATTCCGATCGAAGCCGATGAGATTGAAAACTTGATGAACAAATAAGAACAGGTTTCGTTTTTGATATCACACTGAATTTATTTGGGTTTTCAAGTCGCTCAGTCAAGGCTTTGATGGTCTCGTAAAAAGTCAAAATTCTACGGCAAAGTAAAAAGTTTCAAATTCAAGACGCGCAAATTCCGAGGAATGAGGCTTACTTATCCTACGCCGCAGTGACGAGGAATGCAGCGCAACGCAGAAGTTGGACTTTTTACGAAGCCGTCAAGGTTTTGATCAACTATATACCGATCACCTATACAATAGGAAGCAGCAGTTCCCGTAAAGTGAATAAGTTCCGGCAAAGAAATCCTTTGATTAAACCCTCCCAGATGTGGACCTGTCATAATTGTTATATCCTCCAGACCTTTTGATAGGCCATTGATGTTGTCCCCGCTAAACCCGCGCTCCAATAAAAATTCATTGAATTCATCATCGCTCATTCCCTGTTGATCGGTCGCTCTAAAAATTTCCTCCATGTATTGATCGACTCCAAATTCATCA
>Ga0102956_1000154_pt1 | contig 22945 bp, 15 predicted proteins | sample SalPonF2_A_D2_MG_FD_84515 | JGI IMG/M metagenome (GOLD analysis project Ga0102956, IMG submission 84515) | Salt pond soil microbial communities from South San Francisco under conditions of wetland restoration - Salt Pond MetaG SF2_A_D2_MG ...
GGAGGCGATACACGAGTTCGAAGTCGAGGATATGCCGGTCACGGTCGCGGTGGATGCAACCGGGACATCGGTACACCAAACCGGCCCGCAACATTGGCAGGGCCGGATCGGCAAGATTCCGGTGGTTAGCGCCTGAATCGAATCCGGTGCGATTACAAGCGTCGCTTAGTAAACGCTCGGAATAAAATATCGTTCCGCCAGCGACGCCTGGTCGTCATACTCGCCTTTCTTCGAGCGCGGCGGCAGTTTGACTTTATTGTGCGAAATGTCCTCGTGCGGAATCTTGCTCAACAGGTGGTGGATACAGTTGAGACGGGCTCGCCTTTTGTCGTCCGAGCGAATCAGGTACCACGGTGCATAGGGCATGTCGGTCGCGGCCAGCATTTTGTCGCGGGCGCGTGAGTACGCGTACCAGCGGGCGCGCGCTTCGAGATCCATCGGGCTCAGTTTCCACTGCCGCAGAGGATCATTGATGCGGCGTTTGAACCGTCGTTCCTGTTCCTCGTTGCTGACCTCGAGCCAGTACTTCAGCAGGATGATGCCGGCATCGGTGATCATCTTTTCGAACACCGGCGTGGTTTCGAGGAAACGGTCGGTCTGCTCCTGCGTGCAAAATCCCATCACCGGCTCGACCCCGGCGCGGTTGTACCAGCTGCGGTCGAACAGCACGACTTCGCCGCCGGCCGGAAACTGTTCGATATAGCGTTGGCCGTAGAGCTGGGTTTTTTGCCGTTCGGTCGGCGCCGGTAACGCTACGATCCGAAAAACGCGCGGGCTGACTTTCTCGGTAATCGCGCGAATCGTGCCGCCCTTGCCTGCCGCGTCACGGCCCTCGAATACGATCGCAACTTTGAGTTTTTCCTGCTTGACCCAATCCTGCAGGTCACACAGACTTACCTGCAGTTTTCGCAGTTGCGCCATGTACTCCTTCCGCCCGAGGCTTTCGTCTCTGTTTTTCTTGCTATCGTTTTTTTTGCGTTTTCCGTCGTTTTTTTTGCTCACCGCGGGTATCTCCTTTTGGGCCGGGAAAGCTCGCGTCGCGGACGTGCCGGCAAGCCGCCTGATTCTGGATCGACTGGACTGGAATTAGTTCAGTTTGCGGTAACACTGTGCGATAAAGATCACTTCTTGGTGAGAGGCTACACCTTTGATGACCACGGAATCCAGTTTCGTCCGGGTGCTCGGACGCCGCGACGTCCTGACGTTGGCGTTTGGCGCGATGATCGGCTGGAGCTGGATCGTGTTGACCGCCGAATGGATCGGTCGCGCCGGGTGGCTCGGCGCTGCCGGCGCATTCGTCATTGGCGGCGTGGCGATGATTTTTATCGGTCTGACTTATGCCGAACTTGCTGCCGCGATGCCCGAGGCCGGCGGCGAGCACGTCTACTCTCTGCGGGCACTGGGTCCGGTGTGGTCTTATGTCTGTACCTGGGCACTGTTGCTTGCCTATGTATCGGTGGCTGCATTCGAGGCGGTTGCGTTGCCCACAGCACTTTCATACCTGGCGCCCGGTATCAGGCAGTTTCCGCTCTGGACCATAGGCGGGTGGCAGGTCTACGCGACTGAAATTGCAATCGGCGTCGCCGCGGCATTCTGCATAACGCTGATCAATCTGCTAGGGGTCCGGCTCGCAGCTGTCGTGCAGGCGGCGGTAACCGTGGTCATTCTCCTGGCCGGTGTATTGCTTGCAACCGGGGCGTTTTTTTCGCCGTTGCAATCGGTCGAACTTCCCGGGTTCGTGGACGGCGCGACCGGAATGCTTGGAGTGCTGGTGATGGTGCCGATGATGTTCGTCGGTTTCGACGTCATTCCGCAATCGGCCGGCGAGATCGATCTGCCGTCGCGGATGATCGGGGTCCTGCTGATTGCCGCGGTGTTGATGGCAATTGCCTGGTATGTTCTGGTGATCGGCGCCGTTGCATTCACGCTCGACAGTGACAGCCTTTCGCGCTCGTCGCTGGCTACCGCCGACGCCGGTGCATCGGGCTGGGGTAGCCCGGTGGCCGGGAAAGTCGTGGTGCTCGCCGGTGTCGCGGGTATATTGTCGAGCTGGAATGCATTTGTCGTCGGTGGCAGCCGGGTCCTGTATGCACTGGCGCACTCAGGAATGTTGCCGCCGCTGTTCGCGCGGTTACATCAACGGCACCGCACGCCTTACGCGGCGGTGCTCCTGATTGGAGTACTTGCAGCTATTGCACCGTTTTTCGGCCGAACCACGATGGTCTGGTTTGTCGATGCCGGCAGTTTCGCGGTCGTAATTGCTTATTTATTCGTTGCCGTTTCGTTTCTGGTTTTGCGCCGCCGCGAACCCGACATGCCACGCCCATATCGTGTGCGTGGCGGGACGGTGGTCGGTACGACTGCCGTAGCGCTTTGCATATTGCTTGCGCTGTTGTATTTGCCGTGGAGCCCGGTCGCGTTGGTCTGGCCCTATGAATGGGCCATGGTCCTGGGGTGGGCGGCGCTGGGGGGGCTGCTTTTTGCGTCGCGCAATTGGTGGTCGCGCGATGGTTCAGCCTCCTCGCTATAGCGCCGGTCGCGTTGCTTGCGACTCCAGCTGCGCAGTTTCGGTTTTGACGGGTCAATCGGCGGATCGTGGTTCCGGTTTCGCGGCGCGCCTCAGGCGTTTGGCTGGTTTTGCATGATCCGCCGAAGTTGGCGCTCGGCCGCCGCATTTTTCTTTTGCGCCTCACTGTCACAGCGGAGCGCGATCCGGGTGAAAGCCTCGGCGGCGGGTGACGGGGTGCGGCCGGCGAGGCGGATGATCCCGTAGTTGGATTTCAGGAACGGCAGATCCAGCGCCAATACCGCAAGGTCGCCTCGCTGGACGCTGGGCAGGACATGGACCGGCATTGCGATGCCAATGGCATCGCTGGCGGCAACGATGTCCATTACCAAACCCATGGTATCTACCCGCACCGTTGGAACGACCAGGTCGTCGCCGTGCGGACCGGATTCGCGCCTGGCGGGAAGCATGCGCATTCTTCCTGGCAGTACCGTCGATACCAGCGGGAAATTGCGAATGTCCTGCAGCGTCAGCGCTTCGGCGTGGAGCACCGGGTGACTGTTGCGGCAAATCAGCACGGCACGGTGCTTCTCACACGGCTGCACCTCGAATCTTTGGTCGTCCGCGATACCGGATAATTCGGCGACGGACAGATCCAGCTGGCGGTCGAGTACCTGCTGGCGCAGGCTGAGCCACCCACCGACCCTGACATCAACTTCCAGCATCGGATGGCGCGCCAGCAATTCGCCTACGGAATGGCCAACCGAAATGGCAGCCGGGTACGGACCGGCCCCGATTGAAATCTGGCCAAGCTCGACGCCCTTCAGCAATTTCAGATCGCGCTGTAGCTCCAGGGCCGATGCGGCCAGCGCCGCGCCGCGATCGAGAAGTAGTTGCCCGGCCGCCGTGATCGAAACACCCGCGCGCGAACGGTCGAAAATCCTCGCGCCGATCTCTTGTTCCAGTGATTGGATACTGCGGGTAATAGTCGGTTGGCTGATCTTGAGAGCCTCCGCGGCACGCGAGAATGAGCGGTTCTCGGCCACCGCAAGAGCGTATTCGATTTTGCGTAGATTGAATGGCATGCAGAAATCGTATCAAAATGGCTATATATTTGCATTTGACGAATGATTATGCAGAGCGATAGAGTTGCGCGAAATCGCGATTGGGTACGTCCCGATCCGTAATTATGATTTCGCTAGGGATTGCGCCCGGGACAAGGATGTCCATCTTCTCTGATGGACGGGCCTTCCGGCACGAAAAATTTAGTACTGCTGCCGTTGCGAATCTGTGCGCTGTCAGCGCGCGAATTATGTCCAACGGAGGAAACGTCGAGACCGATTCGGCGCATGGCGCGGCAGTAGAGAATAAGTGAGCGAAGCGGTGGCGACACCGCATGCATGGGAGAGGCAGCGCCAGCCGCAGCAGTTTCCGCGGCGCAAAAAGCTTGGGACCACGCATGACCTGTTCGGCAACTGCACTTTCAGGGCCGCTCGGGATTGGCGTTGGCGGAGCCAACGCCGACTACGCGCAATCCGTTGTTTTTTTTAGGACGCATCCGGTCAGCCGACCGGTAGTTTTGGTCGAGGGAAGGAGTTTGATAGTGAGAAAAAAATTCATCGTATTTCTGGGGCTGGCCGCATATTTGCTGGCTGCGCCCTGGGCAGTTGCCCAGGACAAGCCAAACATTCTCGTCATCTGGGGCGACGATGTCGGCCAGTCGAATATCAGCGCGTATACGCGCGGTCTGGTCGGATACAAGACGCCGAATATCGATCGTATTGCCAACGAGGGCATGCTGTTCACCGATTACTACGGGGAGCAAAGCTGTACCGCCGGCCGCTCGTCTTTCATTATGGGTCAGTCGGTTTTCCGCACCGGGCTGTCGAAGGTGGGTTTGCCCGGCGCCAAGGAAGGCATGATGGAAGAAGACCCGACCATCGCGGGTCTACTTAAAGCCGAAGGCTACGCGACGGGGCAGTTCGGCAAGAACCACCTTGGCGATCGCGACGAGCATTTGCCGACCAACCACGGGTTTGATGAGTTCTACGGCAATCTTTACCACCTCAACGCAGAGGAAGAACCGGAAAACGAGGATTATCCGCGCGACATGGTGCTGCCGGACGGATCGACCTTTCTCGAGAAATTCGGTCCCCGTGGCGTGATTCACAGTTTCGCCGATGGCCGTATCGAGGACACCGGGCCGCTGACCAAAAAACGCATGGAGACGGTGGATGACGATACCTCCGATCGCGCCATCCGCTTCATGGAGCAGGCGCACGCCGACGGCAAGCCGTTTTTCATTTGGTGGAGCGGTACGCGCATGCACTTCCGCACCCACGTCAAAGAGGAGTTGCGCGGCATCTCCGGGCAGGATGAATATGCCGACGGCATGGTGGAACACGATATGCACATCGGCAAGTTCCTCGAGGCGCTGGATCGCCTGGGTATTGCCGACAACACGATAGTGTTTTATTCGACCGATAACGGCCCGCATTACAACACCTGGCCGGACGCTGCGGCCACGCCGTTCCGCGGTGAGAAAAACACCAACTGGGAAGGCGGCTGGCGCGTGCCCGCGGCGGTACGTTGGCCCGGCAAGATCAAGGCCGGGTCGGTCTCGAACGAGGTCACGCACCACATGGACTGGCTGCCGACATTCATGGCCGCGGCCGGCAATCCCGACATCAAGGAACAGCTGCTGAAGGGTAACGTGCGAGCCATCGGCCGCAAGTACAAGGTGCATCTTGACGGCTACAACATGCTCCCGTTCCTGACCGGAGAAGTCGAAGAGGGCCCGCGCAAGGAGATCTTCTATTTCTCCGATGACGGCGATCTGACCGCGCTCCGTTATGGTTCCTGGAAAATTATTTTCATGGTGCAGAAGTCGCCCGGCACGCTGAACGTCTGGCAGGAGCCGTTCGTGCCGATGCGAGTGCCTTATATCTACAACCTCCGCCGCGATCCATACGAGCGTGCGACGATCACGTCCAACAGCTACTACGACTGGATGATCGATCGCGTCTATTTGCTGGTTCCGGCGCAGGTTTATGTCGGGCAGTTTCTTGAGACCTTCAAGGATTTCCCGCCGCGGCAGAAGGCGGCGAGCTTCAGTCTCGACAAGGTGATGGATGCGCTAAGCCCAGGGGGCGGATAGCCTTAATCTGACTGGCAGGTCCGGGTCCGGGGGCGTTGGCTCCCGGACCCGCTTTGCTCTCTGTACGATCGCGGGATCGCGTTACTATCGGCCGGGTGCCACGTCGCAATAGAAAATCTGGTTTTTCACTCAGGTCTGAATTGTCGCGGCACTCTCCCATCCGCTGTGGTGGCGGCTGCGGATTGCCATAGCGGCTGAATCGATGATTGACTGGGCGTGATCAGGCATCACGCCGGCAGGAGTCGTTATTACCGGCCTTGTCGCAGTCCGCATGATGCTTGGTCCGCGGTCGTTGTAGTGGGTTTTCCAGTGATGCAAAACCGTTTGTCGGAGTGGGCGAACATTGCCGGGGCAATCACGGTCCTCCCGAATTTTTCCGCTCGTGCCGGCCGGCGATTTTTCGTGGTCGCTGTTCTCGCAGGATTTTTATCGCCGGCGCTCGCTCAGCACTCGCCCTCTGCCGCATGGCAATCGACAGGTTGCGACAGTTTCGGTATTTCCGAAGCGCCCGAATCCGTGAAATGCGGGTTCGTTGAAGTGCCATTGCGTCATGCCAGGCCACACGGACCTTCCATCTCTCTCGCCACCGTTGTCATTCCGGCGCAAACCTCGCAAGCCGAGCCGGATCCGCTCTTTATCGCGCAGGGCGGGCCCGGTGGTTCCACGATAGATACCTTTGCCGACGTGCTGATCAATCAGCCAGGTTACCGGCCTGTTCTCAATCGCGATCTCGTGCTGTGGGACCAGCGCGGAACGTTGCACTCGAAACCGGCGCTGTTGTGTCCCGAGATTGCGGCAGCCGATCTTCAGGCGGTGCAGGCGAATGCCGTTGAATTGAGTGAAGCGCAACAGATGCGGCCGTATATTGAATGCGGGCACAGGCTGGCCACCGAAGCGGGCGATTTGTCTGCGTTCAACACCGTTGAGAATGCCAACGATGTAGCCGCAGTTGCAGCGGCGCTTGGTTACGCTTCGATAAATTTCTACGGCGTGTCTTACGGCACGGAACTGGGCCAGTACCTGATGCGCCAGCATCCGGAGCTGGTCCGCGGCGTCATCCTGGACGCGGTCGTTCCGACCAGCTTCAATCTATTGACTGATGTGCCGTTCGTGCAGCAACGAATTAGTGAGAAATATTTCGGCGGTTGCGCCGCCGATCCCGAGTGTGCGGCGGCTTTCCCCGATTTGGGCAGCCGTTTCCTGGCGCTGCTCGACCGGCTTGATGCGGCGCCGGTCCGGGTGGAGGTGCGCAATCCCGATGCAGCGGACGGGACGGCTTACGCGGTCGATCTCGACGGCGGGTTGCTCGCAGATGCGTTATACCAGGCGCTCTATATGCAGGAAATGCACAGTCTTATTCCCTACCTTGTCGATCGTGCGGACAAGGGGGATTACCAGTTTGTTGCGTCGGTCTTGCTGCCCTTGATGCTGTTTGACGACACGATGGCGATTGGAATGTACGTGGCCGTGGTTTGCGCGGAACACGGAGATACCGATTCGAGCGATTTGTCCTATGCGGGTTTGGCGCGGCGCCTCGAGGAATCCGGCAAGGAATCCGCCGCGGCGATGCTCGAAATTTGTCGCGCCTGGGATATCGAGCCCCTCGATAATTCGGTGCATGAACCGGTCGTAAGCGACATCCCGGCGTTGTTGCTATCGGGCGAATTCGACCCGATTACTCCGCCGTCGTTTGCGGCGGAAGTCGGCGCATCTCTGGCCCGGGACTATCAGGTTAATTTTCCGAGTGGCAGTCATGGCCAGGCGTTCGGCGATACCTGCGCGGACGGTCTCATTCAGCGTTTTCTCGACAGTCCCGATACCTGGCCACCCGGCAGTTGCGCCCAGGCCAATCCGGGCGACTATCTACTGCCCGGAGATATTCTTGTCGTCCCGGCTCTGCAGGGCTTTGTCTCCAGTGCGAATGACGCGGGGCTCGCACGGGTAGCACGGCTGTCGCTGTCGATGTTGGCGGGTTTGCTTCTGCTGGCCTCGGCAATTCCCGCGTATGCGATCGGCGGCTTGTGGGTTCGAATGCGAGGGCGGGTCGTGCAGCACGGTGGCGGCGCCGGGGCGCTGCTGTCGGTCTGCGCACCGTGGCTCGTTTGTGGCGCCGCGCTGCTGCTGGGTATTTTTGTCTATCAGTTCGCACAGGCGTTGGCGGAGTCATACAACTCGGAACCGGCACTGTTGTATCTGGGCGCCATTCGCAGTGAATACGGACACATTTTCACCTATGCTTTCGCGGCTTTAGTGCTGCTCGCGGTCGTCATCGTAACCGCGGTGACGTTGTGGACGGGAGAGCGTCGCAGCCGGGCGGGACGGGTCTATTTCACGGCACTTGCGCTGGCGGCGATCATCGTGGTGTATAGCCTTTGGCGTCTTGGCATGCTGGTGTTGCCTTGAATGTTCGAGAAATTCGCCGTCGCGACAGGGCGTCGGCATCTGGGTACGGGTGGCGGGGTAAATCCGCGGTTTCACTCGGTGAGTGACTGGCAATTTTGCAGTCAAGTGGTTAAGTGAAGGAGATTTTGGCATGGCAACGAAAACGGATTTTTCTGCGCAGGAGTGGGCCACGTTGAGAGACGCTGCGCATCTGACTGCGCTGGCAGTGACCGCGTCGGGTTCCAGCGGCATTTTTGGCACGATCAAGGAGGGCGTATCGATCAGTGCGGCATTGATGGAGGGCATGCAGGCCGACAACGAACTGTTGCGCGAGTTGTGTGCCAAAGAAGAACTCGAGAGCGTCCGTGCTGCGCTGAAAGGGCGGCTGGAGGAAGTCAAGGGCAAGAAACCGGATGAAGCGAAAGCAGCCATTGCTGCTATGGCGCTGACGGACGTGACCCAGGCCCTGACGCTGCTCAAATCCAAGGGTGCGAGTGGAGACCTTGGCGCCTATTCGGCTTTTGTACGCGGCATGGGTCAGAAGGTGGCCGAGGCGGCCAAGGAGGGAGGTTTTCTTGGATTCGGCGGTGAGCGAATCAGCGAACCGGAGCGTGACCTGCTGGCTCGGCTCGATTCGACGATTTCCGCGGCGGCCTGATTCGCCGCCAGCTCGTGCTGGCATTTTTGGCAATTCCGGTCCACTGGAAAGGGGTCTCTCAGAGGCCCCTTTTTTGTGGCCCGACTGCGCCGGCGGTGGCGCGATTGCGTCGAACGGCATTGCGTGGCAGCTTGGGGGTGGGAGGTATTGACGATGACTCATGCCACGGCAGCCGCTGCGGCGACAACAGAGGTCGATGTGCTGATCGTGGGTTCCGGTTTCGGCGGGATCTGCACCTCGATAAAACTCAAACAGGCTGGTATCGACAATTTTGTCGTACTGGAACAGGACAATGATATCGGCGGCACATGGTATGCGAATACCTATCCGGGTTGCGCCTGTGACGTCCAGTCGCACCTGTACTCATTCTCGTTTGAACCCAACCCCAACTGGACGCATATGTTCGCCCGCCAGCGCGAGATCTGGAATTATCAGCGTCATTGCGTCGACAAGTACGGACTGCGTCCGCATATCCGTCTTTCCTGCGGGGTAGCGCAGGCGGTCTGGAATGAACAGCGCTGCGCGTGGCTGGTGGTCACGACCACCGGTGAGGCATACCAGGCCCGCACTTTGGTGGCAGCTATGGGACCGCTCAGCCGACCGGCGCTGCCGAATATTCGTGGCTTCGACAAGTTCCGGGGCAAGACCTTCCACAGCGCACGCTGGGACCACGACTACGATCTCGACGGAAAACGCGTGGCGGTAATAGGGACCGGCGCCAGTGCGATCCAGTTCGTTCCCGAAATAGCGCCGCGGGTCGGCCGTCTCAGCCTGTTCCAGCGCACCGCCCCTTGGGTGGTTCCTCGGCCGGACCGCCGGATCAGCAGAATCGAGCGCAGTACCTTCCGCCGTTTCCCGTTAGTGCAGCGAATCTACCGCAACCTGCTCTATTGGCGGCTGGAAGCGCGCGCCATTGTATTTACCCAACTGCCGCGGCTCGCACGGGCAGTCGAATGGCTCGGTCGCTACAACCTGAAACGCGGCATTCCCGATCCGGAGTTGCGGCAGCGCCTGACGCCCGACTTTCCGGCCGGATGCAAGCGCTTGTTGCTCTCGGACAATTACTACCCGGCTCTAACGCGCCGCAATGTTGATCTCATCACCAACGGCATATCCGAGATTACCGCGGACGCTATTGTCTGCGAGGATGGCCGCACCATCGAAGTCGACGCGATCATCTACGGTACCGGATTCAATGCGACCGCACCGGTCCCGGCCAACATGATCATCGGTCGCGAGGGCCTCGACCTGACCGATCGCTGGCAGCATGGTGCCGAGGCATTCCTTGGTATCAGTGTTTCCGGATTTCCCAACCTGTATTTTTTGATGGGGCCGAACACCGGTCTCGGTCACAATTCAGTGCTGTTCATGATCGAGACCCAGGTGCATTACCTGATCGAGGCGCTCAGAACCATGCAAGACGGGGGCTTTGACTCGCTCGAGATTCGTCGTGATGTTGAGCTGGAGTTCAATCGCAAGATTCAGCAACGCCTGTCGCATACCGTTTGGGCAAGCGGTTGCAAGAGTTGGTATCTCGACGCCAATGGACGCAATACCACATTGTGGCCAGGGTTCACCGTCAGTTACTGGGCCGCGACACGCAGATTCAGGCTTGCCAGCTATGTTGGCGGAACCGCCCCGCGTGAACCGGAGCGCATTGCGGCCACCGGCGACGAAAGAGACTCAGCGCGCGAAGCGGCCTGACCGGCAGCGGTGGTTCTGCCGCAGCGGCTGATTCAGGTCCGCGATCGGGGCGGGTTCATCACGGCATAAAAATGGTCGCCGGGTGTTCCAGCAACGATTTCATCTGCTGGATCATTGCGGCCGCATCGTAGCCGTCGACAAACCTGTGATCGAACGACGACGACAGGTTCATGATCCTGCGTACCGCAATCGCGCCGTTTACCACGACAGGACGGTCGACCGCCTTGTTGACGCCGATAATCGATACCTCGGGTGCATTGATCACCGGTGTCGTCACGATTCCACCCATTTTTCCGAGACTGGTAATCGTAATCGTCGACCCTTTCAGTTCTTCCTTGCTGGCCTTGCCATCGCGCGCGGCGCTGGACACGCGGCTGATTTCGTTTGCAATGTCATACACATCGCGCGCTTCCGCATGACGGACGACCGGCACCATCAGGCCATTGTCGGTCTGCGTGGCAATTCCGACATGGACACCGTGATGGCGAATGATGACATTACGCTCGCTATCGTAGGTGGCATTGCACTGGGGAAAATCCCGCAGTGCCCGGTTCAGTGCGAGTACAAGAAACGGCAGATAAGTCAGCGACGGCGCGCCCGCCGGTGCCTGGCCGTTCAGGTGTTTTCGCAACGCCTCCAGTTCGGTGACATCGATTTCCTCGACATAGGCGAAATGCGGAATGTTGCGCTTGCTATCGGTCATTCGTTGCGCGATTACGCGGCGCACGCCAATGACCTTTATCTCATCGCTTCCAGTCGCCAGTTGCCGAGTGGCGGGCTTGCTTTGCGCTACCGGTCCGCGGGTAAGGTAATTTTCCAGATCGGCCTTGAGTATTCGACCACGCGGGCCGCTGCCGGCGACCGCCGCGAGATCCACGCCGGTTTCGCGGGCCAGCCGGCGCACCGCCGGAGAGGTGAGCGGTCTTCTCCCGGTAACCGTCGCGCTGGCGGTCACGTCTGCTGTCACTGCAGCGGATTGCTCCTGCGGAGCGGAGGCTACGGCCGGCTCTTCGATCTGCGGAGCAGCCGGCTGCGGCTCTTTTTCCGCAGGTTCGGCCGCACTCTCGCCACCGTCACTCGTCTCGAAGATTATCAGGTCGCTGCCGACAGCAATCATGTCGCCCGGCTGTCCGGTGGTGGCCACGACGGTGCCGGACACCGGTGACGGGATCTCGACGTTGGCCTTGTCGGTCATGACATCGGCGATCACGTCGTCTTCTTTGACCGTTGCTCCCGGCTTCACGTGCCATTCCATCAGTTCGGCCTCGACGGTGCCTTCGCCGAGGTCGGGTAGCTTGAAAACGTATCTGCTCATATCAGGCCGGCTCCATAACCAGTTCCAGCGCTTCGACGACCCGCTCCTGGCCCGGGAAGTACTCCCACTCAAAGGCATGTGGGTAGGGGGTGTCCCAGCCGGTAACTCGCTGAATCGGTGCTTCGAGGTGCCAGAAGCACTCCTCCTGCACGGTTGCCGTGAGTTCCGCGCCGAAACCGCTAAACCGGGTTGCCTCGTGAACGATCACGCAGCGGCCGGTTTTCTTTACCGAACTGGTAATGGTGTCCACATCGAGCGGGATCATCGTTCGGATGTCGATGATTTCGGCGTCGATGTTGCCGCGTTGCGCTGCTGCCTCGGCGACATGGACCATCGTGCCATAAGTAAGAATGGTGACATCGGTTCCTGCGCTGACGATGTCGGACTTGCCGATCGGGACCGTGTAGTAGCCCTCGGGCACATCACCCTTGGGATGCGTGGTCCACGGCACGGCGGGTTTATTGGCGTCGCCGTCGAACGGACCGTTATAGATTCGTTTGGGCTCGAAAAATATCACCGGATCGTCATCTTCGATGGCGCTTATCAATAGCCCCTTGGCATCGTAAGGATTGGAGGGCATGACGACTTTTACCCCGCACACGTGAGTGAAGATGCCCTCCGGGGATTGCGAGTGCGTTTGTCCGCCCCTGATGCCGCCGCCGCACGGAGTACGCACTGTCACCGGCGCCCAGAAGTCTCCGGCGCTGCGGTACCGCAGCCGAGCCAACTCGCTTACGATCTGGTCGAAAGCCGGATAAATGTAGTCGGCGAACTGGATCTCCGCGACCGGGCGCAGGCCGTTCACGCCCATGCCGATTGCGGTGGCCATAATCCCGCCTTCGGAAATCGGCGAGTCAAGCACGCGATGCTCGCCGTACTTGCGCTGCAGGCCGTCGGTGCAACGGAAAACCCCGCCAAAATAGCCGACATCCTCACCCATGATCACGACCGCCGGGTCGCGCGCAAGCATGATGTCCATTGCCGAGTTCAACGCCTGGATCATGTTCATGTTCGCCATGACTGTCAGCTCCTCAGCTTTTTCAGATGGGCCCGCTGCTTTTTCAGATGCTCCGGCATTTCTGCGAAGACATCCTCGAACATCTCGTCGGGGTCGAGTTTGGGGCCGTCGGTCAGGGTGCCGTAGCTCATGGCTTCCTTCCAGCAGTCCATGACATGTTTCTCGAGTTCTTCATTCAGGGTTTCGTGCCGGTCCTCGCTCCATTCGCCGAGCGCGATAAGGTGTTGCTTCAACCGTTCCAGCGGATCGCCGAGCGGCCAGTCATCCCATTCCTCTTTCGGCCGGTAGCGCGACGGATCGTCACTGGTCGAATGTCCGGAGGCACGGTAAGTGACGTGCTCGACCAGCGTGGGGCCGTATCCTTTTCGCGCCCGTTCTGCAGCCCACCGCGTGACTCCGTATACCGCGAGGAAATCGTTGCCGTCGACCCGGATGCCGGGGATGCCGTAGCCGAGACCGCGCGCGGCAAAAGGACGCCGTTCGCCTCCGGCAAAGGCCTGGAACGTCGAGATCGCCCATTGGTTGTTGACCACATTGATCAGCACTGGCGCCTGGTAGACCGAGGCAAATGTAAGGGCATGGTGGAAGTCGGGTTCGGCGGTGCTGCCGTCACCGACCCAGGTCGCGGCGATGTCGTCCTCGCCCTTTATCGCCGCAGCCATCGCCCAGCCGACAGCCTGCGGCACCTGCGTGGTCAGATTGCCCGAAATAGAAAAGATCCGGCCCTCGCGCCAGTGATACATGATTGGCATCTGGCGGCCCTTGCACATGTCGCGCGTATTCGAAAGGCACTGGCACATGAGGTCGACAAGGCTGCGTCCGCGCGCCACATACAGGCCCTGGTTGCGATAGGACGGGAAACACATGTCTCCGGGCTCGAGGGCCATGCATTGCGCAATCGAAACAGCTTCTTCGCCAGTGGACTTCATGTAAAAAGTAGTCTTGCCCTGGCGTTGATTGCGCAGCATGCGGTCGTCGAAAATCCGGGTCAGCATGATGTGGCGCAATGCGACCTGCAGATCCTGAGGATCGAGGTGGGGGTGCCATGGACCGATTGCCGAATGATCGTCGTCCAGTACCCGCACCATGTCGTAGGCCAGAGATTCAATATCGCGTGCGTGCGCATTGACATCGGGCCGCGCAACGACGCCGGCCGGTGATATCTGCAGGTAACTGAAATCGGGTTTTTCCCCCGGTCTTGCCGGTGGATGAGGAATGTGCAAACGAGACTTGCTGTTCATGTTTTGCAACCGTAGGAATTGACGAAATCGCCCGGATCATTATTCGCGCTGTCGCCGGGTCGAGTAAGAACCGGAATTCTACCTAATGCGCGACATTGGTGCGTGCCCGATGGGCATAATGTGGGTCGATCAGCATGATTATGAGGTCTTCGAACGCAACTATGCGGGATTTGCCGAAACAGGTATGTTGATGGCGATATAATATGCTGCAGCGCGGCGCGCCCGGGTTCCGCGCAAGGGCACCCAACCGCGGGGCTCGGCAATCGGCTGCAGGTCTCCGGGATCAAGGGTCGAATAACGGCAATGACTCAGCATTATCTGTTTCCGAAAAAACTGGCGCGGTCAGCGCCCGCACTGTATCGCTTCGGGCAACGAGTCGAAGGCAATGGGGTGCGTTTTCTGTTCTGGCTTCTCGGCGCGCTCGAGCCGGAACGGGCACAGCGCCTGGCCGGGAACATTACCCGCGCGCTGGTCGGGCGCACCAAGAAGGGACCGAAGGTAATCCGTAATCTGCAGATTGCGTTTCCGCAGATGAGCGCCGCCGAGATCGCGCAGACCGCGAACGAAGTATTCCGGTACATGGGTGTCTCCATGGCCGAACTCGCGCAGATGGAGAGATTCTCGAGGGAGCGGGATCAGCGCTTCGAATTTGTTGCGAATCCGAATATCGATGCGTTGTGCGGCGGGCCGAAACCCGCGGTATTTGTCACGGCCCACGTGGGTGCCTGGACCCTCGGGAATTTTGCGCCCGCGCACTTCGGTTTCCCGTTGACAATTCTGTATGCGCCGGAGTCGAACCCGGTCACAAACGATGTCTTGGTCAGGTTGCGCGGCGTGCTTCCCTGCAATGTTATGCCGCGCGACAACGCAATGCGCACACTGATGGGGGAATTGCGCAAAGGGCGCTCGGTCGGGCTTGCGACTGATAACCGCTTCGATGCCGGCGAGATGGTGCCTTTTTTCGGTGTGGACGCTCCGACGAATACCGTGCCCGCGCGACTCGCCCTCAGGTTCGGTGCCGATCTCGTGCCGGGACGTACGGAAAGGCTGCCGGGTATGCGCTTTCGGGTCACGTTTTACGATCCGGTGGTGCCCGGCGACCCTCAGGCGCCACAGGAGGAGCAGATTCTGCAGATGTCTGCGCAACTCAATAATCATTTCGAAGACTGGATCCGGGAAACTCCAGGGCAGTGGATGTGCATGTCGCGGCGCTGGCCGAGAGACGCTGAACCGAGCCGGGGAGGCTCTGCCGGCGCCGTCTGAGCCCGGAGGCGACCGCAAGATTGCCGCAATTCCAGCGGCGACCACCAGTACCAGGGTCATTGCGTGGGCGAACCCGCTGGCCTCGGCGCTGAACAGATGCCGCCAACGTCCGCGCTGCGGTGCGGCATACTTGCGTTTGCGCGCGTGCGATTGCGCTGTGACGCCGCGCGTTGTACCGATCTGTGTTCTGGGCTAAGTTAACGCAACATGGTTCTGTAAGACGACTGATTGATGTGAAGACGCTCAGACAACAAGTAGAAAGCCGCTTGCCGGGCTGGGAGGTCTGGTATCCGAGTGTTTTCGATGCCGCGCGGGATCTTGGCATTATCAAGGCAGAGGTCTGTTCGCCGTCGTCCTTGCTGTTGTCGAATCGGCATGCGCGGGTACAGCGGTCCGCGGAACATGCGCACCGCGAGAAGTGGGGCGGAGCCGAGGAGCATCCTCAGACCTCGAGGACCCGTGGACCCCGGCGCACCAGGCGCAAGTAGGCTAATGTCACCGGCCGTTGCGGCCGGCCCGCACTTTGGCGCTATCATGATATTTATCGATCAACGGTGCGCGCTGGTTTTATCGCCGGCGCGCTCAGAACATTCCGTTGCGGGGCCGGTGTAAGTCGTTTTGCTACCGGCGCATTGCGTGCGGTACAGCTAATGGAGTTACACAGTGAAACTGGCAAGTCTCAAAGAAGGCGGTCGCGACGGCACCCTTATAGTGGTGGATCGGGCGATGGACCAGGCCGTTCGCGTGCCGGACATTGCGCCCACGCTGCAGGCCGCTCTCGACGAATGGGCGCAAACCCAGCCGCGACTGGCGGAGGTCTACGGGCGCTTGCAGGCCGGCGCCGCGGATGGCGCATTTGATTTCGATCCGGCGGCGGTGGCGGCGCCATTGCCGCGCGCTTATCACTGGGCGGATGGCAGTGCCTATGTCACCCATGTCGAGCTGGTGCGCAAGGCGCGTGGCGCGGAGTTGCCGGAGTCGTTCTGGAGCGATCCGCTGATCTATATGGGCGCATCGGACGCGCTGATCGGTCCGCGCGATGACGTGCTGATAGAGAACGAGGAATGGGGGATTGATTTCGAAGCAGAGGTTGCCGTGATCACCGACGATGTGCCGGCCGGGGTGTCGGTCGAATCCGCGCGCAACCACATCAAGCTGATCGCACTGGTCAACGACGTGTCATTGCGTAATCTGATTCCCGGTGAACTTGCAAAACAATTCGGCTTCTACCAGTCGAAACCGCAAACCTCTTTTGCCCCTGTCGCGGTGACCCCTGACGAGCTCGGTGACGCATGGGACGGCGTACGCCTGCATTTGCCGCTGCACTCCGTTCTGAATGGCAATAAAGTCGGATCGCCCAACGCCGGAGTCGATATGACATTCGATTTCGCCCAGTTGATTGCGCATGCCGCAAAGGCCAGGCCACTGATTGCGGGGACTATAATCGGCTCTGGCACAGTCGCCAACGTCGGTAGCAAAGACGGGTCTTCCTGTCTTGCAGAAGTCCGCTGTCTCGAGACCATTGCCAACGGCAGTCCGAGCACACCGTTCATGCGATTCGGCGATCGGATCGAGATCGAAATGCTGGACCATGACGGCCGGTCAATTTTCGGCAGGATCGACCAGCGCATCAAGCGCTACGATCCGCCGCGCTAGTTGAATGCCAACGAATCGTCTGGGTTTTTGCTGGAGGAGCAGGATGTGGCGAATTCGATAAACACCGATGCTGCCGCCAGGCCGCGGGGCGCAGCGTCGCTCGACTATTTGTCCGGTTTCGGAAACGAGCACAGCTCGGAGGCGCTCGAAGGCGCGTTGCCGATCGGTCAGTTTTCGCCGCAACGCTGTCCCTATGGCCTGTACGCCGAGAAATTCAGCACGACAGCATTTACGGCGCCACGGTCGGCTAATCGGCGTACCTGGTTTTACCGGATTCGCCCGTCGGTCGTTCAGGGCGAATTCGAACCGCTGGAATCCAATCTTTTGCGCACCGGCTATGCGGCCGATGCAGCCATGCCGCCAAACCAGTTGCGCTGGGATCCATTCGCGATCCCTCAGGCGCCGCGTGATTTTGTCGATGGGCTGGTGACGCTCGCGGCAAACGGCGACGCACTTGCGCAGGTCGGCATCGGTATCCACATGTATCTTGCCACCAGCTCGATGGAATCGCGTTTTTTTTATTGCGCCGACGGTGAGTTGTTGTTGTTGCCGCAGCAGGGCCGAATCAGGTTGCACACCGAGTGTGGGATTCTGGATTGCGAGCCCGGGGAAATCGCGGTCGTCCCGCGAGGTATGAAATTTCGCGTCGTCCTGCGTGACGGTGCGAGCCGCGGCTACGTCTGCGAGAATTACGGCGCGCCGTTGCAACTGCCCGAGCGCGGCCCGGTGGGTTCGGACGGCTATGCTAACGATCGCGACTTCCTGGCGCCGGTGGCGGCATTCGATGAACGGGAGGGAGATTTTCACCTGCTGTGCAAATTTGCCGGCAGATTGTATGCGGCACCGCTGTCGCACTCTCCGCTGGATGTCGTTGCCTGGGTCGGCAACTCGGTACCTTACAAGTACGATTTGCGGCGCTTCAATGCGCTAAACACAGTGAGCTATGATCATCCCGACCCATCAATTTTTACCGTGCTGACATCGCCATCGGACACCCCGGGCACGGCCAATGTCGACTTTGTGATTTTTCCGCCGCGCTGGATGGTGGCGGAAAACACTTTCCGGCCGCCGTGGTATCACCGCAATGTGATGAGTGAGTTTATGGGGCTTCTTTATGGCGTTTATGATGCCAAACCCGGAGGGTTCAGCGCGGGTGGCGCGAGTCTGCACAATTGCATGTCTGCGCACGGCCCCGACCTGGAGGCGTTCGAGGGCGCGTCGCATTGCGAGCTCGCCCCGGAACGCTACGAGGACACGATGGCATTTATGCTGGAGTCGCGTTACATGATTCAGCCGACACCTTTTGCAATGCAGGCGCACGAGTTGCAACAGGACTATCTGCGTTGCTGGGACGGTCTCACCAGTCGTTTCAGCGGCTCCTAGAATGCGACCTGCAGCCGGCGCAAATTGAGGCTGCACCGCGAATTCAGGGCCGACTATTCATAGCGTAGCCGTGAACCGGTGCCGGGGTGCTGCCTGGCCTAACCCCAGCGCGGCCGATAACTGTCCAGAACCTCGATATAGTTGGTCCGCTCGAATGCCTCGACATCGGGCAGATTCTTGCGGCTCATCGTTCCGCGCATGGCCTCGATGCTCGCAAACCCCATCCGCTGCATCCACTCTGTAAGACCTTCATGCAGGCTTGCTATGTACTCCGGACCGAGGCGCAGCAGGGCCGAGGTCGTCATGACCACGTCGGCTCCGGCGAGCAAGTACTTGATCACCTCGGCGGAGCTGTTAACGCCACTGCTCGCGGCGATCGACGCGTCGATTTGATCGGAGAGCAGCGAAATCCAGAACAGTCCCGGCCGAATGTCGACCGGCCGGCTCAGGTCCAGAACCGGTGATACCGCGAGCTTCTCGATATCGAAATCGGGTTGATAGAAACGGTTGAACAACACCACGCCATCGGCGCCGGCATCGACCAGTTGCCGAATCATGTTTGCAGGTGCGCTGAAAAAAGGAGCGATCTTTACGGCTACCGGAATCGACACCGCGCTTTTTACTGAGCGTAAGACCTCGATATAACGCTGCTCAACCGTGGTTCCGGTTTCGTTCGGGTCCGTGGCGATATAGAAAATGTTCAATTCGATCGCTACTGCACCGGCTGCTTCTATATTGGTTGCAAATTCGACCCAGCCAGCGGCGGAAACGCCGTTGAGGCTGGCTATCACTGGGATGTCGACGCCTGTGATAGCGGAATCGATCAGCTCGAGATAGCGGTCCGAGCATCGATCGGCAGCATCGGATTCGGGAAAATAATTCAGTGCTTCCGCAAAGCTTTCTGCGCCGGCCTCCATCAGGTGCCGGTATGCAGCCTGTTCCTGCAGAATCTGTTCCTCGAACAGCGATGGCAGAACCACCGCAGCCGCACCATGATCTTCGAGCTGGCGGATGCTATCGAGCGTGCGCGTCAATGGCGAAGCGGAGGCCACGATCGGGTGGGGCAGGGCCAGACCCATGTACCGCGTGCTCATGTTCATCGAGACTCTCCCTGTGCCATGGTGTCCTTTGCGGTATGTCCGTACGGATTGCCGGCGACGCCGTGCGCCGCCATGTTTTCGTAGATCTTCCAGTGTGAGTCGACCTGGGCCTGGGCCATTTCCATCAGCCGGGCGGCCTCCTGCGGGTGGGTCAGGTCGAGGATCCGGTAACGCGCTTCGTTATACGCATAGTCGCGCACGGTAACGGTCGGGCGGCGTGAGTCGAGCAGGAACGGGTTGTGACCGGATTCACGCAGCAACGGGTTATAGCGCAGCAGCGGCCAGTGGCCGCAATCCACGGCGAGTTTTTGCTGTTGCAGGCCCTTCTCCATGTTGATGCCATGTGCAATACAGTGGCTGTACGCGAGAATCAGCGAAGGGCCCGGGTAGCGCTCGGCTTCGCGGAAGGCCAGCAGGGTCTGTTGCGGATTCGCGCCGAGTGCGACTCGCGCTACGTACACATTGCCATAAGCGATCGCCTGCAACGCCAGGTCCTTTTTGGCGACCGCCTTGCCTCCCGCGGCAAATTTCGCCACGGCGCCGAGCGGCGTCGCCTTCGACATCTGGCCGCCTGTATTCGAATAGACTTCGGTGTCGAGAACCAGAACGTTTACGTCGCGGTCCATTGAGAGGACGTGGTCGAGGCCGCCGTATCCGATGTCATAGGCCCAGCCGTCGCCCCCGACCAGCCAGATGCTGCGGCGGACCAGGTGTGCGGCCACGGAAGCGAGGCGTCGCGCGCGCTCGTCGTCCAGCCCTTCGAGGCGCGAGACCAGTTGATCGATCCTATTGCGCTGCACACGGATCTCGCGTTCCTCGTCCTGGCGGGCATCGAGGATCTCAGCGGCCAGCGTGCGCCCGACTTCGTCACCCAGTTCGCTCAGAAGTTGTCGCGCCAGCCGGTTGTGCTGATCGGCCGAGAGCCGGAAGCCGAGGCCGAATTCGGCGTTGTCCTCGAACAGCGAGTTTGACCATGCCGGCCCACGTCCTTCCTGATTCTTGCTCCATGGTGTAGTTGGCAAATTGCCGCCGTAGATCGACGAGCATCCCGTTGCGTTGGCGATGATCGCTCGATCGCCGAAAAGCTGTGACAGGAGTTTCAGATAAGGCGTCTCACCGCAGCCCGCACATGCACCTGGAAACTCGAACAGCGGTGGCAGGTATTGCACCCCATGCACGTTGCCGAAGTCCACGTTGGCGCGGTCGGTATCGGGAAGCTGCTCGAAGAACCTGATATGGCTTCTGCCATTCGCCATGTCTTTCGCTTTCTCGCGCATATTGATCGCGCGTTCTCCTGGACGTTCGACGCTACGGGTCGGGCATGCGTCGACACAGAGCGAGCAGCCGGTGCAGTCCTCAGCGTAGATTTGCAGCGAGTAGCTGGTGTCGGGAAAACCGCGCGCGTTGAGCGGAGCACTGAGAAAACCGGCGGGCGCGGTTTCCAGACGGGCACGGTCGAAAAACTTGGCGCGGATCACGCCGTGCGGGCAAACGAAACTGCACTGGCCGCACTGAATGCAGAGATCGGGATCCCATTGCGGCACGAAGCGCGCGATGTTGCGCTTTTCCCAGGCAGCAGTCGCGGTCGGGTAGGTGCCGTCCGGAGGCAATGCGCTGACCGGCAGTTGTTCGCCGCGACCGGCCATGATCGGCCCGGTGACCCGTCGCACAAACTCGGGAGCACTGTCTGGAACAGGCGGAGCGATATCGGATGTCGCGTCGGCTGTGTCCGGTACCGCCAGTTCGCTGAGCCCGGCCAACGCGGCATCGACGGCGGCGTGATTCCGGGCGACTATGTCCTTGCCTTTCAAGGCATAGGTCTTGTCGATCGCGTCCTTGATCTCGGCGACCGCGACCGCCGCGGGCATTACGTCGGCAATTGCAAAAAAGCAGGTTTGCATGATGGTATTGATGCGTTGGCCGAGATTGTGTTCACGCGCGACACGATAGGCATCGATGGCGAATACGCGCGCCGATTTGTCGACGATGGCCTGCTGCACCGAACGCGGCAGCCGCTGCCATACCTCTTCCGGCGCAATAGCCGTATTGAGCAACAGGCAGCCTCCGTCACGCAGGCGCGAGACGACATCGAATTGCCACAGAAACTCAAACTGGTGACAACCGATAAAGTCGGCGCAATCGATCAGGTAGCTTGCCGCAATCGGTCGTTTGCCGAATCGCAGATACGACACCGTCTGCGACCCGGACTTTTTCGAGTCATAGACAAAATAGGCCTGCGCATAGGTGCCCGGCTGTTTGCCTAGTATCTTGATCGAATTCTTGTTGGCGCCCACCGTGCCATCGGCGCCCAATCCATGGAATATCGCCCGGTAGGTGTCGTCTGGCTCGATGTCGAACCCGGATTCGACGAACAGACTGGAATCGGATACGTCGTCATTAATGCCGACTGTGAAGTGGGTGCGCGGCGTTTCGCTCGCGAGATTGTCGAGCACGGCTTTGACCATCGCCGGTGTGAATTCCTTCGATGACAGTCCATACCGGCCACCGACTATCCGGATATCGGTCGGTTGGGAGTTGTGCTCGGCCATCGCCGCCACCACGTCGAGATACAGTGGTTCGCCGCAGGAGCCGGGCTCCTTGGTGCGGTCGAGCACTGCGATCCGGCGCACGGTAGAAGGCAATGCGGCGGTTAGCGAGCGGGCGCAGAATGGGCGATACAATCGAACCTGCAACGCACCGACGCGCTCACCCCTGGCGGCCAGGCAGTTGACGGTCTCGCGCGCGGTTTCGGCCCCGGAGCCCATGAGGATGACGATACGCTCTGCCGCGGGATGGCCGTGGTAATCGAACAGCCTGTAGTGTCGTCCGGTTAGTGCCGCGAGCGCCTCCATGTTCGAGCGAACGATTTCGGGCACCGCGACGTAATAGGGATTTGCCGCCTCGCGCGCCTGGAAATACACATCCGGATTCTGGGCGGTGCCACGAATTACCGGATGCTCCGGCGACAGGGCGCGACGGCGATGCTCGAATATCAATGCCTCCGGGATCAACGCACGCACGTGCTCGGGGCCGATTAGCCGCAGCGTATTGATTTCATGCGAAGTCCGAAAACCATCGAAAAAATGTATGAACGGAATGCGCGCGGCCAGGGTGGAGGCGTGCGCGATCAGGGCGAAGTCCTGTGCTTCCTGGACCGAACCCGATACCAGTTGCGCGAATCCGGTCGCGCGGGTTGCCATTACGTCCTGATGATCTCCGAAGATCGACAAGGCCTGCGCCGCCAGCGAGCGGGCCGCGACATGAAAGACGGCAGGTGTCAGTTCGCCCGCAATCTTGTACATGTTGGGGATCATCAACAGCAAGCCCTGCGATGCGGTAAAGGTCGTGCACAGCGCACCGGTTTGAAGCGCGCCGTGAACCGCTCCGGCGGCACCTGCCTCACTTTGCATTTCCACAACGGAGGGACGATCACCCCAGGCATTGGACTTGGCCTGGTTAGACCACTGATCAGCGAGTTCGCCCATCGGTGAAGACGGCGTGATCGGGTAGATCACGCATATATCGCTGCACTGGTAGGCAATCCTGGCGACGGCTTCGTTAC
>Ga0102956_1000155_pt1 | contig 22927 bp, 22 predicted proteins | sample SalPonF2_A_D2_MG_FD_84515 | JGI IMG/M metagenome (GOLD analysis project Ga0102956, IMG submission 84515) | Salt pond soil microbial communities from South San Francisco under conditions of wetland restoration - Salt Pond MetaG SF2_A_D2_MG ...
AGGTACGCACCCAGCACGCCCACTATGACCAGCACGGTCACCAACTCCACCAAGGTGAAGCCCCGGCTGCCCCGGAGCGGCGGCCCCTGCGTCATCCAACATGCGCCGACAAATGCTGCTGGGAACGAGCGCCTGCGCGGCCCGTCATCGCCAAGTCCACGCCCTAAGCCCTCTTAGGAGGCGTTTCCGATACACTTCACCACGTCACCGGCGTTCGCGGTTGCCGTGGCGCAGGTGTCGTCGGTGAATGTCGGGACCACAACGGTTGCACCATTCCTGGTGAACTCGATCCCATCGTTCCCTGTGTGGACCCCGACGCCTTGACCACGCACATAGGTAGCCAGCTGGGTCAGCGTGGGATAGGTCTTGAGCTTACCGATGGAAGCAGCCAATGCTGTTCTCACCGATGCCGTGGCGGCCGCATTGGATGCGGTGGTCGCATCGCTGCTGAGATCCACAAACTTCGGCACGATGGTGGCTGCCAGAATGCCCAGAATGACGATCACCATGACCAGCTCGATCAAAGTAAAACCACGTTGCCGCTTCATCTTGCGTCTCCCTTGTCTTGAGCCCTCGGCTCCGGTTATGTGACCTGTATCGACAAATCCTCAATGGTTCTTGAGTAAACTTCCCCGATTTTCGGCCGGCTGCGCCGGCTCGCCCTTCCCCCTCTGCCGCCCCGGGGCGGCTCTTCAGCCGTGATGGAGGGTGGCCTGCGCCAGATCCCACATGGGCAGGAACACTCCCAGGGCCAGTACCAGCACCATCAATCCGATGACCACCGTCAGGATGGGCTCGATGGCGGCGCTCAGCTTCGCCACCGTGTAGTCCACTTCCCGGTCGTAGTAGTCGGCCACTTCGTTCAACAGCTCGTCGATGGTCCCCGACTCCTCGCCCACCGCGATCATCTGCAGCACCAGGTGATCGAAGATCCCGCTGCCGGCGGCGGTGTGTCCCAGGGACTCGCCCCGTTCCACCCCCGCCCGCATGCCCAGAATGCGTTCCTCCACGTAGCGGTTGTCCAACGCCCTGGCCACCACCGACAGGCCGGTGATCAGCGGCACGCCGGCGCTCTGGGCCATGGCGAACAGGCGCGTGAAGCGGGCCAGGGTGGCCTGATAGATCACCGGCCCCACCAGCGGCAGCCGCAGCTTGAGCTTGTCCCAGCGATAGCGGCCTTCGTCGCTCTGCACATAGAACCGGGCCCCGACCACCGTGCCGGCCAGAACCATCACCAGCAGAACCCAGTGCTGCACGGTGAAATCGGAAATGGCCACCAGTATGCGGGTGGGTACCGGCAGCCGGGCGCCGAAATGGCCGTACACACCCGCAAAGGCCGGCACGACGAACGCGTTGATGACCACCATGGCGACGGCGATGGCAGTCAGCACGAACAGGGGATAACGCAGGGCCGAGCGCACCTGGTCCCGGGTGGTCTTTTCCCGCTCCAGGTAAAACGCCAGCTGCTGGAAGACTTCCTGCAGACGCCCACTGGTTTCGCCGACCCGCACCAGGCTGACATAGAACAGGGAGAAGACCTTGGGGTGACGGCTGAGGGCCGTGGCCAGATCATGGCCCTCCCCCAGGCTCTCGGCCACTTCGGACAGGGTCTGGGCCAGGGTGCGGTTGCGGGTGGTGCCGGCCAAACCGGTCAGAGCGCTCAGCAGCGGTACGCCCGCCCGTGTCAGGCTGTGCATCTGGCGGCTGAACTGGATGAGGTCGGGCGTCCCCACCCGCTGCGGAAACAATCGCTGCAGTTCGCCGCCCGCGTCGTTCTTGGCCTTCGCCGGGCCGATATCCACCGGCGTCAGGCCCCCTTCCATCAGGCGCGAGGCGGCGGCATCGGCACTGGCCGCTTCGATGGTGCCTTCCACGGCGTCGCCGCGGGTTCCGCGCGCCTTGTACTGAAACAGTGCCATGGCCGCGCCCGGGTTACTCCACCGAACCGCTGAGGCGCATGACCTCGTCCAGGGTGGTGACGCCCTGGCGGGCGTAGTCCAGCGCGTTCAACACCAGCGGCCGGTAGCCGGGCTGGGCGCGCGCGGCCGCTTCGAAGCCGCTGTGGTCGTTGCGCCGCAGGCAGTCCACCAGCTCGCCGTCCAGCACCAGCAGCTCATAGACACCGATGCGCCCGCGAAAGCCGGTGTGGTTGCAGTTGTTGCAGCCACTGCCGCGCATGAACGACCCGTCCGCAGACTGCTCTCCCGACACGCTCTGCAGCCAGGCCCGCTCGCCCGGTTCCAGGTCGGCCTCGGTGCTGCAGCGGTCGCAGATGCGCCGCACCAGACGCTGGGCCAGAATGGCCTGCACGGACGCGGCCACCAGATAGCCTTCAAGACCCATGTCGATGAGCCGCAGGGCGCTGCTCACGGCATCGTTGGTGTGCAGTGTCGACAGCACCAGATGGCCGGTGAGCGCGGCCCGCAGCGCGATTTCGCCCGTATCACGGTCGCGGATCTCGCCCACCAGCATGATGTCGGGATCGAGCCGCAAGGCGGTGCGCAGCACCCGTGCGAAATCCAGTCCCACCTTGGTGTTCACCTGCACCTGGTTGATGCGGGGCAGGCGATACTCCACCGGGTCTTCGACGGTGATGATCTTCTGCTGGGGCCGGTTCAGCTCCGACAGCGCGGCGTACAAGGTGGTGGTCTTGCCGCTGCCGGTGGGTCCGGTGACCAGCACCAGGCCGTGGGGTTTGTGCACGATGCGGCGGAAGCCGGCCAGCAACTGCTCCGGCATCCCCACTTCGTCCAGTCTGCGCATGGCCGCGCCGTGGTCCAGCAGGCGCATCACCACCGCCTCCCCGTTCTGGGTGGGCATGGTGGCCAGGCGCACGTCGATGTTCTTGTCCTGCACGCGCAGGCTGAAGCGACCGTCCTGGGGCAGCCGGCGCTCGGAGATGTCGCAGCCGGCCATCAGCTTCAGGCGCGACACCACCGCCGAAGCGATGCGCTTGTCGTCCATCACCTGCTCGTGGAGCACACCGTCGATGCGCCGCCGGATGCGCAGCACCTCCTCGTCCGGTTCCACGTGTATGTCCGACGCGCCGGCCTTCACCGCCGAGTCGAACACCGTCTGGATCAGGCGCACCACCGGCGCGTCGCTCTGCCCGGCGTTGGTACTCAGGGCGCCCAGGTCGAAGGCGTTGTCGGCCATGTCCTGGCCCACTTCGTTGGCCAGGGTCTTGAGCTGGGCACCCTGCTGGTAGAGCTGATCGATGTAGCGCAGCAGGTCGCTTTCCTTGACCACCGCGAGGGTCACCGGCTGTTTGAGAATGCGGCTGAGCTCGTCGTAGCCGAAGATGTCGGTGGGATCGGCCATGCCCACCAGCAGCCCGTCGCCGGACGCCTTCAGCACCAGGGCACGGTAGCGGCGCGCGTAGGTCTCGGGCAGCTTGTTCACCAACTCGGGATCGAGCTCGAAGTGGGTCAGGTCCACATAGGGAATGTCCAGCAGCCGCGACAGGAACTGCAGCAGGGCGTCCTCGTCGATGAAGCCGTTTTCCACCAGCACCCGACCCAGCTTGCGGCCGCTCTTCTTCTGATCGGCCAGCGCGGCCTGCAGTTGGGCCTCGGAAATGACCTTGTTTTCCACCAGCAGGTCGCCGATGCGCATTCTCTTGCGTTGCGGCTGGGCACTCATGGCGTCACCTGTTGCCTGTCCCGGGATTCGTCCACCGCCTGCAGCCGGCCCGCCACGTAATCGCGCAAACGGTTGTCCAGTCCCGGCAGCGCCAGGGCCTGTCGGTAGGCGGCCGCCGCCTGCTGGTCGGCGTGCAGGTTCTCCAGGGAAATTCCCAGCCCCATCCACCACACCGCCTCGGTGGGGTCGGACGACAGTGCGCTGCGGTATTGCGCCGCCGCTTTCCCGTTGCGACCCAGGCGTTGATAGAGCGCTGCCAGCAGAGCGTGGAAGGTGGGATCGTCGCCGGCGGCCGGGAGCGCCTTCTCCATGACCATCACCGCCTGTTTGGTATGGCCTTCGCCGGCCAGCAGCCGCCCGTACAGCTTGGCGTAGTCCGGATCCCCGGGTTGGTTGCGCAGACCCGCCACCAGCAGCGCGGCGGCTTCCGTGCGGCGCTTCTGCTGGAGCAGCAGCGCCGCCAGGGACGCCCGCGCCTGCCGGTTCCGGGGCGCCACCTCCAGCGCCCTGCGCAACAGTGTCTCGGCGCTCATCAGATCGCCCCGCTGCAACCGCTGCAGCGCCTTGCGACACAGCTGCCCGGCCCGTTCGTGGGGCGACAGCGGCAACATCTGCTTGGTCATGCCGTCGGGGGCTTGCCGGTGGCTTCGCACGGCCTTGCGGTCGGTGCCGGTTGCCGGCGTGTGGCCGGCCTCCGCCCGCTCCTGAACGTGAGCGCCGGCCTGGGCCTGCCGGCTCGACGGGCCGGTATGTTGGGCCGGCGTGTGGCGGGCCGGTGAAGCGGGCGCGGCCCTGACCCGGGCGGGTCCCGGCTCCGCCGGCAGGATACGTTGGAAGGGCGGGCCCGCGTGCATGAGCGCAGCAGCGGATGCTTTTGCGGCGCTTTTCGGTGCGGGCCCGGTGGCGCCGACCCGCGGCTTGCCGTCTTTGGCCGGGGGCCGTGGTTCGGGTGCGGCCTGAGGGGCCGGCGCAACCGGATGCCGGGCGTGGGTCGCCCCCGCGGTGTCGGCAGGCGCCACCGCGACGGTGGTGGCGGTCGATACGGCCGCTGCGTGCTGCGTGTCCATCCATTGCCAGGCGCCGGCGGCCGCCAGGGTGACGGCGCCGCCAAGAGCCGCCCACTTCAGTGCCTGCAGCCGTTCGCGCATCGGCGGCGCGGTCGCCACCAGGCCTTCCAGGTCAACGGTCTGGTCGGCGTCCGCCCGGCGTCTTTCCAGGTCCTTGAGCATGTCGTTCACGACGCTCATCGGGCCAGGCTCCACACGTAGTACATGCCCACGCCGGCCAATGTGGTGACCGCGCCCAGGGTGCCGTACCACAGGGGCACCAGGCGCGTCGTGTGCGCCGCTTCGGTGTCCGCCGCCGCGCGCTGCACGTGGCGCGCACTCACCCGTCGTTCGCCGCGGCCGTAGGCCAGCATCAACGCCTTATGGGATACCACGTTCACCAGCCGCGGCACGCCGCCGGTGGCGCCGTGCAGCCGGCGCAGCGCGCGGGGGCTGAACAGAGGCGGGCCGGCGTGGCCCGCCACCCGCAACCGGTGGGCCACATACCGGGCGACGGCCGCACGGTCCAGGGGCCGCAGCCGATAGGAAAACACGATGCGCTGCCTGAGTTGGCGGATGCTCGCCTGCGCCAGTCTGCGATCCAGCTCGGGCTGACCGAACAGCACCACCAGCAGCAGTTTGTCGTGTTCGGTCTCCAGGTTGGTCAGCAGACGCAGCGCCTCCAGGCTGTCCTCGGGCATGGCCTGGGCTTCATCGATGAGCAGCACGGCCCGCTTGCCCGCCGCGTTGAGCTCCACCAGCCGCTCGTTGATCAGTTTGGTGAGCCGGTGCTGGCCCAGATTGCGGGGAAACGACAGGCCCAGTTCTTCGGCAAACGCCATGCGCAGCGCCGCCGGCGTGAGCTGGGGATTGGGTATGTAGGCGGTGACGAACTCCCCGCCCAGGGTATTGAGCAGCTGGCGGCACAGCAGCGTCTTGCCGGTACCCACTTCGCCGCTGACCTTGATGAAGCCTTCGCCGCTGCCCAGCGCCACCCGCAGCACGTTGAGCGCCTCCCGCTGACTGGCATGGGCATAGAAGAAGCCCGTGTCCGGCGTGAGGGTGAACGGCGCCTTGTCCAGTTGGAAGTGCTCCAGGTACATGCCTGATCTCAACGCTGCCTGGTGTCGTTAAGGGTTGTGTGTGTCCCGTTGTGCGGCGGAGTCCATGTTTCTGATGCGGCGCGCCGTGCGCTGCAGGCTGCCGGCCCACTCGCCGTTGCCCTTGACCACGATGGGGCGCAGCAGAATCACCAGCTCGCTCTTCACGTTGGTGCGCTTGGTGTGGCGGAACAGATTGCCCACCACGGGCAGGTCGCCCAGCACCGGGGTGGAGGCCACCGAATCCTGGACCTGGTTCTTCATCAGTCCGCCGATGACCACCACCTGTCCGCTGTGGGCGCGGATGATGGTGTCCGACTCGCGGATGCTGCTGAGTGCCAGGGGTATGTCCAGATTGGTATCGGTGGAAACCGCGATCTTCTTGTTCTTCTCGGTCACGTTGCTCACCGAGGGATGCACGTGCAGGATCACTTCGCCGTGGCTGCTGATCTCGGGAATCACGTCCAGGGCAACGCCTGAGAAGAACGGCGTGAGCTGTACGTTCACGCTCTGGTTGATGCCCGCGACGCTGGTGGTGCTGGTGTTGGTGCTGACGTTGGTGACGAAGTACTCGTCGGTGCCGACCTTGATCACCGCCTTCTGGTTGTTGACGGTGGCCACCCGCGGGCTGGACAGCACCTGCACGCTGCCCTGCGTCTTGAGCAGCTCGATGAAGGCGTTGAAGTCGTTCAGATTGAGCGCCAGGGAAAACATGCCGCCGAACGCGGACGTGGTGGTGCCGTTCAGCGGCGAGAAGTTGAGGGGGTTGAGATTGCCGGTGTTGCCGGCGATGCTCGACTGGCCCGCGCTGCCCAGCAGCGTGCCGCCGCCCACCTGGCCGGCGACGATGGAGTTGCCGCTGCCGGGCTGGCCCAGGGCCGCCCAGTTGATGCCGGACTGGAAGCCGTGGTTCAGGTCCACTTCCAGGATCTTCGCCTCCAGGATCACCTGGCGCTGGACGGAGTTCTGGGTGGCGTGAAGGAAGTCGGCCACGTCCCGCAGCTCGTTGGGCATGGCCCGCACCACGATAATGCCCGACTGGGCATCCACCACCACGCTGCGGCCGTGCTTGTCGCCCACCAGCAGCTTGAGAGCGGTCTTCAGGCCGCTCCAGAAATCCGCGTTCGACTGGGTGGTCACCGCGCTGCCGGACAGCTGTTGGGGCTGCTGGGAGGAGTCGTTGCCATTGCCGCCGGCCATGGTGTTGGTGGTACCGGTGGGATTGGCGCTGTTGCTGTTGCTGTTGGAGTTGCCGTTGCCGTTGTTGGACGGCCCTTCGCTGATACCGCCGGAGCTGACCCGTGTCTCCGAAGTGCCGGTGCGGCGGATGTTGAGATAGTTGACGTGGAAGATCCGCGAGCGCAGGCGTGCCGGCAGCACCTCGAACAGGTTGCCCTCGCGCCGGAACTCGTAGCCGTAGACATCGCGCACCGTGTTCATCACTTCGTCGACGGAGACATTCTTCAGGTCCAGGGAAATTTTCCCCTTCACGTCCGGGTGCACGACCATGTTGTAGGGCGTGTCCTTCACCAGTCCCATGAAGAACTGCCGGGCGGGTACCGCGTTGACGCTCACGTTGAAGCGTTGCTGGCTGGGCGGTGTCTGGTGGGGTGCCTGGACGGTAACCGGCGGCAGCAGGGCGTTCTGCACGGCCTCGGGCGGTTGCGGCGCCGATGCGGTGTGACCGGGCTTCTGCGGCTGCAGTGCCTGCTCGATCGCCTTGCCGGCGCTGTTGCTCCCGGACGGCACGCTTTGGCAGGCGCTCAGGCCGGCCGCCATCAGGACAGCGCTTAGCCGGCACAGGAGGTGCAACGACTGACTCATGGCTGTGTTCGACTCCTCTGCTTGCGTACGGCGGTCCCGGGAAGCACACGCAGGGTGACGGTGCGCCCGTGGCTGCGGACCCGGACCTCGCCGTCGCCGATCGTCAGGATGCGGGCCCCGTCCAGGCGCTCGCCCTGGGCGACGGTGTTGCCGTTGATGACGGCGAAGCGCCGGTGCGGTCCCACCAGCGTCGATGTCAGTTGCCAGCGGCCGACATGGGCGTCGGCAGTGGCGCCCGATACGCCCAGGGTGCTCGGAACAGTCGGGTCCCTGAGGGGCGCTCCGGCGCCGGCGCTGCCGGCCAGCAGCAGCGCGGCCAACAGCACCGGCGCCCGCAGCCGCTGTGTATTGCGGCGGCGGTTCATGGCAAACGCTCCCCGGCGGTCTGCCCGAGGGTGTACACCTTGAGGGTGACCTGGGCCTCGCGGTGGCCGTCCGCCTGCAGGTCTATGCGTTGCCAGAACAGTTGCCAGGGCAGCTTTTCCAGGGCCTGCAGGTAGCCGAGCGTGGCCAGGTAGCTGCCCTTGAAGTGGAGCGTGAAGGTGTAGCGGGCTATGCCCGCGTCGGTGAGGCGCCCCGGATGGGATCCGGAAAGTTTCCCCGGGGTCGGCAGCGGTGGCGCCCGGTGCGCCTCCAGGCTGACCAGGCGCAGGCCCTGTTCGCGGCGCAGCAGAGTTTTCAGTACCGCCGGCGCCTGTGATGGCCGGATCAGGGTGCCGAGCCGTCGCCGCAGGCGCTCGTCCACGGCTGCGACCTGGGCTTTCATCCGGGCGAGTTTGCGCTGGCGCGGGCCGGCGTGGTCGCTGTGCCGGTGGGTGGAAAACAGGCGTGCCTGCCGGCCCTGAGCCGCGATCTGCGACTGGATATGTCGGACCTGTTGGGTGCGGTCGTGCTCGGCCCGCGCCAGCGGGGCCAGCAACAGGGTGTTCACGAGGCCGAACAGCACGGCGATGGCGGCCACCAGCAGCAGCGCCCGCTCGCGCAGGGAGAGGGCATCGATGCGCTCGGCCCACGATTGCAGGCGCTCTTTCACTGGAGCACCCCATGGTCGGCGCCGCCGGCCTTGAGCACGAAGTCGATATGGCGCCGCTGCTTGCCGTCCCGTTTGAGCTCCACGGTGTGGAAGTCGACGCCCCGGAAGGCACCCTGGACGGGGAGCTTCTGCAGGTAGGCGGGCACCAGCTGGGGCTGCAGGGCCACACCTTTGAGTACCACGCCGTCCCGCCGGCGGTTGATTTCCAGGCCGGTCAGCCACAATCCGGCCACATGCTCCCGGGCCAGCGCCCGGAACTGATCGGCAAAGCCCCGGCGGTTGGCCTCGATCAGGCCGTTGATATCGTTCGCCAGCCGACGGCGGGCCTGCAGGCGGGCCTTGAGAGTCTTTATGCGGGCGTCCAGTGCGGGAATATCCGCCGCCGGCGGCTTGAGGGTCGCGAGCTGGGAGGCCAGCGCCGCATGCTGCTCGCGCAGCCCCGCCAGCGTGCCGTCGAGGCGGGCCAGTTGCCAGCGGGAATAGCCGTAGGCGAGCAGCAACGCAGTCAAAGCCAGCGTGCCGATGAGCAGCAGCGTCCGCGCGGAAAAGACTTTCCGTTCCTTGCGGAACATTGGCAGAAACAGATTGACCTGCTGACGCATAGGCGATGCCCGTAAGCCGGTTAGCCTCTCGGAACCGACCTCATGCTCCCCGATTTTCGAGGCCTTGCGCAGGACGCATCGTCCGGCCACAGGCCGTCAAATTTTTGATGGAAAACGCTTTAGGGGAGGGGCAAGCAAGGTTCGTTCCAGCCGCTTGCCGGCCCGATCGCCGGCCGGATCAGCTGCCGCAGACGGGCGGGCTGCAGCCGGTGACGGTGTCGTTGGGGATGAGCGAGCCGGTCAGCTGGCCGACTTCGGCCAGCTCATGGCGGTGCAGGTAGTCCACGATGCCGGCATTGATGCGCCCACAGATCAGGGGATCGTAGAACAGCGCGGTGCCGACACCGACCGCGGAGGCGCCGGCGATGAGGAATTCCAGGGCGTCCTCGGCGCTGGCGATGCCGCCCTGGCCGATGATGGGAATGCCGTGGTCGCGGCATACCTGATAGACCTGATGGACCTTGAGCAGGGCGATGGGCTTGATGGCCGGCCCGGACAGGCCGCCCTGGTTGTTGCCGATCAGTGGCACCCGGCTTTCGATGTCCACCGCCATGCCCATCAGGGTATTGATCACCGCGAAGGCGTCGCTGCCGGCCTCGATACAGCGCCGGGCGTTCCCCGCGATGTCGGTCTGGTTGGGGGACAGCTTGGTGATGAGGGGCTTGTTCGTCACCTTTCGGCAGGCTTCCACCACCCGCGCCGACATGTCCGGGTCGTTGCCGAAGGCCACCCCGCCCTCCTTCACGTTGGGACAGGAGATGTTGATTTCGATGGCGTCGATGGGCGAGTCGTCGAAACGCCGTGTGACCGCCTCGTATTCCTCCACGGTGGATCCTGAGACGTTGGCGATGAAACGGGTCTCGCCGAAGTCCAGTGTCGGCAGGATGGCGTCGACCACATATTCGGTGCCCGGGTTCTGCAGGCCGATGGCGTTCAGCATTCCCGCGGGGGTTTCATAGATGCGATGGGGGCTGTTGCCCAGGCGCGGTTCCAGGGTGGTGCCCTTCAGGCACACGGCTCCCACGTCGGCGTTGGAAAAGCCGCTGACCCGCGTGTATTCTTCGCCGAAGCCCACGCACCCCGACAGCAGCACCAGCGGCGTGTTGAAGGCCAGGCCGCAGAAATCCACCGCCAGCATCCGGCGTTCGTCCGCGCTGAGCGGCTCGATCGAGTCGACCATCAGCCTCCGTCTCCTGCGCCGGTCAGGGCCGCGACCGGCGCCCGCCGGGCCCGGCACCGTTCATGGTGACATGCATGTTCCATGTGGTTCTGTACCAGCCCGAGATCCCGCCCAATACGGGCAACATCATACGCCTTTGCGCCAACACCGGCAGCCGTCTGCATCTCATACATCCCCTGGGTTTCGAGCTGGACGACAGCCGTCTGCGCCGCGCCGGCCTGGACTACCGGGAGTGGGCGCGCATCGAGCAGCACCAGAGCCTGGAAGCGTTCAGCGCCGCGGTCGAACCGCCCCGGCTGTTCGCCGTTTCCACCCGGGGCCGGCAATGCTACGCCGAAGCGGCCTACCGGCCGGGGGACGCGCTGCTGTTCGGGCCCGAAACCCGCGGCCTGCCCCAGGCGGTGCTGGACGGGTTGCCGGCCGAGCGGGTGCTGCGCCTGCCCATGGTGCCCGACAGCCGCAGCCTGAACCTGTCCAACGCCGTTGCCGTGACGGTCTACGAGGCCTGGCGACAGTGCGGGTTCGGGGGCGCGGCCGGTCAGGGCTGACCGCTGCGGGATGGGCCGCATGGATGGTTGTTTCGAGGGTCGGGCCGCGCCGCCTGCGGCCAACCCGCCACGTCGACCCTTCGCCGGTCGGCCCGGTCCATGCCAGGCCCGGCACGCGACCTCGAGCCTGACAGCGCAGCGCACGGCCGCCAGGAAATCGCGTCGCTCCCGGCGACAGCAACCGCCGATGCCGGCCGTGCGCTGCCGTCACGGCCGGCCCGGGCATCCGGGGCGCCGTGGTCCAGCTGCTACCAGGATTCGGGTTTGGGTTCCCGATGCAGCAGGGCCTGGACGGCGTCGCGGGGCGCCAGCCCTTCGTGCAGCACCCGGTAGACCTGCTCGGTGATCGGCATTTCCACGCCGTGGCGGCGTGCGACCTGCAGGGTTTCCCGTGCGGTCCCGACCCCTTCCACCACCTGCTGGATTTTCTCCAGCGCCGCCGGCAGGGCCATGCCGCGGCCCAGGTACAGGCCCAGGCGCCGATTGCGGGACTGATCGTCGGTGCAGGTCAGTACCAGGTCGCCCACGCCGGCCAGGCCCATGAAGGTGTCGCGCCGGCCGCCCATGGCTTCGCCCAGTCGCATCAGCTCGGCCAGTCCGCGGGTGATGAGGGCCGCGCGGCTGTTGGCGCCGAAGCCCAGGCCGTCGGAAATGCCCGCCGCGATGGCCAGCACGTTCTTGACCGCGCCGCCCAGCTCGACGCCGACCACGTCAGCGCTGGAGTAGGCCCGGAAGGTTTCCCCGTGCAGCAGGGCGGCCAGCTCGGTGGCGAAGGTGGCATCGGCGGAGGCGACGGTGACGGCGGTGGGCAGCCCGGCCGCCACTTCCCGGGCGAAGGTCGGGCCGGAAATGACGGCGGTGGGGCGGTCGGTTCCGATGACCTCGGACACCACGGTGTGCAGCAACTGGCCGGTGCCGGGCTCCAGGCCTTTGGTGGCCCACGCCAACCGGGTGGCCGGCCCGAGCCGGGGTCGCAGCTGCTCCAGCAGGTCGCGGAAGGCGTGGCTGGGCACCACCAGCAGAATGTCGGCGCAGTCCCGGATGGCCAGCTCCAGGTCGGCTTCGGCCTGCAGCCCCGCCGGGAAGGGATTGTCCGGTAGATAACGGGGGTTGCGCTGCTCGCTGCGCAGGGTGGCCATGAAAGCCGGATCGCGACCCCAAAGCCGCACCGCACGGCCATTGCGGGCCAGCAGTATGGCGAGGGCGGTACCCCAGGAACCCGCCCCGAGGACGGCGACCGGGCAGCTCCGGGATCCGTTCATGGCGACAGCTGCCCGGCCATGGCCGGCGGCACCGGCAAACCCCGACGGGGGTTGTCAGTGGGCCGGCTGGCCGGCGTTCTGGGCCTGCGCCTCCTGGGAGCGCTGGGCATAGAGGGCGTCGAAGTTGATGGGTGCGAGCAACAGCTGGGGGAAGCCGCCCTTGGCGACCAGGTCGGATACCGCTTCGCGGGCGAAGGGATACAGCACACTGGGGCAGTACGCTCCCAGCATCGGTCCCAGGTCGTCCTGCTCGAAGCCCTGCATGGTGAAAATCCCGGCCTGCTGGATTTCCGCCAGAAAGGCGGTCTTGTCCCCCAGCTTGGCGGTTACCGTCAGGGACAGCACCACTTCATGGACCTCGTCCGCCACCGCCGTCGCATCGCTGTTGAGCTGCAGGTTGATTTCGGGGTTCCATTCCTGGGTAAACACCGTCGGCGAATTCGGGGTCTCCAGGGAAGCATCCTTCAGGTAGATCTTCTGGATGGCGAACTGGGGGCCCTCGTCGGCCTGGGGGTCGGTTCCTGCTGGATTTTCGCTCATAACTGGGTCTCGTCGTCGGATGGTCGTTGCTGTTCGGCGTTTTCGGACGTGGTCAAAGGTGCTGTTCGGTCCAGCTTAGCAGGTCCGCCAGGCCCATGGCTCCGGAGGTGCGTGCCGCCTCGCGCCCGCCCTTGAACAGGATCAGTGTCGGTATGCCGCGGATCCCGAGCCGCCCGGCCAGCTGCTGGTTATGGTCCGTGTCCAGCTTGGCCAGCCGCACCCGGGGCTCCAGCCGGCCGGCGGCCTGCTCGAAGATCGGTGCCATGGTCTGGCAGGGGCCGCACCAGGCGGCCCAGAAGTCCACCAGCACCGGCAGGTCGCTGCGCCCCACGTGACGCTCGAAGCGGGCCTCGTCCAGGGCCAGGGGATGGGCGGTGAACAGCGGCTGATGGCACTGGCCGCATTTGGCCCCCGCCCCGAGGCGTTCGCCGGGAACCCGGTTGATCTGATCGCAATGGGGACACACCACGTGCAGGTTGTCGGCCATGGCTCAGGCCCCCGGGCGGTCAGGCTCCAGCAGAGCGTCCAGCTTGCCGGCGCGATCGAGAGCGGCCATCTCATCATAACCGCCCACATGTGTCCCGCCGATGAAAATCTGCGGCACAGTATAGGCTCCGCCGCTGCGCGCCTCCATTTCCGCCCGACGATCCCGCTCACGGTCGATGCGGATGTCGGTGTAGGACACGCCTTTGTGGTCAAGCAACCGGCGCGCGCGGGTGCAGTAAAAGCAGGCGCCGGTGCCGTAAATCACTACCTCTGCCATCATCAACGCTCACTTTCGTGTGGTCGGCAGGTTGGCATTCTGCCATGCCAGGATGCCGCCGCCCAGATTATAGACTTCGAAGCCCTGCTTGCGGAGCATGGCGCCGGCCCGCGCCGAGCGCTGCCCGCTGCGGCAATAGGCCACCACCGGCCGGCCTTTGTGCTTTTCCAGCTCATCGACGCGGCCGGCCAGCGCCGCCAGGGGAATGTGGACGGCCTCGCCGATGTGCCCTTCGCGGTATTCCTTCTCCTCGCGCACATCGAGCAGCAGGGCGTCCTTGTGGTTGAGCATCTGGGTGGCTTCCATGGGGCCCACATCCCGGATGCCGCGCAATTTGCGCTGGATTTCGTTGCCCACCAGCAGTGCCAGCAGGGCGACGAACGCCGCCACCAGTTCCCAATGGCGTACGACGAATTCACTCAACTGTGTTTCATTGATCATGGAGGTGTTCGGATCTGGATTGACGGGAGCAGGCGGTGTCCTACCGGGCACCGGCCGCAGCAGTCGCCGCGGCGTGAGGCCGTGCGCTACAGGTGCAGTCGTTCGCGGGCCGTGCGTGCCGGGCGACCGGTAGCGGCGCCGCGCGCTGCTACAGGACCTTGGTGCAGAAGACGTCGCGCATCATGCCGATCAGTCGCAGGGTGCGCGCGTCGCCGACGCGATAATACACCCGGTTGGCGTCTTTGCGGGAGGCCAAAATGCCCTTGTCGCGCAAAATGGCCAGGTGCTGGGAGATGTTGCTCTGGGACGTGCCAACATGCTCGACGATGTCCTGTACGCTGACTTCCTGGTCCCCCAGGGTGCACAGAATCTTGAGTCGAAGCGGGTGGGACATGGCTTTCAGGGAGCGCGACGCGCGCTCGATGTCCTCGTCCCCTGTAATCAGCGATTCACTCATTGACGTCATCATGGTGATCAGTCCCGTGTAGCACTGGGCAGACTGGTCCGCCGTGGGGTTGCGTGAGCTGGTCATACCGGCTTTCGTACTGCCTTTAATAACTAAAACACTATACAATAATAAGCCATTTGAGAAGCTAAGAAAGCTTTTCTTTACATTCGCACCGCCCACCGCCACCGTCGCCAGCGCGAGGACCACCGGCCACGTTGGTGGCGGGCGGTGTTTCGGGTTAGACTTTTTCGAGATTTCCATTGAGAAAACATCGAGTAGCGCCATGTCAGTGACGCCCAAGCCCGTGCTTCTGCTGATTCTGGACGGATGGGGCCATAGTGAGCGGGCCGAAGACAACGCCATCGCGGCCGCCCGCAAACCGGTCTGGGACCGGCTGTGGGCCGAATGCCCCCATACCCTCATCCGGACCTCGGGCGCCGCCGTGGGCCTGCCCGGCGATCAGATGGGCAACTCGGAGGTGGGGCACCTGAACCTGGGCGCGGGTCGCGTCGTCTATCAGGAGTTCACCCGGGTCAGCCGGGCTATAAAAACCGGTTCGTTCTTCACCAACCAGACCCTGACCGACGCCGTCGACGTGGCGGTGGCCAACGACAAGGCGGTGCATGTCCTGGGGCTGCTGTCGCCCGGTGGCGTGCACAGCCACGAGTGCCAGATTCACGCCATGGTCGAGCTGGCCGTGAAGCGCGGCGCCTCGCGGGTCTACATCCATGCCTTTCTGGATGGACGGGACACGCCGCCGCGCAGCGCCGCGGATTCCATCGCCCTCATGGAGGACAAGTTCGGCGAATACGGGGGCGGGCGCTTCGCGTCCATTATCGGGCGCTACTACGCCATGGACCGGGACCACCGCTGGCCCCGCATCCAGGCCGCCTATGATCTGATCACACAGGCCAAGGCCGATTTCCAGGCGCCCGACGCCGGCACCGGCCTGCGCATGGCCTACGAGCGCGGCGAGGGCGACGAGTTCGTGCAGGCCACCCGCATCGCTGCCGCCGGCGAAGCGCCGGTCAAGGTGGAGGACGGCGACGTGGTGGTGTTCATGAACTACCGCTCCGACCGCGCCCGCCAGATTACCCGGGCGTTCATTCAGTCGGACTTCGACGGCTTTCAGCGCACCGCCGCCCCCCGCCTGGGCAGCTTCGTGAGCCTCACCGAGTACAACGCCGAATTCGATATTCCGGTGGCGTTTCCCCCCGAGCGCCTGCACAACGTGTTCGGCCAGTACATGGCGAACCTCGGGCTTCATCAGCTGCGTCTGGCGGAAACGGAAAAGTATGCCCATGTGACGTTCTTCTTCAACGGCGGCCGTGAAGAGCCTTTCGAAGGTGAAGACCGCATCCTGGTGCCTTCGCCGCTGGTGGCCACCTACGATCTGAAGCCGCAGATGAGTGCGCCGGAGGTGACCGACCGGCTCGTGGAGGCCATCGGCAGCGGCAGGTACGACGTCATCATCTGCAACTATGCCAACCCGGACATGGTCGGACATACCGGCAACTTCGATGCCGCGGTCGCCGCCATCGAGACCATCGACCGCTGTCTGGGACGGGTGCAGACCGCGCTGCGTCAGTCGGGGGGCGAGATGCTGATCACCGCCGACCACGGCAACGCGGAGCAGATGCGTGGACAGGATACCGGGCAGGCCCACACGGCCCATACCACCAACCCGGTGCCGTTGATTTACGTGGGGCGGCCGGCCAGTCTCGCCACCGGCGGGTCGTTGTGTGACGTGGCGCCCACCATGCTTGAGCTGATGCGGCTGCCCAAGCCCCATGAGATGAGCGGCAGGTCTCTGCTGGCGCCGGTCGCCGAGGAGGCCGGTGGCGGCCAGCCCGAGTTGGAAACCCGGGACGTTTCCTAGGGAACCTCTGCACGGGCCCCTGAAGCGGCGCTCACGGCGCTGCAAAGGCGTTCGGAATGTTTGTAAACGGCGCTTGCCCGCCTCTTTGCGCCGGGCGAGCGCCAGATAGCGGGAAGCGGCGCCGACCGCAATCCGGAAAACGGCGCCGGTTTCCCATTGTCGTCCTCGGACCCGCCGAAGGGACAGCCGCTAGGCACTGCAAACCCGTGTTTCACGCCGTCCATCCCCGCCACCGATTCCAAGGCCGGATCTTCCGGAGCCCCTTCGTTATGGTGTGGCTTGCCGCTTCGCTGCTGGTCGCTTGCCTGGCGCCGTCGCTGTCCCTCGCCGGTCCCGATGCCGGTGCCAGCGCCGCCCAGCTGCGCAAGCTGCGCTCCAGCATCAAAGCTCTGCGGGACAGCCTGGACAAGGACCGGGCCAAGCAAAGCACCCTCAGCCGTCAGTTGCACAGCACCGAAGTGCGCATCGCCAAGCTCACGGGCAGCCTGCACGACCTGAGCACCGCACTGGCCCAGCATCGCAGCCGTCTGCAGCAGCTGCGCAAACGGCGGGCCGACGAGCAGAAGGCGCTGGATCACCTGCGCGCCGGCCTCGCGCGCCAGGTGCGGGCGGCCTATGCCATGGGACGTCAGGAAGAGCTCAAGTTGATTCTCAATCAGCGTGATCCCGCCACCATCAGCAGGATGCTGGTGTACTACCGCTACATTGCCAGAGCGCGCGCCAAGCGCATCGGCGAGGTGCGCCACCATCTGCAGCGCCTGGCCGAAGTGCGGCAGTCCATCAACAAGGAAACGGCGCAGCTCACCCGCTTGCGGGACCAGCGCGGCGACGAGCGGGACCGACTGCAAAAGGAGCGCGCCTCCCGGGCGGCCGTACTTGCCCACCTGAAGGCGCGCATCGAGAGCAAATCCGAGCGCCTGACCCACATGACCCATAACGAGCGCCGACTGCAGGATCTCGTGCGCAAACTGCAGAAGGCGCTGGCCGACATCCCGGCGCAAGCCGGTGAACAGCGCCCGTTCCGCGACCTCAAGGGACGTCTTCCCTGGCCGGTCGCGGGTCACCTGCTGGCCCGCTACGGTGCGCCCCGCGAAGGCAGCAACCTGCGCTGGCGGGGCGTGTTCATCGCCGCTCCTCCGGGCCAGGAGGTGCGTGCGGTGGCCCGGGGCCGGGTCGCCTTTGCGGATTGGCTGCGGGGCTTCGGGTTGCTGATGATCATCGATCACGGCGACGGCTACATGAGCCTGTACGGTCACAATCAGGTGCTTCTCAAACAGGTGGGGGATTGGGTGGAGGCCGGCGAGCCGGTCGCCCTGACCGGCGACTCCGGCGGGGTCAGTCACAGCGGCGTGTACTTCGAGCTGCGCTCCCACGGGCATACCATCAACCCCATGCGCTGGTGTCACGGGCGGCCCCCGCGGGTGGCGACGGCGCACTAGGGAACCTGTGCACAGCCCCTTAAACGGCGCTCACGCCGTTGCAAGGGTGCTCGCAGTGCGCACTCATTACCGGTAACCCGGCTTTCCGGCCCTTTTGCGCCTTGTGACCATCCGCCTGACCGACCCGCGCCGAGCCGCCCCGGGGTCCCGTCGGCCGTACCGCATTCCGCGCCCGCGGACCCTGTGCTATGGTCGGCCGATCTGCAGAGCGGTCGGCGTTGGTCCGCCAGCCCGTAACTGCGGTATCATGAGCCAATCGATCTGAAGAGCGGGCCGGCTCCCGCCGATGGAAAACCTCAATGAAATTCACTAAGCAAGGCCTGCTGCTGGTCCTCTCGGGGGCAATACTCGGCGTGTCCCTGAGCCTCACGCACACCGTGTTCGCCGAGCGCGAAAACGCGTCTGCCCAGGCCGGCCTGCCGCTCACGCAGCTGCGCGAATTCACCAACGTGTATGCGCGCATCAAGAAGGATTACGTGGAACCGGTCTCCGACAACACCCTGATGCAGGACGCGATCCGGGGAATGATGGCGGGGCTGGATCCGCACTCGGCTTATCTGGACAAACGGCAGTTCAAGGAACTGCAGGTGGGGACCACCGGTCAGTTCGGCGGTCTGGGCATCGAGGTGGGCATGGAGGACGGCTTCATCAAGGTCGTCTCCCCCATCGACGATACGCCCGCCCAGCGTGCCGGCATCAAGTCGGGCGACCTGATCATTCGCCTGGACGACACCCCGGTCAAGGGCATGACCCTCAATGACGCCGTCAACCGCATGCGGGGCAAGCCCGGCACGAAGATCACCCTGACCGTGGTCCGCGAGGGCGCCCAGAAACCCCTGAAATTCACCCTTACGCGGGCCATCATCCACGTCAAGAGCGTCAAGAGCCGGATGCTGGAGCCCGGTTACGGCTATGTGCGCATCTCCCAGTTCCAGGCCAAGACCGGCAACGCCGTGGTGGACGCGGTGGACAAGCTGAAGAAGGAGGCCGGCGGCTCGCTCAAAGGCCTGGTGCTGGATCTGCGCAACAACCCCGGCGGCGTGCTCAACGCGGCGGTGGCGGTGTCCGACGCCTTCATCAAGAAAGGGCTGATCGTGTACACCAAGGGACGGGTGCCGGATTCGCGGTTGCGCTTCAGCGCCACCCCGGGCGACATTCTGCACGGCGCGCCCATGGTGGTGCTGGTGAACCAGGGCTCGGCGTCGGCTTCCGAGATCGTGTCCGGGGCGCTGCAGGATCACCATCGCGCCATCATCATGGGTCAGCAGACCTTCGGTAAGGGCTCGGTGCAGACCATCGTGCCGCTGGGCAACGGAACCGCCATCAAGCTGACCACCGCCCGTTACTACACGCCGTCCGGGCGCTCCATCCAGGCCGAAGGCATCACCCCCGATGTGCGCCTGGAGCCGGCCAAGGTGGCCGCCGCCAACAACGGCGAAGTCATCAAGGAAGCGGATCTGACCGGACATCTGGTCAACGGCAATGCCAAGAAGAACGCCGGCCGGGAGGCCGCCAGTGCCGCCGATACCAGCAAGGAGAAGAAGCTGGCCGCCAGCGACTTCGAGCTCTATCAGGCCCTGAACATGCTGAGGGGCCTGCATATCCAGCGGGAAGTCCTGAAATGATCGCAGCGGTCCGCTGCCGGCCCCGGCTCTGGCAGCGGACCGTCCTGTTGCTGGCGGCGGTGTACGCCGGCGGCGCCTTTGCCGGTCCGGCTCGCACTCCGCCCGCAAAGCACCCGGTGGCGCACTCGCAGCAGCCGGTCATCAGCATCATCATCGACGATCTCGGCTACCGGCTCGATACCGGCGAACAGGCAATCCGCCTGCCCGGGCCCATCGCCTGCGCCATCCTGCCCCGCAGTCCCCATGCCCGTCTGCTGGCCAAGCTGGCCCATGGGCACGGCAAGGAGGTCATCCTCCATCTGCCCATGCAGTCGGAGGACTACGGACGGCTCGATCCGGGCGGACTCACCCTGCACATGACACGCCGCGAGTTTCTGCACACCCTGACCCGGGATCTGGCCGACGTGCCCTATGTATCGGGGGTGAACAATCACATGGGCAGCCTGTTGACCCAGCATCCCGGCGACATGGCCTGGCTGATGCACGCCCTGGCCCGACGCGGCCTGTTCTTCGTGGACAGCCGCACGACGCGCCGTACCGTCGCCGAGCAGGTGGCATTGGAAACCGGGCTGCCCACCACGCGTCGCAACGTGTTTCTCGATGACGACCGTCACAGTGCCGCCATCCGCGCGCAGTTCATGCGCCTGCTGGTGCTGGCCCGGCGCGACGGCAGCGCCGTGGCCATCGGACATCCCTATCCCCGTACCATGGCCGTGCTGCGAGGGCTGCTGCCGCAACTGCATCTCTACGGGGTGCGGCTGGTGCCGGTGAAGCGGCTCATCGAACTGCAGCAGACCCAACGGCGGACATGGCAGGCGTCCACGTCGCACTAACAGGGGCCGCTACCGGCCCTGACCGATATCATCCCAGGCGCGCCCGCCGCCGCGTAAGCCTTTGCCCTTTCCCACGTCCCCCCGTCGGCGCGGCCTCCCCGCGCCCGCCATGTGTGCCGCTGCCATGCGCGTGATCGAAGTGGTGGCCGAAGCGGGCCATGTGGACACCCTCAACAGCATTGCCGAGCAGCACGGCGCCATCGACCACTGGTGCGGCAGCCCCTGCGAGGACGGCCGCCGTACCGTGCGCATGCTGGTTTCCGGGGAGCAGAGTCAGACCGTCCTGGACGCCCTGCAGAGCCTGCTGTCCGGCAGCGAAAACAGCCGCATTCTGGTGCTGCCGGTGGATGCCGTTCTGCCCCGGCCCGAGGAGGATGCCGACGCCGAGGCGCGGCGCATCAGCACCACCCGCGAAGAGCTCTACAACCAGATCGAGCGCGGTGCCAGGCTGGAGGGCACGTTCCTGTTGATGGTGGTGCTGTCCACCATCGTGGCGGCCATCGGCATGATCGAAAACAACGTGGCGGTGGTGGTGGGTGCCATGGTCATCGCGCCCCTGCTGGGGCCGAACATCGCGCTGGCCTTCGCCACCTCGCTGGGGGATCGGGATCTGCTGTGGCAGGCATTGCGCACCAACCTGGCGGGTCTGGGTCTCGCCCTGGCCCTGAGCTGGCTGATCGGTCTGTTCTGGCCGCTGGATCTGCACAGTGCGGCGCTGATGGCGCGCACCGACGTGGGTCTGGAAAGCATTGCTCTGGCCCTGGCCTCGGGAGCGGCGGCGGCGCTGTCCCTGACCACCGGCGTACCCACGGCGCTGGTGGGCGTCATGGTGGCCGTGGCGCTGCTGCCACCCACCGCCGCGGCCGGTCTGATGCTGGGCGCCGGCCAGCTCACCCATGCCCTGGGAGCGGGCCTGCTGCTGGCGGTCAACGTGGTGTGCGTGAACCTGTCGGCCAAGGTGGTGTTCCTGCTACGCGGCGTCAAGCCCCGCACCTGGTGGGAAAAGCGCAAGGCCCGCCAGTCCATGCTGACCTATATCCTGGTATGGGTGATTCTGCTGGTGTTGCTGGTGGCCACCATCTATCTGCGTCAGCGCCTGCGCGGCTGAGCGTGGCCGCCTCACCGTGACCAGGCGAACCCCACCAGCGCCACGCCCAGCCCCCCGAACACCCAGGACAGCACCGGTACGTCGGCCAGCGTGGTCACCTGGTAGCCCCCCAGCCCCAGCAGCAACACACCGCTGACGATCAGGGCGGCGCCCATGATGGTGGCCAGCGTGCGACGGTTGTGGCGCGCCAGGTCGCGCCGCAGCTCGCGCAGCTCTGCGGACGTCCATTCCACCCGCAGCTTGCCTTCGGACGCCTGTTTGAAGGTGTGGTGAACGAGCTGGGGCAGCTCGGGCAGGCTTTCGGCCCAGGTGGGGACACTGCTCTTCAGATTGCTCGCGAAAGCGCGTACCCCCACCTGTTCGCTCATCCAGCGTTCCAGGAAGGGCTTGGCGGTCTGCCACAGATCCAGGTCCGGATACAGCTGCCGTCCCAGTCCCTCGATGTTGAGCAGGGTCTTCTGCAGCAGCACCAGTTGCGGCTGCACCTGCATGTTGAAGCGCCGCGCCGTCTGAAACAGACGCAGCAGCAGCTGCCCGAAGGAAATGTCCTTCAGGGGCCGCTCGAAGATGGGCTCGCAGACCGTACGGATGGACGATTCGAACTCGTCCACGCGGGTGCTGGCCGGCACCCACTCGGACTCCACATGCAGCTCCGCGACGCGCCGGTAGTCGCGCCGGAAGAAGGCCACGAAATTTTCCGCCAGATAGCGTTGGTCGGTGGGATTGAGGGTGCCCATGATGCCGAAGTCCACCGCCACGTAACGGCCCTCGGGACTGACGAAGATATTGCCGGGGTGCATGTCGGCGTGAAAGAAGTTGTCGCGGAATACCTGGGTGAAAAAGATTTCCACGCCGCGCTCGGCCAGCGCCTTGAAGTCGATGCCCTGGGCGCGCAGACCCGCGATGTCGCCGATGGGCGTGCCCGATATGCGCTCCACCACCATCACGTTGCGCCGGCAGTAGGGCCAATGCACCTCCGGCACGTACAGCAGCGCAGAGCCCATGAAGTTGCGCCGCAGCTGCGATGCGTTGGCGGCCTCGCGCAGCAGGTCCAGCTCGTCGTAGAGGGTTTTCTCGAACTCGGCGACCACTTCCCGCGGGCGCAACCGTTTGCCTTCGCGCCAGTAGTCCTCCGCGAGACCGGCTACGTAGCGCATCAGGCTCACGTCCCGCCGGATGACCCGCTCGATATCGGGGCGCAGCACCTTGATCACCACGTCGCGCCCGTCGTGCAGGCGGGCGGCATGGACCTGGGCGATGGAGGCCGATGCGAGCGGCGTTTCGTCGAATTCCAGAAACACCTCGCTGAGGGGGTGTCCGTAGGCCTTCTCGATCAGCCCGCGAGCGCGCTCGCCCGCAAACGGCGGCACCCGGTCCTGCAGCCGCGCCAGCTCCTCGGCGATGTCGTCCGGCATCAGGTCGCGGCGGGTGGACAGGATCTGGCCGAACTTGACGAAGATGGGCCCGAGGTCCTCCAGTGCACGGCGGATACGTTCCCCGCGCGGCGCCTGTTTGCGGCGCAGCCAGTTCCACGGCGCCACATACAACAGGAAGCGGAACGGCCGGAACAGATGGGTGGTGAGAATGACCTCGTCCAGGCCGTGGCTCATGAGC
>Ga0102956_1000156_pt1 | contig 22897 bp, 15 predicted proteins | sample SalPonF2_A_D2_MG_FD_84515 | JGI IMG/M metagenome (GOLD analysis project Ga0102956, IMG submission 84515) | Salt pond soil microbial communities from South San Francisco under conditions of wetland restoration - Salt Pond MetaG SF2_A_D2_MG ...
CCTGACTCCGTTGTGCTGCTGCACCGCCATCCCTACGGCCACCGAGCTGTATCGGGCCACCGGTCGGCGCGGACCGGCGTGCGCTTTCCTGATCGCCACACCCTGGTTCAACTGGTACGGCGTGATCGCCCTGGCCGTGTTCCTGGGATGGTCTCTGGCCGGCGCCATCGCCCTGTGCGGGGTGCTGGTGGGCACGGCCACCGGCCTGCTGGTGGATCTGGTTGCACCGGCTGACACGGTGCCGGAAACGGGGACTGCGGCCCAAACGCAGACCTGCGGCTGCAGCTCCTGCCATGAACCGGCATCGGCCACCGAAGCACAGGGCTGGTGGGATTTTTCCCATCCTGTGGACAAACTGCGTCAGGCACTGCGCACGGCCCTCGGCCTGCTGCGCGAGCTGGCGCCCTGGATCCTGGCAGGCGCGGTGCTGGGGGCACTGGTCAAGGAATTTCTGCCCACTCACTGGGTGGCACGCTACGGAACGGGGGCCGACCTGGCGGGATTGGCCGCCGCGGTGGTGATCGCCGGCCTGATCTACACCGACAGCCTCGGCTCCTTGCCATGGATCCACGCCCTGCGCAGCAAGGGTCTGGGCGCCGGCAATGCCATGCTGCTGTTGATTGCGGGCGTGGGCACCAACGTGGCTACGTTGGGGCCGGTGGGCCAGCAGATGGGACGCCGCACCGCGGTGGCCTACGCCGTAGGCGTTGTCGCGGTTGCGTTGGTCCTTGCCGTGGGTCTGAACCACCTGTTGCCCTGACGCCGATCACCCTGCCCTCGCGCTCGGCAGCGCACTTTGCACTTCGTGGGCCGGCACATGGTATTCGGGACGGTGATGGTCCACCTGCAGGGTGGTATGGGTGATATGAAAACGCCTGTCCAGTAGCGATTCCAGGCGCTCGCGCACCGCATGGCATTCGCCTCGACAGATCGGGTGGTTGCTCACCAGCACGTGCGCCGACAACGCCGGAAAGCCGGACGTCACTTCCCAGACATGCAGATCGTGGACCTCGCGCACCTCGGCGTCGGCCGCCATGGCCTGTCCGATGGCTTCCGGGTCCACGCCTCTCGGCGCGGCTTCCAGGAAGATCCGGCCCGACTCCTTGAGCAGCCCGCTTCCCGCCCGCAGCATCAAGCCGGCCACCAGCAGGGCGACCACCGCATCGAGACGGAATATATGCGTCCAATACATCAGGGCGCCCGCTACGGCGGTGGCGATGAACGCGTACAGGTCGGTCAGCATATGCCGGAAACTGCCCTCCACGTTCAGGCTCTCCCGGTTGGCCTTGCTGATCGCCCAGGTGGCCAGCAGATTGACGACAATGCCCACCAACGCCACCCAGGTGACCAGCAGCCCTTCCACGGCAGGCGGCCAGATCAGGCGGCGTACGCCTTCGATGACGAACCAGCCGGCCAGGGCGACCAGCGTGATGCCGTTTATCTGGGCGCTGAATATCTCAGCGCGTTTGAGTCCGAAGGTGAAATTGCCGCCCGCGGGTCGCTGGGACAGTCGCATCACAACCAGGGACATGGCGATGGCGCCGGCATCGGTGAGCATGTGGCCGGCGTCGGAGATCAACGCCAGGGAAGAAGCCATGAGTCCGACCACCACCTCGCCCGCCATGAATGCCAACAGCAACCCCAGGGCGATGCTCAGATAACGCCGGTCCGCATCGACGGAGATCCCGTGGGAATGGTGATGGTCATGACCGGGTCCGTGGCCGTGGGAATGGTCCTTACCCTCGTTGTGGTCCGCGTGGGTGTGTGCCATAGGGAGGATCCCTTTGCTGTTCACTGTTCTGTGGATGGTTCCGCGTCAGGGTTCGGGCCGGTCCGGCGCCGGAGATGTCGGCCCGCTCAATCGGTATCGCCCGCGGGCTCGGCCGCGTGGGTCGTCATGTCCCGCAGCACGGTGCGCACGTGGTCGTCATCGACGGTGTAGAACACCTGCTTGCCCCGCCGTTGTGCGCGCATGAGCCGGGCCGCCTTGAGCAGTCGCAGGTTATGACTGACCAGCGAGGGTGACAGCCCGAAGCGGTCCGCCAGATCCTGCACGCACACCGCCTGATCCATGCATGCACAGATCAGCCGCAAGCGGTTCACGTCACCGAGCAGATGGAACATACCCGCCAACTCCTCGGCCTGTGCGAGGGAGGGCTCCGCCGCCGGGGGACAGGGGATCCGGGACATCCTGGATTTGGTGGCCATCGGTCCGCGCTCCGGGCTGCAGCAAAAAAGCATACATCTGAACAATTGTTTGAATGTTAGTGGATCGGCTCCCCGGGATCAAATCGTGGGCGGGCTCCGAAACGGCCGGAGCTGCGGTCGAAGCCGGAGTGCTCCCCGCCCTGGACACGCGAGCCCCGGGGTGCCGTCACTATCGGTGGGTCACTGTGGGGTCCCGTTGGTCGTCTGTCGCTTTAAAGCGACGCGGGCAACCCATTGAGACCGGGGGCTTTCCGCTTTGGCCGCAATCGCACGTTGCCAAAAGACGACGAATGCTCTTTCCCGTTCGTCCGTAAGTCATTGATTCCCTGTACGCCTACCATGCTGGCACGGCTGTTGCTCCCTGCCTGTGCAGAACATGTTGAGGCCGATCCGGCTACCCCCTCTGCCGTTCGTTCCGAGGAAGCGGACGCAGGTCAGGCGAAGGATCGCAACGGATCGCTCCAGCGTGTTCTCACCTACCACCCGGAAGGTGGTGACTGGCAGGGAATCAGGGAAGGCGCCGCCGGGCAGGAACCCAAGCCACACAGGGAACAGGCCGAGCCCAGGGATGGGCAAGGGGTGTGGGAGCATCACGGCCCACCGCCGTTCGGTGCGGCACCGGGAGCCGCTCTTTGCGACCACCACGCGGCCTCGAAGTCATCTGTCGTGCTGCGCTCTTTTCGTCGATCAAGTACCGAAAGAACCGGAGAGCCATGTCATGAAGCTATCGCCTCAAACCCAACATGCCTTGATGTCCATGCTCGTCCTGGCATCGCAACAGAAGGAGGACCAGCCCATAGAGGAAGCGCCCCTGGTCGCACTTTCAGGCTTGTCCGGACGGATTCGCATCTCCGTCTCTTACCTGGAACAGTTGTTCAAGCAGCTGCGGGAAGCGAGTCTGGTCGTGTCTCAGCGCGGGCCCGACGGGGGATATCGCCTCAGTCGCGCATCCTCACAGATCACGCTTGCTCAAGTGGCGCGTGCGGTGAATCCGCAGCGCAAAGCCTACATGGACGAACCCCACCAGCACCTGCTGGACAGGCTCAATGTCCACATCGACCACTTTCTGGATAACGTCACTCTGGCCGATATTCTCGCCCCGGTTGAAGGGACGGAGAAAGACGAGCCGGCTGCCGCCGCCTAGTGCGCGGGTGGCATCGCCCGTGCGCCGCGGCTGCGATGCACCCGCGCCGGGCGCGCTGCGGCCCCGGGGATGCCACTCCCCCGCCCGGTCGCGGCATCCGGGATTCTGCAGCCCGCCGTTGACGCCCGCAGGACGCCCCATGGCAGGCCGGCGTCCCGAGGGCGGGCTGCAGTGGCCCTCACGAACGGAAGATGTCCGGGTTGGCGGCACCCTCCACGCTGATTTCCGCCAGCAATCCCTTGCGCATCACGCGGGTCAATGCGTGGTCGACCAACTTCACCGTCTCCGGGACCGGCAGTTTCATGTGGCCGACGAACGTACTGCCGGGAGGAACCGACTGGGTCTGTATGTAACGCAGCGGATCGTTCACGACGGCGCCCTGGGGCCAGGCCTCGGCCCACACGTTGCCGATCGGGTGGAAACTGCTGGTCAGGTTGGGACCGCCGTTCACCATGAACACGCGCACGGTTTCGCCCACCTTGGCCTTCATGGCACCGGCGCGCCGCGGCGTCAGTGCTGCTGCGCCGCCGTTGAACAGCACATAGGTCGGGTCTTCGGCAGCCAGGCGCTGCCAGTCGAACTGATGGACCCCCTCCGCCCCGAACCGCTTGTCGGTGTAGACCTCGTTCTGACCGAGGTAGAACTCACGGTCCACCCTGGGCAGCCCGTCCTTCGGCTCCACCAGAATCATGCCGTACATGCCGCTGCTGATGTGCATGTCCATGTTGGGCACCACCGCGCAGTGGTAGATGAACGCGCCGGGATACATCGCCCTGAAGTGCTCGGTCTTGCTTTGCCCGGGAGCCACCAGCGTCGCCGGCGCCCCGCCGCCACTGCCGTACACCGCGTGCATGTCCACGTTGTGCATGAGCAGATTGCCGGTAGGGTTCTCCAGCGTGAAGCTGACCGTGTCGCCTTCCCGCACCCGGATCATCGGACCGGGTATGCGGCCATCGAAGGTGCAGAAGCGGAACAACGCGCCCGGAGAGATTTCAGCGTAGTGTTCGTCCACGGTCAGCTTGATGTCGTGGTGTACGCTGTGCCGGCGGTGGATCGGCCCGGGAAGCGCGGTCGGGTCTCCCACCACAGGCTTACCCTTTTTGACGCCGGCGGTACCGTTGTCCCGGGTGGTGTGTTCTTCCGCGCTGGCGGTGCGCAGCGGCAGCACCAGACTGCCTAGGGCGAGGGCGGCCGTGCCGGCGCCCACGTGGCGAAACAAGCCGCGCCGGCTCATGTAGGCTGGGTGCGCTTCGGACATGATTGCCTCCTTACTGGATGACTGATAAACCGCACTGTCGCGCGGGTAAAATGCAGCGAGCGACACGGGGCCGGGCTGTTGGCGGGAAGCATGACGCGGCGGCGTTCACTTAGCCTTGATGAAGGTCAAGCGCCGCCGGCCGGTGCACGCGGCCGGGCCACTTCTATACTTGCACTATGAGCACGGAATATGGACAGCCGCTTGCGGACCTTGCTCCGGCGGTGGAGCGCGAACTGCTGCAGACCACACTGTTCAGCGCCACCGCGGAACTGGCCCAGCGTCAGGACCCGGCACTGGTGCTGCAGGGCGTCTGCGAGACACTGGTGCGCGCCTCACCGCATATCCTCGCCGCCTGGCTCTACACCTTCGACTCCTCTGACGACCGAGGGAGGATCGGTGCCTTGTATGCGGCGGGGGCAGTCCCCCAGGCGGTGCTGTCGGCCAGGCGGGTGGATGATTTGGCCGACTGTCTCGCCCCTCAAATGCTCCAGGGCCAACAACTCATGTGTTTTCGTCTCGAGGCGTCGGAAGTCCTTTCCGGCGGCTTCGGCGTTACCGTCGACCGCAGCAATTATTTTGAACGGGTGGGCACCGAGCCGTTGAACCTGTTCGGCAAGGTCGCCGGGGCATTGCTCGAACAAGTCACGCTGCGCTCGCGGTTGCGGGAGGCGGCGGAATACGATGATTTGACCGGCCTGTTGAACCGACCGGCCATACAGGCGGCCCTCGATCACATCCACGCGCGCGCCGAGCGCGAACAGCTGCCCTACGCGATTCTGTTGATCGACCTGGACCAGTTCAAGACCGTCAACGACCACTATGGACACCAGGCCGGGGATGCGATCCTCGCTCAGGTCGCGCAACTGCTCACCGGCGCCGTCCGCCACGGCGATTGGGTCGGTCGTTGGGGCGGCGAGGAGTTCCTTATTCTGCTCCCCGACACCGAAGCCGACGAGGCCATGGCAATCGCGGACCGCGCGCGCAGGGAAGTCAGCTCCAGGACGTTCATGATCGAAGAGCGGCGCGCCTTGCAATTGAGCATCAGCGGGGGGCTGGCCTGCTACCCGCTGGACGAGCTGGAACCGAGACAGCTGCTCGGCATTGCGGACGCGGCTCTGTATGAAGCGAAGGACACCGGCCGCAATCGCGTGCAGCGTCCGACCGCGCGGGGCCGTCGCATCTACACCATGGCGTCCAGAATCGAAACCGCTCTTCAGTCACACGGCCTGCAGCCCGCCTACCAGGCGATCGTCGATCTACGCACCGGCAAGACAATCGGCTACCAGGCGCTGGCCCGACTGATCGCCAACGACGCCGGACATCAGGGCATCATCGACGCCGAGGAATTCATCGAGGTGGCCAGCCTGCGCCACCTGATACATCGCATCGACTACAGCATGTTCCGATCTGCGCTCCGCCACTGCCAGGAGCAGGTTCAGTGCGGTGTGCATCTGCTCCATTTCATCAACGTCTCAGCGGGCCTGCTGCGACAGCGCGAAATGATGAACGCCCTGACAGCGTTGCTCCGCGAACAGCAATCGGCCTGCGGTCCCGGCGAACACCCGGTAGTCGTGGAAATCACGGAACGGGATTTCATCGACTCCCACCAGGCCCTGGAGATGCTGCAACCGCTGGTGGACCAGGGCGTGCGCCTCGCCATAGACGATTTCGGCAGCGGCTATTCGTCGTTCCGATATCTGGTGGACCTGCCGATCCATTTCCTCAAGATCGAAGGCCGACTGGTGCGCCAGGCACCCACCATCACGAAGGCCCGGGCCGTCATCCGGAGCATCCGTTACATCGCCCGTGAACTTCAGCTGGTGACGCTCGCCGAGGGGATCGAGGATGCGGCCACCGCAGACCACATGCGGGAACTGGGCGTCGACCTGGGACAGGGGCGCTTTTTCGCACCCCCGGCGCTGCATGCTTCGCCCTCAGAGCGCCTTTGAATGAGGGCACGACGAGCTGTTGTCGAGGTACTGCGCCCGCCGCCATCGGCGCCTGACACGCTCGCCGCGGGTATTGCCGCCCGGGCTGGTGGCCCAGTCGCCAACGTAAAGTTTTCATGATTCCCGGGGACGCTCCATGGCGGCCTCCGTCTTCTCGACCGTCGCCCGGCAGCTATGGCATGCTGGCCGGGCCGAACAATCGCATTGCGCCTGCAGGCTGGGCGCTCTTGCATAACCTCTACCCCGCAACCTGCCGTACCACGGGAGGTCCAACCAGGCGGTAGCAAACCAATCAAAACACAAGGATACTGCGCAATGGACAAGACCAGATTGCTCCCCGTACCTCTGTCAGCTGCGGCTTTGGGCCTCGGCCTGGCGCTGACAGCGAGCGCCGCGGGCGCTTCCACCTTGACCGTGTACGCGGCCGGCACTCTTGCCGTGCCCTTCCACCGCATCGATCGGGCTTTCGAGCAAGCCCACCCGGGCGTCACCGTGCAGGGCGAATTCGGCGGCAGCGTGATGATGGCCCGGCGCATCGCCAACCTGCATCAGCACGCCGACGTCTACGCGGCGGCCGCCTACGGGGTGATCCCCCGGGTACTCGGGAAAGCCCATCTGGCCAATTGGTACATCGGCTTCGCTTCCAACGCCGCCACCCTGGCCTATACGTCACACAGCAAGGGCGCCGACCACATCGGCCCCCACGACTGGTACAAGGTGGTTTCCCAACCCGGCGTGGTAATCGGGCGATCCAACCCCGACACGGATCCGTCGGGCTATCAGTTCCTGCAGATGCTCAGCCTCGCGTCCCGCTACTATCACGACCCGGGTCTGAAGAAACAGGTGCTCGCCAACGCTCCCAAGAGCGCCATGCGCGACACCGAAACCTCTCTGATCTCGGCGTTGCAGACCGGGCAGATCGATTACCTGGCCATCTACAGCTCGTCGGCCAAGTCCCATCACCTGCGTTACGTGAAGCTGCCCAACCGCATCAACCTCAGCCAGCCCGCGGACGCCGCGTACTACAAACACGGCGTTGCCCACACATCCAAGGGCGTGTTGCACGGTGCGCCGCTGATCTATGGGGTCACCATCCCGGAGAACGCGCCCAGCACCAAGCTCGGGCAGGAATACATCAAATTTCTCATGGGACCCAAGGGCCGCAGGATCATGGCCCAGAGCGGTTTCGGCACCTTCGGCCATCCCTGGGCGCAGGGCATGAACCACATGCCCGCCTCGTTGCGCAATAGCGTGCGGCCCTGGGGCTCCGGCTGAGCGGCTACAGTCCGAAGGCTTTCGACAGCGATGACGCAGCGCACGCGCCGGCTCCAGCCTGCGCGCCAGCGCCGGGTCACCCTGCCCTTCGCGGCGCTCGGCGCTCTGTTTGTCGCCTCCATCGTGGTTCCCCTGGCCGTGCTCAGCATCGATGCGCTGAGTGCGCCGGGGGAGCTCGGTCGGGTTGCGGCTGACAGCGCAGCCCAGTCCGCGGTACTGCTCAGCCTGGAGGCGGCGGCGCTCACCGCACTGGCGGCCGGCCTGCTGGGCATCCCGCTGGCCTGGCTGCTGGCCCGCGGCGAGTTTCCGGGCAAGGGGCTGCTCCAGGCGGTGGTGGACGTGCCGCTGACCGTGCCGCACGTGGTCGCCGGCATGGCGGTATTGTTCGTCTACGGCCGGCGGGGACTGCTGGGCGTCCCGTTGCATCATCTGTTCGGGTTGAAATTCTGGGGCAGCCTGCCGGGCATCGTGGTGGCCATGCTGTTCGTCAGCGCGCCCTATACGGTCAGCGCCGCGCGCCTGGCCTTCGAAGGCATCGACCCGCGCCTGGAGCAGGCCGCCCGCAGCCTCGGTGCCGGCCCATGGGGGGTGTTGTGGCGTGTCGTTCTGCCCCTGAGCTGGCGCGGCCTGTTGACCGCAGTGACCTTGAGCTATGCCCGCGCAGTGAGCGAGTTCGGCGCCGTCATCATCATCGCCTACTACCCCATGACGGCGCCGGTGAAGATATACAATCTGTTCCTGCGCTTCGGCCTGCCCGAATCCCTGGCGCTTTCCTTCATCGTACTGGTGATCTCACTGTTGATATTCCTGCTGCTGCGCGGCCTTGCGGGCGTCAGGCGTTTCGGTGCAGGGAAGTGAGCGCCACGGGACTGCATCTGGACGGGTTGGAAGTACATCGCGGTGCTTTCCAGCTCGGTCCGTTGGATATACAGGTGCCGGCCGGCTGCTGCCTGGCGGTGCAGGGCGCCAACGGTGCGGGTAAGACCACGCTCCTTGAAGCAGTGGCCGGTTTCACGAGCGTGGACGCAGGCCGCATCGTGCTGCACGGCCGGGACATTACCGCCCACACGCCGGAACGGCGGCGGATTGCCTACGTGCCCCAGGACCTGGCGCTGTTTCCCCATTTGAACGTGGAGGCCAATCTGGCCTTCGGTCTGCGGGGCACATCGCGGGACAAGCGCACGCGTCTGCAACAGTTGCTGACGGACTTCAGACTCGACGGCATGGGAAGACGCTATCCCCGCGAGCTCAGCCGCGGCCAACGCCAACGCCTCGCCCTCGGCCGCGCCCTGGCCATGGAGCCGGCTCTGGTGTTGCTCGACGAACCCAGCGCCAACCTGGACGCAACGAGCCGGCAGGCCCTGCACACGGGGGTACGCCACCTGCTCGACGATCATGGACTGGCGGTGGTGTACGTCACCCACGACCGCAGCGAGGCGGCGATCCTCGCCGATCATGTCGCCGTGCTGGCAAACGGCAGTCTGCTGCAGGCCGGCCCCTACGGCGAGGTGCTCGCGCGTCCGACCGACACCCGGGTCGCCGCCCATCTGGGCATCGACAACCTGTGGCCGGCCCGTGTGCTCGGCTCCCCGGCCGACGGCCTCCGTCTGGAAGTGGCCGGCCGCGTCCTGGAAAGCACGGCGACCGCCGTGCCCGCCGGGCCGTTGCAGGCCGGACTGTGCGCGGGTGAGATCGAGCTCGCGCGGTCGCGCCCCGAGTCCGTCCACAACTGCCTGGAAGTCACAGTCACCGGCCTGCAGTCCGCCGGCTCGCTGCTGATGCTGCAACTGGACGGGCCTCCGCGCCTGCAGGCCTGGGCGCCGGCCTGGTGGGCCCGGGACCTTGCTGTCGGCTCACACCTGTGGGCCCGACTGCCTGCCGATGCCTTGCGGCTGGTGCCGCAGCCCCCTTCTGGCGGCGACTCTGAGCCGGCCGGTTCAATGACACCAAAGGGGTCAGACTCGTTTGAAAACGGTGATGACCGACCGGTCCCGTAAGCGGAACCGGTCACGATACGTCCGGCCAGGTCAATTGGCCGCCCGCGTAAAGGCCCCCGAGCCTGATTGCATTCGGGCGCGCAGCACCTCCGCCAGAGCGGCTGACGCGTTTTCGGTCTGCTCTGATCCAACGCGCGATTCCAGCACGGAAACGAAATCCTTCACCTGGGATTCGGTCAGCCCGGTATTCATAGCCGCACCCAGATGGAACCGCAGCTGGGCGGTCGTTCCCGTCATGCTCGCCAGCGCCGCAATGGTTGCCAGCTCACGGCTCTGGTAGTCCGGGTTGTCGCGGGCAAGGATGTCCGCAAACAGGTGCTCCTTGAGGAACCGGTCGATCACAGGCGCAAAGAGCTGGAAACCTGTTGGCGCCGGCATGTCCTCCAATCCCGCCAGCCTGGCACGAACCTGCGCGCCGTACTCGTCCCGGTCCATGTCGGACGGGAGGGGACCTGCGTCCTTCTCCCGGACGGCCCCCGCCTGCCGCTCCTCCATAACGGCCATGAAGGCCTGTATGGCATTCAGGCTGCGGGGAAAGCCGGCATGGGCATAGAGCTGTACCAGAATCTCCTTGCTCTCGTTGACCGTCAGCCCGGCGTCCATTCGCGCTGCTGGTCGACGCCTTGCGCTATCGTGGCTGAGCGTCAGAGCGCCCGTTCTCAACCATCGACTTTGCCGTCCACCGCCGGACACATCGCGGTATCCCGAACAGGCCCGGATTTATGACACCCGGCAGACGGAATCATCCGGCGGATCAAACAACGTAACGCTACGAACGTTTGTACTGAGGGTAATGAGGTCGGAGTGATGGCAGAACCATCACTCCGACCTCGATTGCCAGCGCCTATTTCCTGAAGACCACGAGACCGCCGTCATAGTCGGCGACGTAGACACGGCCGTTGGCGATGGCCGTTGCCAGGGCGTCACCCGCCGTATCATGGTGCTGTAACAGCACTGGATGGGCTGGATCGCTCCAGTCGAGCTTGATGACACCCGCGTCGCCGTAAGCCACGTACAGCAGCACATGGGGGGTGGCGAAGGAGTACAGGCTGCCCGCGCCGTTGTCGATCACGGTATTTGCGGGGAAGAGCTGTGCCGTCATGTACTCCGCACCGCCTTCGAGGGCCGCGTACGCGGGGTCCACGTTGTCCAGGTTGAACTGCCCCACGGCCACCGGCCGGCAATCCACACCGCCGTTCGGCGTGAACAGCTTGGTCGGATCCACGCCGGCGCAGACGCCCGCCTGCTGCCCCGGCGGCGCATAATCGGCCAGCGGCTGGACCAGGTCGGACATCCGGTAGGCCACGATGCCGAAGCTGTCGTAACTGACGTACGCGATGTTGTTGACGATCTGCACGTCCACGCTCTTGCCGTCGGCGTTGCCCACGTGGATTCCCTCTTCCTCCTCTTCCTCGATCTTGATGGGCTGGAAGGTCTTGAGCAGCGTCATGCCGGGTCGGGTGCCGTTGACCAGCAGATCGGTCATGTCGACCACCGAGATACCATAGGCACCGGCCGCCACCACCGCGTAGATCTTCCCGTTCGACGGATCGGTCCACAGCTTCACCGACGAGGCCCGCCCGAGCGGCGCCTTGCCTTTCGCACTGCCTCCCAGGTTGGCGACAATGGCTGCACCGGTGGTGGTGTCGGCAGGCACGGTGGTGTCGTACACCGTCAGGCCGTTGCTGCCGTCCGCGACGATCGCGTAATTGCCGTAGATGATCCCGCCATAGGCGTGATCCTGTTTCTTGATCCCGCCGAGGTTCCCCGAGCCTTCCGTGCTGTGCTCGTAGAAGTCGCTGCGGGACGGAGTCAGCAGCAGGGGGGCGCCCGGCTGCGCGCTACCCACGCCCGACACGTCCACCCGCCGCAGGCCCAGGCTCTGGCTCAGTACGTAGGCCTCGGTCGGATCTTCGCCGAACAGGACGCCATGGGCGTGGGGTGTCGGCAGGACGCCATCGAGCGGATACTCGTCCATCAGCGTGTTGGCAACCAGGTGCAGATCGTCGGTCGGCGTGCCGTTCGCGTCGGCGATGCGCCACACACTCATCCCATTGGGGCCGTCGGCCAGGTACAGATAGTTGCCGTTCACCGCCAGTCCTTCGGAATGCCCGATTGCCACCTCGGTAGGTTCGCCGGCCGGCGCCGCGCCCACCTCTTTGGTACTGGCGAGGTGCACCGGCACCGAATAGCGCTGGTCCAGTGGCACGCCGGAGGAGAGATTCGTGATGTCGATGAAGTTGACCCCGCCGGCGCCCGCGGACTGCACCACGTCGACCTGGTCTTGCTCCGCGAACTTGGCGTCGGGCATGACGAACATCGCCCCGCCGTGGCTGTTGATCTCACCGGTCGCAAGCACCACCGGCGAATCGAAGGTGCCGCCATTGTCGACCAGGAACTGCGGCAGCGATTCGTCGCCGAAGGGCACGGGCGTCATGTCGTAGGAGGTGACGAACTCGTAGTCCGGCCAATAGGGCTCGGAGTTGGTGTCGTTTTTGTAGTTGCCCTTGCCTTTCGGACCGTGCCAATAGGCCGCCGGGTTCTCGGCGCCGCTGACCACCACCAGGCCGCCGAAGTGATCGCTCATATAGGCGTCGTAGCTGCCGTTGCCGCTCGGGTCGGGGACCACGCGCACGTCCTGCACGCCCGCCTCCGCGAGCATCCCGGAACCATGGTGCGAAAGGATGCTCTTCGAGCTCGTACCGGTCGGCTCGTCCGGGCCGTGTGCGGGCGGGGCCGGCACGTAGCCGGCGTAGGTGGGCGTATTGGTCATGTCCACCGCCACCAGGCCGCCCAGCCCGTAGGCGATGTAGGCCATCGTCTTCCCGTTGGGCAGGTCGACCACGTCCACGGAGCGGGCGTTGTAGTAGTACTTTCCGTAGCGGTCGAAGCGCGCCCACGGGTAATGGGCGAGCGTGGTGTTGTCCCGGTTGCTCATCAGTTCGCGGGACGCCTCCTGCCATGTGGGCATACCATCGGAGTCGATGTAGTCGCCGCTGAGCACATCGACCGCCTTCTCGTGCTGGTAGCCGAACCAGTCCTCGCGGGTCGTGGGATCGGCGTACAGGTTGTAGCCGGCCAGGCGCGTGAGATCCGCCGGATCGTAGATGCCGATGCCCATAAACTCCAGCACCGCATACAGCTTACCCTCGTGCATCTTCAGGCTGAGCGGCCCGCCCCACGGATTCTCGCCCGCGTATTTCAGCGTCCAGGTTTGAGGTCCGTCGATCGTGATGGCCGAGCCCGGCGCGGCGTCGAGCAGGCTGGACAGCTTCGTCTTCTGGATGCCGAACGCCTTGTTCGCGATCAGAAGCTGGTCTTCGGTGCCGTCGTTGTAGACGAGAAGGTCGCTGATGAAGCCATTGGTGTGTTCGGCGGAGGGCTCGGTGAGGGGGTTGCCGCCGCCGTCCGAGTAGTCGACGTCGGGGGTGGTGTAGTTCACCGACCTCGTGCCCAGGTACACCATCGCCGCCGGATTGCTGATATCCACCACGCCGATACCCTTCTCGCCCATGGACAGAAGCGCAATGGGCTTGTCCGGCACGACCGTGATGTGACGGATGGTTCCCGGCAGGTTGTCGATCTCCGTGACCGCGCTCTTGGTCATGCCGATTCGGGTGGCGGCCAGGCGGTTGGCCATGCTGTAGAGTACCCATTCGCCGCCGGACCCGTCGGCGTAGCGCTTTACGGCGACGGTGGCGCCGCCGATGTGGGCGGCCTGGGTGTCCAGGTAGGACTCCTGAATGGTGACCGGCGTATTCGAGCCGCTGTCGGCCGAGCTGCCGTCGCCACCACCGCATCCCCCCAGTACCAGGGCGACAGCGGACACCGCTGCGAGCAGCGCCGCATTCAAATACCCGCCCGGGTAAAATCGAAACTTATGAACATTCATGGCGCACCTCCCTCTTCGAATCAAATTTTGTCTGTTTTTGTTTCCCGAAATTTCAGCACGGACGGTGCAAGGGCGGTTTGACGCGCATCAATACGGGGACACGCAGGGACAACCAAGTGCCAATTGGATGACAAAAATCAATTAATCGGGCGGGTGGTTTCAACCAGTGTTTTGTGCGGTCAACGTGTCGTTTGGCGGCGCGCCGGAACGCTCACGCGTGGATGGGAAGAGTCGGTGGTTTTACGTCCGTGGCCTCGATCGGGATCGAGGTGGGGCGGCGGTACCGCGAGGGGTTCAGATTGAATGACTGAGGGCCATCATCGATTGGGGGTCCCGGGTAAAACCAATTCCAACAGTGACCGTGTGGCAGCCATGCCGGCTGTCGAACCGTCACTCCGGTATCTTTATTTGCGGCGCCGGACCGCGTCCAGCAAGGGCGGCGAGTGAATGGCAGTACGGTCGCGCTGCACCCACGCTATCAGGTCGGGCCGCGGCAGGCCGCCTCCGCCCAGCAGGTAAAGCGCGGCGATGAACAGGGTACCGGCCAGGGTGATCAGCCAGGTGATCCACATGGCCCTGTGGATCCCTGCGGCGGCGACCCCCGGCGCCCTGGAGGACTCCGCGGCCACCTTCAGCATGACCGGCGCCAGGATGAAGTCGGCGCTGGAACGCACCAGTTCGATGAGCGCAAGAATGCGGCCCAGAATACGGGTTCGCAGTGACATACCGGCAAGGAACAGGCCGGGGCTGACCGTAGCGCCCGCGCCGAGCCCCAGCAGACCCACCGCCGCCAGCAGATGGACATGTCCGTCCTGCGGGCGCCAGGACAGCAGCAGCGCGCCGCCGCCGAGCAGCAGCACCATGCCGCTGAACGCCAGCACCGGCAGAAAGCGGGTGCGGAACAGCACGCCGAGCAGTGCAGCGGTCAACAGCGCGCCGGCCACCTGGGGCCAGAACAGCAGCCCGGCGGCCAGCGGCGGCCAGTGCTCGATCCGGACGAGCCACTCGATGGTGAGCGAAACGAAGGTCACGAACGCCCCGCCCCCGATCATGGCGATCAGGGTGCCCGCCACCGGGAAGGTGGTCCACATCTTCTTGACCGGGGACAAGGCCCCCGGCTTGTGGTATTCCACCAGCATCAGGGCGAGGAAACAGGCCACGCCTATGCCCAGGGGCACCGCGACGACGGGCGTGCCGACACCGTGGGCGCGCAGCTCCCCGCTCGCCCAGAAGGGCAGTGCGGTCGCCGCAAAACCCAGCGCCAGCCCGTGGGGGTCGAACGACAGGTCCGGGTTGGGCGGCTCGTCATGGGGCAGGCTCAACATGGCTACGACAGCGGTGAGCACGCCCAGTCCGGCGAAGGCGCCATAGAAGATCCGCCAGATATGATTGGCCGCCACCGCCCCGCCCAGCAGCGGCCCGGCGGCCACCGCACCGAAAAGGCCGATATTGATGAAGGCGGCCGTGAACGGCACCTGATCGGCCGGGAAGCGACGCACCACCGGCGGCAGCGCCGTCACCAGCAACGTGCCGGTGGCGAACCCGGCCAGCACCCGCCCGGCGCCGTAGGTGACGATGCCGCCTGACACGGCCACCAACAGCCATCCGAGCACGAACAGGGCTTCGGCGACCAGGAACAGGTGCCGCTGCCGGAAGCGGTTCACCAGATCGCCTGCCAACAGTGCGCCGAAGGCGTAGCCCGCAATGGAAAGCCCCTGCACGATGGCCAGGCCGGCGCCGGTCGCGCCCAGATCGCTCATTACCTGGCCCCGATAGAGCGCGGCGCCGCTGACCACCAGGATATAGGGGACCAGCGCAAACAGCGCGATGGTCAGCATCGGCCCGTATCGGCCTTCCAGAGGCGGCGAAGCCGTCATCCGTGTGTGCCTCGTTCGTATACAGAAGTGTACCCGGCGGTCGCCGGCACCCGATGACCGAAAGCCCACTCGCCCGGTGGTCCATGCCCTGGCGCAAACGGCCGGCCGGCGGCGCCCGCGGCACCGGAAAACTCACGCCCGGGCCAGGGACATGCCTGCAGTGAGGGATCCGTCGGCGGGAGCCGGCCGCTATTTGCGGATGATACTGATACTGCCGTTGCGTTCCCGATAGGCGGCCTCGACATCTTCCACATGCTTGACGCCGCTGGCACGCATGGCTTCCGCCAGATCACCCTCGGTGAGTCCTTCCTGCTTCATGCTTTTCCAATCGATCCTGCCGCCCCCGATCAGCAACGTGGAGCGGCCCTTGACCAGCCAGGAGGCGAACCGGGACAGATAGGCGGTGTAGAGCACCAGCCAGTAGACGAACACCAGCGCCGTGGTGGCGGCCAGGGTCGGCAACAACGGAGCGTTGCCGGTCAGTGCGCGGCTCAGGTTGGAGCCGATGAGCACGGAAACAATGATGTCCAGGGGCGCCGCCCGACCGAACGCCCGTCTGCCGGCCACGCGCATCATCGTCACGCCGTAGATGAATATGATCACCGCACGAACGCTCATCTGCCACCAGACGATGTGGTTCTTTTCCCCGATCAGGTTCTGGAAATGTGTCAGGTCCACGGCGTTCCATGCATGGCGGCGGTTGGATGCGTGCCCCGGTTGCCGGGCTCCAACGGAGCCCACCGGAATCTCGTCCTGTCTACCCCGGACGACGCAGGGGAACGGGATCCGCAGACCCCGTCCGCATCCTTGGCGGACAACGGCAAGTGTAGACACTCGGCGCGCCCATGGAAGGAGCCCCGCCGACCGACACGCCGCTGCCCCCCCACGGCCGGTGCGATGCGTCCGGTGCGATGCGTCCGGTGCGAGCCCTGCTAAGCTGGACAATAAAGGGATCGAGTCCGGGGAAGACCATCGGTGGCGCAGGTACGCAACATCTATGTGCTGGGGCTGAACGACTTCAACCGGCGCAAGCTGGAAAGGCTGCGCGGCGCCGGGCACTACCGCTACCACGGGATTCTCGACCCGGACCGGATCCTGGAGGCAACGGAATTTCCCGTGGCCCAGATGCTTCAGGAAGCGGAAAGCCAAATTGCCGCGGCGGCAGAGCCCCCGGACGCGATTATCGGCTACGTGGACTTCCCGGTGAGTACCATGGTGCCTCTGCTGGCCCGCCGGTTCGGCGTACCCGCCCCGTCTCTGGAGAGTCTGCTCAAGTGCGAGCACAAGTACTGGAGCCGACTGGTGCAGCGCGAGGCGATTCCGGAACATGTCCCGCGCTTTCAGGCGTTCGATCCGTTCGACGACCGGGCGTTGGAACGCATGGAGCTGGACTATCCGTTCTGGGTAAAGCCGATCAAGTCCGCAGGCTCCTTTCTGGGATTCCGCATCGGCGACGCCGAGCAGTTCGAACACGCCCGGGCGGCGATTCGCGAGCAGATCCACATCTTCGCGGACCCTTTCAACTATATTCTCGAGCAAACGGAGCTGCCGCCCGAAGTCGCCGCCGTGGACGGCCGCCACTGCATCGCCGAGTCCATCATCGGGGGGCGCCAGTGCACGCTGGAAGGCTACGTGTTCCGGGGCGAGGTCCATTACCACGGACTGGTGGACTCCATCCGGGCCCGCAACAAGTCCACCTTCCTGCGCTACCAGTACCCTTCCCGCCTGCCGGTACGGATCCGGCGGCGCATGCGGGCCATCGCCCGCCGGGTAATGGAGCACATCGGTTACGACAATGCGGCCTTCAACATCGAGTTCTATTGGGACTCGGCGGCGGACCGGATCTGGCTGTTGGAGATCAACACCCGTATCGCACAACATCACAGTGAGCTGTTCGAGAAGGTCGACGGCGTCTCCAATCACCAGGTGGTGGTGGATGTGGCGCTGGGAACACGCCCCGACTTTCCCCACCGCCGGGGAGCGTTCCGCTATGCCGCCTGCTGCTTTCTGCGCCATTACCGCGACGGGGTGGTGGAGAGCGTCCCGGGCGACGCCGACGTGGAGGCTGTACGAAAGGATATTCCGGAGCTGGTTTTTGAGCCCCATGTGCAGCCCGGCACGCGTCTTTCCGAGCTCACCCACCAGGAAAGCTACAGCTACGTGCTGGCCCTCGTGTACGCAGGCGCCGACAATCCCCAGGGCATACGGGACGCCTACCAGGCGTGCAGGCGCCGCTTGCGGTTCCGCATACGGGATTGCCATTGAAGCCGTACCAGGGAGGCAGGAACGCGCCATCATGAAGATCGTCACCGAGTTCCCCCGCCGGGTGCGCGAGCTGCACCATGTTTGGATCCCCATGGCCGACGGTGTGTCCCTGGCAGCCCGTATCTGGCTTCCCGAGGATGCCGAAGCCCACCCGGTGCCGGCCATCCTGGAATACATTCCCTATCGCAAACGGGATCTGCGCACCTTCGAGGACGAGATCACCCACCCCTACCTGGCGGGACACGGCTACGCGGGTGTGCGGGTTGACATCCGGGGCAGCGGCGATTCCGAAGGCGTGCTCACCGACGAGTACACGCCCCAGGAACTGGCCGACGGGGTCGCCATCATCGACTGGCTGGCCCGCCAGCCCTGGTGCGACGGCAACGTCGGGATGCTGGGCATCTCCTGGGGCGGATTCAACGGCCTGCAGATCGCCGCCCTGCAGCCCCGTGCGCTGAAAGCCGTTGTCACCGTCTGCTCCACCGACGACCGCTATGCCGACGACGTGCACTACATGGGCGGCTGCATGCTGCTGGACAACCTGTCCTGGGCCTCCATCATGTTCGCCAACAACAGCTGCCCGCCGGACCCGGAGACCGTCGGCGAGCAGTGGCGCGAGCTGTGGCTGCAGCGGCTGCAGGACAGCGGCCTGTGGCTGGAGTCCTGGAGCCGCCACCAACGCCGGGACCCGTTCTGGGAACACGGTTCGGTGTGCGAGGACTACAGCGCCATCCGCTGCCCGGTGTTCGCCGTCAGCGGCTGGGCGGACGGCTACTCCAATGCGGTGTTCCGGCTTCTGGAGCACCTGGAGGTACCGCGCAAGGGCCTGGTGGGACCCTGGAGCCACCGTTACCCCCACCTGGGAGAGGCCGGCCCGGCCATCGGTTTTCTGGAGGAAACCCTGCGCTGGTGGGATCACTGGCTCAAGGGCAGGGACACCGGCATCATGGACGAGCCCATGGTGCGGGCCTGGATGCTGGACGCTATGGCACCCAGGCATCGCTATGAGGAACGGCTCGGGCGCTGGGTAGGGGAGACGGCATGGCCCGGCACCAACATCCGGCACCAGAGGCTGTCTCTGGACGTCGGCGGTCTGACCGACATCCCCGATCCACCCGCCGGGCAGCCGCTACGTATCCGCTCGCCCCTGCGGGTGGGGCTGATGGCGGGCAAGTGGTGCTCCTATGCGGACGGCCCGGACCTGCCCGGAGACCAGCGCGAGGACGACGCCGGCTCGCTGGTCTTCGACACCGGTCCCCTGGACACACCGCTGGAGATTCTCGGCGCACCGGTCGTGGAGCTGACATTGAGCGCCGACCGGCCGGTGGCCATGGTGGCGGTGCGACTGAACGACGTGCAGCCCGACGGGCAGGTGGCGCGGGTCAGTTACGGGCTGCTGAACCTCACTCACCGCAACAGTCACGCCAGACCCGAGCCTCTGGTGCCGGGGGAACGGTACCGGGTGCGGGTGCAGCTCAACGACATCGCCCAGCGTTTTCCGGCCGGCCACCGCATCCGCCTGGCCGTGTCCGGAACCTACTGGCCGCTCGCCTGGCCGCCGCCGGAACGGACAACCCTGGCGCTGTGGACCGGCGCCAGCGCCCTGTTGCTGCCGGTACGGGCGGCGAGCGCCGCCGACGCCGACCTGCATGCGCTCCCCGCGCCCGCCGGCGCCGTCATACCGGAAAAGACCGAGATAGAACCTCCGGACTATGCCTGGCGCATCACCCGGGAGTTGGAGGACGACAGTTTCACCCTGGAAGTACACGACTCCCACGGTGTCTACCGCCTGGAGAACGTCGGCACCGAGATCGAGCACCGGGGCGTGGAACGCTACCGCATCCGTGATGACGACAGCGGCTCGGCCCGCGGCGAGACCCGGCGGGTGATGGGCTTTCGCCGCGGCGACTGGCAGGTGCGCACGATCACCGAGACGGTCATGACCGCCGACGCCCTGGACTTTCACATCACCGCCACGCTGGATGCCGAGGAGAACGGGCGCCATGTATTTCATCGGGAATGGGACGTGACCATCCCGCGGGACAACGTCTAAGCTGGATGACAGAGGGCCGGCAATGAAAGACCGCACCACACTCATAGACTCCGACCGCCTGCGCGAGCGCCTGGTTGACCTGGTGCGCATCCCTTCGGTCACCGGCGAAGAGGAGCTGGCCATCCGGCACATCGCCAACTGGCTCAGCGACAGCGGGGCCGAAGTGGACTACTGGTACGACGGCATCGCCAAGCTGCTTGGAGACCCGGACTATCCCGGCCACGAAGTGGAGCGCGGTTGGGTACCGGTGGTGGCCGGCCTGGTCAGAGGCCCCCGCCACGGGCCCACCATTCTGCTCACCGGCCATGTGGACGTGGTACCGCCCGGCGACTACGAGCAATGGTCCGCCGATCCGTTTCTCGGCGAGGTGAAAGGCGACCGGGTCTATGGTCGCGGCGCCTCCGACATGAAATCCGGCCTGATCGCCGCCCTGGAAGCCTTCGAAGCGTTCGCCCGCGGGCCCCGGGATTTTCCCGGTCGGGTGGTGTTCGTGGCCGTGCCCGCCGAAGAGGACAGCGGGCTGGGCACCCTGGCCGCCATACGCCGCGGCTGGAGCGCCGACGCCGCCATCATTCCCGAGCCCACCTGCAGTGCAGGAAAGCCCCACATCGTGCTTGCCCACGCCGGCGCCATGTCGTGCACCCTGGAAGTCGCCGGCCTTGCGGCCCACGCCAGCACCCGCCTCGCCGGCGAAAGCGCCCTTGACCACTATTTCACCATCCACCAGGTGCTGCGCCAGGCCGAAGCGCAGCTCAACGCCGCCGAAGAGAACCCGCTGATGCGCGCCCTCGAGCTGCCCTATGCCACCAATGTGGGCATTGTGCAGGGCGGAACCTGGAGCTCCAGTGTCATGGACCGCCTGCAGGTGGAACTGCGCGTGGGAGTGGCCCTGGGCGAGACGACCGCCGAAGCCAAGGCCCGCTTCGAGCGCAGCCTGATGGCGGGTATCGCCGACGACCCCTGGCTGCGGGAGCATCCGCCGGTAATCCGCTGGAAGGCGGCCGGTTTCGGCTCGGCCGACACGCCCCTGGACCATCCGCTGGTGGAGACCCTGGCCGATGCGGGCGAGTTGGTGTTCGGTGAGCGGCCCGCGACAGTGGGGGCGCCCTACGGCTGCGACATGGCGGGCTGGGTGCGTCTGGCGGGCACGCCCACGGTATTGTTCGGCCCCGGCGAGCTGAGTGAGGCACACGCGGCCAACGAGTCGGTGGCGCTGTCGACCACCGACCAGGTGGCGCAGACCCTGGTCCGCACCACCAGCGCGCTGCTGGATATGGACCCGGCGAAGCTGCGCCCGGACGCGGCCGGGCGGCCATCATTCGAAAGCGGCTCGGACACAACCTCGTGAAGCCTGGGCTACGCCGGTGCCGGAAGCATGGCGTATCGGGGCATCACGGGGCGTTCCACCCGCACAGTCCAATCCCGGCCCATGGGCGAAACCCATTCCGGTTTGTCCGGCAGGTTGTTGAGTCCTGTCTTGAACACGGGCAGCGAAAACCACGGCGCGCGCCGCACCGTGCGCCGACCCTGTCCACAGGGGACGCCGACCAGCCACACGCTGACCACAGGAGAGCCAACCCCAGTGAAAGTCGTCACCGCCTTTGCGCACCGGATCCGCCACATCGAAAACACCTGGATACCCCTGTCTGACGGCACCCGGCTGGCCGCCCGCATCTGGCTGCCGGAAGACGCCGAGCGCACACCGGTGCCGGGAATACTCGAGTACATTCCCTACCGCAAGCGCGACACCACCCGCGACCGGGACGATCTCATGCACCCCTACGTGGCGGGCCACGGCTATGCCTGCGTGCGGGTGGACATCCGGGGCAGCGGGGATTCCGACGGGGTGCTCACCGACGAGTACCTGCAGCAGGAGTTGGAAGACGGCGTGCAGATCATCCGCTGGATGGCGGACCAGCCCTGGTGCAACGGGCGGGTGGGCATGATCGGCATCTCCTGGGGCGGCTTCAACGGACTTCAGATCGCGGCCCTGCAGCCCCCCGAGCTGAAGGCGGTGATCAGCCTGTGCTCCACCGACGACCGCTACGCCGACGACGTGCACCACATGGGCGGCTGCCTGCTGGGCGACAACCTGTCCTGGGCCTCCACCATGTTCGCCTTCAACTCCCTGCCCCCGGACCCGGAGATGGTGGGCGAACGCTGGCGCGAGCTCTGGCATCAGCGTCTGGAAGGCAGCGGGCTGTGGCTCGATACCTGGCTGCGCCATCAGCGCCGGGACGACTACTGGAAGCACGGTTCGGTGTGCGAGAACTACGCCGCCATCCGCTGTCCCGTGTACGCCATCAGCGGCTGGATGGACGGCTACTCCAACGCCGTATTCCGTCTGCTGGCGAACCTGGAGGTACCCACCAAGGGCCTGATCGGTCCCTGGGGCCACAAGTACCCCCATATCGGCGTGCCGGGCCCGGACATCGGCTTCCTGCAGGAAGCACTGCGCTGGTGGGATCACTGGCTCAAGGATGTCGAGACCGGCGTCATGGCCGAGCCGACGCTGCGGGTCTGGATGCAGGAAAGCGTAGCGCCCACCACCCGCTACACCTACCGCCCAGGACGCTGGGTCAGCGAACCCGGCTGGCCCTCCGCCAACGTGACGAAACGGGTCTACCCCCTCGCCACCGGGCGTCTCGCCGCCGCCGAGGAACAGCCGCCGGAGGAAGCCCTGACCATCCAGTCGCCCCTGGGGCTGGGGTTTTTTGCCGGCAAGTGGTGCTCGTACACCGCGGCGCCGGACCTGCCCCATGACCAGCGCCAGGAGGACGGCGGCGCACTGGTCTTCGACAGCGATCCGTTGGCATCGGAAACGGAGATCCTGGGGCCCTGCGTGGTGGAGCTGGAGCTGGCCGCCAACAAGCCCCTGGCCATGGTCGCCGTGCGCCTGTCGGACATCGCGCCGGACGACAAGGCGACCCGTGTGACCTACGGCTTGCTCAACCTCACCCATCGCAACGACAGCGAGCA
>Ga0102956_1000157_pt1 | contig 22828 bp, 24 predicted proteins | sample SalPonF2_A_D2_MG_FD_84515 | JGI IMG/M metagenome (GOLD analysis project Ga0102956, IMG submission 84515) | Salt pond soil microbial communities from South San Francisco under conditions of wetland restoration - Salt Pond MetaG SF2_A_D2_MG ...
CCCGTAGCTCAGCTGGATAGAGCGCCGGACTTCGAATCCGTAGGCCGCAGGTTCGAATCCTGCCGGGCGTACCAAAAAATAAGCAGATGAGGAAACAATAAGCATCTGCTTTTTTTGTGCCTTCCGGCAGGGTTCGGACCAAGTCGGCAGGTTGAGCGTTAGCGAAATCCCGCCGCTTTTCAGGCGGGGGGAGCCTGTCCCGATTTATTATGGGGAATCCTGCCCCCGCAAAGCGGGATTTCACATCATTTATTTAAAACAAAGGCGTTCAACGGGCTTACCCAATAATTCCAATGGGTTATGTCTTAAAGCATAACCCATTTTTTGTTAAGATACCAAATTTCTCCCTCATATCCCCCTCAAAACTAAAAATCCTCACCAAAATTTTAAGTTGAATTTGTTATTCTGATCCTATTAATGAAATATCCATTGCTTCATTGATTCAATTGACCTAATTTTAAATTGATGAATTAAAATAATATCAAAATTTCAATCCAATCTATTCATTGAACAATACAATGATGAAAACTCTGTCATTATTTTTTGCATTCCTATCTATTTTCATTTGTCAGATTTCAAATGCTAATGATTCACCCTGTCTTCAATTTTATAATGAATTGTTAAAATTGCCTCATACAAGATTGACAGAAACTTCCAATGGATTTGTTTCATTATTGGATGGAAAATCGTTAAAAGGATGTGAAGTTATATTTGAAAGTGATGAATCAATTGTTTCAGGGGAAGTTGTTTTTCTGAAATTTCAATCGTTCACTAATTGGCAGGATTGGTCTATTAATGAAAATTTGATAGCAGATGGACCAGGATCATCGATAATTGTAATTGAAAATAATCAAGATAAATGCATCCTTCATTGGTCACAGCATTCATGGATCGATGAAAAATCAAATGAATATAGGCAAAGTGAAAATATCAAATTAATTGTTCAATGCACGTCTTATTAAATAGCGCCTATCGACAATTATTGCTTATTTTGCTTTATGTAGGAGGTATCACAGTTTTTTAAACACTCTATTGTTATCGGTTATCTAAATGTATCTAAGACTTTTAGATTTCGGGGAAATCACAATATATCGGATTATACATAATTTATTAAATCAACACTATTTAATAGAAGTTAAGCTGGTTGGCCGATATTAATCAAAGAATATTACCGCAAGAAGTGTGCATTCCTTCATCATCCTGAAATCTTTTGACTTATGAAAGTTTCATTTTTTTGTTGGTGATGATACAAACATTGCGTCGTCACATTGTTTGTAATAGGAGAAGGAAAATGAAAATTGGAACCGGATATTCTAACCAAAAAGATGGATTCTTATCAGGTATGGCAGTGGCCCAAGATGCAATTAAAAAAGGGAATATCCAAAGCCCGGATTTGGTGTTTGCCTTTTGCGGTGGACAAGTCGATCATGAAGATTATTTCCGAGGGCTGCAAAATGTTGTGGGAGATCAAGTGCCCATTATAGGCGGCTCAGCCTTAGGTATTATTACCAATGATTCGATTTCATATGAAGGTTATCCTGCTGGAGCTGCTATAATACAGTCAAAAACAATTCAGCACAAAGAGGCTTCAGCAAGTGGTTTGGATACAGATGAAAAACAGGCAGGATATAAATTAACCAAACAATTGTCGTATGAACAAGAAGACAAGCTTTTAATAATGTTTTATGATTCGGTCAAAACTTCTGCAAAAGACAAATTACCACCGGTTCTTAATGCTTCATCCCCTCTAATTGAAGGCATTGAACAGGGACTCCAATCAAATGTGCCTATTGTAGGTGCAGGTTTAATAGGAGATTATGACCTTGGCTCCACGAAACAGTTTTGCGGCTCTTATGTTAGCAGCCAAAGTGTTGTGGGAACTATGTTAACCGGTAATTTTACGCCCTATTTTCGAATTATGCACGGTTGCACACCTTTAAGTGGTGTCTATCATAAAATTACAAAAATGGACAAATCTATTATTTATGAATTGGATGGAAAGCCTATTGTTGAGATGATTGATGCACTTTATGGAAACAGTGATTGGCGACACCAACGTCCCGTTAACCTTTTGACCATAGGTAAAAACCATGGAAAAAGATATGAACAGCCAATTGAAGAAAATTATGTCAACAGGCTCATTACAGGATGTTTGCCAAATGGAGAGGGCATTGGTATTTTTGAACCAGACTTTGAGACAGGGACAGAAATACAATTTATGTTAAGAGATACGGAAAAAATGATTGAGTCTGCAAAGAAAAATTCCACAGAGTTGATGGACCAGATAAAAGCAGATGGAAAGAAAGCTCTTTTCGGGTTTTATATTGATTGTGCTGGGCGAACATCAGGCTATTCTAATACCAAAACCGAAGAAGCTTCCGAAATTCAGTCGGTATTTAACCAGCATAATTCGCCATTATTTGGTTTTTACTCTGGTGTTGAAGTGGCCCCTCTTCTTCAAAAAAGTAGAGGGCTTGACTGGACAGGAGTGTTAGTGGTTTTGGCTGGAGAAAAAGATGATGGTTGAAGAAAATAAATCTTTAATAGAGCAATATTCTGAATTGGAACAGTCGCTAAAAAAAGCAAAAGAAGAGACAGAGTACTATAAAAATATTGCAGTAGAAACCGGGAGAATACGTTTACGAGAAATTGACCAATTATCAAGACTCATCACCGAACGCAAAAAGGCTGAAAAAGCGCTGCGTGAGAGTGAGGAACTTCTCAGAGCTACCGTTGAATCAACTGCAGACGGTATCTTGGTAGTTGATGAAAATGGACAGGTTACGCATACAAACAAGCGCTTCGCTCAAATGTGGGAGATCCCTGATGAACTTATCCGAACAAGAGAAGATAAAAAGCTTTTAGATTTTGTTTTAGGTCAGTTGAAAGAGCCCGAAGTATTCCTTTCAAAGGTTCAGGTTTTATACAAAATATCGGATGAGGATTTCGATGTGCTCGATTTTAAAGATGGTCGAGTTTTTGAACGTTTTTCGTCTCCTTTGATTCGAGATGGGCAGATAGCAGGTCGAGTATGGAGTTTCAGGGATATAACTGACCGCAAGAGCGCGGAGCGGGCACTGCGGGAAAGTGAGGGAAAATTTAGGTTTCTCGCAGAAAAGATGGTCGATATCGTTTGGACCATCGACCAGAATTTTCAAACCACATATGTTAGCCCTTCCATCGAGAACGTGCTGGGCTTTACGCCGGAAGAACGAAAACGGCAATCTTTGGAGGAAATGATTTCACCGAAGTCTCTTCAAAAGGTCCAGGTAATTTTTTTAGAAGAGCTTCAGGGAGATAAGCAGGACACTGCTGATCCATACAGGTCAATCACGGTCGAAGTCGAGTACTACCACAAGAACGGCTCTACCGTCTGGATGGAGAACATCGTTAAGGCGATACGGGATCCCGGTGGAGAAGTTGTCGGGATGCATGGCGTCTCGCGCGATATAACAGATCGTAAAGAGATGGAGGAAAAGCTGCTAAAAGCCCATGAGAAACTTGAACGACGAGTGGAAGAACGCACTGCTGAACTTGTGTCAGCAAATGCGCAATTGAAACATGATGCCATAGAGCGTGAAATAGCACAAAAGGAATTAAAAAAAAGAGAGCAAAAGCTTGAGCTCCAGACCCGAAAACTGGAAGAAATTAACACTGCGCTGAAGGTTATATTGGAAAAAAGAAATGAGGATAAAGTTGAAATTGAAGAAAAAGTGCGTCTTAATATAAATGAAATGATTTTACCTTATTTAGAGAAACTAAGAAAAAGTCTGTTAAATGAATTGCAACAATCCTATGTAGATATACTGGAATCAAATTTGAATGAAATTACATCTCCATTTTATCAAAGAATGGCTTCTAATTTTTATCATTTAACTCCAAAAGAAATTCAGATTGCAGGCCTTATAAAGCAGGGTAAAACCTCAAAAGAGATTGCCGAATTGCTACAATCATCTCCCAGGGCCATCGAATTTCATCGCAATAACCTTCGTAAGAAATTTGGCCTAACTAAAACAAAAACCAACCTCGTTACCCACCTTTTGACGCTCAATTAATACAAGAAACAACCTGATATTAAGCACGTATTTATTTGGTATTTACTTGGGACTGTTTTTATCATTATAATTTAAAAAATTATTTAGGCAAGACTCTCCTGGTTAAAAATATATGAAATCATAACATATTTTGGTTCAATATAACCAAAATTAGGGATTCATGGACGAAAATTTACTTATATTACTCATATCCCTGAACGCAGATCTGGCAATGAAAAAAAATGAGACTATCATTTAAGGATGTCATACATAATGATTGAAATATTAAAAAAAATGTTTGAATCTAACCCGGAAAAATCGACAATTGTAATTAAAGATACATGTTCAGACTGCGGATGCGAGACAATCATTGAGATAACACCCACATCAGAAGGATTTGGATTAGAGGGTGGAATTTTATTTAAATGTTCACCGGACGAGTATTTAGCGAAGTGTTCTGTTTGTCACGATGAAAACCCAAAGACAAATGACAATCAAAAAAGAGAAAACAATTTCATAAAGATATTAATTGTTGAAGATGAACCAACATCAAGAAAGACATTAAACTCATTTCTTCTTACCCTTGGTGAAGTTGATATTGCCGTTAATGGCAACAAGGCCATTACCGCTGTTGAAAAAGCCATTGAAAATAATAAGCCCTATGAATTGATCTTTTTAGATATCATCATGCCTGAATTAGATGGAATTACGACCCTGAAAAAAATTAGACGATTGGAAACTCAACATGAGGTAAATGAGCACGCTAAATCCAAGGTAATTATGACTTCAGCAAATACCGACAAAGATGTAATCTTAAAAGCGGCACATGCAGGTTGCACAAGTTATATGATTAAGCCGATAGATAAAACTCGTCTTTATAATGAAATTCGCAAGCATGGATTTGACACGCAAGAATAGAACCAATCTTACTTTTTAGGCAAATCGAACTCCTCAATTTTGCTCTTTGTATTTTTGAATATCTAAATGCCCCAAATAGCTAAACCCTAAACTTACCTTTGATATTCTTTTCAGATCGATGGACAATCTCGTCGCTATTTTGATAACCTCTATTTCATTATAATGTGTGTGATTCGACTGTAAAATTTAGTTCGTAGATTATACTGGATGCATACTAACTTATAATTTTATTAATAATTTTTTTTTCAATAATAGCAGCATATTATTTTCATATATATAATGTAACAGTTTTACATTGATATTATATATTTTGCGGTGAAGTGTAACGTTTGTTTGCAACGATTTTAAGTATCGATTAAAAGAATTGAAACAAATCCATGGGAAGTTTCAGTCAATCTTGTATGAGGCAATTTTAAAAAATATCTCTATGTTTATCAGGGTTTCTTTCGAGTTACTTCTATTCTGTAAGATTTGATAATGGTTCGAATTGACTTTAGAAAATGGTTTTACTGGCGTTTACTTTTGGTTACTTGATTATCATAGGACGATGAACTTCGAATCCGTAGGTCAAAGGGCAGCCTGCCCCGTATTTATTACGGGGAATCCTGCCCCCGCAAAGAGGGATTTCACATCATTTATTTAAAACAAAGGTGTTCAACGAGCGTGCCAAAAATAAGCAGATGATGAAACAATAAGCATCTGCTTTTTTTGTGCCTTCCGGCAGGGTCGGACCAAGTCGGCAGGTTGAGCGTTAGCGAAATCCCGCCGCTTTTCAGGCGGGGGGAGCCTATCCCGTGGTTCATTCTTTAATCTACCTAATAAAAAATACTTGACATGCCACAATGTGGCAATTATTATTTTTATAGATATAAAAATGCCATTTATGTCTCTGTTCTACTCCTTTATGTGAAACCCTTGGGAATCCCATTTTATCTCCCAGGGGTTTTCTTTTTGCCAGGGCCGCCTATCCCGTGGGCTTAATGGTTTATTCGGCAACATTGACCTGACCCCCAAAACCCACAGACAATGCAAACTGCATTCCCAAACTACTGCACACAGATCTTTTAAAAACTTAGCCACACCAGAACATGCATCAGAATTATTTCATGACCATTTTCTGATAAGCATATCCCACGTCATATTCATTTATTGATAAATATCCCCACCATTCGTCAAACTTTTGACGGTAGATATCATTTCAATTCAATCAAGAAATACAAATTAACCCATTGTAATATATCATTAAAACTTGAAATAAATTTTGTGGTACATATTATGCATTTGGTAAGAAACACCTTGTGTCGTAACGAATGAGTGTACCCATAATAGTAGAAAATTTATAGATTCCAAGTGTTGGGAGATGAAACTATGTTGCAAGGAATTATAGCAGGATGGATATTTATATTATTTATGGCGGCTTTGTTTGTTGACGAGAATTTACGTCATGCAATACCTAGTGCTTTTGGTGTTTTATTGGCAGTTGTTGTTGTTACTATACCTATATGGGCACCCATAGTACTGGACAATAAACACAAGAGGGAAAAGGCAAAGAAACAAGTGGTCGAGATTGAAGTCTTTAAATAATCGAGACGAAATCATGAAGAAAATAATAGTAGCAGTTCTTATAATAGCCTTTATACCTATAAGTTATGCAGGTGCTGAGGATAAACAAACTGTAGATCCGGCCAAGGATAAAACAGTTACCTCATGGAAAGGATATGTCGTTCCTCCTGAATACAAATACTATTTTTATAAAGAAGGGATGACCGTTGAGAGTGAGAATAAAGACTTCTCAGAATGTATGATGGCGTCATTAAGAAAACCTATTGGGGTTGGAACATATGCCAGCAAACAACGCCAGGTTTTTTGGGGCATGAAAGACCCTATATATGAGTTCATGAAGATCTATATGCATTTGGGAATTTGTATGGAAGATAGAGGTTATGTCATTAAAGAACACTCAATGATTCCTGAGCCAGATCCAGATTTTCCAAATGATTAAATTTGTATTATGGAGGGTGAAGTATGGAAGATCCTATTCAAATGGTAAAAGACTCTTTAGACCTTATTAAAGATTCAGAGGCTAACCCTTCTGGTCTATTAGGGGAGTCACCTTCTATTGACAGGGTCCATTTAAATATTAATTTAAGCTTAAAGCTTCTCTGGTGCACGTGCATCTTATATTCCGGTCACCTGCATAATATGCCAAAGAAAAAAAAATAAATGTGCACCGGGTATAACAACGGCATTGAGGGAAGCTACCAATTAGTAAGGGCTTTGTAGGATGGTTAACCTATCTTCATAACCTTTGCATGGGGGCGATCCAAAAGGGTCGCCCTTTTTGGTTATCGGTTTACCATGTTGTCCAGAACTGCAAAGTCGAATTTAAGTAAATCATTGTATGTTGCTTCTGCTTTATCAAGTTCAACCTGCCACCAGATTAAAATATTATCAGTACGATAAAAGTAATGCTTAAGACCCATCCCTTCTGTCTCAAAATATATCTTATCCCCTATTTTATTATGTGTTAACGGAGAAAAGACAGATGATCCATTTATCATTTTAATAGCCATATTCTTTATGTTCGTTTCAGCCTTTTCAGCATTCTCATAAACACTCACGTAAAGAATATTTTTTGAATGGTTGTTCCCATAAATAGCAATATAGTTTTTACAATCATCAAGCTTTTTGCCATGCATTTTATTTATGATAACGGCAGCTTTTTTGTTTTGAATAACTTTAGCAAGATTCAACTCACCTAATTTCTGTGGAAGATAATTAAAATTATCAACAGTGCTGCAACTAAAGAAGATGAGAAGGCCTGCCAAAATTAATGGCAAAATATTTTTACTCTTTTTTTTAAACATTTTTAATAATTCCGTGGTTCATTAAAAAAATTATTATCGTCTTTAAAAATACCATCATACAGGCAGGGCACCAAAAGCCCTGCCTTTTTTATTTAAACCATCCTGATCAAACGGAAACCGAGTCGGTTGCTGCGACGGTCCGGCGAGCTGAGGCTGCGTGATGCACACCGGCAATACCAGCCCTCGCTTCCCCAGTCGCCTCCCCGCAGCACCTTGGCCAACCCTGATGAAGGCCCTAAAGGAGCATTTGAAGGACTTTGAGAATAATATTTTCTATCAAACCAGTCCTGACACCATTCATGGACGTTTCCATGCATGTCATAAAGTCCCCATGCATTCGGCTTTAATTGACCTACTGGATGGGTTTCGTCTTCTGAATTTTTTCTGTACCAGGCGTATTGGCTTAATATATTAGCATCACCGCCAAAGCCATAAGAATTTTCTGAGCCTGCTCTTGCCGCATATTCCCATTCAGCCTCGGTTGGAAGACGATATTTATTTGTTTCTTCTTGAGTGTTCAGCCTTTGGATAAACACTTGCACATCATTCCATGAAGCCCTTTCCACCGGTCTTATGTCGTCCTTAAATTCACTTGGATTATTATTCATCATCTCAGACCACTGCGCTTGAGTGACCTCATATTTACCCATTAAAAATGCTTTACTGATTTTAACCAGGTGTCGTGGGGTTTCATGATCTTCAGCTTGTTCAAGTTTTTTGTCTCCTCCCATTCTGAACGAGCCCGATGGAATCAAAACAAGTTCCATACCAATACTGTTGATTGTCGTATCCGGCATTTTTCCTGAATTATTCATGAAAAGTGTGTTTCCTGAAATGCGTCTTTAAGATTTTTAACTGCGGCCTGTAATCATTCTTTTTTACTCTATATGTCCAATTTGATCAATACTATTCACAGACAAGGTTTTTAAGCCGGCGGCCCTTTTTGATATTGTGGAAACGAATTTTTAAGATAATGTTATAATATTTGATATTTTTGAAGTCCTAAAATACAGGTGTACGATACGCAGTTATCAGTATCGAAAATTTTGAGATAGCTTCTATTAAAATAAAATGTATTTAGGATGTCCACCATTAGATTGCGAATTCTTTTTTAGATGGGAGAAAAAATCTATTTGACAGAGGTTGTCCTTTTGATTTTTTATGGATTTATATATATATAGTTTTACATTTCGAGATTGATAACTTCAGGCTTTGTTTGAACGAAGAATTTGCTGCATTTGACATTTTAAATAAGATACATTCAATATAAATTTTCTTATAAATAAATCCGGTCAAATCCATGGCGACAAATCTTCCCCCTGAGTATTATGAGGCGGATAAACGATACCGTGCCGCCAAAACACCTGGTGAGAAAATCTCCTGTATCGAAGAATTGCTGCGCATTGTCCCCAAACACAAAGGCACGGACAAGCTCAGGGCCGGACTGCGCAAACGGCTCTCTAAATTAAAAACCACCGCTCAGGCCAAAAAAGGTACCGGCAAGCGAGAATCGGCTTTTCGTATCGAAAAAGAAGGCGCCGGACAAGTGGTGCTGGTCGGACCTGCCAATGTGGGCAAATCCGCCCTGGTATCAGCTCTCACCAACGCCACACCCGAAATCGCTAATTTTCCACATACAACCTGGAAACCCACTCCGGGAATGATGCCAATGGAAAACATTCAGATCCAACTGGTGGATACGCCGCCGCTTAACCGGAATTTTATGGAACCGGAATTGTTGGACCTGATTCGTCGATCGGACTATATTTTAGTGGTCGTGGATTTGCATACGGATCCGGTACATCAGCTTGAAGATTCGATTGCCATCCTTCAAGAACACCGGATCATGCCCGATCACCTAAAGAAGCTTTATTCTGAGCAGCGGGGCTTGATCTTCATACCCTTTTTGGTACTGACCAACAAATTTGACGATGAAAATTTCGATGAAAATTTCGAGATTTTCTCTGAGTTGCTTGAGAATGAGTGGCCTTCGATTCCGGTTTCAGCAACCACCGGCCGCAACCTGGAACAGTTTAAAATGATGCTGTTTGAGCAACTCGAAATTATACGCGTCTACTCAAAAGCTCCCGGCAAAGAGCCGGATTACAAGGAACCGTTTATTTTAAAAAAGGGAGATACAGTTGAGGACTTTGCAAGGAAAGTCCATCAGGATTTTGCCAGCAAATTAAAAACCGCCCGATTATGGGGCACGGCAGTTTATGACGGACAGTTGGTGCAACGAGACCACGTGCTAAGCGACAGTGACATTTTGGAACTACAGATATAATTGAAAAAATTAATTTGGAAATAATATGAGAAATCTGTTTTGTATCATAGGGATCGTAGGCGTTGTTCTATTTGTTTCCGGATATTATTTTATCGATAATGGAAAGTACGTATATTTTTTTGGTGTAGCGTTGATGCTAGCAGGATTTATTGGAATTAAAAAAACAAAATAACAATATACTTAAATAGACGTGTTCAACGGGCTTGTTTATAATTGTAAGGACTTACACTAATACGTGTAAAAATTTGGGGACCACTTCGTTTCGAAACGGTATCACTTTCATACCCCGCTCGGTCACCCGAAAATCCTCATCAACTATAAAACTGACCCAAACACTCCAGAGATACTGGGCAGATTGTTGCGAGGTATTGCTCAGCAAAAAAAATGCAACTTATAGGAAAAATGACCCCATAGAAAGCATCGCTTGACTTTTCATTTGACAACGAAAGCTTTGCGGTACAATCTTTATTATGTTTACGTGTATTAGCGCGTAATGGAATAGTTCTAATCCGAGGATGCTGTAAAGACAGTATCTTCATTCTAATATCATGTATGCATATGGCCAATTATAAATCTCTATTATATCTGATCATAGCACTATTAATTTTCGCGGCGGTCGGATGTCATAAGACAGTCTACCTCATGCCGACACCTGCCATAGTGGCCACGGGAGAGCTTAACCCCTTCAGCGTCAATCCCAACCTGGAGGAAAGCAATCGCGTCGAGGTGCTCTTCGCGACAAACCGGACACCCATGGGAGATGATGATAACAGAACCTATAGTATCTTTCCTGGAAACAAACTGCGTGTGGGCATCGTTCATTTTACAATCGGCGGCGAGGAAACTGACTGGGGACAGATCTTCAAGTTGTCGACCTCTGATGAAAATCGTGATCGGCCGGCTTTACATTTGAAAGATCTTCAAGAATTGGCAGTGATTCCCCTTGACGACGAAACAGCTTCGATATCGAAAGAAATGGCGTCTCTTGCTGCTCACGTCAATGATGTCCTTGCCCGCAGCGTTGACAAGGACATCATGGTTTATGTTCACGGTGCCAATTCCAGCATATATCGTGCAGCAGCACAGGCAGCCCAGTACCGTCATTTCACAGGCCGTAATTCAATGGTCATTTCTTTCCTGTGGCCTTCAGCCGAAAATTTGCTCGCTTATGGTACTGATGTCCGTCATGCTAAAAAATCTGCTCCTGCCTTTGTGCGCCTCATCACTCTGCTGAACGAACACACTGCTGCGGAAAATATAAATATCCTTGCCTACAGCGCAGGCACCCAGATCGTAAGCCCTGGGTTGGCCATCCTGGGACAGGAGAGAAAAGGAGAGAAGCGCCGGCAATTGCGCTTGGGAGAGGTTTACTTTGCCGGGGCCGACGTTGCTGTAGACACTTTTGTGACGCATCTTCAAACCTATTTTGACATCCCCCGCAGCGTTACGCTCACCATTAATCTGAAGGACACCGTGCTGGCCATGGCAGAATGGCATCACGGCGTGTCCAGGGCCGGACGACCCAAAGCCGAGGATCTTACTCCTGAGGCCGCTCACTGGGCCCGAAACGCCAGTGTCGAGTCCAGGTTCGACGTCATTGGTGTAGACGAAAAAACCGTTGTCGGTCTGTCATCTGGAGCACATGACTTCTGGTATGCACATCCGTGGATCAGCAGTGACGTTCTGGTCCAATTTTTATTCCACGCTGACCCACTGAAACGCGGACTGGTGGAAAATTACAACGAGCATGGTCTGCGCTACTGGACGTTTCCTCCGGATTATCCAGACCGTATTATCGGAATAATCCTGGAGGCAAAAAAAGAGGAAGCAAAATCGCGGTAGTCGTTTGCAGTTCGGTTACTGTTCCTGCGCCAGTTATGAAGACAGCGTTTCAAAGGAAAAAAGTGTCTGGTCGATTACTTTCCCAAAGTCCCTTGCTTTCTTTCCGGAGTCTATCTATGGGGAAGGACCAGGGACATCCTTTTCAGCCGTACGTACCTATCCCGAGGGTTATTTATGAACTTCTTGACATATCATTATGTGGTATTACTTTTTAAAACGTTAGGCTTAAAATACCTATAGCAGCCTGACCTCCTCTAGCCCCTGGTAACCGCATCCGGGGGCTTTTTTAATGTCATATTAAAGACAAGTCCGAAAGCTCACCTACAAAATTATGAATATGATTTAGTTTTTGAACAAAATTCTTGACATGTCGCATAACGTCGATATATGAAGAATCTTTGTGTAAGTTGGGTTGCCCTTGTATGGGAGTGCTTGGGCAACCCGTTTTTTTTTGACCGATAGCTCCCCCTTTCCAAACAAAAAGACCCCTATTTATAACGGAGAATCCTGTCCCTTAATACGAGATTTCACATCATTTTGCTTGAATAAGGTTGTTCAACGGGCATACCCATAATTTCATGTGTTATCCATTAAGGGGACTTCTTTTGTATATGCTTCCCATAAGCCGCTCAATTTTTCCCCGTAGTTTATCTATGAGCAGGGGCCAGGGATAACCTTTTCAGCCGTACGATTCTATCCCGAGGGTTTTTATTTTAAAACCCTATTGACATACTACATTGTGGTTTTATCTTGTCGGTTGGTAATGATGAAGAAAAATAATTTTAGAACCTATCTCAAGAATAAGATTAGAGTTCAGGGAGAAAGTTGAGTTTTGCGAAATCCCGCCGTCGGGGGCGTATAACGGTTAAAAAGCGGCGCATACACGTAGTATGTCAGCATTTTTAACCGTTTAACAACGCAGCCATGGGAACTTAGATTGTTTTTGAGATCGGTTCTAGTTAAAAAACAAAAGATAAATTATAGCCTGTTTTAGGTGTAAGAAAATGATTAAAAATTACCCAAACGAAATCAGATTTTCTTTTATGATACACAAGTCTGGAATTGCTAAAAAGGATAACATACCAGCATTCATCTTAACGCGGATGAAAAGGGTTCATTGTAGAATAAAAGCCAAAACGAAACATCATTTTTCTTCTAAAGGATAACAAAGGCAGACGAACTCGTGTCCATCCAAAAATTGAAGATTTTGGTTTAGGGAAAGGCCACAGCGTTTTGTCAACCGACCTGAAAAGACTACGGGATCTTAGAGATGCGTAACGCGAGACTGCAAAAAAGCGTTAACAACCTACTTAGCCGATGGAACAGCTCTAGTTCCCTATCGGGGAGGATGCCGTTTATGGGTGGACATTAACCATATGGTTCATAGACTGGAGCAGGTTTTCCACTTGGACCGAGGTATCGAATAAACCAATAAATGGCCTGAAGATCCTCATTGTTCATTGCATTAAGAATGGGGTGCGGCATCGGGGGTCTGCTCTTTAAGGTCTTTGCCATTTTAATCCATTCTTCTTCTTTATAAGTGTCGATTAAAAGCCGAAGATTTGATCCATAGGAGGTCCCCAGCGGTCCGCGCCATCCGATGGTATCACCAATCAACCATTTGTTCTCTGGAATATTCCCTTCTGATTTTAAATATCCGGCGGTATGACAATCGTTGCATCCCAATTGTTTTACCAGAAAGCGCCCTTTATCTACCGATTTCATTTTAAAGTAAAACTCGGATTTGCTTTTCAACGGTTTAGTTTGATCAGGTTTTGCACAATTCCAAAAAAAGAGCCCGGATAAGATAAAACATAAAAGAAAAATATAGGTGAGGGTGAATTTCATTGGCATGATTTCCTTTAAGCAAATGTGATTGTTATTATAACCTAACAATATTCATATTGGGCTTTGCGAATATCAATCGGCCAAAACAACAGGAGTTACCTTAGCATTAAACCTTTTGTATATGTATCAAATCGTGGTGATATTTTCAAACTCAAGTGGCAGGCAGCCATAATATCATTCCAATCAAAAGATGCAAGTCTTTAGATTTATCGCGACTGCGATTTGACAATTGCGTGGTATTTACAATAAAATTCCGTCTTCAAATGTGCTGATCCCATTTTAAAATCTGCTAAAGATTTTTTATAATGACGTATTCAGATAATATTAACGTGCAATTTGGACCTGTTAAAATCACAAAATTATATTTGACTGCGGCACAGAATTTAGATTAATATTCTTTCAGGAGTTCATTAAATGAAAAATCTTTAGATAAAGGCGCCTTGGATTAACGCCGAGGTTTGATGTCAAATTTCAAAATATTCCCTAACGCTGGTTTCCGGCATGTTTTTAAGGATGTTGAACATGAAACACTATCGCAGTGTTTTTACCCACCGTCACATCGCTTTGATTATCCTTTTGTTTTTTGTCACACCTTCCTTATTTTTACCGATTTCATCATGGGCCGCCAACGAAACTGAAGCCGGCGATGAACTTATTTCCCTGACTGTAAAGGATGAACCCTTAGGGGACGTGTTGTACAAAGTCTCTATGGCTACCGGTTACGATATTAGCCTGGATAATAAATGGCAAAACTACCGGGTTACCGCCTCTTTAGAAGAAGTCTCTTTGCATAAGGGGCTGAAACGAATTCTTAGAAATCTAAACAGTGCAATTATTTATGTTTCTAGCAAGAAAATTAAGATTATTATCTATGATAAAACCACTACTGAAGACGCATCTTTGTCCCCTTCAACTGACAAATCGTTTGAAAGGACTCCGGATTCTCAACGTCGGCCTGGCCGTCCTTCGAAACACCGGCCTCCCACTTCACAGGCTATTGTAGATAAGGATAGTTCCGAAATCGATGAAGACACTTCCGATAACCCTGTCGTTTCCGGCCAGGAATCAGAAACCAGCACCCCCGATAGTGAAGGAGAAGAAAAAACAGAACCTGAAAGCCTTAAAGCAGAGCCTGATGAAGGGACAAATAAAGACTTTGGGAACAAATCTTCCGAGGAAAGACCTGAGAATAACAATCAAACCGAATCAAGAAACGAGTAAGGGAAAATGTGGATAAAGAGATGCTTTAATTTTTTTTGTTTATTCACCTTCACGATAGGCCTTTTCTACATCAGCGGATGTTCCAAGCCCTATGGCTTGAAAGACGTAAGTGTTTCGGGTAGCGGCAAGATTGTGGTTTTTGAAAATGTTCAATTTAGTGACCTGTTACAGGCCACGCACGAAGCTCTCGACCGGGCTGAATTCGAAGTCATCGAGGAGATTGAACAACCCAAATTCAATGTGTTCGTTATTATCGCACGGAGCGCAAAAGTCGATACTTTAAAAGTGCGAATTAAGCGTCTTTCGGAGACTTCACATGAATTGGCATTATTTGTTTCTACTGAAAGCGGTTCTTCAGAAGAACAATCGTTCAATCGTGATCTTCTTCAGGAGATTGAAAAGCGATTAACCAATGATTTGAAAAAATAGATCTCCACGGGTTTTTGCCTATGGTCCTCTGCCAATTATTGATCGTCTTCAGGTCCATTTGAAACAGCTCCCTGCACCGCTTGAGCGTATGGAAATTCTGTAATGGAATGACGACGGATTAACCGTGAATTTTTTTCAACAACCAGGCCATATTTTCACCAAGAACCTCCATGGTACGAAGCCCTTCCTCGTCTTTTTCCACATCGCCCTTGTCCAGGCCAAACCCCATGTTCCAATAGGTTGAGCCGGGTACAATCATCTGACCGATAAAGAAGAAATGGTTTATGGCATTGAATGCATGAATGCTTCCACCTCGGCGAACCGCAACCACGGCTGCACCAACTTTGCGCCTAAACATCCCACCATTGGCGATGCTCGCCATTCCGGACCTGTCAATTAAAGCCTTAAGCTCTGTCGAAATGTTGGCGAAATATGTGGGAGAAGCCAGGATTATGCCGTCGGCTTCGATCATTTTTTCAACACATGAATTTAATACATCATTGGTCACCGAGCATCGCTGATCTTTATTGTCAAAGCATTTGTTACAGGCGATACACCCACGTATCTTCTTTCCGGAAAGCTGCACCAGTTCGGTTTCTATCCCTTCTTTTTCAAGTTCTTGAAAAACACGATTAACAAGAATGGCGGTATTACCATTTTTTCTCGCACTTCCATTAAAGGCGACGACTTTCATTTATCCTACCCTCCTTGATGATGACTCAATTTATTACTACCAGAATCTTGCAAGATCCAGATAGCAGTGACTCTAATTTCGCACCCGATTATCACATAAAACTTTTAAAGTAGCATGCCGAAACAATTTTTTTTAATAAAAATTATGGCTTTTTTATAGCATTGTCACTATTTGAAACGCTCAGTTTAGGTTAGAATAATATGTTTAATATTGTCAAACCTTAATCCGAATGAGCCGATAATCATCAAGCGGACTTGCCCACCTGTGCAGTGTGGCGGAAATCCCAGTTTAACGAAAAACCAAACCCCATTTTTCCATGCCGACGATATCAACAGGTTCTCATTATTCTTGTTTGCTTGAAAATAGCGCATTGGTGCTTAAATTGTGAAGATGAATAAATCGGCAATCAAACATAAGAGGTTACAAGGAATATCATTACTTCTTTCACTCATTTGTGTTTTATTGTTTACAAACGATGTTGTCGCGGATTCAAATCTGCGGTGCCAAGGCCGCCTTGTGTCTATAGGAGACACCAAAGCAGAGGTGTTGGACAAGTGTGATCATCCGGACAAACGTGCTCAATGGGAAGAGGATCATAACAGCACTATTTCGCAAATATATGATTACAAAACCGAGCGATATATCGCCCCCAAACGAATCGAACAACCGATCCGGATGGAGCGCTGGACTTATAATATGGGCGCCAATAAGTTTATACGATATCTGTACTTCCAAAATGGCGAACTGATAAAAATTGAAACCGGCGAGAGGGGCGGAGATTGATTTTGGCAATTATAACATAAAAAACATCAAACAAAGGGAATCATAAAAAATGATCACAACACTCGTTCAAATTAAACTTTCGGAAACTTTGTCTCTGGATAAAGCTCAAGATATATTTGCAGGCACCGCACCAAAATACATTGACATTCAGGGACTTGTTCGCAAGTATTACCTCCTTTCAGAGGATGGAGAGACCGCAGGAGGAGTATATCTGTGGGAATCGCGAAAAGCCGCAGAAACGCTCTTCACAGATGAATGGAAAAAATTTATTCTTCAAAAGTATGGATCGGAACCGTCTGTAACATATTTCAATAGCCCGGTTATAGTAGATAATTTGCTTGGCGAAATCATCAAGGACGTTAAAAAGTAGTTGAAACCATTGCTGCTTTTAATATCACCCTGGAGACTGTCTGGATAACTCACCCTTATCCATGTGAACAATAGCCCGTTTACGGATGGTCCTTTTTTTCCTCCTAAACTTGCCCAAATCCGCCAGAATCCGTCAAAATATTGTCAAAATATGACCGAACAATTTTGGTTCGTGATTCATATTTTATCTATAACAATTTGAATTATATACTATTACTCGTTTTTTTAATTAAAATCTTAGATCTTGTATGATTTTTGCATGTGATAAACAAAACCAAAAGGAGGATCATATGGAAAGAGACAACGTAAGGGAATACCGGTTTGATATCGATATTGGTTACATCACAAAGAGCCCTTGCAGAGAATGCCCCATCAAAAGCAGTCTCCCCGAGTGTTCGAATCGTTGTGAGATGTTAACTCAATTACAGGAACTTTTGATTGGCAGCATATCGTGTTCACAAAGTTTTTCGAACCGTGAAGAATATTCCATATAACGCAATGGTTCCAGCCTAAACAGGCTGATAACTAAGGCACCCACACATCATACTCCCAAATAACGCTGCCTTAATTCGGGTTCGGCGACAAATGCGGCCGTGTCTCCGGACCAAACAAAACGTCCCTTTTCCATAATGTAATGCTGATCGGCAATACGCATCAACGCTTCCAGATTTCTGTCAATGATGAATATCGCCTGTCCGGTTTCTTTAAGCTGCTCGATGCAGTTCCAGATTTCCGCACAAACCATCGGCGCCAGTCCCTCGGTCGCATCATCTAAAATAAGCAGTTTGGCATTGGTCATCAATGCCCGGCCGATGGCCAGCATCTGTTGCTCTCCGCCGGAAAGGGTTTTACCATAAGACTGTTTCCTTTCAGCCAGTTTGGGAAACATCTCAAACACCCTGTCAAGTGTCCAGGGATCTGCTGCACCTGAACGATTGGCGGCCGTGGCGATGAGGTTTTCACAAACCGTCAGTGTCGGAAATATCAGTCTACCTTCAGGAACCAAAGCAATTCCTGCTCTGGCTGCAATATAGCTGGGTTGATTGGTGAGTTCAAAACCCTCAAAACGGATGCTGCCCGATTTGGGCGGCGTCAAACCCAGGATCGAATGCACCAGTGTCGTCTTGCCCATACCATTGCGGCCCATGACGGTAATCACTTCCCCGGCGTCAACCGCTAAACTAACGCCGAACAGAACCTGGCTTCTTCCGTAAAAGGTCTGAATATCGGTTATTTGAAGCATCAGCCGTTTTCTCCCAGATATGCCTGCCGCACGGCAGGATCGATGTGAATGTTTTCCGGTGTATCCGTGGCAATGGCCCGGCCGTAAACCAACACCGTGATTCGATCCGCCAGAGTAAACACGGCGTCCATATCGTGCTCCACCATTAAAATGGTCAGCCGTCCTTTGAGAGTTTGAAGCAATTCTACCATTTTGCGTGAACTCGCCGGCCCCATGCCTGCCATGGGTTCGTCTAAGAGCAACAAGACAGGACGTGTGGCCAGCGCCATAGCCAACTCCAACTGCCGCTGTTCACCATGGGAGAGTCGGGCTGCTATAACATCCGCGCGATCGGCAAGGCCCACCTCTTTTAGCACGTCACGCGCAGGGACGCGCAGTTTTCGATCGGTTCGTGCGGATTTCCAAAACCTGAATGAATGGCCGTCACGGGCCTGTACAGCCATGGCCACGTTGTCTTCGGCCGTAAAATTTAGAAGAATCGATGTGATTTGAAACGACCGCGCCAACCCCAGACAAGCCCGTTTATGCACCGGGAGGCGGGTAATATCTTGACCCGCAAAATAAATGGTTCCCGCATCAGAGGTGAGTTCTCCGGAAAGCTGGCCGATGGCGGTGGTTTTTCCGGCGCCATTGGGCCCGATAATGGCATGAATCTCTCCGGGCTGTATTTCTAAAGAAAGGGCATCGGTGGCTTTAAGCGCGCCATAGGCTTTGGTGAGTCCTTGAGCTGTCAAGATAGGTTTATCCATTGTTCCCTATCCTTTCCACAAAAGATCCGTAAAGACCGCGACGGGCGAACAACACCACAAAGATCAAAATGGGCCCGAGAAAAAGCATCCAATGTTCGGTGTAGCGGGAAATAAACTCTTCTAAAAGCAAAAGCACTATCGCCCCGAATACCGGGCCAACAATGGTGCCGACACCCCCTAAAACCACCATCACCAATATGTCACCCGAAACGGTCCAGTGCAAAAGGCTCGGGCTGACAAACTCGGTCTGATTGGCCATCAAGGCCCCTGCAAGACCGGCTCCGGCCCCGGCAATGACAAAACAGATCAGTTTGTAACGATAGGTGGGAAATCCCAGGGCGCCCATGCGCCGCTCGTTTTCCTTGCAGCCGCGAATGACCATTCCAAACCGCGAATTCACCAGACGCCGGGTGAACAATAAAAAACCGATCAACAGCCCGAGACAAGTGTAATAGAAAGCAGCATCGTTGCTCAGATCCAAATGTCCAAGCCGGTTTCTGGTAAAAAGACTCAATCCGTCGTCACCGCCGTAAAGTTCAAGGGAAGTAAAGAAAAAATACATCATCTGTGCAAAAGCCAGAGTGATCATAATAAAATATACGCCGCTGGTACGAAGGCTGATTGCGCCGATGACAAACGCTAAACCGGCCGACGCAGCGGCTGCCACCGCCCATGAGATCAAGGCGTTGTCTGTACCCATGATCACAAAAGGCCAGCTGATGACCGCAGACCCTTCGATGCCATGGAAGGCAAAGATGCCGACAACATAAGCGCCGGCACCGAAAAAGGCGGCGTGTCCGAAGCTCACCATGCCGCCATACCCCAAAATCAGGTCCAGACTTACGGCCGCGAGGGCGTAAATCAAAATTCGGCTGAACAACCCGATGTAAAACGTCGCTTCCAACGCAGATGCAACCGGAGGGAGCCCTATTAAAAATACCAGGGCGGCCATGAGAATACAGGCCTTCAAAGTGGGCTGAAATCTATTCATGAGCCGGCAGCAATCCTCTTGGTTTCCAGGCCAACACCACCGCCATTAAAATGTAGATGGCCATGGAATCAAGAGAGGCGCCAACGCCGTCCGCGGTGGCCGGGTCTAAAAACAGCTTAAACAGGGCGGGGAGAAACGCCCGGCCCAATGTGTCGATGAGCCCCACGAGAATCGCTCCAACAAGTGCCCCCCGTATGGAACCGATGCCGCCGATGACAATGACCACGAATGTCAGAATCAAAATATCCTCACCCATGCCGACCTCAACCGCAAACAAAGGGCCGGCCATGGCCCCGGCGAGCCCGGCCAATAGCGCGCCCAACCCGAAAATCAGAGTGTAAAGCAGCTTAACGTTCACCCCCAAAGCGCCGACAATCTCCCGGTTGGTGGCACTGGCACGAATCAGCATACCCAAACGTGTTCGCGTAATTAGAAAATATAAAAAAATTGCCACTATAATCCCTACGACGATAATGGCCAAACGAAAGGTTGGATAGGGTGCGCCGGGAATGATTTCGATAGTTCCCGATAACGCTTCAGGTACGTCAAGGAACAGTGCTCGGGGTCCCCAAATAATTTTGGTCAGTTCGTTGAAAAACAGGATCAATCCGAACGTGGCCAGAACCTGGTCCAAATGATCACGGGCATAAAGGGTTCGGAGCGTAAAGATTTCTACCACGATTCCCACAAGGGCAGTCCCTGGAAGCGCTACAAGAAGACCGAGCATGAAAGAGCCTGTTTGCTGAAAAACCGTTGCACACAAATACGCTCCGACCATGAACAAGGACCCGTGGGCCAGGTTGATCAAATCCATAATGCCGAAAATCAGGGTCAGCCCGGAGGCCATCAGAAACAGCATCACTCCAAATTGAAGGCCGTTAAGGAATTGTTGGCAAAAGAGTAACAGATACATGTCAATTACTTCATCTTACACTGGCCCACATAGGCATCGGAGTGGTCGGCAAATGCCTTGGTGACGATCCGGTTGGTCAACACGCCGTCTTCTTCAACAACTTCCCTGATATAAATATCCTGGACTGGATGATGATTCGGTCCGAATTTAAAATTGCCGCGAACAGAATCAAAATCAGCTTTTCGAAGCGCTTTACGGAAAGCATCTTTTTTCGACATATCTCCGCCCACGGCCTTGATGGCACTGGCAATCAGGCGAGCGGCGTCATACCCCTGGCTGGCGTACAAAGAAGGCAGACGTCTATAGGCTTTTTTGAAATCGGCAACAAACCTCTTGTTGGCCGGATTGTCGATGTCCTTGTTCCACTGGGAGGAATTCATGACACCAAGAGCGGCGTTGCCCACGGCACTCAGAATGGTCTGGTCAAAAGAAAACGCGGGACCGAACAGAGGAATTTCTTTGGTCAGACCGGCCTGGTTGTATTGCTTGATAAAGCTGATTCCCATACCGCCGGGTAGAAAGAAGAAGACCGCATCCGGTTTGGCGCTTCGAATCGCAGCGATTTGGGCTGCATAATCCTTTTGCCCCAACTTTGTGTACACCTCGGCAATAGGTTTACCCGTGTAAAAACGCTTGAAGCCCTTCAGATGGTCCTTGCCCGCCGGATAGTTCGGCGCCAGGAGAAAGACCTTTTTAAAGTTCTTGTCCTTCACATACTGTCCCATGGCCTCGTCAAGGTTGTCATTCTGCCATGCTACATTGAAATAATTTTCATGACAGCCTTTTCCGGCAAGAAGCGATGGACCTGCATTGGGGCTGATGTAAAAGACGCCTGTGCGCACGGCCTTGGGAACCACGGTAATAGCAAGATTCGACCATATAATACCGGTCATGATATCTACATTGTCTTTCTTAATAAAGCGGTCGGAAATTTGTTTTGCCTTGTCGGGCTTACGGGAGTCGTCGTCCACCATCAACTGAACGGGATAACCGCCGAGCTTGCCGCCTTCCTGGTCGATGGCCAGTTTGAATCCGTCCCGAACGGCAATCCCTAAAGCGCTGCCGCCTCCGGAAAGGGTAGTGATCATGCCAATTTTGACGGGCCCGGCCAATGCCCAGGATGCAGTTAGAAATAGCGTGGCAGTCAACAATATCAATAATCTTTTCATCATTGTCCCCTCCTTGGTTAAATTGAACCTAATTGATCGTAAACAAAACGGGAAATATATAGGCTGAGGTAAAGTTAGGTGTCAAGGGTTAACTGATGATGCCTAAGGACACCTTTATAACGATCTTGACTTATAGGTATGTCTTCAGTAATATTTATTTTTTTATAAATCATAACTTAAACTTTCGCACCCTTATTTTCAGCAACGCCAATAACGTATCGCATGCTGGGAAAATTTTTTAAGGTAAGATCATACGAAAGCCATCGTTAAACAAAAAAAACCAGTGAATGCCAATTCTTATCTTTACCGACAACCGGCAGAGATTCTGCAAAACCTGATCCGCTTTGATACGACCAACCCTCCTGGAAAAGAGGCGGAATGTATCGATTACATCAATCGCTTGATCCAATCTGCCGGCATTGATACCAGAATACTCTACCAGGATCCAACACGACCCAATCTGATTTGTCG
>Ga0102956_1000160_pt1 | contig 22799 bp, 16 predicted proteins | sample SalPonF2_A_D2_MG_FD_84515 | JGI IMG/M metagenome (GOLD analysis project Ga0102956, IMG submission 84515) | Salt pond soil microbial communities from South San Francisco under conditions of wetland restoration - Salt Pond MetaG SF2_A_D2_MG ...
CAGGAATAATAAAACCCCGATGAGTATCTTGACTTTCATTTGTGCGTTTCCTCTTTCTTTTTAATGACATCCTGCCATTGCTCGGCGATTCCGTTTTGATTGAAGGCCTGAGAATACGTGACCGCGACTTCATTACCAGAACTATACTGAGTTACGAAATACAAGCTGTTTCCCATCTCTACACCGATGATAATAGCAAATGAGGCAGCCGCCCCAACCAGGGTCCATTTCAGCCATCTAATGGGGTGTAACCGTCCTGCTTTCTCCGGATCCCGGCTTATCGTTTTAATACGAGTCGCCATAAATGGATCCGGCTGCAACTCTGGGAAGAGGTCCTCATCAGGACGTTGTAAAAGTGCCATCATACGATCATAGTAAGCCCGACACTGCTTACAAGCATCCAAATGATGTTCAAGCTGTGATCGTTTTTCATCACTTAGCCGGTTTTCGAACCAATTCTGAAATTGTGATATGGCTTGTTTGTGTGTCATTTTCTTTTGCTCTTTATTAGTTGGACAATAGCTTTTGAAAAAACTTGCATATTTTTTCAGATTTTATCGATCCATGGTTCTAACAAAACAATCAACTTCTTATTTGCGCGGTGTATCCGTGATTCTACTGCGCTCAGACTCAAATTCATGGTTTCGGCAATTTCTTTATAGCTGAACTCTTCGTAACGATATAATACAAGGGGAACCCGGTATTTGGCCGGAAGTGAATGAATCATAGATCGCACGATGGATTCACGTTCCCTTGCTTCCATTTGTTTATCAGCAGATTTTGCAGGATGTGATCCCCAAAATTCCGGATCTATATGATCTTCATGGATAGCCTCTGAAATAGGTTGATCAAGAATCCGCAACCATTGATAACGGCGTTCTTTTTTGAGATAATTTAGAACATGATTCACAGCAATCCGGTAAATCCAGGTATAAAGGGATGAGCGTTCCTGAAAAGACTCCCGTTTTTCATATACTTTGAGAAATACATCCTGTGTTAAATCTCGAGACACCTCTTCATCACCAGTCATACGGTAAGCCAGATTGAGGATTCTTCCTGAATAGACATTACAGATCTCATCGAACGTCATTTCGCTCGATTCTTCCGATATCTTGTCATCGACCGGCAAACCGTTAAAGTCTTCCTGTTGTGTATTTCTCATTTCCAATGTCCGTAACTATCTATGTTATAAATTGGACAACAGAAAATGAGTTTTATTGCAAAATATTAGATTATTTTTTTTGAATGATTGTAAATGAAGGTGGAACAGGGACTTTATTAAATATGAATGACTCAACACTACAAATAAAAAAACTAACCACAGCGTACACGGAAATTTTACACTGAGAGATCACATTGTTTATTTAAAAACATTGGTAAAAAAGCTCAAAAACGTTAATGACGTCATCCCGGACCCCGATCCGGGATCCCCCTCATTATAGGTACGTACAAGCCAAAAGATAAAACACGGATTAAAAAAATAACCACAGAGAGCATAACACCTGGAAGGAAATATTGTATAACAATCATCTAATTCCAATAGAGTTCTTAACGCCATAAGTAATAACCCGAATTATTCACATAAAATACAAGAATCAATACCTACCAAATTGAAAAAAATATCTTGGTGAATAATCCGGGATAAGTATTGTATAAATATGTGTAATCTATATAATCTGTTCGAATCCGGGCTCAGACCGGTAAAGCACTATTATCATTTTATTATTTTTTGCAATACCATTGGACAGAATAATAAGACAAACGGAAATGTGGAGATATTGGATACCCTTCATTTAATCATTATGGAAAAACAGATCGATTCAAAAAATGATCAAACAACCATCATCAATTTTATTATCGTAACCCCAAAATATAAAGGGACATGCCATGACATGTCCCTGCATCAATAACAGTAAATAGCTAACTAAATCTTATTCCGCTTTTTTGCTGAATGATTTTGCGGCAGAACGATACAGATAATATCCGACGATTGCGAGCAGGATGAGTCCGGGCCAGGCTTCAAATGGACTGGCTTGTGCTCCAAATAGCCGTTTTATACTGAATACATCGGTACCACCGTAATACGCGATTGGAATAGCTAAGAGAATTCCCATCAGCGCTTCACCGGTAATCAATCCGGAAGCGAACAGGAGTCCGGCACGGTCGCTTCGTTCTTTGGCGGCATCATAATCATCACGCTCTCTTTGACGGTCTTGGTATTTGCTTACCAACCATGCGATCACTCCCCCAACCATCGTAGCGCAGTCTAATTCAAACGGCAGATAAATACCGACGGCAACGGCAAGAACGGGCATACGGAATGAAGAGCCCTTTTTCTTCAGATGTTCATCGAAAGCGATAATGACAGCACCAATGGCGATTCCAATCCAAATCATTCCCCATGGAAGATTTCCGCCAAAAACGCCCTGTGCAACACTGGCCATTAACGTGGCCTGGGGTGCTGTTAAAGAATTGGGATGAGCGGGAGTAGCTGGACCAAAACCATAGGCAGTGTGTAAGAGGGAAAGAATAGGTGACATCACAAAAGCTGAAGCAACGACACCAACAATCAACATGATCTGCTGATTCATGGGTGTGGCCCCCAATTCATATCCGGCCTTTAAATCGTGCAGGTTATCGGCGGCTATGGAGGCGGCACAACAGACCACTGCGCCAATCAAAATGGCAGAAGCAGGACCCCTGGTGGTATCATTTCCCATTAATACTAATAATATTAACGCCGAGGAAAGGATCGTAGCGATTGTGATACCTGAAATCGGATTATTTGAACTCCCGACTAATCCTGACATATATCCTGCTACTGCGGAGAATAAGAAACCAGCCAGTATCATCAATAGAGCCATTATAATGGAGATGCCGCCTGTTCTGATTTCTGTCAGATAAATAACAAAAATCGGAATAACTAAAATACCAAGTCCCAATAAAACCCATGACATTGGTGTATCATATTCGGTTCGTACTCGCTGAACCGTCTCTGATCCTCTCTCACGGAATGCTTTAAAACCCTCACTGAAAGCTGTGCCAACCGAAGAACGAAGATCAACCAAAGCCCAGATACCACCAATAACCATGGCACCAACACCAATATAACGAATTTGATCTGACCAGATTTGATATCCGGCATCGATAGCTCCATTAGCGTTTAGCGGGAGTCCGTGTGAACCGATATAAATAGGAATTGCTATCCACCAGCTGAAAACACCTCCGGCAAAAACCAACGTTGAGATATTCAATCCAACAATATAACCCACAGCTATTAAGGCGGGCGAAACATCAACTCCAAAATAGAGATAGCCTCTCGTTCCAATCACTTTAGCTTTTTCAAATATTCCATTCCAGAGATGCATACCCTGCTCACCAAACTTCATCAATCCGCTTACTACAGCGGCCCAAACCAGATATTTTACATCTGAACTGCTTTGCTCACCTGATTTTAAAACCTCAGCGGTGGCCAGGCCTTCCGGATATTTTAATTTTTGGTGAACGATCAGAGCATTGCGTAACGGTACGGTAAACAAGACACCCATCACACCACCACAAAGAGCAATTAACGTAACCTCCCAATAATTAAAATGCTGCCAATATCCCATTATGACAAGTGCCGGAAATGTGAATACTACACCAGCTGCCAGTGATTCTCCTGCCGAAGCAGCCGTTTGTACAATATTATTTTCAAGGATATTAGATTGGCGAAACAGACTGAGAACAGCCATCGAAATAACGGCTGCAGGAATGGATGCGGAAACAGTCATTCCCGCGAATAGACCTAAATAAGCATTGGCACCGGCCAGGAGAACTGCCAAGATTACCCCAAGGACCAGAGCTTTTATTGTTATTTCGGGTAGTTTTACATCCGCACTAATATAAGGTTTCTTACGTTCGGTTACTTCACTCAATAGAACCTCCCGTGAGGTTATCACAATTTAATATGAGGTATAGCATCAGACGACTCCTTTAATTCAATAAATATTGTGGCAAAGTTAATACATATCATAATTATTGCAAATTACGTCTGCTCTAAAAGATTGAATTAAGAGTAAATCTGAAAGCCCTTTCTATTGATATTTTATAATTTAAGGGGAAATGTGAAATTTGGAATATTTTGAGAGAAGTGGTGAATAATCCGGGTTTGATGCCAAAGTTATCAGCTAAAAAAATAGAACGCGGACGACGTGGAAGACATGGATTTTCGCTGACTTTTTACAGCAGTACCAGACTCACCCGCGAAATTAGTGTAACCTCTGAGAATCCGAGATTCAGACTATTTAAACACGGAGCACACAGAGATTTTACACGGGAAATATGATGTGTTTCTGTCGTCCATCGTCATTTTCTAAAATACCGGTTGATACAGTCGGCCAATCAGATACCGTTATTTGATTAATTAACGTGAGGTTCATTTAAAATGTTGGATGAGCTCTCTCAAACTTTATACTAAATCGTCTAATATGCGAATTCTGCAAATTATAAATGATTTAGATCTTAAAATTTGAATTAAAGATAAGGAGAAGACCTGTCAGTTTTGCAAAACCTTCTTGTATTCAAATTGGAGATCAGATCTTACTTATGTTGCTTTTCAAATTATAAATTCGGACCGGGATCAAATACACGCTCAGGCATATATCACGAATCGAAAGGAAAAGAATAAAATAAATTATACGAATATTAAACACTCATATTATAATACCAGTTATCAAATTGATATTTACATAAAATATTGCTAAATGATAAATAATGTAACAAATTGGTATGTAACAAGTTATGAATGTTTTGGTTAATCTTTCCTGTCATTCATTAACTAAATATATACGTTTTCTTTATCACAAATGTTTGGGTAGTTGAAATGAAAAATGGGAAAAAGGTCTTAATCATCGAAAATGACGAACTTATTACAATTGTTTTAAGAACTTTTTTAGAAAAAATGGGATATTCTGTTATTGAGTCCACTACAACCGGTGAAGACGCGATTCAAATAGCCCTTTCCAACTATCCGGATATTATATTAAGTGATATTGTTTTAAATGGTACTTTAACGGGAATTGAAACAGTCAAAGAAATCCAAAAAGCGGTAAACGCCGATGTCATTTATATGACTAATTATACGGATCCCAAATATAGAAGAGATGCTGCTGAGACCAATTATTTGGATTATTTACTTAAACCCATCACCTTTCATACATTAAAGAGGGTACTCGATAACCGATAATCTATCTACGTATTCTGATTTTTAATCTTCAAGAACTCATCTTAATCATTTCCAGACTGCTCTCAAGTTAAAATCTTTTACGGTTCAGAAATAAAATACCTGGGTAATCCCGTTTTACAAAAAAAGACGCCACTTTTAATCACAACAAAATTTCTTGGTGAATAATCCGGGTTAAGAATACTTTTCGTTCAGATTTAATTCAGAATCTCTTCATAGTTTTAAGTTATGATTTTGGTTGATATTTATTACTTAATAAATATTCCAAAATCATAACTATGTTTATTATAGTATATGCTTTCATAAAAGTATCGGATATCTGATGGAAGATTTTGCCAAACCAGGGATTTTGTTCCATAACAAAGCCTGAGCGATTTCGAAATGCAGATATTGGACAAAAGAATGGTTTTGCAAAGCCTTCTAATAAATAATTATTATCAATCACCAAACCATCATAGAGACAAACAATTATATACCAATAATTTATTTACTATTTAACCGTACGTAGCTATACTATTATATAAACAGGAACAGGTACATTATTTTAATTAAAACGTTCACAAGATTCACCTCGGTTTATACGCTATTATGAGAAGGTATAAAGGCCATATGAATGGGGAACGTTATCTTGCAGACAGGAATATTACGGAAGTTCATGATCTGGATAACGAACGAAAGGAATGCCAAATAGATATTATCATCAACTATGGATTCGAAAAACCTTATGAAAGTTTAAATCAAGCTTATTGGGATGGTTTTAGAAGATGTAAACACTGCATTAAAAATACAAATAAACCAGACAGCGTTTAGTTTACACTTCCAAATAATTTTAGACTTTCTATTGATATTAAATCATTCATCTTTTTAAAACCTTATTATAATCAATACTTTGATTTAATTTGTTTTATTGAATAAAACAAAACGGGATCGTTTATCTAAAATACCTGTTATTTAAGAATCGGACTCTGAAAAAACTTTTTCAAAGGTACTTTTAAGGTCATTTATCGTAATCGGTTTAATCAAATAATCTACATAATTGGTTTCTTCTGCACGAATAGCATGTCTGTTATCGGAATTTCCGGTTATATAAATTACAGCTACATCCGAAAACTTACGTATTTCTTTCATAGCATCAATACCATCCATCGGTCCGTCTAACAATATGTCCATTATGATTAAAGCCGGGTTATGTTTTTTTGCTAACTCGACGGCTTCCTCACCAGTTGTGACTGGTCCCAATGGAGTATGTCCTAATTTTTTAATATAATTCTCGTAAACAAGCGACAATAACATGTTATCTTCAACAATCAATATTCCATTGTCCTTATCTGACATCTTAACACTCCTTTTTATTAGATCGTAACATTAAATCTTTTCCCAGGGAAAATTTACAACATACTTTGTACCATTGCTATTATCAACTAAAATATTCCCTTTTAATTGCCTCGTCATTGTTAAAATCAGTTTAAAACCTAGTGAATCCGGATGGTCTAAATCAATTTTTTGGGGTAATCCTTTACCATCATCACTGAAAATTATGTTAATTTCATCTTTATCTTGTTGAATATCAATATAAATATTACCACTTTTATTATTTACAAAAGCATGTTGATATGCATTATAAAACATTTCATTTAACATCAACCCAAATGGTACGCCCTGATTAATATTTAAGTATAAATCTTCACAATTCGTATTTACTTTTATCTTACTATCTTCTAAATAAAATGATTTTCGTATCGATTCGTTCAGATCTGAAATATATTTGGCAATATTTATTTTGGACAGCGTTTTATTATGATATAACTTTTCATGAATCAAGGCAATTGATTTTACACGACTTTGCCCTTCACTTAATAAATTCCGTAACTGATCATTATCCGAATGTTCTATTTGTAATTCCATTAATCCACTGATAGTTGCCAGATTATTTTTAACTCTATGATGAATCTCTGTTAAAAGAACTTCTTTTTCATTTAATGATGTTTTTAATTCTTCTTCATATTCGATTAATCTGGTAATATCGGTCAAGACATTAATTGTGCCTCTTTTTCCCTCAAAATCTGCAAAAGAGGACATATCAATATGATCCCAGAATGTAGAACCGTCTTTTTTATACCCTTTTAAGACAATATTTAAGCTTTCAAAGTTTTCTCTTGCAAAATCAAGTTTTTTAGCTTTTTGATGTTCTGTTTCCGGTCCTCTTAATATTTGTACGGGGTATTTACCTATTATTTCTTCACTTGTATATCCGGTCAGTTTGGTAAAGGCATCATTAAACCAATCGATTCGACCACTCTCATTAGTAATATAAATTCCATTAGAAGTCTTGCTCGCTACCATCGATAATTTAGATAGTTCCCGTAAATTCTTTTGACGTTCGGTAATATCCTGAATAACTCCTTTCATCCGTACAGGTTTACCTTTTTTATTATAGATTATTTCTGCATGATCAAATAGATATTTTTCCTTCCCGTCTTTTGTTTTTAGAAAAAACTTATAGGTAAACTCCCGTTCACCTTTTTTAATTTTCTCTTTAACCATTTCATTCAAATCAGATCTTATGTTATCAGGAAGTAAAGAAAAGAAATCATCATTTTTTTGAATGTATTGCGACTTATTGATTTCAAATATTTCATAGAGTTCATCCGACCAACGTAAAACCTCTCTCTCCAGATCGTTTTCCCAGCTTCCTAATTTGGCTATTCTCTGAGCATTACTAAGATTATCATTAATTTTTTCCAGCTTTTTCTGCTCATTAGCTTGCTCAGTGGCAATACTAACCAGATTGGTTGCTACATTTATCCATTGGGTATCTACTTCATCCTCTTCGAGTTTGTTTTGATGATAAAGAGTAAATACTCCTAATAACTCATTGCGACTTGAAAAAACAGGTGTCGAAGAAGCGGAACGAATCCCTCGCTTTTGAGCAGGTTTCCAAAATTTCTCCCACGAGGGATCACTTGCAATATCTTTTGTCACTATCGTCTTTTTCTTAACTACCGCTTCATAACTAGTTCCCAATTCCTGAATAGGTATATTTTCAACAACATCACTAAATTCCTGGGGAAAAGGAGATGCTCCCACTTTGAAACGATCTTTAAATTCATTAAGTAGTAATATTGCACACTTGAGACCGGTGGATTGTTTTTCAACAAATAGACCAATTTCTTTAAGTATTTTGGATAAGGACTCTCTTCGGGCAATCATCTCCAATATTTCATACTGCCCTTTTATTATTTGCTCTCTCTTTTTCTGTTTCGTGATATCCCGGCTAATACTTACACTGTAATACGAATCAGAATCGTAGATGAAAAAAAGGATGATATCGAGAGTGACCCAATACGTTTCGCCATTTTTTCTCTTTTGGGCTACTTCAATATTTTTAACAACTCCATTTTTCCTCAGCTCATTATATAAGCTTTCCACATACTCCGGCTTTATCAGAGGTCCCCATAAGAAATCCGGTGTTTTGCCTAAAATTTCGTCTTTATGATAACCGGTTCTCCGTTCAAAAGCTTCATTTACATAAATAATTTTTGGAGATTCTAAATCTGGGTCACTCTGCTTGGTGATAATTACAACATCCTCGATTTCAGATATTGCTTTTTCAAGTAATAAGAGCCGATCACGCTGTTCCGTAACTGTTTGTTCAATTTCTCTTCGTCGGTCGATTTCATTCCGTAATTCTTGATTGGTTTTCTGAAATTGTTTCGTACGATATGCTACACGCTGCTCAAGTGTACGATTTCGATCGGTTATACGCTTATTTTCCTTTTCTCTTTCTGTAACATCTGTTAAAATTCCGGTAGCACCCAGTACATTGGCATCATTATCATAATGAAGACGTGCCAACACTTCCATTTTTTTAACATCACCTTCTTTAGTAATAAGTCGATATATCTCTTGATGAGTATCATCATCTGAATTAATCAGTGTTTGAAAATTGCGGACCCCTTTATCCCGCTCATCAGGATGTAAATAATTGTCATATCGATTACCCAGGCTATCCGCTATTGAAAAACCCGTCATATTTTCCCAGGCTGGATTTAGATAGGTCCAATGACCCAATTCATCTGTTTGAAAAATAATCTCATTAATATTTTCAACGACGTTTTTATACTTTCTTTGACTATGAGCTAATGCGATATCCGTTTTTTTTCTTCCTGTAATATCGAACGAGGTACCAACAATACGAGCAGATTCACCTTGATCACCCTCTACCAATCTGATTTCATCTCTTAGCCATATATAGGTTCCGTCTTTTCTTTGAAATCGATACTCACTAACCCACTTATTACTCTTTTGCCCCGTCACTTTATCAAAACTATTCATCACTTTTCCATAATCATCGTGATGAATATGGTTTCTCCACAGATTGTCATTATCTAAGAGCTCATTAGCTGTAAATCCGAGTAATTGTCTCACATTGTCACTCACAAAGATCAATGGCATATTCTTTTCTGCAAGACACTGAAACAGGATCACGCTGCTCGATGACAAAACATCGTTTACTTGTTCTAATCCATCGATTTTTTTATTCATAAATAATGTAACCTTCTGAATCCCAAATATTATAATTAAGCGAACTTAAGCCATATCAAAATACCTGTTTTATCCTTTATCATTGAATGTATATCGAGGTTTTTCCATGTAATAAACTTTTTAACACATCCCCCCAGGACCTGTAATAGAAATAGTAATGCCCTTTGGTTCAGTAGCGCCTGCACTTAAGTAATCAATTACAGGTAAGTATATTTAATTGATTACTTACTAACAATATTGTTAAAGGAAGGCTTTGCAAATCCTTGGTTTTTGTTCAAAGTCAAAGCTTGAGCGACTTCGGAACCGCAGCATATTAGCCATATGGGAGGATTTCGAAATCGCGAAAATGCATCTATTGGACAAAAGAACGGTTTTGCATAGTCTTCTATAGTTCTTGTCATCGGTTTCCTTAATTATTGTCAAGATTATTCGATCAAAAACATAAATATTACTGTATGATTATTAATTAAATATTTGCAGTAACTATAATTCAAATTGCTCTTGATTTCCCGTATATTAATACCTTTATCATTGATGTCGAACAATACCCCTAATAACGAAAAATTTCGAGGGGTTTCTAATTAATCAATGTTATCAACATTTGCAAAAAAAATTCTTTTTGATGGATACTACGAATACCAATAAGCTACATCTTCTTAGAGAACACTTAGAAAAGAGAATCCTGGTTCTTGACGGTGCCATGGGCACAATGATTCAGGATTTTAAACTTACCCCGGATGATTTTCGTGGCGATCGATTTAAAGATCACCCAAAAGAGCTTCAGGGGAATAACGATATTCTTTCCATTACTCGTCCCGATGTTATCAAAAAAATCCATCAGGAATATTTAGCGGCCGGTGCGGATATAATCGAGACTAATACCTTTAACGCCAATCCGATTTCGCAGTCTGATTATGACACTCAGGATCTGGTTTATGAATTGAATCTTGCCTCTGCCCGAATCGCACGTGAAGCCGCAGATGAATTTACCCAAAAAAATCCGGATCAACCTCGTTTTGTGGCGGGATCCATCGGTCCAACCAATCGAACATTGTCACTTTCTCCAGATGTTAACGATCCTGGTTACCGAGCCATTACTTTCGACCAATTAGTGGATGCTTATACCGAACAGATCAGTGGTTTGGTTGAGGGTGGAGCAGATGTCCTGCTCGTGGAGACTGTTTTTGATACCTTAAATTGTAAAGCAGCCATTTATGCCATTCAGACTTATGGGGATAAGATTGGCAAAGAACTTCCAATCATGATTTCCGGAACTATCGTGGATCAGAGTGGTCGAACCTTATCGGGACAAACTACGGAAGCCTTCTGGATTTCAGTATCCCATACCAAGAACTTGTTAAGTGTCGGACTAAATTGTTCACTCGGCTCTAAACAGATGCGTCCTTATATCGAGGAATTGTCCAGAATCGCTACCTGCAATGTCAGTCTCTATCCTAATGCCGGACTACCGAATGAATTCGGTGAATATGATGAATCTCCGGATTTCATGACGAAGTATATAGACGAGTATTGCAATAACGGTTTTGTAAACATTATCGGTGGATGTTGTGGTACCACGCCTGATCATATCCATTCGTTTGCTGAAGCGGCTGCTCAATGTAAACCCAGAAAGATTTCAACCGCAGAACCCTACCTTCGTTTAAGTGGGCTGGAGCCTTTAGTGGTACGACCGGATGCCAATTTCGTTAATATTGGAGAACGTACTAATGTGGCCGGATCACGTAAATTTGCCCGGTTAATAAAAAACGAGCAATACGAAGAGGCGCTGTCCGTAGCTTTACAACAAGTTGAAAACGGGGCACAGATTATTGATGTCAACGTTGATGAAGGTATGCTCGACTCCGAAAAAGTCATGACTACATTTTTAAACCTGATTGCCTCCGAACCCGATATCTCTAAAGTTCCGGTCATGATCGATTCTTCGAAATGGTCGGTTATTGAAAACGGGTTGAAATGTGTACAGGGAAAAAGTATCGTCAATTCGATCAGTCTTAAGGAAGGGGAAGAAGCTTTTCTTGAGCAAGCCCGTAAAATCAAACATTACGGAGCAGCCGTCGTAATTATGGCTTTCGATGAAAAAGGACAGGCCGACACTTACGAACGACGGTGTGAAGTTTGTGAACGCAGTTATAAATTATTGACCGAGAAAGTCGATTTTCCACCACAGGATATCATAATAGATCCGAATATCCTGACCATCGGTACCGGTATCGAAGAACATAATAACTACGCCATCGATTTCATAAAAACGACCAAATGGATTAAAGAAAATCTGCCTCTTGCTAAAGTCAGTGGTGGGGTCAGCAATTTATCTTTTTCTTTCCGGGGAAATAATCCGGTTCGTGAAGCCATGCACAGTTCGTTCCTGTATCATGCGATCAAAGCCGGTATGGATATGGGAATTGTCAATGCCGGTCAGCTCGAGGTTTATGAAGAAATTCCCAAGGATCTCCTGGAACACGTTGAAGATCTGATTTTTAACCGACGACCGGATGCTACGGAGCGAATGGTTGATTTTGCCGAACAGGTAAAAGATGACAAGACGCAAGAAAAGAAAAAGGATGAATGGCGTGAAGGTCCTGTAGAAGATCGGCTGAAACATTCACTTGTAAAAGGTATAGTTGAGCATATCATCGATGATACCGAAGAAGCCCGTCAAAAATATGAACATCCACTCGAAGTCATTGAAGGTCCTTTAATGGATGGAATGAACATCGTGGGCGATTTATTTGGTTCAGGAAAAATGTTTTTACCTCAGGTGGTAAAATCGGCTCGTGTCATGAAAAAATCGGTTGCCTATCTCTTCCCGTATATTGAAGAAGAAAAGAAGGAGATGGAAGACAACCGTCCAAACGCTAAAGTTCTTCTGGCCACGGTGAAAGGAGACGTACATGATATCGGTAAAAATATTGTAGGTGTTGTTCTTTCTTGTAATAATTATGATGTAATCGATCTTGGCGTCATGGTTCCGGCTAATAAAATATTGGATGAAGCCCGAAAGCAAAATGTGGATATCATCGGGGTAAGTGGACTCATCACTCCATCACTCGATGAAATGGAACATGTGGCCAAAGAAATGGAACGAGAGGGTTTCGATATTCCACTATTAATCGGTGGAGCTACCACTTCACGTATTCATACCGCTGTTAAAATTGCTCCACATTACAACGGTCCAGTCATTCATGTTTTAGATGCTTCGCGAAGTGTAACTTATGTCAGTAAACTTATTTCTGAAAATACCCACGACACATTTATAAAAGAAAAGCAGGAAGAATATGTAGAACTGCGGGAACGCCAAAGCAAACGGAAATCTCGTAAAACCTATTTATCTATTGAACAAGCCCGCGAAAATAAAGCACAAATCGACTGGAAAAACACGAAAATCACTAAACCTGCGAAACCAGGCGTAACGGTATTTCATGATATCGATCTCTCAGAAATCCGTAAATACATCGACTGGTCTCCTTTTTTCATTGCCTGGCAATTAAAAGGTAAATATCCCGCAATATTTGATGATGAAGAAGTCGGTCCTGAAGCAAAAAAATTATACGATGATGCCAATGCTATGATCGATAAAATCATAGCGAAAGGCTGGCTCAAAGCGGATGCTGTTGTCGGACTCTTTCCGGCTAATGCCGTCGGTGATTCCATTGAAGTTTATTCGGATGAAAAACGAAATGAAGTCATTGCTGAATTTCATATGCTGCGTCAGCAAGCCAAGAAACGCCGGGGACAACCCAATAAATCGCTGGCTGATTATATTGCGCCTAAAGAAACGGGTAAAAAGGATTACATAGGTGGCTTTGCGGTCACTGCCGGACTCGGGATTGAGAAATGGATTAAGCATTTTGAAGAGAATCATGATGATTATAACAAGATTCTATTAAAATCATTGGCTGATCGTTTTGCAGAAGCTCTGGCCGAGATGATGCATAAAAAAGTACGAACTGAAATATGGGGCTATGATCACGATGAACAACTGGGCAATGAAGCTTTGATCAAAGAAGAATATGATGGCATACGTCCCGCTCCGGGTTACCCGGCCAATCCGGATCATACTGAAAAACGTACCTTATTCGATCTGTTGAATGTTGAGGAAAACACTGGAATTGAACTCACAGAAAGTTGTGCCATGTATCCCGCATCAAGCGTGAGCGGGCTTTATTTCTCACATCCTGATTCGGAATATTTTTCCATTGGAAAAATAAATAAAGACCAGGTATTGGATTATCAAAAACGCAAAAAGATGTCCATTGAAGAAATTGAAAGATGGCTGTCACCGAATCTTGTATATAACGGAACCGCTGCTGAAGAAAAAGTAAAGAAATAACAAGTCGAATTATTAATTATATTGAATCCAAATTGAGTCAATAACATTGAATATTGCTTTTATAGTAGAATTTTGTTGTACAACTGTATATAATTGTACTTTGTAAGTGAGATGTTTTACTCCTTATTTTATCTTATTTTTGAAAAGTCATAGATTATGTTGTTTTTATAACGTTAACATAATCATCTTATGTGATCAGTCATTTTAGTTTCTCTTACTTGTTACTGAGTCTGTATTTATGAAGAAGTATACATCATTCCGTAAGATATTGTTTTCTATAGGCCTATTAGCTATTATCGGCCTGACGGGTATGAATGTATATTCATTATATAAACTCAATAAAACATCCATCGCCACTTCCGTAGAGAATAAGAAGAATCAAATTTCAGAATTTGCCTCTCAAGTTCGGAATCGCTTTTTAGTCGTATCTAAAGGTATATGGAAAATTGATACGGATAAATTGAACAATGAGTTAGAAAAGGGAAAGTTCCCCGCATCGTTTATGCAGGTATTAACAACTGCTTCACAAGATTCCCTTTTCAGTCAAATCTATTTTGCCCGTCCGGATCAAGCTTCGGCAACTAAGTCGTCTTTTATTTATAAGTATAATACAGTAACAAATAAAATGATGCTTACGCGTCATTATCCGGAATTAGTTCACGACGGCATAGAACTGGCTCAAACCCGAATGAAGGTCCTGGCTAAAGATTATCAATGGCCTACCAAAACCCTATTCGATACGAATCGAAGCATGACCATTACTCTAATCAATCCCAAAAACCATTCTATTATGGGATATGTTTGCCTGGTCATTGATAATAACTATTTGATTCACGGATATCTTCAACCCATGCTGATCAAAACTTTTGGTAAAAATGATCCAAATGGTATCACGGTTTGGGTGCATGACTGGGTTAAGAATAAAGATTTGGCCACGAATAACCCGAATGTCTCTTATAATAAAAAAAAGGTCCATATTAACGACAGCTTTCCCGGTCTGTTGGATAACTGGAACCTGAAAGCAGCCTTCGACGAATTACCGACGGTTAACGCCTCCCGGGCACAATTTGAACGAAATTTAACCGCATTGGGAGCGGCTGTCTTAATATTGCTGGGAAGTCTCGTCTTCATCAATATTACGGCTCAAAAAGAGCGGGAACTGGCATTACGACAAACCGGATTTCTTGCTAATGTCACACACGAATTAAAAACCCCGCTTGCCGTCATGCAGGCAGCCGGTGAAAATTTAGCTGATGGTCGCGTTAAAGACCCAGACCGGCTTAAAACCTATGGAAAACATATTTATAATGAATCGGTACGCTTACGTAAGATGATCGAAAAATTACTGGATGTTGCTAAAACGGATGCCGGTCAGATGATATTAAAGCCCTCACAGCAACAACTGGATCTGCTCGTTGCAAATTTTGTGGAAGAACATCGATCTTACCTTGAAAATAAAGGTTTTACACTAAAAACGAATATCGACAAAAACATTCCCCCAGTTGAAATCGATCCTGGCAGTTTCCAAACAATTTTAGACAATCTTGTTGAAAATGCCATTAAATATAGCCCGAACGAAAAATTCATTGGCATTTACGTTCGTAATCAAAAAACTGACGTTGTTGTTGAAGTTGAAGACCATGGTCTCGGAATACCCTTCAAAGCGCAAAAACATATATTCGATAAATTTTTCAGAGTAGAAGATACCCTTACCGCCCATACCAAAGGACACGGTTTGGGTCTGTCTATTGTGAAAAGTTTAGTTGAATTAAACCATGGGGATATTATATTAAAAAGCCAATACCGTAAAGGATCAAAATTTATAGTTCACTTTCCTGCGATGACAGATGAGAAAATCAGGAAAATGAGTAGTATTCAAAAAAAATCTATACAGGCGCTAACCAACGAAGGTAATACGAATTATGTCGTTCAAGGATAAAAATATTCTAATATTGGAAGACGAACCCAGTCTGATCTTTACATTACGAGATACTTTAGAAAACGAAGGATATGTTGTACATGTTAAGGAGAAAGGTCAGGAAGCTCTTAATTTTATTAAGGAATTAACCCCCGATTTGCTCATACTTGATATCATGCTACCAGGCATGAGTGGATATGAAGTTTGTAAACGTATACGTGAAGATAAATATACGTTTCCCATCATTATGTTAACTGCGAGAGATCAGGAAATCGACCGGGTAACCGGATTAAATATCGGTGCCGACGATTATATGGTTAAGCCATTTGGAGTTAAAGAATTATTGGCTCGTATTCAGGCGCGACTCCGCAGAGCCAACTCCTACTCAAAAGCCGGACCTATCGATGTTGTTACCCTGGGTCCCGTTCGAATTGAATTGAATGAATCGAATGTCATTCGCCCGGATCGTGAAATGGAATTAACCACACGAGAGGTTGAATTAATCCGCTATCTGGTTTCCCACGCCAATGAACCCGTATCACGGGATGATCTCTTAGAAAACGTATGGCGCTATGAATACAGCACCAACACGAGAACAGTTGATGTTCATATCTCCAAACTGCGTTCTAAAATTGAAATGAAACCGGATGATCCTCAGTATCTCGTAACTTTACACGGCGTAGGTTATATGCTGAAACTGAATTAATGATCGAAGATACAATTCATTACTTTTCTGGTGGCGTCCATTTTGACAATTTTTAAAATCTAAAAAAATCAGAGTGTGTAATTTCAACTTGAGGTATTTTAATAATGTCTGAAATCTGGAGATGGTGGACAAAAGGCCATAGGAGGTAGCTGTTCGATACTTTTATCTATGTGTAAAAGATAATTAAGGCTTTCAAAAAACAGTAATTTGAAATAAAGATCCGTTATAGGTATCAAGACGACCACCGTCTACTGAGGCTGTGAAACAACTATAAATCAAATTCAATGGCCTTAAATAATTTAGGGGCTTCGCGCGATTTCGCTCTGCTTACCCCCCTCTCATTCTCCCGAAAGGATCGGAACAAGTTAGCCCTTTCATGCATAAATCCGCGATAAGGAGAGAGGCTCTTCAACAAAACTCAAAAACAATTAACCCTGATATTCACCAAGGAATTTAGTCGTGATCAAGGTGAAATTAAATATGCGCAGATCTTTTTAGTGTTCTCAAAATCGAGAACCGGTTTATTTTTTATAAGTACAATAATTTACACTTTGATATGTATTTTTTCTTGTTGGTTACGTGAATAATTCGAGTTAAGAGAACTACATATTTATTGTATTTCTGCCCGTTAGTTCTTTCTCCTTTACACCTTTCGTAAATACATAAAAATTACGTATTTGGTCAATAAGAAGCTCTTGCTGAAACTCATCCCTAATGCCGGTCTCAGGATCAAAATTTTGTTTTACTCTTGGAATAAAAACACGTTCCGGGAAGATGTAAGCATTTCTATATCCGAACACGGCCTGTATCTGCTCCACCGCCCGAAGTGCACCAAAAGTACCTGAGGATTCACCCACAATGCATATAGGGATCTTTTCGAGACCATGAGGATAGGGCAAATAATCTATAAAAAGTTTTAAAATGCCCGGATACGAACCGTTGTATTCCGGAACAATGAGAACTAAAGCGTCTGCTTCCAGTACCTGTTCATTAAAAGCATCGACACTGTTAATCTGCTGACCATATTTGCCACCTGCTACATCTTTTATCGGATAATCACGTAAACTGATTATCGAAACCTCGGCTCCTAACTCCTCATATTTAGGAGCTAAGTATCGGGCAACTTTTAAAGCATTGGCTCCCGGCCGGTCTGTTGCACTGATAATTTTTAATTTGATCATATCATTCCTAAGATCTTTTCCACTTCTCTCTTCATGATATGAAATAATAAATAAAGATTCTTACGCCTTTCCTTAAAAAATTTTGCTTAAAAAAAAGCGCTTTTTCAGTAAAAATACCTTACAGTTTTAGGCAAAAGCATTATTACACAAAAAATATTTTTGCTATTTAAAAATAATACCTTAATATTTACGGTAGTTACTCGGTAATGAGTAATTAAATAATGCATAGACAAACAATTACCTGATTTTTTTAACGGAATACAGGGATTCGACAGTTGTGGTTCTTACAAACGGATATACATAAAGATGACTGAGGCCATTGCTGTTTCAGATGAATATGAAGTCGTGATGAATCGCCTATTCCGTTTTGTTTGTCATCAATCTCGTATCCTAAAAATCACACTCAATACGACTTATGAAAAAAGTGGAAGCAATAATACGTACGTCGAAATTTGAACACGTACATAAAGATCTGGCTGAAATAGGTATAGGATTTATGACCTTCATGGACGTGAAGGGTTACGGTCTGGAACATGGCATCACCCAACGATATAGAGGTGCCAAAGTAAATGTCGGTTTCATTCCACGAATGATGCTGAACATTGTTGTCCCCGATGAACGACTCGATGATTTAGTCAACTGCCTGATGGAAACAGCCGCAACCGGTGAAGTCGGGGATGGTAAAATTTTCATCTACGATGTCGACGAAGTATATCGCATTCGAAATGGCGAACAGGGTGTCGACGCATTATAAACGCTCTCTCATTTCACAATAACAAACCTATCATTTATAAAAACCTTGTCTCTCTCAAAAGGAATAACATTATGAAAACGAACGACCAAAAAATATCCAAACTACATCGATTTACATCGGTGCTCATGATTTTATTTTTGTTGATAGCCTCTTTATCCCCGCCTCTTTATGCTCAATCACAAGTGGATCCAACCGGAGCGCATACAGGAACCATCAAAAATATTCCAGCCAAAAATCCCGGTAATCCAACACTTACCGAAATCGGTAATGCTGTGGGGCACAATAGTGTAGCAATAAACCTTGTATGGACATTGCTCGCGGGTTTTCTCGTTATGTTTATGCAGGCTGGTTTTGCCATGGTTGAAGCGGGTTTCACCCGGGCAAAACACGTAGCACACACCATGAGCATGAACTTTTTCATATATGTCCTCGGAATTCTTGGATTCTGGATTTGCGGTTTCGCCATAATGTTTGGCGGTGTCGGATCAATAGGGGCGTTAGGTGGCACGCCGGGACTTACTCATGAAATTACGATGCATTTATTCGGAAAAAGTTTCGGGCTCTTTGGTGCAAAAGGATTTTTCCTCAACAACTCGGTTTATGATGTAGGTATTTTTGCACTTTTCCTTTTCCAAATGGTCTTTATGGATACCACAGCAACTATTCCAACGGGTGCCATGGCCGAAAGATGGAAATTCAGTGCATTCGCCGTCTATGGTCTGTTTATTTCCATGATTGTTTACCCGATTTATGGTAACTGGGTATGGGGTGGAGGCTGGTTATCACAGCTCGGTTCTCTGTTTGGATTAGGTCACGGGGTTGTTGACTTTGCAGGATCCTCGGTAGTTCATATGGTCGGTGGTGTTGCCGCACTTGCCGGAGCGATGGTCATTGGTCCACGTATCGGTAAATACAACAAAGATGGTTCGGCAAATGCAATACCCGGACATAATCTCCCAATGGCAATTATTGGTACCTTTATCCTGGCATTCGGTTGGTTTGGATTTAACCCGGGATCTACCTTAGCGGGTACGGATCTCAGAATTGCGATCGTTGCAACCAATACAATGTTGGCCAGTGCGAGCGGAGCACTCTTCGCAACACTTTACATGTGGCTTAAATTCAAGAAACCGGATCCGAGTATGATGGCAAATGGTATGCTGGCGGGGTTAGTTGCCATCACGGCTCCATGTGCTTTCGTTAACGCCGAAACGGCCGTACTTATTGGAGCGATTGCCGGTGTTCTTGTCGTCGTTGCGGTATTCTTCATCGATCAGAAGTTAAAAATTGATGATCCGGTTGGTGCTATTGCCGTTCACGGAGTGAATGGATTTTGGGGAATCCTTGCACTCGGACTTTTTGCTGACGGTTCCTATGGTAACGGCTGGAATGGTGTTGCCGGTCCTGTAACCGGACTCTTCTATGGCAATCCGGGTCAGTTCTTTGCTGAGCTCATTGGTGGTATTGTTTGTTTCGCATTTGTTTTCGCTTTCATGTATGGATTCTTTAAAGTCTGTGATAAGGTAATCGGCATCAGAGTAAGTGAGGAAGCTGAACTTGAGGGCCTGGACATCCCGGAAATGGGCGTGAAAGGTTATGATGAGCCCATCGCGATTCCAGAGGAACTACTCCCTTCACCAGAAGTAGCGTAAAGCTGCAATCACGATGTTATTCCATAGCCATTCCCTTTGGTCGGGGGGTGGTTGTGGGGTAACGCTTTAACGAAAATTTCAAAACACTTACCCAAGCCATTTATTAACGAAAATTCAGGATTATTATGGAGATCAATATTATCAATCCCCAAAAGTGGTTCAGCGTATTTTTCCTTTTAATTTTATCCACCTTTACATTCAAAACGGTCAAAGCGCAATCTTTTAACGCTTCGATGGATATTTATAATCAATACATCTGGAGAGGCTTCGACTTCGGACACGCTCCGTCTCTGCAGCCAACATTTGCCTTCGATGACTCTAACCTGGAAATTGGTGTATGGGGAGCTTTTGCAACCATCGGCAAACCCGCTTACACCGAGACCGATTCGTATATTTCTTATGCTATCCCGATCAATAAGAGCAGTCTGAGCCTTGGGATTACGGACTACTTTTTCCCGTCGGTCAGCAAAGGGAAATATTTCGACTTCAATAATTATCATGTCTTCGAGGCCAATGTTGGCTTTACCGGACCTAAAAGTTTCCCGATCGGTTTATCTGCTAATGTAAATTTTGCCGGTTCTGATAAACAAAACTCTGTTTATTTACAGGCTTCTTATCCGATCTTAACTGCTGATTTCACGGTTGGTTTTATCCCCATGAAAACAAGTTATTATGGATTAAACAAACCAGGTTTTGTATTACTTGGGCTCGGAAATACGCAAGATGTAAAAATCACAAATAAGTTTAGTCTACCTGTGCATGGAGCTATTCAAGTCAATCCTTATACAAAAAATATATTTTTACTCTTTGGAATAACGATTTAATCGTCAACTAAAAATATTCATCTAACTAACTCACTCAATGAATAAATAACAGAAACATTAGCCACTAACATACATACCTTAACCTGTTACATCTCCAGCCGGATTGGAAGAAGATATGAAGTTCATTACGATGAAAATGGTTGAAGCTTAACTTTTCCCTTTATCGCCCTTCCTGATGCTAAGCAACCGTTGCCAGTAACGAGCTTCATACCCTTCCAATCCTGCTTTATACCATTCTTTATCTTTTAGTTTCTCTGGTAAATAAAGCTGTTCAACCCAATGTCTCTCAAAATTATGAGGATATTGATAGTCTTCCGAAGCATTTTCTTTGGAAAGATATTGCGACTCCAGCTTATTAGCTGTTTTGTCTCTTAAGTGAGCGGGCACATTTCCAATTCCATTCTTTCTTATCTCATTCATCACAGAAAAAACGGCAGAGGTACTGTTACTTTTGGGAGCCAATGCACAAAAAATGCAGGCATGAGCTAAAAAGTACCATCCTTCCGGCATACCACATTTTGTAAATGCTTCATGAGCTGAATTAACCAGACGGAGAACGGATGAATCCGCTATACCAATATCTTCAGAAGCGAAGATCAACATTCTCCGAAAGATAAAATTGGGATCTTCCCCTGCTTCAATCATAGCCGTCAGCCAGTATAATGCAGCATCGGGATCAGAACCACGCATAGATTTTATAAATGCCGAAGCATAATGATAATGTTCATCCCCACTGCGATCGTATTTAATGGTTCTTTTCTGAAAACACTCTTTTGCGAGATCAAGCGTTATATGGCGGCTTCCGTCTTTATTCTGCTCACTCGTTGTTACAGCTAATTCAAGAGCATTTAAAGCATTTCGAATATCGCCGCCGGCATAATCCGCTAAAAACTCCCGTGCTTCATCATCTATTTCAACTTGATATTTCCCTAAACCTCTCTCCTCATCAGATAAGGCTGTATTGATCATAACTTCCAGCTGATCACTCGCAAATGGATATAATTCAAACAAATGGCAGCGGGATAATAACGGCCCCACCAACGAATAAAAAGGATTTTCGGTCGTGGCGCCAATAAGAACCAATAAACCGGATTCCAGATTAGGAAGAAGTGCGTCCTGCTGTGCTTTATTCCAGCGATGAATCTCATCTACAAATAAAATCGTTTTTTTATCATTGATCTTTTGTTGATCCCGGGCTCTCTCCACAACTTTTTTGAGGTCTTTAACCCCGTCTAAAACAGCATTTAATGTTACAAACTCGGCATTAACTTCCTGTGAGATGACATAGGCAAGTGTGGTTTTCCCGGAACTTGGCGGACCGTAGAAAATAACCGAACCGATGATTCCACTTTTAATCATTCTTTGGAGCAGCTTTCCCTCACCAAGTATATGCTCCTGCCCGACAAATTCTTCGAGGCTTCTCGGCCGCATACGGGTGGCCAGGGGTTCCCGTATAGTTGATTTTTGCTTGGTTGAGTTCTTGTCTTTTTTCTCAAATAAATCCATGTACTTTCATTTTAGACAAAAATAGGCGTAAGCAAAAGCAAACGCCTATTCATAACGTCCAGTTTGAATATTGATTATATCGGCAAATTATCGTGTTTTTTTCGCGGAACATCATCCACCTTATTCCGGATCAGTTCG
>Ga0102956_1000161_pt1 | contig 22555 bp, 18 predicted proteins | sample SalPonF2_A_D2_MG_FD_84515 | JGI IMG/M metagenome (GOLD analysis project Ga0102956, IMG submission 84515) | Salt pond soil microbial communities from South San Francisco under conditions of wetland restoration - Salt Pond MetaG SF2_A_D2_MG ...
GCCACATATAATCTACAAAACCTTCTCCCTTTTCACGGCATACCTTTACAAACTCATTAAAAAGATGTTTGCCGTTGGGATCTTTAAAGTCAGACAGATCCTTGCCGTTTAAAGAAGGCTTGATGGGATGCATGACCATCTTTGGATGCATGTCGTTGATCCATATGTAACCGTTGTTGTTGTAACGCATATCTTTTATAATATTTAATGCCGACTGTTTTTTCTGATCGACTGTTAAATCAGATCTGCTATCTATGCTTTGTATGGCATTGTATGTAATATCTACGATATTTTTCAGTTTTTCTTTGTAGGCTTGGGCCACCTTTTGTGAATCATGTGCTGAGTTATAACTGGATTCCATAATGGCATAAGTGTTCTTTACAAGATCTTTAAGCTTCTCTTTTTTTTCCGTCATCATCATTGTCTTTACGGAAGCGATCTCTTCTTCTCCTCTTTTTCCCAAAGAATGAATTGACATTATCAAACTGATTATTCCCATCAACAAAAGCCCTGACAGTGAAAAAACAATTATCTTTTTATTAATGTTCATAGTTTAATCCTCTTTTTTACATCTGTTTAATTTTTAAAGCCGATTTGATTGCTTTTAAATATTAAGCGTTAATTTTTTATTGAAAATTGTTGTCATCGATGGGTAATCCAGTCGATGAATTGTCCATGGACCCATCAATTTAAATGTTTACTGTGAAGATAATTATGAACGCTTCGCATTAGTTTTTCTCTGTCAAGCTTGATTTGATAGTCATCGATACCAACGACTTCTCCTTTTGCAATATTTTCTTCACCGGCCATGGTGGTTAAAGCGATGATCGGCAAATCGGCAAATCGCTTGTCTTTCCTTATCTTTTCTGAAAGTTCGTAACCATCAAGATTCGGCATCTCTATATCCGTTACGACAAGAGTAACCTCTTCAGAATGTTCTAAAAGAAGATTCCATGCCACAATTCCATCTTCGGCCCCGATAACGTTGTATCCTTCTTCTTCCATAAATCCCTTGACCTGATTTCGAAAAAAGTTAGAATCCTCTGCATAAAGGATTGTAATATTTTCTCCTTCAACATTCTGCAATGTTTTCCTGTCAGGAAACCACTCCGGATTTAAAGTATGTACCAAACCATATACATCCACAAGCAAAGTGGTGTGGTCACCAATGATGGTAGATCCCAAGATTCCCTGTTGTTTTAACGTTTCGTCATCGACTTCAACAGAGATTTCTCTGGCATCTACAGGCCCTACAGCCATAATGCCGACTTCTCTATCTGCGATGTTAACCACTATGACTAAAAGATCCTCTTTTATAGCCATGGGTTTTACCTGCGCAACTTGGTCTATGGTAAAGAGTGCAAGGCTTCCACCTCGATATTTCATCACTTTTTTACCGCCAACTTCTTCGATGTCTGTATTTTTTATTTTTTCAATACGCTCGACATGATTAATGGGAATGGCAAATTGTTCTTCATCTGCACCCCTGAAAACCAGAATGGACTGTCTGTCTTTTCTGGTTCTATCAACATCATCGTTTTCCATGGCCACTTCAGTCGCTCTGTCGGATCGTTCAACAGAAGTTAAACCATAAATATTAGCAAGATTTGCAACATCGAGAATAAGTGCAACACGGCCGTCACCCATAATGGTTGCACCGGCATATTCTTTGCAAATCTTTAGATGGCGACCCAGCGGTTTGACAACGATCTCTTCGGAATCATTCAGTTCGTCGACAACGAGCCCGTATTTCATTGCGCCCGTGGAAACAACAACGATATTCAGCGCACTTGATGCATGATAACGTCTGTCTTTTGGATTCCGTTTTACTTCTTCTGGAATCCTGTCCAGATTTTCTTTTTTATGAGTTTTGATCTTTGAGGTTTCAGTATCAGTGTAATCTTCATTAAAGTACGGGCTCTTTTTGGATCTTCGATCAGAGATGTTTAGACGCCTGTCAGTTTTTGAGCTTCCATCTTGATAATTAAAATAAGTCGATTCAATTCCAATCATGTCGGCAAGTTTTATTAACGGCAAAAGTTTACCACGCAGCCTTACCACTTCGGCATCTCCAACGATTTCCACTCTGTCTTTTACCTGATTGGCTGGAATCCTTAACAGCTCTTCCAGATTTACTTGCGGAATGGCATAGCGATCACCACCGGCAACGATAATTTGGCTAGGTATAATGGCAAGGGTCAACGGTAGCTTTATTCGGATCGTTGTCCCCTCTCCAAGTATAGAGTCGATATCAACCACGCCGCCGAGTCTGTCCAGATTTGTTTTGACCACATCCATGCCCACGCCGCGCCCCGAGACATCCGTTACTTTTTCAGCCGTGGAAAAACCGGGCATAAAGATAAGGTTTACTTTTTCTTTATCGGACATCATTCTTGCCTGATCTTCTGTAACCAGTCCCTTTGCCGTCGCAGTTGCTGCCAGTTTCTGCCCGTCAAGCCCTTTTCCATCGTCTGAAATTTCGATATTGACCTGCCCTGCTTCATGATACGCTTTTAAGATAATTTTTCCCGTAACATTTTTTCCAGCCTCGTTTCGATCTTCAGGAAGTTCAATTCCGTGATCCACAGAATTCCGAACCAGGTGGGTTAAAGGGTCACCGATAGCCTCTATAATGGTTTTATCCAATTCAACTTCTTTGCCCTTTAAAGATAATTCTATATTCTTGCCCAAGTTGCCTGCCAAGTCTCGAACAACACGCGGAAATTTATTAAATACGATTCCAATATTCTGCATCCGGGTAAGCATTATGGCCTCTTGCAGTTCTGATGTAATTAGATCTATTCTCTGGCCCGAGGTTTCCGCAGATCTGGGATCACCGGAAGATATGGCCTGGAGAAGTTGATTTCTGCTAAGTACAAGCTCTCCAGCCAGATTCATGAGCGTGTCCAAAAGACTTACATTTACCCTTAAACTCGAATCGGATGCTCCCATAGAGGTTTTTGTATCTTCAACTTTTATTTCAGATAGATCTTCTTTTTCAGGCTCTTCTTCATTTAGACACTCCACAACTTTTTCTTCCTGGATCTCACTTGTCGTTATCAAAAGCTCATTACCGCCATATTCATCTTTTAACTGCTGTTCAGAATACAACACATCCGGATCAGGATCAGAATATTCCGCTATGGATATGACTTGAAGGTCATCAGTCAGTTCGAAAATCTGTTCTTCATTTATTTCAAAAATCAAGTTAATATCTTTCGGGCCTACAAGGGTTGAAAAGAGTACGTCAAATGGGAATTGATCCGGAAGTTCTTTTTCCTGAAGAAAACCAAAAGCATCAATATCAACATGTTTATCAAGAATAGTACCGGTGGAAGTCATATCAGTTATGAGGTCAGAAAGTGTTTTATTTTTCGAATGAATATCATGAATCAAATCAAATCGAATCAGGTATATATTCTTTCCACCTTTTTTTCCGTCTGAAATCATATCTTCGGTGATGGCAAAGCTGTTCATTTGGTCAGGCAGTGAAATAAATTCAGGTTGCGAGGAATCATCAAACTTTTCGGTTTCGTTTTCTACCGCCGCTTCTTTTTTTGCAGGATCTCCATTTGTAACCGATAAAAGTGATTCTATATGATTCGAAATATCGATATCGTTGCTCCGTGTAATATTGTTTATAAGTTCTACAAGCGCATCTGAGGCCAGTAAAAGTATGTTGATGATCTCTGCATTGGGAACCATTTCACGGCTTCGAATTTTTCCCAAAATATTTTCCATCTCGTGTGTAAGGTTTTTGATGTTGGTAAGACCCATAAAACCAGCACCACCTTTAATGGAATGTGCAGCACGGTATACCTTGTTTACCAGGTTTTCGTCGATATCGGCCCCACCAGCTTCAATCGCCAGCAAATCATTCTGAATATCCGCAAGATGTTCTAACGATTCATCTATAAATATCTGCATGGTTTCATCAAACTGAATGCTCATTTAAAACCTCCTGGTCTAGAAAATGTCATAATTTTATGAAATATATATTTTTATAGAAGTCGATCATTGACTAATCGTTTTGTTTTTGGTTCATCTGTTCAATTTCAAAATGTTTGTTCAGCCCAAGTACATCGAAAAGGGTGTTGATTTCATCCGGAACATTTTTAAGCAAAAGTTTCGCTCCGGCATTGTTCATCGTATTGTGAGTTGCAGCAATAACGCTCAGGCCGACAGGGTCAACTGATGTTACATTCACAAAATCCAGCGTTAGTTCCGTGATCCCTTGCTCTATAATTTTATGCAGTTTCTTATTTAGACTTTCCGCCTTTGAAGCGACGACATCTTTGCCTGGCCGAACACTTTTTTTGGTCTGACTTTTCTTGTTCTTTGCCATTGCTTTCTCTCACTTTTCAGTTAAATATTTATCTATCAATAATGATTACCAATTGCAGGCATAACAATCGTATCTTTTCGAACTCAGGAATATCAAAATACGTGCCATTCATTTCTAATTAACAATAAAAATAAGTGAAAACCGTAAAATACGACGCCCTAACTCTTGGAAATAGTATTTTGTAGAATATTGGCTTTTATGGATTTTACTGTGATAGCAAGATGTTTAACCGGTTTACCGTCGTTGTATTTTTTTCGATTTTTTAAAGATTCACACAACCGGTTTTTTTAAGATTCAAAAGCCAATTTCGGTTTGAAACAATGAGAAATCCTATTCGATGTGTTTCGATTCGTCACTTCCTTGACGTGGTCCGATGATTTTTTGACGATTACAGCAGTTTTAACCTGATTTTTGTTGATCAGCCCATATATAAGCCTAATTTTGTGTCTTTAATCACAATCAAGTCCAAGAGAATGTCTCAGGACTGGACAATTTTTATTGGCTTTTTACAATATTTGGGCGCGAAACTTGAGTTATTGACATGTTGACTGTAGTTAGATAATTATAAATAGTTAAAATACACTAAAGAGCTAATTTTTTATTCTTTTACGGTATCGGAATCTACACTTATGAAGCCGTTGTCCGCTCAGAATTTTTTACAATCCAGAATCAATCGATTGTTGCGCAAATCTACCGCCGATTATAGCAAAACCATAGGTACAATATTAAGGAAAAGAGGTATAATTACCGAGGAACAACTCCAGAATGCCCTCAAAGTACAAAAAGATAAACTCTATACGTTGGGCAAGGCTGTTCGCTTGGGGCAGATCATTGTTGAACTGGGTTATGCATTAGAAGAAGATCTGGTTAAGGCGGTCAACGATGAATATCAAATTTCGGTTAACACACTGACCGACGACATCAGTGGTCTTGTCAAAAAAAAACGCGAAAGCTTTGTTGAAGGTCTTCCTCCACTACGTATTCCCATCTGGCTACAGTTTTTTGCCGCAACTATGGTAATTATTATTATCACCATTCTTGTAATGAGCTTTTTTATTTTGAGTCAGCAAAGAGAAAGGCTTTACAACCAAACCTTAAGAATCGGCAAAGTCAGCCTAAACTATTTTAGCGGGAATGCGTCTATTCCGCTTATTGAAGACAATATTTTAAGACTTAACACATTAATAAAAGACGCCACTCATGTTGAAGGATTTCTCTATGCAATTATCGTTGACCACAATCAGACAATAAAAGCACATACAGACATAAACAAAATCGGGAAAACTTTTAAGAAATTTGCACAAATTACCGATGTAAGAAAAGAAGAAGACGTTACTTATTTTAATTACTTTTCAGAATCAGGTGAGCATGTTTTAAATTTAACTCGCACTATATTATTTAATAAAAAGGAGCTGGGTGAAGTCCATGTTGGGGTTTCCATCGATTTTATTGAAAAATTAATCCTTAAAGCACAACTTACAATTATCGGGATAACCTTTTTCATTATTATTATTGGAAGTGGTGTTGCAGTTTTTCTTGGATTCCATTTTTCACGCCCAATTTCCAACCTCGTCGAGGCAACCAGGGAAATCGGCTCTGGGAATTATCAACATAAAATCATCCTGGCAAGAAATGATGAACTTGGGGATTTGTCTACTGCATTTAATCGGATGGGTGAAGAACTCTGGAAAAACTCACTTATGCAGAAATCCTTTGGCAAGTATATCGGTTCCGAAGTTCTAGAGATGATCATGGCCAATCCTGAAAGTGCCTGGTTAAAAGGCCATAGAAGTGAAGCCACTATTGTTTTCATCGATATCAGAGGATTTTCAACATATTCCGAGGTTAAAGAGCCTGAAGAAATCGTTGAAAAGCTAAATCAATACTTTGAAATTGCCACACAGGTCATCCAGGATTATGGCGGGTATGTTGACAAGTTTATCGGTGATGCGGTCTTGGGTGTTTTTGGCGTTCCGGTCTATCATGAAAACCACGTGTTAAGAGCCGTAAGTGCTGCCAGTGATATGCAAAAAGCATTTTTTGAAAAACACGAAAATGAAAATGATCTCCTTCAATCCGTAGGGATTGGGATAAATACAGGTGTTGTCGTGTCAGGCAATATCGGATCACAAAATAGAATGGAATATACCGTTATTGGTGACAGCGTAAACCTGGCTGCACATATATATCGACTGGCCAACCCCGGTCAAATAGTTATAAGTAAAAGTGTCTACATCCATCTAAAAGAGATGCTTGAGGTAGAGCCGCTTCCTCCACAATATATAAAAGGTCAATCGGAGCCCGTGGAAACTTTCAGACTGCTGGACATACGGGAGAACCATCATGTCTGAAACGGCAAATATAAAAAAAACTATTTTAATAAATATCTTTCCGTTATTTTTTTTACTCCTTGCGGGCTGTTCATTAAAAGGATTGATTTCCCACAATACCCATCAGGCCCATGTTTCTGACGATTTTGTTATAGTAAAGTCAACCGCTCAAGATACATTTTCTTCCCTTGCCGCCCACTATTTGAAAGATCCGGACAAAGGTTGGCAAATCGCTGAATTTAACCGAATGACAACGCTTATTCCCGGCCAAGAACTGATCATTCCATTATCACCATTTAACAAAGGCGGTCTGAAAGCCGAAGGTTATCAAACGGTTCCTGTGTTGGTCTACCATAATTTTTCAAAAAAAAGATCTGATAAAACAGCGGTGGGTCAAGATGACTTTGAAGCTCAGATGAAATACCTGAAACAAAACGGCTATCATGTTGTTTCAATTGATCAATTATTAGATTTTATCGATTACAAGGAACAACTCCCTGAAAAATCGATTGTCATAACATTTGACGACGCATGGCGCTCTATCTTTGATGTCGCTCTTCCCATATTAATAAAATACGGTTTTACCGCAACATTTTTTATCTACACGGATTTTATCGGCGGTGGGAAAGCCATGACCTGGAAACAAATCGAAACTCTTTCAAAAATCGGGTTTGACATTCAATGTCAAACGAAGACTCATAGGAATCTGGCAGTTCCAAAAAAGAATGAGTCATTCAAAGAATATTTTGAATCCATTGAAATGGAGATCGGTTATCCCAAAAATCTGCTTAAAGAGAAACTGAATATAGATTGTAAATTTTTGGCATATCCTTATGGAGAAACCAACAATCTTGTCATTGCTTTACTAAAAAAACACGGTTACCGGGCAGCGTTTACCATTGACCGAAAACCGAATCCATTTTTTATTGACAAATATAGAATCTACCGTTCTGTAATATATGGTAGCTATAACATGGATAAATTTAAAGATAATTTGTCTGTCTTTCAGAAGAACGAATTGAAATGAAAAAATCGATACATGTAATTTTGATGATCTTTGTTTTTTTTCTATTTTTCGGATGGGCAGGCCCACTTGATTCTTTCGGAGATGTTGGCCAAAAGGTTCCTGAAAAAACACAGAGAAATAAGTCGGTTTTTCACTCTTCTTATTACCTGAAAAAAGCAACGACATATGAAAAAAACGACGAATTGCAATTGGCGCTTTTCTTTTTGAAAATTGCCGCTTCATTAAATCCTGAAGACATGGAAGTTGTCGGAAAAATATCTGATTTGAAACTGGCCATTGACAAGAAATCTAACAACTATTTTAAAAAAGGGGAACGATTTTATATCCAAAAAAAAATAGACGGGGCTCGCAAGCAGTTTCTGACCGCTCTAAGATACAACCCAGATCATAAAGACACCCTGGATTATTTGAAAAACAGGTTAATTCCCAAGGAATATATAACTTACACCTTCAAAAAAAACGACTCGCTAAAAATCATTTCCAATAAATTTTACAAAGACCCTGAATTGGTTTTTCTAATCGTATATTTTAATAATTTCAAATCCGATACCGAACCCGGACCAGGAGAAATACTAACAATTCCCATTCTGGAGCCGGGATTTAATCAAAACTTCGGCGATCGTCGTCAAGACATGATTTCAGCACAGAACCTGTTGGGAGAAGAACGATTCCAAGAGGTTATCGTTATCACCAAAAAAATACTGAAAAATGACCCTTTAAACAAAGAGGCCATCAAATTAAAAAATGAGGCCTTTTATCAAATTGGAATACAGCTAACCCGTCAGGAAAAATATTTTGAAGCGCTAGATACGTTCAAAAAAATTACGCCCGAATATGACGGCGTGAATGGTGTCATTCAACAAGCTATTCAGCAAGGTCTGCTAAAAGCTGAGAACCTTTTAAAAGAAAAGAAATATGAAGAATCTATAGAATTTGCCGAAAAAATTTTGAGCTATGACCCATCAAATACAGCAGCTAAGAAACTTATTAGCACCTCCCTTTGCCAACAAGGGAAAAATTTGTTAATCCGAAAGAAATATGACGAAGCATTACACGTGATAGATAAAACAGACCCTGCAGACGATTGTGCTGAAAAAATTAGACTTGCTGTTAAAGAAACGATAAAACAACAAGCTGAAGCACACTACATTCAAGGGGTCAAACATTTTCTGAATGAAGAGCTACAAAGCGCCATAAAAGAATGGGAGAAGGCTTTAAAACTGAATCCAGAGCATAACAAGGCAAAAAAGAACATTGAAAAGGCCAGAAGCCTGTTGGAAAAACTAAAAAAAGTCAAATGAAATAGCTGCCCACTATTTTAATTTTTTAACACATTTCGCACCCTTAATTTCCTGCACTTTACTCAAGCATCGCATCCAAAGTAAAGAATCCTGGTCCAGAGGGCCAGGGCTTTGGTTACCCCTGGAAGGGGTTGTTTTCCTGAAAGTTAATTGACTTATTGAAATTCCAAATAGCAAATCCCAAAAAAACAAACAAATAACAATGACCGAAATTCAAAATCCCAAACAAAAAAACAACCGCTTTGAACCGATTTGGAATTTGCATTTTCGAATTTGAGATTTATTTGTAATTTGGTGCTTGGAGCTTGTGATTTTAGACACAAAACTCCAAGGCAGTGCCGGTAAACTCTGACTCCCGCGATGCGGGATCTTCAACGGTCCCAGAGGACCAGGTTTTCAATGTTAAAATAAAAGTATTATGGTGAAAACTCGGCAGATGAGCAAAAACAAAAAAGCGATTTGGGGATGGGCCATGTATGATTGGGCAAATTCAGCCTTTGCGACAACCGTTATGGCAGGATTTTTTCCGATCTTCTTTAAACAGTATTGGAGTTACGGCGTTGATGTGAATATGAGTACTGCCCGTCTTGGACTCGGCAACGCCATCGCCAGCATAGTGGTGGCCGTAATGGCACCGATTCTCGGCGCCATGGCTGACAGCGGCTCGGTGAAGAAAAAATTTCTCATCTTTTTTGCATACCTCGGGGTTTTAATGACAGCCTCTTTGTTTTTGATTAAAAAAGGAGATTGGGAATGGGCTATTTTTCTTTATGTTATGGGGATTATCGGCTTTTCCGGGTCCAACATATTTTATGATTCGCTTCTACCGAGTGTGGCGGATGAAGGTGAGATAGACTATGTATCCGGTCTGGGATTTTCAATGGGATACCTTGGGGGCGGTCTTTTGTTTCTGGGAAACGTGTTAATGACATTAATGCCGGAAAAGTTCGGGTTACCCGACGCAGGAGTGGCCATCCGGTATGCTTTTGTTTCAGTGGCCGTTTGGTGGGGTTTCTTCACAATTTTCACCATTTTGTGGGTACCGGAAGTTCAAGCAACGGCTGCCCCGTCCAATGGCATTAACTTTATCGTTGACGGCTTTAAACAGTTCACCGGAACCTTCAAAAAGATCCGTCGCTTAAAAACCGTCTTTCTTTTCTTAATCGCTTATTGGTTCTACATAGACGGGGTAGATACCATTATCCGAATGGCGGTCGATTATGGCATGTCCATCGGATTTGATTCAAATGATTTGATCATCGCTCTTTTGATTACACAATTCGTCGGATTTCCTTGTGCGTTGTTCTTCGGAAAACTCGGACAAATGTGGAGCGCTAAGAAATTGATTTACATTGCCATCGGTATTTATATGGCCATAACCCTGTGGGGAACTATGATGACACATAAGCATGAATTCTACGTTTTGGCCATCATTATCGGCATGGTTCAGGGGGGGATTCAAGCTTTGAGTCGATCTTATTATTCGCGATTGATACCCAAAAACCGGATCGCGGAATTCTATGGATTCTATAACATGTTGGGCAAGTTCGCAGCGATACTGGGACCGGTTTTGATCGGCTTTGTCGGACTGATTGCAAGGCATATTTTAATGCCGCCATCTCCCACACCCGAGCAGTTTGTCCATGTCAGTCGCCTGTCCTCCAGATGGGGAATCGCATCCATTTTACTCCTCTTTATCATGGGAGCGATTCTTTTATTTTTTGTCGATGAAGAAAAGGGTAAAATTGAAGCAGCGAGTTTTGAATCTTAAAAGGTTTCGTAATATTTTAGCATTTTGAAAACATTACCGCTATCGGATTTAAACACTCTCGGAAGGTCTCGGTCATGAAAGACAACCGGCTTCAAATCTTTGGTCCATCGAATGTCAAATTCTATCCCCCACACACCGGCCTCATTGACCCGGTCAAATGCAGGGATTGTATTTTCGTAAACCATTTTATTGTCATGCTCACCCCGATGTGAAATAATTTTACACTGTTTAAGTTTCTCCGTATCGGGGAAAGATTGCGGCATTTTTTCGTAAAAAAGATCCACACCCCGATGTAAACATTTTTCAATCCAAAAACTGATATTCATCACCAAAACCTTTTTACCTAACCCGGACAAGCCGAAAGCAAAAATATTTGCCACTAAGGCACTAAGACACAAAGGATATATTTATTATTCTTTCTTTGTGTCTTAGTGCCTTAGTGGCAGAATGGAAAAAGTTTTGCCACAAAAACACTAAAAATACATCTAACTGCCTAAAAAACTATATGAAATATGCAGATTTTAGGTTTTAAATGTTGTGTTGCATCTATCCAACCATACGGTATACAATTATTAAACATTTTTTACAGATTCATCAAGAAAGGATTGATAAATGCTATCCGTCGAGAAGGTTCAAAACGCTGCCAAGATGCTGAAGGGAAAAGTAATCCGGACGCCACTGATCCACTCACCTTCTTTGAGTCAAATGTTCGGGGGAGAAATTTACTTAAAACTTGAGAATCTTCAAAAAACAGGGTCCTTCAAAATCAGGGGTGCAACGTATTATATATTGACCAACAAAGAGAGAATAGGCCCCGGCGGCGTGGTGGCAGCATCTGCGGGAAATCATGCACAAGGAGTAGCCCTGGCCGCCAAACAGTCTCGTATTCCGGCAACCATCGTAATGCCTGAATGGGCTTCGATCAGTAAACAAGAAGCGACACGCGGATATGGCGGTGAAGTAGTTATTGAAGGAAAGAACTTGGGTGATTCTCTAAAAAAAGCTGAAGAGATGGCCCTGGAAGGAAAAACCTTTATTCATCCCTTCGATGATCCGGACATTATGACAGGACAAGGAACCATTGCCCTTGAACTCCTGGAAGATCTAAAAGAAATCGATATGATCATCGTACCCATCGGCGGTGGCGGAATTATTTCGGGCATTGCGTCAATCGTAAAATCCATTAAACCAACCATTAATGTCATCGGCGTCCAATCCAAAGCCTGCCCATCTGCCTATGAATCGCTCCACCGGGGGGAAATCACAAAGGTTTCTTCAGAATATTCTATAGCGGACGGCATTAGCGTCAAACAGATGGGAACGCTAAACTTCGATATGATCCGCAACTTTGTTGATGAAGTGGTTTTGGTGGAAGAAGATCAGATCGCAGCGGCAATCCTGTTGCTTCTGGAACGGAAAAAGATCTTGGCCGAAGGCGCAGGAGCGGTTTCTCTTGCAGCTCTGTTAAATGGCTCGATAAAGGTTCCCCGAAAAAACCGAGTCGTTCTGTTAATCAGCGGCGGCAATGTAGACAGTTCTTTGTTGGGCCGCATTCTGAGTCAGGGCTTGTTAAAACATGGAAGAATCATGCGCATTAGGGTGCGCCTGTCTGACACCCCCGGTTCCCTGTCGCAACTGCTCATCATAATATCTGCTCTTAAAGCAAATGTTCTCCATATCTATCATGACCGCAATGTAAGAAATTTACCCATTTACGTTACACATGTCGATCTAGAACTTGAAACGCGAAGTCCCGAACACGTTGAAGAAATGGTCCAAAAATTATCTTTGGCAGGTTTTGAATTTGAATTGAAATAAAATCGTATGTAGAATTTCCGAGATGTAAATCTATTTTCACAGATTCGAGGCAAGTGATAGCTGATTTTTGTTAAGGGTCAAATAAAGTTTCGGTTGGATGAACTCATGATGCTGTTCAACAAAAGGTATAAAAACTAATACATAACTTTTTGGTTTTATTTCGATATCCTTCAGCAATGGAAACAGGTCTTCCTGGGGTTTAATAAAACTGGCCAGGTTGATAGTAAGGCTCTCAACTGCATCTTTCATGGGTAATGTTACCGGGTGGATACGGGCATCCGGCAGCTCTCTCTGCATTTTTTCCATGGGCTGTGAAAGCGTAATACTGCGCCCAAGTCGTATGAAAACCCGAGGCCTGACTTTAAAAGCCGGGGACCAGAATCGAAATTCTTTATCCTCCCAGTTTCTCTGAATCGCTTTCGGCAGATTGGCAACCCTGACCAAATCTGCATATGAATTGAGTGTAATCCCCCTAACATCCGCCTTTATCCGCCAGAATGGAAGATAGATAACATTCTCATCTGTTGTCTGCATGATCGAAAATTTAAGTTGTTTGAATCCGTCTTTCGTCGGCCTCCAGACGGAGTTACAGTTCTTACAGTTCAAAACCAGAGCATCACGCCGCCCTTCAAGATCCCACCCGCAACCCGGACAAAGCGTTGGAATAAATTGAGTGCGCCAGTTGGGGCGTCCCCCTGGAAGCGATGCTGTTTCAAAATTATCTGGTGGTATTGTCGTAAGCGCTTTATTCAAAACAGCATCGTACATTTTTTCTTCTTTATAAAAAGGAGAATAAATAAGACTTACCGTATCACCAACATGTGACTGCTGAAAAACCGGACTCGGCAGAGATTTTTTGAAACGGTGCTGAAAAATATCCATCGCTTTTTTAAAAGAAAATGTCGGCTTAAGAAAATAACCGCTGACTTCCGATGTAACAAAATTGAGTTTAAGAGCCTGGCTGCGAAGTCCTAAAGAGTTGGGGAAATAACGGGATTCAACCGCCTGATGACTGACATCTATAAACTTGTGTTCAATACCGGAATCCACACACGAAAAAAGCATTCCTTTAAACCGCCAGTATGGGAAAAACACCAGGTCTTTCGTATTAGGAGCAGCGTTGGGGAGCATATAACGAAAAAAACCGTCTTGAAGCAAATATGAATTCACCCGGCAAAACTCGCAGCTAAAAAGACGATCTGTTTCTTTCAAAATAGCCGGCGCTCCGCACTGTGGGCATTGATGTTCGATTATTATATCAGGCATTTATATATCCAGAATAAGCGGTTCGGGGTTCAAGGTTGAAGGCCCCTATTTTTTAAGAAGTTAAGAAGGTTGAAACGTTAGAAGGTCGGCAGTCCCTTTTTATAAAAAGTTAAGAAGGTTAGAATGTTAGAAGCTTTGAGGCCTGAGAAAAGTCTACCTTCTCACCTTCTAATCTTCCCACCTTCCGACCTTCTCATTTTTTGATCTTCTCACCTTCTGTCCCTATATTTTAACCCTTGAACCTTGAAACTGAAACCGCTCAGCTTATAGCTGCTCTCCGCACTGGTTACAATACATGGACTCGGCGACATTTTCGCTATTGCATTTTGAACAACGTTTTGGCTCTGGTTTTTCTTCTGCCGGTTGACCGCATCGGGAACAAAACTTTGCACTGGGCGTCAGGTTTTTGCCGCATTTTACACACTGCTTAAAAACGAGCTGCTGATGTCCGCAAAACGGGCAGAATTTCGCATCTATGGGAATAGAATTGTTGCAATCCGGACACAAAGACGCCTGCGGGGTATCTGTTTGAGTAACTTGGGGTTGTCCGCCGGCAAAGTACTGGGAAAACATGGCCGGCATCATTAATCCGAGTCCCATACCCATTCCAGATCCTGCACCGCCCTCTGCTTCCGAAGCTTTTTCCATAGCCATGGCTGCTTTCATCTGCATCAGTTTGTTCATATCCTTGAAAACACCCATTCGGCTCCGATCGTCGATGGCCTGTTGAACCTCCGGTGGAGGGGTAATGGCATTGATATACAAGTGGGTAATACCGAGACCGAAGTTGCTGAAATCTTTTTCGACACGCTTTACCATATTCTCGGACAGCTCGTTATATCTTGCCGGAAGGTTCAGGATCGAATCGATGGTCTCTCCCATGTAATCATTGAACCTGGACACGATGACCCGATTTAAATATTCTTCAATTTCCCGGGTTGTATATATACCTTGGGTACCCACAAGGTTGTTAATAAACAGCACCGGTTGCATCACCTGAAGATTGAAGACGCCAAAAGCCCTAAGGCGAATCAAACCCAATTCGGAATCTTTAAAGGCCACGGGGTCACGGGTTCCCCATTTCAGGTTTGTGAATACCTTTAAATTTATGAAATAGACCTCCGCCCTCAGAGGGCTGGAAAGTCCCCAGGGCAGGCTGAGAATTTTTGTTAAAATAGGAATATTGGCTGTTTTGAGGGTGTGCCGTCCCGGCCCAAATGCGTCCAGAGCCTTGCCTTTATAGAAAAAGACTGCGGCCTGGCTTTCTCTTACCGTAAGCTGAGCGCCGTATTTAATTTCACCGGAACCTTTTTGAGGAAGACGATGAACCAGTTCTTTACCGGTATCATCGAACCATTCCAGATTTTCCAAAAAAATGATGTTGTCTGTACCCATGAATATAGCCTCCCATTCAATAAAAAATAAAAAGGTGGAGCGATGTTATAAAAATCCCATAGATACACTGGAGGGATCTTGTCTCTTATTTGAATTTGTCCCGAGATACCCCGAACGTCGTGATCTCTATTCAACCAAGAGAACCATTACGATGAATTCAAATTTAAATTAACATTTCAGTTACATGCAACAACAATGCCAAAAGCAGGGTTTAGAAAATAGGAAAGAGAAAAGAGATAGAGCTTGCGGCAGCGTCAGATTTGAGAAGTGCTCTGTTTTTGGATTGATGATTTATGATTGTTGATTGAAGGCGTCGCTTCGGTCCGACAATTTAATTTTTCATTTTTCAATCTTCAATTTTTAAGTGATCAGCCTCCAACCTCGAACCTCAAACCTCCAACAGCCGAAGACTCATTCTCTTCCCTCTTTTCTCTTTCCTATATTTGACTTATTGATTGACAAAGTCCTTAAAATCCAACATTATTTCGGGGACATAACATCAGCATTTTTAGAGGGGTTTCTAATATGGATTTATGGCAGCTCAATATTTTTTGTAAAGTCATTGAATTAAAGGGTTTTTCAAAAGCCGGTAATGCTATTCACCTATCTCAACCCACCATCAGCAGCCACATCAAAGATTTGGAAAATCATTTTGCTTGTCAACTCATCGATCGGCTCGGCAAAAAGGCGGTTCCCACCAAAGCCGGCGAGTTGTTATATCACTATGCGCGAAAGCTCATTGCTTTACGCGATGAAACCGAAGCTGCAATGGCTGAGTTTCATGGAAAAATCAAGGGTCGCCTGGTCATCGGCGGCAGCACCATTCCCGGGGGATATATTCTTCCAAAGTGCATCGGTGCATTTACAACGATTTATCCTCAAGTTACCATTTCTCTGATTATCGGCGACACCGACCAAATTATCCGGGATGTTCTTTCCGGGTCGCCGGAATTCGGCATTGTTGGTGCTAAAACATCGCACAAAAATATTTACCAGGAAAACCTAATCGAAGATGAAATGAGGCTTATCGTCACTTGTGATCACAAGTGGGCCGAGAAAGAACATATCAGCCCGGATTTGATGTTTAAAGAACCATTTATTGTCCGTGAGCGCGGTTCCGGCACTTTAAAATCGATCAAGCTGAGTCTAAAAGAAAAAGGCTACACCAGTGAAAATTTAAACATTATCGCGGAAATGGGAAGTACGGAAGCAGTTATCCAGGGGATAAAAAGCAAAGTGGGTGTTTCGATCCTCTCCACCGTCGCCGTCGCTGAAGAGTTGAAAGCAGGGACTTTAAAAGCACTGACCATTAAAGAGCTGAATCTCAAGCGAAGTTTTTATCTCATAACACACAAGCAAAGAAGTCCATCACCGTTGTGCAAGGCCTTTACAAAGTTTCTTAAAAAAGAATTTTCTGATGATTGACACCACGATTCAGAGCGCCATCGGATTTACCCACCGAACCCGTAACATTGGGCCAGCAATTTTCGTGTTGCATCACTCACGTTACGACTATTCAAATCTTTGTTTGAAACCCAACTCACATCAACAGCATCATCTCCGGCCCTGAGTTCGCCGCTGATATAATCAGCAGCCAAGTCAACTATCACGTAGTGAAATCGAATATGGCCATCTTCGTCACGCTCAATCACATCAAATGTATAAATAGGCTTCTTGGCCTGAATCACAATCCCGGTCTCTTCAGCAATTTCTCTTTCTGCGGCCTCTTGGATGGTTTCTCCCAATTCGACGCAGCCACCGGGAATAGACCACTGCTTTTGGGCAGGCGGTTTGCCACGCAAAACCAGCAAAACCATGTCTTCTTTAAAAACAACAGCACCCACCGCCACCCTCGGGTGATTCGGATAACTGCCGCTAAATATTCTGTTTGAATGATCCATGAGTCGTTGGGTTGGATCTAATGTACGTGTTCATGGGGTGGTGCTCCCCCGCTTCACTCTGGTGTCTATGTGTATAGTGCTCTTTCCGCTGCCCCCTTTACCGCTGATGATAATCTTCATTCAGCCTTCTCTTTATGGTTTTTTTCAGCCTGGGCCATCGCCTTTTCTACTTCTTTTTGCATTGCAGCCGGAAATTTGTCCATGGCCTCTTCCAGGGTCCGGGCTTCAAGTAGGGACTGAAGGAGTAGAGGCCCGGATGGCGACATCAACTGGGTTTGTCCCATAAAAATGGGGTCACGGCTGTCATCATCCGATCCATCGACTTTTATGGGTGTGAGTCGACGGATGGCTGCAACTTTTACATCAGTGACGGAATCCTCACGGTATAAATTGTTCCGATCGACATTTAAATTAATCTCGGCCTTTTCGGGGCGACTCGGCATGTTTCAACTCCTTTCTTATGATGTGTTTTTGATTTTAAAAAACAGCTTTTGCACTGTAAAGTCCCAGACCGATATCAAAAGGATTGGTGCTTGTCCATCATTATCCGCAATTAAGCGGTTCTGGGTTCCCTGTTCAACGTTGATCTTTAATCCTTGAACCTTCAACCCTGAACTTTGAACACTGAACCTTGAACCTTTTTTAAACTCACCATCGATCGATCTGATTTTAAGTACGGAAGCGAATATCTTTTCACACTTATCTCAAATGCTTCTGTATCACCGTCCAGCAGTATAGCCTGCCTTTTATTAACCGATGAACGCAACAACTGAAAATCATCGCAAGATACGTTTCCTCTCATGGCAATGATAGCGCCCTCTTTATTGAGAAAAGGAAGGGCTGTCATGGCAAAGCTTGTCATGGAAGAGAGCGCTCGACTGATAATGACATCAAATTTTTTTTTAACACCCGGTTTGTTGGCAAACTCTTCTGCCCGAATATGTAAAGCATCTGTATTTTTAAGTTCCAGTGTTCTGATAATATGTTTTAAAAAACTGACTTTTTTTCGGGAAGCGTCGATCATCGTAACAGATAAAGACGGCAAAATAATCTTCAGGGGAATTCCGGGAAATCCGCCACCGGTTCCGATATCAAGTAACGATGCGTTCGAAGGAATAATTTTCACCGGTACGATGGAATCCAAAAAATGTTTTACCGCAATCTCAAAGGGATCGGTAATGGCTGTCAGATTTGTCTTTTGATTCCATTTCATAAGTTCGATCGCATGGATTGCAAATTTTTCTGTTTTCCGCTTATCGATTTCAATATCAAGATTTTTTGCGCCTTCATAAATTAGATTTTGCCATTTTTTGGATCCGACTTGCATCATTTCATGCATATAATTTTACCTTAAAATATTTTCCCGGCCGGCTACGCTGTATCGGAGTTGCTAAAAATTAAGGGTTCGAAACTTGAGTATTGACCTGGATATTACAGACTGATATCGTAATACCTGAATCTTGTATGAAAATTGATGAAATTTTATAACCCTTAATCTAAGAGGGTTTAACAACATCATAGCATTATGCATTTTACCCAAATGATAAATCGGATGATGTTCTCCTTTTTCTCATCAATTTTTACCCCAAAGGGCAACCCGGAGGTTTTCATATGCTGCGTTATTAAGAACTCGCAATAGGATAACTATGGCTTCGCCCTTAAGTGCCTTGCATATGAAAACCTCCGGGTCGTGTAAGATCCAGGTAATATAATTTGCACAATAAAAACTATCAAAGGAGCTGAACGTGAAAATCATACACTATTCGGAAGCAGAACCCAAGCATTTCGATGGCGATAATGTAAAAGGTGTTACAGGACGAGTCCTCATCGGTCAATCAGACGGCGCTAAAAATTTTTGTATGCGCATTTTTGAACTGTCTGAAAACGGCTACTCCCCAAGGCATTCACATGAATGGGAGCATGAAATCATCATTCATTCAGGTAAGGGTGAGGTGTTGTCTGATGAGAATTGGATACCGGTCACCAAAGGTCATGCAGTTTTCATACCCGGCAATGAAGATCACCAAATCAGAAACACAGGGAAAGATCCCCTGATTTTTGTCTGTTCGATTCCTTCAGGAGTTCCGGAATTGTAAAGTTTTTAATTTTGACATGAGATGAAACAGAAATACAGAAATCCGCTCGTTACGGTAGACATCATCATAGAAATCAAAGATAAAATAGTCCTTATTCAACGGGCCAACCCACCTTATGGATGGGCGTTGCCAGGCGGTTTTGTCGATTATGGCGAATCTTTAGAATCATCTGCAATTCGGGAGGCAAAAGAGGAAACCTCTCTCGAGGTTACGCTTCGAGAACAGTTCCATACCTATTCAGATCCTGATCGCGACCCACGGCATCACACCGTAACAACGGTTTTCATCGGCAAAGCAATCGGCACTCCGAAACCGGCTGATGATGCAAAACGTGTGGGCGTTTTTACAGGAAACGATCTTCCAAAACCCATTGTGTTTGATCATCGTAAAATTATCGGCGATTACCTTCGTTACCGGGAAGGAGCATCTAAAAGAGAAGTTTTTTCATTGAATTTCGATGTAGCCTAACAAACTCGTGTTTCTTTTGAAAATAGATGACTTATTAAATGTCCAAATATCAAATATCAAACAAACTCCTATGACCGAAATTAGAAAATCCAAACAATTTCTCGTCCTGGAAGGTTTTGGTCATTGAATATTGGGATTTGAAATTTACCTGCCCTGTTAAATTGTTTTTAACGAGTTGCGGTATAGCGCGACGATGCGAACTTCATAACTAACACGGTCTGAGCATTCATCGATTTGTTTAACAGGGTGAATAATTTGGTGCTTGGAATTTGTATTTTTAGAACTCCGATCCGGCTCGGGCTTACGGGTGCCAAAACACAAGTTTCAGGCGGTTGGAAAGAGATACACGCCGTCATGGTATGATTCTTGCTCTTGTTAAGTAGATCGTCGAACTTTGCAAAGCTTTCAGGAGGACCATAATGAAAACTTCCGACACAACCGGAATTTTCAGACCCTTTGAAAAACTGAAAGACTTGCTTGAAAAAAAATCATTAAAACCCGGGCCTTCCTCCGGTGACAAGTCCTCTAAATTCTCCGGGGAAACGCGTGTTAAAAAAACTGTCGTTTCCAAATCTGGCAACACTATAGACGACATGTCTGCCCCGATGAATGAAAGAGAACTTTTTTTAGAGGCCATGGCTGACGTCGAACCCATTCATCGGGAGGACCGGTTAGAACCCAGTTGTATGCCTAGTATTTCAATTGATCTTGAAGATGATTCAGAAGATGAAACGATGCAACAACTGAGTAATCTTGTGAATTCCGGTGAAGGCTTTGTGGTTGCGGATACACCGGAATATATTGAAGGTACGGGATATAATATTCACCCGGAGATTTCAAAACGGCTGCATCGCGGCGATTTTTCCATACAGTCGCACATTGATCTTCACGGTCTCGGTGTGGAAGATGCCAGAAAAGCTTTTGAGAAATTTTTTAAAGATTCCATCACCACGGGTAAAAGGGCTGTTCTTGTTGTCCATGGCCGGGGTCTTTCATCCTTTGACAGGCCGGTCTTGAAAACAATGGTGATTGAATGGCTCACCCGCGGCCCGTGGCGAAAATGGGTCATTGCGTTCTCAAGCGCCAGATCCTGTGACGGCGGTGCAGGTGCAACATATGTGCTGCTTCGACAGCGGCCCATGACAAGACGTTACCGGAAATGTACTAAAGGGAACTAATTTAACATCTCGAAAATCTACAATTGTTTGAGATTAAAGATCTTTTAACAACTTATAGCTTATGTCATTTTTATAGAATGTTGGAATCTTGGAATAGTGGAACGCTGGGTTGAAGGAACAATATCAATCTAATTCCTTCAGTTACCCATTACTCCATCATACCATTGTTCCATTACCCCAATTGTGAGCAAATCGAACGAACTTGATTGTGAAATATTTGTACGTTTTTTGGTAAATTTATTTCTCATTTTTCATTCATTTTCGCTTAGGAACGAATAGTGAACATACGAATTTTCATATTTTTTTTTATTTTTTTATTCGGAGGTTTGATATCCTGTAATAACAACCCTGCTGTTCATTCTCTTACGAAAACTGAAAAAAATACATCAGCCAAAGAGTCAAACAAGATTGGCGATACAAAGCAACAAAAATTGTCTTCAATGCTTTATGAGCTTGCCATTTCGCAGGATCATGAATATTTTGCAAAAAAGCATGACATTTTTTTGGATAAGGACCGGGTCAGGGTGTACATTTTCTTTGAACCGTCAGTATCAGACCCGGACAGAAAAAAGATACTTAAGGACCATGGAATAATAATAGAGAAAAGCGCTGCCGATTTGACAAGAGGACTGGTTCCCGTTGATCATTTGATTTCACTGTCACAAGAACCTGTTATACGATCCATACGACTCCCGGACAGACTTATTAAAACAAGGAAGACTATCCCATGAATATTGCCGGATTCAGAAAATTTATTGTCGTGTTCTGCTTCATACCGATGCTTTATTTCTTCTTTTTACCTGTTGCCTTTGCTCAAAATTTAAATATACCTCCGCCAAAGGAAAATAGTCACCCCAAGATGTCGAGTTATCTGGGAAAACTGGAAAAAGAATATAAAGAAGGCACCAGTGCCCAACGAATGGTTGCCCAGAGCATGAATATCACCCCCCATGACCCGGACAAGGTCACTGTTTATCTGATGTCAGAACCCGGCACAAGCATTGATGAAGACGCCCTTTATGACTTAGGCGCTCAAATCATCAAACAGGCTGACAATGTGACTAAAGCAGAGGTCCCCATTGGTATGCTGACCGCTGTTGCCGACAATGTAAAAGGGATCTCGTTTATGAAGACACCCGACAAACTGATACCGGTGGTTGTTACGAGTGAAGGCGTTGACCTGACCGAGGCTGACATGTATCATAATGCCGGTTATACCGGTTCAGGTGTCAAAATTGCAGTGTTCGATGTGGGTTTCATCGGTTTATCAGGTGCAATATTAAACGATGAACTTCCGAATAATGTTGTAAAAGTCGACTGCACGGTACAGCCCTGCAATTCCAACAACCCTTCTATAGAAAACACTTCAAACCATGGAACAGCAGTTGCAGAGATTGTACATGATATGGCACCCGGTGCTACGCTTTATTTGATAAAGATTTCTGATGATCTGGACCTCGAAGATGCAAAAGATTTTGTCATAAACAATGGAATCAGAATCATCAACATGTCTCTGGTGGTGCCAAATACGAACTTTTATGACGGGGAGTGCTGGTCACTTAGTGGATTCTCCAACCCTGTCTGTACAGCCGATGATGCCTATGCAAACAATATCCTCTGGGTGAATTCCGCCGGCAACGAGTCCCAACGGCACTACGA
>Ga0102956_1000162_pt1 | contig 22539 bp, 24 predicted proteins | sample SalPonF2_A_D2_MG_FD_84515 | JGI IMG/M metagenome (GOLD analysis project Ga0102956, IMG submission 84515) | Salt pond soil microbial communities from South San Francisco under conditions of wetland restoration - Salt Pond MetaG SF2_A_D2_MG ...
CGCTCCTCGAACAGCCGCATGGCGCTCTCGAAGATGCGCTGGCGACGATCGGCCTTCTTGCGCTCGCGGAGGCTCGCTGGGGACGACACATCGGCATCTTACCCCGGCTCCCGGCCGTCCACGCCGCGCCCCATCCCGGAGCGCTCGCGCCCGAGGCAGGCGACCCCGGAGCAGCGACCGCCACCCGCCCGTAGAACGGCGCGACCCGCCACCCGGGGCGGGTCGCGCCGTTCGCGATCCTCCGAAGCGGCGGGGGTCAAGCCCTGCTCAAACGGCCTCGCGCGCCTTGTCGACCAGGCCCTTGAAGGCTTCGGGCTCCCGGACCGCCAGGTCGGCGAGGACCTTGCGATCGATCTCGACGCCGGCGAGACGGAGGCCGTTGACGAAGCGGGAGTAGCTCATCCCTTCGGCACGGGCGGCCGCGTTGATGCGCGCGATCCACAGCCGACGGAACTCCGTCTTCTTGTCGCGACGGTCGCGATAGGCGTAGTCAGCAGCGTTGAGCAGCGTCTGCTGGGCGGTCCGCACGCTCTTCGAGCGCAGCCCCCAGAAACCCTTGGCGCGTTTGAGGATCTTCTTGTGACGCCGGCGGCGCACCACACCGGTCTTGGCGCGTGGCATGACCTACCTCCTAGTCGTAGGGCAGGAGCGCCTTGACGCGCTCCGCCTCGGGCTTGGCGAGCAGGAGGTCGGTTCTGCCTCTCCGGATCCGGTCACCCGACTTCTTGAAGTTCAGGTGCCGCTTGCCGGAGCGCATCGCCTTGACCTTACCTCGCCCAGTGATCTTGACACGGGCTTTGGTGCCCTTATGGGTCTTGAGTTTCGGCATGATGTCTCTCCTCGGCCGCCGCTCGGGGCGACCCGGCGCCGCGTCTGCGGCGCCGACCGTATCTCCCTGGACCGGACGTCCCAGGTCGCAGAGCGAAGGGGTTCGAACAGGCCTCTTACATGTCGTGGGGACGAAGGATCATGTTCATGTCCATGCCGGCGATGACGGGCGCGGAGTCCACCACCGCAAGCTCGGTCAGATCGCTCGCCACCCGGTTGAGGATCTCCTGCCCCAGCTCGGGATGGGTGCGCTCGCGACCGCGGAACATGATCGTGACCTTGACCTTGTGACCGCCCTTGAGGAAGCGGCGGATGTGATTGACCTTGGTCTCGTAGTCGTGGTCGTCGATCTTCACGCGGAACTTGATCGACTTCATCTCCTGCTGACGAGAGCGCTTGCGGGCCTCCTTGGCCTGCTGTTGCATCTCGAAGCGGTAGCGGCCGTAGTCCATCAGGCGGGCGACCGGCGGCTCCGCACTTTCACCCACGAGCACGAGATCCATCTCCGCATCGCGGGCGCGCTGCATGGCGTCCCGGGTATCGATGATGCCGATCTGTTCCCCGGACTCCGTGATCAAGCGCACCTGGCGAGCGCGGATCTGCTCGTTCACCTTCAACTCTCTCGCTATGGACTTCACCTCCAAGGGCCGTGCCGGTGCCTAAGCCCGGCACAGAGCGTTTTAGTCTAGCAGATGATTCCCGACCCGGCAACGCAAGCTCGAGCGTACGGCAGGGCCGCCGGGCGTACGGGGGGCCGAGAGCCGCCGCGATACCCTTGAGCCATGCAAGAGCACGACGACTCGCCCGACGACAAGCTCCGTGAGATCCTCGCTGGTTCGCGCCGCATCGCCGTGCTGGGCGCCAGCGCCCACCGGGATCGGCCCTCCTACGAGGTCCCCGCCTACCTGGCGCGCCACGGCTACGAGATCGTCCCGGTCAACCCACGCTATGCCGGCGAGGAACTCCACGGCGGCACGGTGCTGGCCTCGCTCTCGGCGATCTCCGAGAGGATCGACATCGTCGACGTCTTCCGCCGGTCGGAGGACGTCGACGGCCACGTCGAGGAGATCCTCGCGATGCGGCCCCGGCCGGGTGCGGTGTGGCTGCAACTCGGTATCCGCAACGACGCCGCCGCTCGAGCCATGCGGGCACACGGGATCGCCGTCGTCCAGGACCGCTGCACGAAGATCGAGCACCGGCGACTCCTCGCGAGGCCCACCGGAGCGGCGCACCGATGAGCGGCACCGGGATGCGAACCCTCCGCCTCGGCTACTCGCCGTGCCCCAACGACGCATTCATCTTCTACGCGCTGGCCCACGGCCTCGCCGACGACGCCCGGGAACCGGGGGTGCGTTTCGACATCGCCCTGGACGACGTCGAGGCCCTGAATCGCGCGGCCGACCGCGGCGAACTCGACGTTGCCAAGATCAGCTACCACGCGTACGGCTACCTGGCCGACCGCTACGTCATGCTGCGCGCGGGAGGCGCCCTGGGACGCGGCGTGGGGCCGTTGATCGTGACCCGCGAGCCGCTGGACGATCTCGCCGGCAAGTCGATCGCCATCCCGGGGGGACGCACCACGGCCAACCTGCTCCTCCGGCTGTCGCAACCCTCGGCCCGCCTGCTTGCCATGCGCTACGACCGGATCATGCCGGCGGTCGCCGCAGGCGAGGTCGACGCGGGGCTCATCATCCACGAGAGCCGCTTCACCTATCCCGACCACGGCCTGCATTGCTTCCTCGACCTGGGGGCCTGGTGGGAGGAGACGACGGGCGAGCTCGTTCCGCTCGGTGGCATCGTGGCGCGGCGTGACCTCGGCTCCGATCTCCTGCGCCGCCTGCAAGCGATGCTTCGGGCGAGCCTGACGTTCGCCTGGAAGAACCCGGGCGCCACCCGGGCCTACGTCGCCGAGCACGCCCAGGAGATGGACGCGACCGTGAGGCAACGGCACATCGACCTCTACGTGAACCGCTACTCGATGGATGTCGGGGCCGACGGCGTACGCGCCGCCGAGACGCTGCTGGGGCGGGCCGTCGAGCAGGGGCTCTTCCCGCAGCCGCGGGAACCGCTCTTCCTCCCGGACTGATCGCGCGCCCACGCGGCCTCCCGGACCCGCCGCCCCGAGCCCGCACGCGCTCCACGTGCGTGCCGTATCATCTGCGCTACCGATACCGCAGCGTCGTGCAGCCGCTCCCGCCGGGGGCGGGGTCGGAGGGACCATGAACGGTGACGAGCTCAGGACCATCCAGGCGCCATTGAAGGCACGCTACCGCGAACGGCCGGAGGCCGCGCTGGTCACGCTCCGGGCCGAAGGCCGGCTCGGCGAGGGCGTGCAGTGCCGGGTGGAGACCGGCCGCGCGCTGGTGGAGGCCGGGCTCCATCCCGCGACCGGCGGGACGGGCCTGTCGGTCTGTTCCGGTGACATGCTGCTCGAGGCCCTGGTGGCCTGCGCGGGCGTCACCCTGGCGGCCGTCGCGACGTCGATGGGCATCGACATCCGGCAGGGCACCGTTCGAGCCGAAGGCGATCTCGATTTCCGAGGGACCCTGGGCGTGGCGAAGGACGTTCGCGTCGGATTCCAGGCCATCCGTCTCGCCTTCGTGCTCGACACCGACGCTTCCGATGAGTCCCTCGCGACGCTCCAGCGGCTGACCGAGCGCTACTGCGTCGTCTACCAGACGCTGAGGGCATCCCCGGAGATCGAGGTTACGCGAAGCGTGGCGCCCTCGGGGTCCTGACCTGCCGTCGTCGCCGGCGGTCGCCACGGCGGCGCCCGCAACCGGACCAGGCGCTCAGGACGTCTGGCCCCTTCATCCCCCGCGCCGCAGGGCGGTAAGGTGAGCGCCATGGCGAGCTTCACGGTCGGTGAGGAAGTCCTCTACGAAGGTCGACGCTACGTGATCAGCACCGCCCCGGCGCAAGCTCCATACCGGTATCGCCTGTTGGCGACGACGCCCGCGGGCGCCCGCATGGTGTGGGCCCGAGCCGAAGAGCTGCACAAGATGGAGACCTACACCCGGCCGCGCGACGACACGCAGCGCATCTGACGCAGCGCATCCGACGCAGCGCATCCGACCGGGCGCACCCGACCCGGCCCGTCAGCGACGCGAGCGCACGGCCAGCAAGGCCCGTGCCAGACGCACGCCGTCGAGCGCCGCCTGCTCGAACGGCAGGTAGCCGCGCGCGCACAGTCCGGCGGCGTACAGGCCCGGCAGCTCGGGCAGCCGGTAGCCGTCTCCTGCCACCCCGGAGGGCTCCAGCACCCGGCAGCGCACCTCGTAGGGCAGCGCCCCGCCGGCCGGATCGGCCGACAGCGCCACGTCGCGGAAGGTGACGCCGCGCTGCTCGAGGTCGAGGTAGAGCTCGTCGTAGGCCATCTCGCTGAGCCGCCCCGCGGCTTCCGTGAGGGACCCGACGGTGAGGCGCGCCCGCAGAAAGCTGCCCACGCACAGCGCGACCGGGCGTCCGAGCCGGGGGACTCCTTCCCAGGTGTCCACCCCGTCGACCCGCCCGCGATCGTCGAGGCGCAGCGCGGTCACATTGGACTGCAGCAGGTGCAACCCGTCCTGACGCTCCAGCGCGTACTTCGCCGCCCGGTGGAGCTCGACGTTGCCGACGCGTCCCGCGCCGTCGGCGTGCTCGAGCCACAGGCTCCGCATGAGCGTACCCTCGGGCGGAGCCAGGGTGACGGCGTCTCCCACCGTGTTGTAGACGGTGTCGAGGCTGGTCGTCACCAACAGGGTGTCGAGGCCCTCGCGGGCGCACGCGTAAGCCGCCTCGCTGCCGGCGACGCCGGCGCCCACGACGATGACGTCGTAGCGGTGACCGCGCGTCGGGTACGTGGGCAAGCGGCGGTCCTCAGTCCGCGAGCTGGACGCCGGCCAGCAGCGGCTGGCGCCTCCCGGCAGCTCGGATGAGGACGTGCTCGCCGCGCCGCGTGCGCTGGTAGATCAGAACGCCCGCCGAGGCGCCCACCAGGGAGCTCTCCTCGGGTGCGTCGACCAGCACGCGCAGATGGAGCGGCAGGGACGTCCGGACGTGCCCCAGCTCGTAGCGGCGCTCGCCGGTGAGGCGGTAGCCGAAGAACACGTCGGGAGGGTCGTCCCCCGAGTAGATGGTCGTGAGAGACTGCGCCTCCCCGGCACGGTAGTGAGCGACCGCCTCCCACACGGCGGCCTGGGCGTCGGCCTCCTGTACGGTGACGACTTCCGGCGAGCGGGTGTCGCCGAAGAAGGCGGCCGGGAAGTTGCGCGCCTGGGCGTAGAAGCCCTCGCGTCCGACGCGCAGCCGCATCACCTGGTTGTCGTAGGCACGCCCCTTCACCAGGCTCTTGAAGTGCGAGATCGCCAGCCCGAACCGCCGGTCGTGCGCATCCGCGAAGTCCTCCCAGTCGGGGTTGACCAGGGAGGCATCGGTGTTGAGCTCGAAGCCGCTCGTTGTGACGTCCGAGAGGTTCATACGCGCTTCTCTCCTCGATGGATGGCTGAGACGCCGAAGGTCTGCAGGCGGAAGTGCACGTCCGCGAAGCCCGCCGCGTGCATGCGCTCGGCCAGCTCGTCGGGTGCAGGGAACGCCAGCACCGACGCGGGCAGGTAACGGTAGGCGCTCGCACGCCCCGAGATGAGACCGCCGATGGCGGGCAGCACCCGGGTGAAGTACCAGCGATAGAGCCGCCCGAACGGCCCGTCGGGGGGCGGAGGGAACTCCAACACGACCAGACGCCCCCCCGGACGCAGCACCCGCAGGAACTCCCGCAGGCCCGCGTCGAGGTCGTCGAAGTTGCGAAGGCCGTACGCGATGGTCACGGCGTCGAAACTGTCGTCCGGGTACGCGAGGCGGGTGCCGTCCCCGACCTCGAACCGCACGCGCGCGTAGCGGCTTCCGGCCTTGGCGCGCGCGAGCTCGAGCATCGGCTCGGCGAAATCGACCCCCACGACCTCGGCGTTCGGCGCCAGCGAAGCCAGCGTGAACGCGAGATCGCCCGTGCCGGTCGCCACGTCGAGCACGCGCCGCGCCCCACCCTGGAGCGCCGCCCGCGCCGCTTGAACGCGCCAGCGGCGATCGATGCCGAAGCTGAGGAGCCGGTTGAGGGCGTCGTAACGGGGGGCGATCGTCGAGAACATCGCCCGCACTTCCGTCGCCTTGTCGCTGGGGACCTGTCCGGCCGACGCCATCTTCACGAGGCTACCACGCCCCGTGCGAGCGTAACGGACGCCGCGCCAAGCGCGCCCGCCCCGCGACACCGATGCGCGGCGCAGCTCACCCGTGGCGCAGGCCGTGCTGATCCAGGAAGGCGTCGAACTTCTCGCGCGTGAAGCCCGACAGGCTGGTGGCGCGCCCCCCCAACACCAGGGTGGGAACGCTGCGCCGTCCGTCGTTGACGCGCTGAACGTATTCCGCCGCTTCGGGGTCCTGCTCGATGTCGACCTCGACGAAGGGGATCGCGAACTTCTGCAGGAACGTCTTGGCGCGTTGGCAATCGCCACACCAGCGGGTCGTGTACATGGTCAAGGGATGGTTCTGCAACGGTCTCCTCCAGGCGGTCGAGCCGGACGCGGCGAACCGGCGGCTCATGCACTGCACACGAACCTATCAGACGCCGGCTCACGCCGCTGTCAACCAGGAAGCACGACCGGCTCACCCCTCCCGGTTCGGCCGCGCGGTCTTCGGCGGCGCGCGAACTGTGGCGCCGGACGCGGTCCGGTCGTCCTAGCTTCGTATACCCTTTGTTCAAGGTCGGACAAGCCCCACACCCTGCGATCCCTCCCTGCACCCCACCCCCCGGAGCGACAGACGACGGGACCGACCCCAAACGAACAGGAGGACGTATGCGAAACACTCTCAAGACCCTCGCCACCGGAGCCGCGCTGGCCGCGCTCCTCACCTTCGGAGCCGCTTCCGCGCAGACCATCGTCGAGGTGGCGGCCTCGAACCCCGACTTCAGCACCCTCGTCACGGCGGTGACCGAGGCCGGACTGGTCGACACGCTGAACAGCGACGGGCCGTTCACCGTGTTCGCCCCCACCAACGAAGCCTTCGCCGCCCTGCCGGCGGGCCAGCTCGAGGCCCTGCTCGCCAACAAGGAGCAGCTCGTGAAGGTCCTGACGTACCACGTGGTCGCCGGCAAGGTGATGGCCGCCGACGTCGTCGGTCTCTCCTCGGCCAACAGCGTCGAAGGCGAACCCATCGCCATCGCGTCCGGCCCCGACGGCGTCACGGTCAACGACGCCAACGTCACCGCCACCGACATCGAGGCCTCCAACGGCGTCATCCACGTCATCGACAAGGTCATTCTGCCCCCGAGCATGACGATGGGCGCCGCCACCGGCAACTGAACCGACAGGGTCCGCTCCGGCGGACCCGCATCCTCCCTCCCCGAGAGGGCGAAGGCGGGGCCGGTGCGGCCCCGCCTTCGCCCTCTCGGGGGCGCGCCATGTCTCCGCGCTGCCCGCGCCGGCGGGCGCGTCCGCTATACTGCCGCGTTGGAACGTCGGCGACCACGCCACCCAACGCCGATCGCCCCCAAGGGGGCGCCCGCACCCCCCGGAGACCGAATGCGCTACCGCAACATCGCCATCATCGCTCACGTCGACCACGGCAAAACGACGCTCGTGGACGGCATGCTGCGTCAATCGAACGTGTTCCGCGCCAACCAGGACGTGGTCGATCGCGTCATGGACTCGAACGCCCTGGAGCGCGAGCGCGGCATCACCATCCTGGCCAAGAACACGGCCGTGCACTGGCGCGACGACAAGATCAACATCGTCGATACGCCCGGCCACGCCGACTTCGGCGGCGAGGTCGAGCGCGCCCTCACCATGGTCGACGGCGCCTTGCTGCTGGTGGACGCCGCCGAAGGCCCCATGCCACAGACCCGCTTCGTGCTGCGCAAGGCGCTGGCGCGGGGCCTCGAGCCGATCCTCGTCATCAACAAGGTCGACCGCAAGGACGCCCGCCCCGACGAGGTCGCGACCCTGACCTTCGACCTCATGGTGGAGCTCGGCGCCGACGACGACCAGCTCGACTTCCCGATCCTCCACGCGGTGGCCCGCGAGGGACGCGCCTGGCGCGAAGGCGAGGCGCCCGCCGACGACCTGTCGGCGCTGTTCGAGACCATCCACGCCAAGGTGCCCGAGGCCCGCGGCGAGGCCGCCGCGCCCTTCCGGATGCAGGTGGCCAACCTGGACTATTCCGGCTACCTCGGCCGGCTCGCCATCGGGCGCGTGCTGCAGGGCCACGTGAAGGCCGGCGAGACCATCGTGCGGGCCATGGCGGACGGCCACACCGAGCGCGCGCGCATCACCAAGATCTACACCCACCTGGGCCTGGGCCGCACCGAGTGCGAGGAGGCCGAGACCGGCGACATCGTGGCGCTATCGGGCGTCGAGGGCGTCATGATCGGCGAGACGCTGTGCCACCCCGACGCGGTGGAGGCGTTACCGGTGGTACCGGTCGACGAGCCCACCGTGAGCGTGACCTTCAGCCCCAACACCAGCCCGTTCGCCGGCCGGGAGGGCACCTACGTCACCAGCCGCCACCTCGCCGACCGGCTCGAGCGCGAGCTGCTCACCAACGTCGCGCTCCGGGTGGAGGCGCTCGGCAGCGAGCGCTACCGGGTGTCGGGCCGCGGCGAGCTCCACCTCAGCATCCTGATCGAGACCATGCGGCGCGAGGGGTACGAGTTCTCGGTGTCGCGCCCCGAAGTGATCCTGCACAAGCACGACGGACAGCTCGAGGAGCCCTTCGAGCGCGTGATCGTCGACGTTCCGACCGGCGCCATGGGCAGCGTCATGGAGGCCCTGTCGGCACGCCGCGGCACGCTGCTGCACATGGAGCCGGGCGAGACCCGCGCGCGCCTGGAGTTCCGCGTGCCGAGCCGGTTGCTGTTCGGCTTCCGCACCTCGTTCCTCTCCATCACCCAGGGCGAGGGTGTGCTCAGCCACGTCTTCGACAGCTACGAGCCCTATGCCGGCGACGCCGAGATGCGCGGGCACGGCTCGCTGGTCGCCATGGAGGCCGGCGAGACCTTCGCCTACAGCCTCTACAAGCTGGCCGACCGCGGGGAGTTCTTCATCACCCCCGGCACCGAGGTCTACGTGGGCATGATCCTCGGCGCCAGCAGCCGACCGGGAGACCTGAACGTCAACGTCTGCAAGAACAAGAAGCTCACCAACGTGCGGGCCTCGGGCAGCGACGACAACCTGCTGCTCACCCCCCCGCGGCGCCTCAGCCTGGAGGAGGCGCTGGAGTACATCGCGGACGACGAGCTGCTCGAGGTCACGCCCAAGTCGGTACGCCTGCGCAAGCGGGTGCTCGATCCCGGCATGCGCAAGAAGGCGCAGGCGGCCGCTACCGTCTGAGCGCCCGACGAAGGGCAACGGTTCAGTTGGGCTCGGCGACCGGTCGCGCCGCGGCCGCGCTCGGCGCCGGCGAAGCCAGCGGCCGGGCGCGTTCCGAGTCGGAACCGTCCGGCGGGGCGTCGGCGCGCGGCCCGCGCTCCACCAGGATCGGCCCGTAGGGCTCCTCCTGACGGGCTCGGGCCCGGCCCTGACGCACCAGCTCCATCAGCGCCGCGAAGCTCACCGTGCGGGTCGACCAGTCGGGCGCATCGGCCAGGTCGAAGAGGGCGCCCTGCCCCAAGCGTCGCAACGCGGCCATGACGCGGCGCATGGCTCCGGCCAGCGTGAGGCGCTCGAGCGCCAGCTCGAAGTAGTTGCCGACACGGTAGCGCCCCGCGATCCTCGCCAGGTCGGTGGGGCGGGCGCGCAGCGGGCGCTCGGGCCGCGGATAGTCCGGGCGGGGCGCCCGCGCAGGCAGCACCAGCCGGCGCTCCTCCCGCCGCAGCCGCAGGAACTGCACGGCTTCCTCCAACTCTTCCAGCAGCGCGACCGCCGACAAGGCCTCCTCCAGCACCTCGCCTTCGTCGGCCTCCTCGCGCGGCGGGCGCGGTAGCAACAGCCGCACCTTCAGCTCGATGACCTGCGCCACGCGAGGCAGGGCCTCGCTGGCGAGCTCGAGATCGTGCTCCGCCACGGCGTCGAAGAACACCAGATAGTCGCGCACCAGGCGGTAGAGGTCGAGGCGGCGCGGCCCCAGGTTGCCGGTGCGCAGCGCGTGCGCAAGCTCCCCGAGCGTCCCGTGGAAGTGCTCCTGCTCGACGGTGAAGGCGTTCGCGTCGGCCACGCGGCGAGTCTACCATCGGCCCTCGGCGGCTCCGAGCGCCCGGCGGGCGTCAGTCCAGGAAGGGGTCGGCGCCCTCCGCCGCGAGGTGGCGCGTGTCGTTGACACGCTCGACGACGGCCTCGCTGCCGCGGAACAGCACCCGGCTGATGCCGGTGTGGCGCAGGTAGATGCGCTTACGCCAGCGCGGCCGCTCGACGCCCAGCACGTGGGCCAGCAGCATCTGGATGGTCCCCGAGTGGCTGACGGCGACGACGTGCTCCGCGCCCTCCAGCCCCTCCATCCACGCCACCGCACGCTCGCGGAGCTGGCGGTAGGACTCCCCCTCGGGCGCCGGGCGTTCGTAGGGGTCGGCGATCCACCACGCCCACTCGGTGCGCTGTTCGTTCTGTTGCTGCGTGGCGCCCTCGAAGGCGCCGAAGTCGAGCTCGGCGAGGCGAGCGTCGAGCCGGACCTCTCGTTCCGGGAAGGCGATCTCGGCCGTCTCCCGCGCCCGGCCCAGCGGGCTGGCGTAGACCACGGCGTCGTGCTCCAGGCCGCGCACATGACGGGCCAGGCGGCGCGCCTGCCTCCGCCCCTGCTCCGAGAGCGGGATGTCGCTCTGCCCCTGGAACTGTCCGCTGACGTTCCAATCGGTGAGCGCGTGGCGGATCAGCGTGAGCCGGTGCATCCGGCCTCGAGTCTACCAGCACGCGCCCCGCCGCGTACCCCCGGGCGAACGTGTCGCCACGACGTGCAGAACGCTCTTTCGGCCATGCTAGGGTCGCCGCATGGAACTCTCCGGCAAGACAGCCCTGGTCACGGGCGCGAGCCGCGGCATCGGCCGCGCCGTCGCCCAAGCCCTGCTCGCCGCGGGCATGAACGTCACCCTGACCTCGCGCCACGCCGAGGACGTCGCGCGCGCCGCCGAGGAGCTGAGCGCCGCCGGTGACGGTCGAGCGCTGGGCGTGGCGTGCGACGTGCGCGAGTACGAGGCGCTCGAGCGCGCCGTGGACGCGACACTGGAACGCTTCGGCAGCCTCGACGCGGTCGTCGCCAACGCCGGGATCGGCGCCTTCGCTCCCATCGACGCCATGAGCCTCGACACCTGGCGCGCCACCATCGACACCAACCTGAGCGGCGTGTTCTACACGGTGAAGGCGTCGGTGGAGGCGCTCAAGCGCAGCCAGGGCACCCTCATCACCATCGGCAGCCTCGCGGGCACCAACTTCTTCGCCGGAGGCGCGGCCTACAATGCCAGCAAGTTCGGTCTCGCCGGCTTCAGCCAGGCGGTCATGCTCGACCTGCGCAAGCACGGGATCAAGGTCTCGACGATCATGCCGGGGTCGGTCGCCACCCACTTCTCGGGCAGCGCTCCCGGGCCGGACGAGGCCTGGAAGATCCAGCCCGAGGACCTCGCCGAGATGGTGCTCTACCTGTTGCGGACGCCGCAACGCACCCTTCCCAGCAAGGTCGAGGTGCGCCCCAGCAGGCCGCCGGGCAGCTAGGCCGGCCGGAGCGCTCGCCGGGCGCTCCGGGCGCGTTCGAGGGCGGTGCCGGTACACTGTCGGCATGTACCGAGCGGTGCGCCGCGCGCTCTTCCGGCTCGAGCCGGAGCGCGCCCACGACGTCGTCATCGGCGGCCTCGCGTGGGCGGGCCGGAGTGTGCTGGCCCTGCGCGCTTTGGAGCGCGCCTACGCGCTGCGCGACCCGCGCCTCGAGGTCGAGGCGTTCGGCCTGCGCTTCCCCTCCCCCATCGGTCTCGCCGCCGGCCTCGACAAGGACGGCGTGGCAGTACGCGCCTTCGCCGCCCTCGGCTTCGGGCACCTCGAGCTCGGCAGCGTCACCGCGCGCGCCCAGCCGGGCAACCCGCGCCCCCGCTTGTTCCGCCTCGTGGACGACGAGGCCATCATCAACCGCATGGGCTTCAACAACCGCGGCGCCGAGGCGATGGCCCGAAGGCTGCGGCGGCTGCGGGAAGCCGGTGGGGCGGGGGTGCCGCTGGGGATCAACGTGGGGAAGTCGCGCGTGGTCGAGTTGGAGGACGCCATCGACGACTACGAACGCGCCTTGCGCAGCGTGTGGGCGGTGGCCGACTACCTGGCGCTCAACGTCTCCTCGCCCAACACCCCTGGCCTACGGCGACTGCAGGAGCGCGGCCCGCTCGAAGCGCTGCTCGGGCTGACGGCCCGCCTGCAAGGCGAGCTCGGCCCCAAGCCCGTGCTGCTCAAGATCGCACCCGACCTCGGCCGCGAGCAGCTCCTCGAGGTGGCGGGGCTGGCCGAGGGCAGCGGGGCGGCCGGCCTCATCGCCACCAACACCACCGTCGGCCGCGACGGGGTGCGCTCCCACCTCGCAAGCGAGACGGGGGGGTTGTCGGGGCGGCCGCTGGCGCCGGCGTCGCTGGCGGCCCTGCGGGTGCTGCGCGGGGCCACCCGGCTGCCGCTGGTTTCGGTCGGCGGGGTGTTCGACGGGGCCGACGTGGTCGAACGGTTGGAGGCGGGCGCCACACTGGTGCAGGTCTACACGGGCTTCATCTTCCAAGGGCCGGGGATGTTGCGTCGCGCCCACCGCGACCTCCTGGCCGCGCTGGAGCGCCGCGGCCTGGCGCACGTGGCAGAGATCAGGAGCCGCGACGCGTCCGCGGCCGCCACGGCACGTCCGGACGGCCCGCCCGCGCGTTGACCACGCGAGCGAGCGTGAACAGCAGGTCGGACAGCCGGTTCAGGTAGCGCAGCGCGTGCGGGTTGATGGCCGCGATCTCCGCCAGCGCCACGGTGTCGCGCTCGGCGCGGCGTACGACGGCCCGCGCCAGGTGGAGCGCTGCAGCTGCCTCCTCCCCGCCGGGGAGCACGAAGCTCGTGAGCGGCTCGAGCTCGGCGTCCAGAGCGTCGATGCGCCCCTCCAAGGCGGTCACGTCCTCCGCGTCGATGGCCGTCACGACCGCACGCGCCCTGGCATCGAGCGGCGTGGCCAGGTCCGCGCCCAGGTCGAAAAGGGCGCTCTGAAGCGCTTCGAGCTCGCCGTCGAGCGCCTCGTCGACCGTCGCTGCGCGCCGCAACGCACAGCGCGCCACGCCCAGTGCGGCGTTGGCCTCGTCGACGGTGCCGTAGGCACGGACCCGGGCGTCGCTCTTGGGAACGCGATCGCCGCCGAACAGGCCGGTGTCGCCCTCGTCGCCGGTGCGCGTGTAGATCTTCATGGCCGCAGGATAGCCCGCCGCCGACGCTCCCGCGGCCTCGGGTAGACTGGGCCCAGCCATGAGCGTGACGACGGTCCTGAACACCTCCATCCTGGGCAACGATCTCCTGCGCTGGTTGATCGCGCTGGCCGTGGCGATCGGCAGCTACGTGGTGCTCCGCACCGTCCGAGGCCTTGTGCGCCGGCGCCTGGTCCACCTCGCCGAGCGCACCACCTTCGCGTTCGACGACGTGGTGGTGAGCGTTCTGGGAGCCACGCACACCCTCACCTTCCTGGCGTCCGCCGTCTACCTGGGGTCGCTGGGGCTGGTCATCGGGGGTCGTGCCCACGAGATCATCGCGCGCGGCTTCGTGCTGGTGTTGCTGATCCAGTTCGCGCTGTGGGCCAACCAGGCCATGCGCTCGCTGCTGGAGCGCTACCGTTCCGACGAGTCGCTGGGGCCCGGGCGACGCACCGGCCTGGCCGCCATCGGCTTCGTGGGGCGGCTGGTGCTGTTCACGCTGGTGCTCCTGCTGGCGCTGGAGAACCTCGGCATCCACGTCAACACGCTCCTCGCCGGGCTGGGCATCAGCTCGCTGGCGGTGGCGCTGGCGCTCCAGAACATCCTCGGGGACCTCTTCGCATCGCTCTCGATCGTGTTCGACAAGCCGTTCGAGATCGGCGACTTCATCATCGTCGACCAGCACCTCGGCACCGTCGAGCACGTCGGACTGCGCACCACCCGCATCCGCAGCCTGTCCGGCGAGCAGCTGGTGTTCGCCAACAACGACCTCATCAAGTCGCGCATCCGCAACTACAAACGCATGGCCGAGCGCCGCGTCGTGTTCTCGGTGGGCGTCACCTACGGAACGCCGCGCGAGCAGGTGGCGGGCATCGCGGGCACCATCCGGAAGATCGTCGAGGCCGAGGAGAAGGTGCGCTTCGACCGCAGCCACTTCAAGGAGTTCGGCGCCTTCTCGCTCAACTTCGAGACCGTGTACTGGGTGCTCGACCCCGACTACACGCTCTACATGGACATCCAGCAGCGCATCAACCTCGCCATCATGGAGGCCTTCCAGAGCCAGGGCATCGAGTTCGCCTTCCCGACCCAGACGCTCTTCCTGGAGGGCGGCGAGAGCCCACCCGTGCTGGCGCCGGCGAGCCACTCCGAGTGGGCGGCCGCGGCGGACGCGGGAGGCGAGGGGGCGAACGCCTAGTCGGCAGACCCGAGCGCAAGGTCTTCCGCAGGCAGGCGCGCCGAAGAAGCGATGCCGTCCGGCGCCGGGAGCGCGGCGAGCACGTCGTCGGCGGCGCGCCGACCCGACAGCAGCACCAGCGGGATGCCCCCGCCGGGGTGCACGGTGCCCCCCGCGAGCATCAGGTTCGCCACGCCGCGCACCCGCGGAGCCGGCCGCAAGGCCCCCAGCAAGCCGTTCGGAGCGGGCCCGTAGATGCTCCCCCGGTACCCGGTGGCGGCGAGCTGTCGGGGTCCCACCAGGCGCCAGACCCGCAGGCGCTCCCGCCGGAAACCGGCTCTCGTGACCAGGGCGTCCAGCACGTGCGCCGCGTAGGCGGCCTCGCCCGGTGTCGCCGCGGCGCCGTCGATGTCCCGGAGGGCCGGGACGCCGGGCGGCCGCGGCCGATCGCTCCGCATCCCGCCGGGCAAGGCGGCCGCCAGCGGGTCCTGCAGGCGATCCGCCGAGCTGGGCCCAGGCAGCGGCGGAGCGTTGACCATCACGAACCAGTTCTCGTGGCCCTCGGGCGCGTCGCCGGCGTCGCTGCGCGCGCTCACGCTGAGGTAGAGGGTCGGATCTTCCGGCAGGAGGCCGGCACGCAACGCCGCGAACTCGCGGGCGTAGTGCCGCCCGAAGAGCACCGTGTGATGCGCCGCGTCGCGCTCGCTGCCCTCTACGCCGAGCAGCAGCACGAAGCCCGACGAGCTCGCGGCCGCGCGCGCTCGCGGCACCCGCCTGCCGACGAGGCGATGCGAGACCACGCGGTCGGCGGCGCTCACGACGGCGTCGACCTCGAGCGCGCCGCCCGCGGTCCGGACGGCACGTACCCGCCCGCCGTCCACGACCAGGCCCTCGACCCCCGCCCCCGTGTGCAGCCGGGCCCCGCGGGCCCGGGCCTCTGCTGCGAGCGCCCGCACCAGCCCCGCCACCCCACCGCTCAGATGGACCGCCCCCGGTCCGAGCTCCGCCCAGGCGATGTTCAACAGCACCGCCGGAGCCCGGTAGGGGTCCGCCCCGGCATAGGTCGCGAAGCGCAGGAAGAACGCCTCGAGATCGGCGTTCGCGCCGGCACGGCGTACGCGTCGCGCCAGCGTGCTGAAGGGGTGCGCGCGGCGGCCGTGGGCGAGCGCGTACGCGAGGAGGGCGGCCGCCCCCGGCTTGGGGCCGTGCACGAAGGTGGGCGCGGCGCCCTCGTAGAGACGCCGCGCCTCGTCGAGCAGGTCGGCGTAAGCCCCCCGCTGCCCGGCCGGCAGGCCCGCCAGCGTCCGTTGAACGTCGCGGTGGACGTCCCAGCTGCGGCCGGACGGCAGCCGGTAGCGCGTCAGCGGGTCGAGCGCCGTCATCGCGGGGGGCGACGCGCCGACCTCGGTGAACGTCCGGGCGAGGACCTCGGGGAGCGTCACCACGGTGGGGCCCGTGTCGAAGCGGTAGCCGTCCAGCCGGAGCTCGCGCGCCTTGCCGCCGAGCTGCGTGCCGCGCTCGAAGAGCACCACCTCGACGCCGCGCGACGCCAGCCGGAGCGCCGCGGACAGGCCCGCGAGACCACCGCCCACGACGGCGACGCGCGGGCTCACGGGTAGCGCCGCGCCTTCCAGACCACGCCGCCGTGCGTCAACGCCCGCCCGGCGATGACGGCCAGCGCCAGCGGCGCCAGCGCCTGCAGCAGCGTGTCCCGCGGCTCCCGCCCGGCCTTGCGCTCGCTGAGGTAGCGCAACCCCAGCGACAGAGCGCCGACGGCCAGCCAGCGCGGGTCGAGCAGCGCCAGCGGCCAGCACAGGGTATGCGCCAGCAGGTTGAGACCCACCACGGCCGCCAGCGCCGCGCGCCGCCCCCCTGCCGCGGCCAGCACGTTCTTCCCGAAGCCCTCCAGGACGTCGCGCCACGAGCGGTACATGCGGGTCTCGAGCAGCGGCGCGCCGAGCCGGAGCGCCAGCCGCAGCCCCAGCCCCTTGGCCCGCCGCGCCAGGGCCATGTCCTCCAGCAGCTCAGCCCGGACCGAGCCGTGACCTCCGACGCGGAGGTAGGCGTCTCGTCGCCAGGCCATGAGTTGCCCGTTCGCCGCGGCCAGCGACGCATGCGGCAGCGCCGCCACCAAAGGCCACGGCAGGCCGCCCAGCAGCAGGAGGTCGAGTTGCGGCACCGCGATCCGCTCGGCCAACCCGACCGTGCGTTGCCGCGGCCACGCGGTCACCAGATCGGCACCGGCGTCCTGGAGCACGCCCAGCACCGCGTCCAACGCGCCGGGGTGCCAGCGCACGTCGGCATCGGTGAACACCAGGACCTCTCCCCGAGCGGCCGATGCGAGCTGCGCACAGGCCCAGTTCTTGCCGACCCAGCCGGCGGGCAGGGGCCGCCCGGTCAGGACGCGGAGCTCCGGATGCAGGGCCGCTAGCGCCGCCAGGATCGCCGCGGTGGCGTCGCTCGAGCCGTCGTCGAGCACGACCACCTCGCCGGCGCCCTGCGCCAGCAAGGCGGGCAGCGTCTCGGGCAGGTTGAGCGCTTCGTCGCGCGCCGGCACCAACAAAGAGGTGCGGCGGCGCTGCGCCCGATCCGCGGGAGCGCGGCGCAGGTGGGGGAAGCTCACGGCGTTGACCACGAGGACGACCAGCTGCACCCCCAGGAAGGCGAGTGCCAGCGCCCAGGCTGCCGTCATCCCGCTTCACGCCCCCACAGGCGCACGCCCCAGGCGAGGCGGCGATCGGTCGACGCCCGGCCGGAAAGCCAGCGCCGGTAGCCCGCAGGGGGAGCCTCGGGGTCGGCGACCGCCAGCTCGGCGTCCAGGCTCCCGACCAGCGCCTCCAGCGCGTCGGCGAGCGAGCGCTCCAGGTCGGGCGTGTCCGGCGCCAGGGCGGCGCCGAAGCGGAGGAACGCCTCCGGGCGCTGCTGCCCGCGCACGGCCACCCGCACGGCGACGGGGACCAGCGGCCGCCCGGACCGCGCGGCAAGGTACGCCGCCCCCGGCGCCAACGGCGCGGGCGGCCCGGACGGACGCAGCGCCGCCTCCGGGAACACCGTCACCAGGTGCCCGGCCTCCAGGCGCCTGAGGGCGGAGCGCAGCTCGTGCGCGCCGATGGCGCCCTGCCGCCGGAAGAAGGGGAAGCGCGCGAGCTGGGCCTCGCTCATCAGCACCGTGAAGGGCCGGCGCGTGCGCCGCGCCAGCAGGTAGAGCAGGTAGCCGTCCCACCAGGAGTGGTGGTTCGCCGCCAAGACCACGCCGCCAGCGCCGGGCAGCGCTCCCTCGTCGCGCGCCCACACCCCGACGAGCCCACGTCGGAGCGAGCGCGCGACCAGGCCGGGGACCGTCCAGCCGATCGCGACCGTCAACGCGCCGATCCAGACGGACCGCAGGCGCCGGGCGCCGAGCGTCCCCGCGGCCACGGAAACCATCGCGGCGGCGGCGACCAGGCCGGCGACGGGGAGGCCGAACAGCGCCAGCCCCGCCCCGATGAAGGCGGCCTGCGCCAGGTAGACGGTGCGCGCCGCGCTCGGCCCGCCCTCGCCCAGGCCGGGAGCGATGCGGACCAGCAACGCCGCCAGAGCGGCGCCGGCGACGGCCCAGCCGGCGAAGTTCTGCAAGGGCACCCCGAAGTAGGCGCCGGCGGGGTCGAAGCGCCACAGCCCCTGGCGCACCATCAGCGGATCGAGGCCGGCGTCCCACGCCACCAGCGCCGCCGCGGCTCCCCACCAGCGGCGCCGTCCGGGGACGAGCTGCAGCGCCAGCACGGTGAACGCGAACCATCCGAGCGGCACCAGCAGCGGTACCCCCAGCAGCGCGGGGCCCGCGTCGAGGTAACCGTAGGGGCCGAAGGGCAGCCCGGTGCGACTGCCGAGCAGCTCGACCGCCCAGCCGAACGCCAGGGCCGCGGCCGCCGCCGGCACGGCCCGCCAACCGGCCCGCTGGAGCGCCAGGCCGAACACGCCTGCAGCCAGCAGGGCGGTGCTCAGATAGGCGAGCGGAACGAAGGCCGCCTCGCCGAGCAGCGGGACCGGGACCATCGCCAGCGCCCAAGCCACCAGCGCCACGCGCCACCAGCGCCGCGGCCGACCGCTCCCCGACCCGCCCGGGCGCGCCTCGCCGTCGCGCGAGCGCACGTCTTCGACCCGGGCGCCACCTGGCCGTCGCCGGCGCCCCGGCCCTACCGCGCCCAGGCGCTGCAGGAAGGGGCGCAGCTCGGAACGGCGCGCCAGGAGCGCACGCAACCGCCCGGGCGAGCGCTCGTCGAGCACCAGGGTAAGGCCCAGGGTGATCATCAGGTTCGTCGCCAGGAAGAACGCGCCCTCCTCCAGCGGCAAGCCGCCGAGGTGGATGCCCGTCGTCGCCGCCGGGGAGATCGCCCAGATGCCGCGTGCCAGGGCGAAGCGGTCGGCCAGCGAAAGGTAGATCGTGACCGGCAACGCCGCAACGAGCAGCAGCCGCCAGCGCCGCACCAGCAGGTCGCCCCCGAAGCCCCACTGCAGCGCCAGCACCGGGCCGGCCCACACCAGTACCAGGCCCAGATAGAGCCCCTTGGGGAAGGCCAGCAGCAGCGCCCCCAGCGCAGCGACGGCGCCGAAGGCGAGGGCGCCCGTCGTGCGCACGGCGCCGGCGCGAGGACCGCGCGCACCCGCGGACGGCGGGGCAGCCGGCCACAGCGCCGCCAGCCACAGGCCCGTCAGCAGCGTCTGCAGCACGAAGAAGAGGTACTCCTCGATGGGCACGTAACCCAGCGCGAACCATACGCGCCCCGGCGGGTAGCTCCACACGCCGCGCGCCACCAGAAGGTTGTCCCAGGGCGTGGTGTAGATCAGCGCTATGACCGCCATCGCCGCCAAAGCGCCTCCCAGCCTCCGGGGTGCTGCGGCCTGGCGCCGGAAGCGGTGGTACGCCAGCAGGCCGAGCAGCGGCGGCACCACGAACAGCAGGTGGAAGACGAAGTAGGTCATCGGCCGATCACCGCAACGCTCCCGGCCACCACCGGCGACGCTCGAGATCGCCCAGCAGCACGCGCGCGGCGTTACGCCCCGAAGCGCCCATGATCCCCCCGCCGGGATGCGTGCTCGCGCCCGTCAGGTACAGGCCCTTCACCGGCGCGCGGTAGCCGGACGCGCCCAGGAAGGGGCGCAGGCCGAACATCTGGTCGAGGCTCATCTCCAGGTGCATCACGTTGCCGCGGACCAGGCCGAGCTCGCGCTCGAGCCACAGCGGGTGCTGGAACAAGCGCCCCACCACCGCCTCGCGGGTGCCCGGCGCATAACGCTCGAAGGCATCGAGGATCGCGTCGGCGACGTCGTCGCCGATGGCGTCCCAGCTGCGAGCGCCGCTCATCTGGTAGGGGAAGTACTGCGCCCACAGCCACAGCACCTCGCCGCCGGGCGGCGCCAGCGAAGGATCGACGGCGCTGAAGGTCATCGCCACGATCGGCGGGTCGCGACTGGGGTCGCCGCGCAGGTAGTCGCCGTAGGCCGCCTCGATCTGGGCCCGGTCACGGCACAGCAGTTGCAGCGCCACGCGGGCGTCGTCATGAGGGAGCGCCGCATACCGCACCGGTCGCGACAACGCCAGCCGGAGCACCGCCCCGAACCCGTTGCCGGTCCGCATCTGACGCGCGCCGCGCGGACGGTGCTCCTCGGGCAACAGGCGCGCGAACGTCTCCAGGGCGTGCGCCCCGGAGAGCACCGCCCTGGCGGTGACGGCCTGCCCTCCGACGCGGACCCCGACCGCGCGTCCGCCCTCGACCAGGATGGCCTCGACGGGCGCCCCGGTCGTGAGGCTTCCGCCGTGGCTCCGGATCTTGCGCGCCAGCGCCTCGCTCAGCATGCCGGAACCGCCGCGCGGTCGAGCGACGCCGTCCTCGTGATAGAGCGGATGCCACAGCACGAACGGGGCCGTGAGCGCTTCGGTCGGCGGAGGGCCCGACTGGGCGGCCATCCACACCAGAGGCGCCTTCACCTTCTCCTCGCGGAAGTAGGCGTCCACGAGGCTCCCGTAGGGGCGCGCCAGGAGCGGCATCAGGCGCTTGAAGTCGCGCGCCAGGCCGCTCCTCAGCCCCATGGTGCGACCCAGTTGCAGCGGGCCGGGGGTCTCCAGGAAGGCGTCGCGCACGCTGCGCGCGAAGGGACGCCAGTCCTGCAGGAAGCGCGCGTAGGCCGCGCCCTCCCCCGGGAAGCGCGCCTCGAGGGCGTCGACGGTCCGCGCCTCGCTCCGGTACAGCATCACGTGGTCGCCGTCTTCGAAGGGCGCGAAGAAGAGCGGGTCGAGCTCGAGGTAGTCGAGGCCGTGCCGCTCCAGGCCGAGTTCCTCGACCACCGGCGTGGACCGGATCAGGATGTGGGCGCTCCCCCCCAGATCGAAGCGGTAGCCCGGCACGATCTCTTCGGTCGCCACCGCGCCGCCCACGCGCGGGGCCCGCTCGAAGACGGCGACGCTCCGCCCCGCCTGCGCCAGATACGCGGCCGCCACGAGCGCGTTGTGGCCGGCACCGATCACGGCCACGTCGACGTCGCTCATCGCTCCGCTCCGCTTCGGCGCACGCCCGCGCCGGGCTGTGGGCTGCGGCCGCGCCTCACGACGCCTGAATCAGCGCGAGCAGCGCCCGCGGCAACGTCGCCAGGCGCTCGACGCCACGGAGGTGGGCGCGGCGGCTGAGGTTGTCGTATCCGTTGGCCCGCAGCTTGCCGAGGATGGCCTGGTAGTTCAGGGCGGCGAGCGCGACGGCGGCGGCGGAGAGACCCTCGAGCCGCGGGATCCCCTCCCACGCCTCCCGGTAGAGCGCGTCGGCGCGACCGGCGAGCTCCTCGAGAAGGCCCCGGTAGGCGGGGTCGACGCGGCCGCGCTGCAACGCCTGCAAGGAGACCCCGTGACGCCGCAGCAGGGTTCGAGGTAGGTAGCAGCGCCCAAGGCGCAGGTCCTCGCCGACGTCGCGAAGGATGTTGGTGAGCTGCATCGCCTGGCCCAGCGCCACGGCGCGCGCCAGCGTGTCCTCCCCGCCCCGGTAGCCCGCGATCGGCGCGACCAGCAATCCCACCACTCCGGCGACCCGGTAGCAGTAGGTCATGAGCTCATCGTCGTCGTCCAGTACGTGCACGCGGCCCTCGCCGGCGGCCTCCTCCCAGCGCAGGTCGTGCTCCAGACCGCGCCGAAGCTCCTCGAAGGCCTGCAGGGGCAGCGGGTAGCGCTCCAGCACCCAGCGCAGGCCGACTTCGACCGGCGCCTCGGGATCCGGCGTGCCCGCATAGGCCCGGATCACCCCCGACCACCAGCCCTCCAGGCGGCGGCGCGCCTCCTCCGGCGAGGGCGCGGCATCGACCGCGTCGTCGCCGGTGCGGCACACGGCGTACACGACGGTCGCCGCATCGCGGGCCCCGGGAGCGAACAGCCTGGAAGCCAGGAAGAAGGTGCTGGAGTGGCGCCGGGTGATCACGCGGCAACCCGCGAGCGCCGCACGAAGCGCGGGGTCCGTGCCCCGCCACCACCGCCGAAGCGGCGTACGCCGTCCGCTCGCGGACGGCCTCCACCCGAAACCCAGTCCCTGTTCGACCATGGGCCAAAGCTAGCGCGGGCGTGTGCTCGTCAATAGGAGCGGGACCCAAATCCCGCGGCAGGCTCTAGGCCGGGGTCAGGCCCGACCGAAGCGCCGCTCGACGTAGTCGTCGAGCATGCGGTTGAAGTCCTCCACGATGGTGTCGCCCTGCAACGTGCCCACCAGCTCGCCGTCGCGATAGACCGGCGCCCGTGGAGACTCCCCGGAGCCGGGCAGGCTGATCCCGATGTCGGCGTGCTTCGACTCGCCCGGCCCGTTCACGACGCACCCCATCACCGCGACGCGCAGCTCCTCGACCCCGGGGTAGCGCTCGCGCCACGACGGCATGCGGGCGCGCAGGTAGGCCTGGATGTCGCGCGCCATCTCCTGGAACAGGGTGCTGGTGGTGCGGCCGCAGCCCGGGCAGGCGGTCACCGTCGGCGCGAAGCTGCGCAGGCCGAGCGCCTGCAGGATCTCCTGGGCGATCTCGACCTCGCGCTCACGGGGCGCGCCGGGATCGGGCGTGAGCGACACCCGGATGGTGTCCCCGATGCCTTCGGCGAGGAGGGCGCTGAGCGCCGCGCTGCTCGACACCGCCCCCTTGACGCCCATGCCGGCCTCGGTGAGCCCCAGGTGCA
>Ga0102956_1000163_pt1 | contig 22499 bp, 20 predicted proteins | sample SalPonF2_A_D2_MG_FD_84515 | JGI IMG/M metagenome (GOLD analysis project Ga0102956, IMG submission 84515) | Salt pond soil microbial communities from South San Francisco under conditions of wetland restoration - Salt Pond MetaG SF2_A_D2_MG ...
AGCGCGACGATCCGCCCCCCGACGAGACGGTGCTCCTCTCCCCCGCCGGCCAGCCGCTCGACCAGAGGCTGGTCGAGCACTTCGCCGGCCTGCGCCATCTCATGCTGCTGAGCGGTCGCTACGAGGGCTTCGACGCACGCGCCGAGGGCCTCGTGACGCGCGAGGTGTCGGTCGGCGACTTCGTCTTGATGGGAGGCGAGCTCCCCGCCCTGTGCATCCTGGAGGCCGTTGCGCGCCTGCAACCCGGCGCCCTGGGCGACGCCGACAGCCATCGCCAGGACTCCTTCACCACCGGACTCCTCGACTATCCGGAGTACACCCGACCGCTGGACTTCGAGGGCGCCGAGGTGCCGGAGGTGTTGCGCTCGGGCCACCACGCCCGCATCGACGCCTGGCGGCGGCGCCAGGCGCTGAAGCGCACCCTGGAACGGCGCCCCGACCTGTTGGAGCGCGCGCGCCTCGACGACGAAGATCGCGCCCTGCTCGCCGCCCTCCGCGCCGGACGAGACGCCTGAGCAACCGCGCCGCGTGTCACGTCGGCCCGCCGGCGGGCCGACGTGACGACCGGAACCGGAGCCGGCAACGCAAGGCCCCGCCGCGATGAACGCGCGGCGGGGCCGGTCGGACGGTGGGGTCGGGGCGCGTGCGGCTACTGTCCGGACGAGCCTCCCGAAGAGTTGGAGCCGGACGGGCTCGAGCCGCCGGAGCCCGAGGTACCGGAACCCGAGGCGGGGATGGCGCCGTCCTTCTTCATCTGGTCGATCACCTGCGGCGTGATGTCGAGGTTCTGGTCGGCGTAGACGACCAGCCCGCTGCCGCTGTTGCCGGCGGCCCGGGAGTCCAGCACGATGGTGTAGCCGTCCTGCTGGGCGACCTCCTTGATCGCCGTGTTCACCGCCGTGACCGCCGGCTGCGCCGCGGTCTGGATGTCGTTCTGGTAACGCTTCTGCACGGCGTTGAGCGTCGAGACCAGCGTCTGGTAGCGCTCGCTCTCCTGCGGGGTGAGCTGTTGCCCCTGCTGCTGCTTCTGCGCCAGGGTGTTGATCTTGTCACGGATGCCGTTGATCTCGGTCTGGGCCTGCTGCTTGAGCTGGTCGGCCTTCTTGCCCGCAGGGTGGGCGTTGATGGCGGCCTGCGAGTCGACGAAGGCGACGTGGGCGGGCTGGTTCTGTACGCTCGGGCTGGCCGCCACCAGGGCGACGAGCAGCACGGCGGCGAGTGCGACGAGGGTGAGTCTCTTCATAGCGGGGGTAGTCTACCACCAGCATGATGAGAAGCTAGGTTTCAAGAGGTTACGTCTGTGTGCCGATCTCTCCCCTCTCCCCGCCCCGGGCCCCGCGCCCTCCCCGGCCGCCGGCCCCTCCCGGCCGGACGTCGGTGACCTCGGCCGTCGCGGTGCTGGCCGGCGTTCTCGGTGCGCTGGTCGGGAGCTTCGGGAACGTCGTCATCTACCGCCTGCCGCGGCGGGAGTCGATCGTCTTCCCCGGCAGCCACTGCCCCACGTGCAACCACCGTCTGGGGCCGCTCGAGCTGATCCCGATCCTGTCGTTCCTGGCGCTGCGCGGCCGTTGCCGGGCCTGCGGGACGCCCATCAGCTGGCGCTACCCGGTGGTGGAGGCGGCCGTAGCGGCGCTGTTCGTGGCCCTGGTGTTGCGCTGGCCCCCGCTCGACGCCGGACTCAGCGCGCTGCCCCTGATGGCGGTGCTTGCCATGCTGGTGATGGCGGCGGTCATCGACCTCGATCGCTTCATCCTGCCCGACGTGCTGACGCTGCCGGCCCTGGCGCTGGCCGTGGCCGGCAGCCTGCTCTACGCACCGGGCTCCGGCCTGCCCGGCCCGGGCGCCGCCCTGGCGGGGGCCGCCGCGGGCGCCGGCGTGCTGCTGCTCATCAACCGTCTGGGCGCCCTGGTGCTGCGGCGCTTCGCGGACACGCGCGAGCGCCTGTGGCCCATCAGCCTCGACCAGGCCAACATCGCTGCGCTCGGCGGCGCGCTCGGAGGCTGGCAGATCGGGCTGGCGCTGGGCGCCGCCAGCGTGCTCGTGAACCTCGCCGCGCGCCGCCCGGTGCGCCTCCCCGAAGGGCCGCTCTACGGTCTCTGGGCGGTCGCGCTGGTGCTGTCGACGACGACCTTCACGGTCCCACCGGCCGTCGCGCTCGGAGGCGGCGTGATGGCGGCCGGGACCTGGGCCCTCGTGGGCGCCTTCTTCTGGTGGCTGCGGGACACGCTCGCCGGCGAGGACGCCGAGGCGGAAACCGAGGACGAGGCCGATGGCGAGCCCGTCGCGATGGGGTTCGGGGACGTCAAACTGGCCGCGGTGCTGGGGGCCCTGCTCGGATGGGAGACGTTCCTGGTCGGGCTGCTGCTCGCCGTTACGCTGGGGGCGGTCGGCGGGATCATCGCCCGGCTCTTCGGCGGCGACCGCGTCATCCCTTTCGGGCCGGCGCTCCTCGTCGGCGGCGTGCTGGCGCTGTTCGTCGGCCACGACATCGTCACCTGGTACCTGGGTCTGCTCGGCGTGGCCTGAACGCACGCCGAGGACGCCGGCCGAACGCGGCGCAGGAGGCCGTTCACCGCGCGCGGCGGCGCATGCACACCGTGGTAGAGTCGGAACCATTCGCCCGGGACCGTCAGGGCCGCGCATCAGGCGTGAGCCGGCTCCCGGAGAGGGGTGCGCATGGACGTCTTGCGAGTGCCGAGCCTGTCGGGGCGCGACCTGCTGTCCCTGGCGGAGCTGAGCTCCGAAGAGTTCCACGGCCTGGTCGACAGCGGCGTGCAGCTCAAGCGCGCCTGGAAGCAGGGCGACCGACCCGAGCTCCTCAAGCACAAGACCATCGCCATGATCTTCGAGAAGCAGTCGCTGCGCACGCGCTCGACCTTCGACATCGCCATGGCCCAGCTCGGAGGGCACTCCGTGCTGCTGAGCCAGAACTACATCGGGTGGGGCGTCCGCGAGACCATCCGGGACGTCGCCCACAACCTGGAGCGCTGGGTGGAGGGCATCATGGCCCGCACCTACGGACACGACACCCTCACGGCGCTGGCCCGCCACGCCGACGTTCCGGTCATCAACGCGCTGTCCGACCTGGCGCACCCGTGCCAGTTGCTGGCCGACTACATGACCCTGCGCGAGACCTTCGGCGAGCTGCGCGGCCTCAAGCTCACCTTCGTGGGCGACGGCAACAACGTCTGCAACTCGCACATCGAGGCGGCCACCCACGCCGGCGTGGAGCTGACCCTCGCCTGCCCGGAAGGCTTCGACCCCGACGCCGGCATCCTCGAGCGCGCGCGCCAGCGCGGCGGGCACATCGACATCGTGCGCGACCCACGCGAGGCCGCCGAAGGAGCCGACGCCCTCTACACCGACGTCTGGATCTCGATGGGCATGGAGGAGGAGGCCGAGGCCCGGCGCAAGGCCTTCGCGGACTACACCATCACGCCCTCCTGGTTCGAGCGCCTCGCGCCGCACGGCGTGTTCATGCACGACTTGCCCGCCCACTACGGCGAGGAGTGCACTGAAGAGGCCGTCTACCACGAGCGCAGCGTCGTCTTCGAGCAGGCCGAGAACCGCCTCCACGCCCACAAGGCCGCACTGGTCCAGCTCCTGGCGGACCGGGAGGCGTAGGTGAGCGGGCCGGTGCGCGTCGGCGTCCTGGGAGCGAGCGGCTACGGCGGCGCCGGGCTGCTCGAGCGGCTGGCCCGCCATGACGGCGTCGAGCTGGCCGCCGTAGGCTCGCGCCAGTACCAGGGCGAGCCGATCGCGGCCTGCTGGCCGCAGTTCGCCGGGCTCCACCCCGGCTTGCGCTTCGAGAGCAACGAGGCCGTGCTGGAAGCTTGCGCGGTGGTGTTCTGCGCCACCCCGCACGGCGCCACCGCACCGCTGGTCGCGCAAGCGCTGGAGGCGGGCGTGGGCGTCGTCGACCTGTCCGCCGACTTCCGGCTCGACCCCGACACCTACGCGCGCTGGTATGGCCTCGAGCACCCGCACCCCGAGCTCTACGCCCAGGCGCGCTACGGCCTGGTCGAGCTGCACCGCGACGAGCTGCCGCACGCGCGCCTCATCGCCAGCCCCGGCTGCAACGCCACCGCCGCCAGCCTGGCGCTGGCGCCGCTGGCGGCCGCCGGTCACCTGGGGCGGGGCGCGGTGTGCGACATCATGACCGGCGTCTCGGGCGCGGGCCGGGCGCCCAGCCAGGCGCTGCACTACACCGAGGTCAACGAGAGCGCTCGCCCCTACAAGGTCGCGGGAACGCACCGGCACACCGCCGAGATCGAGGCCACCGTGGGGCGGGCGCGCGCCGGCGGCAAGCGCCTGTCCACCCACGACGCGTTCACCCCTTACACCGTGAGCTTCAACCCGCACCTGGTGCCGATGTCCAGGGGCATTCTGGCGACGTGCACCACGCAGCCGGTCGACGCGGACGAGCTTTCGGACGCGCAGCTGCTCGACGTGTTCCGCGACTACTACGCCGGCGACCCGATGATCGTGGTGCAGGCCGAACTTCCTCAGACCAAGGCGGCCGCCGGCAGCGACCGCGCGGTGCTCAGCGTGCGCTACGACGCCCGCGCACGCACCGTGGCGGCGTTCTGTGCGATCGACAACCTGGGCAAGGGGGCGGCCGGCCAGGCCGTGCAGGCGTTCAACGTGGCGTACGGCTTCGACGAGGCCGAAGGCCTCACGCGAGGGGGGATGTGGCCGTGAGAGTGCCGATGGGATTCGAGATCGCCGGGGTGAAGGCGGGATTGAAGGCGTCGGGACGGCCGGATCTGGGGCTGGTGTACTCGCCCTACCCGCTGGCGTGGGCGCTGATGAGTACCGACAACGTGGTCAAGGCACCGTGCGTGTCGCGCAACCGTTCCCGATTCACGAGCGGCGCGGCCGTTCGGGGCATCGTCGTGAACAGCGGCAACGCCAACTGTGCCACCGGAGAACGCGGCATCTGGGACAACGAGGACATGGCGGGAGCGGTGGCCTCCGCCCTGGCTCTGGCGCGTGTGCAGGACATGCTCACGGCCAGCACCGGCGTCATCGGCCAACCGCTGCCCGTCGACCAGGTGCGCGAAGCGGTCCCGGCGCTGACCTCGGCCCTGGGCCAGGACTCGGCCCCCTTCGCCGACGCCATCCTCACCACCGACACCGTCTCCAAGCAGGCGGGCGCCACGCTGCGCGGCGGGAGCCGCATCGTCGGCATCGCCAAGGGCTCGGGCATGATCCACCCCTCCATGGCGACCATGCTGGCGTTCGTCCTCACCGACGCCGACGTCGGCCAGGACGATCTTCGTGCCCTGTGGCCCGGCATCGTCGAACGCACCTTCAACCAGGTCACGATCGACGGCGACACCTCCACCAACGACATGGCGCTGGTGCTCTCCTCCCGGCAGATCGGCGCCGACCGGGAGGAGTTCGCCGCGGCCCTCGAGGAGGTGGCGGCGAAGCTGGCGCGCAAGGTCGCGCGCGACGGTGAAGGGGCGACGAAGCTCGTGACCGTGCACGTCTCCGGCGCGCGCTCCGGCGCGGAAGCCAGGGCCGCCGCCCGGACCGTGGCGGGCAGCACGCTCGTCAAAGCGGCCGTCCACGGAGCCGACCCCAACTGGGGCCGCATCCTGGCCGCCGTCGGCCGTTCCGGCGCCGTCTCGGACCTCGCCAACCTGCGAATCGGGCTGCAGGGCGAAACCGTCTACCGGGGCACGGTCCTGCCCTTCGACGCCGCAGCCCTGTCGGAGAAGTTGCAGGCCGAGGAGGTCCTGATCGAGATCGACCTGGCGGCAGGCGACGCGCTCGGCGACGCCTGGGGCTGCGACCTGAGCGCGGAGTACGTGCACATCAACGCCGACTACACCACCTGACCAAGAAGCGGGGGCGCCGCTGTCAGCGGCGCCCCCGGATCTTGCTTCCCGGACCCCCTTGCCCGCTCAGCGCCGCCGGTTGGCGATGTGGATGGCCTGGCCGTGCGCGTGCTCGGCGGCCTCCATGACGGCCTCGGCGAGGGTGGGGTGGGCGTGTTGCGTCAGCGCGATGTCCTCCAGGGTGGCGCCCATCTCGATAGCGAGGGTGGCCTCGGAGACGATGTCCCCCGCCCCCGGTCCGACCATGTGGAAGCCGAGCAGCAGGTCGGTCTTCTCGTCCCCAACGAGCTTGACCATGCCCCCTTCGACGCCCAGCGTGGTGGCGCGGCCCGAGGCGGACAGCGGGAACTTTCCGATGCGCACGGTGTAGCCGGCGTCCCTGGCCTCCTGCTCGGTCATGCCCACGCTGGCGTGCTCGGGGCTGGTGTAGATGACCGCAGGAACGACCGTGTCGTAGCCGCTCGGCTTGCCGGCGGCGTGCTCCGCCGCCGCCAGGCCCTCCTTCATCGCCTTGTGGGCCAGCAGGGGGGCGCGCGCCACGTCGCCGATGGCGTAGATGTTCTCGACGGCCGTCTGCATGTGGTCGTTGACGACCTTCACGAAGCCGCGCTCGTCGACCTCCACACCGAGCGCCTCGAGCCCCATCCCCTTGCCGTTGGGGCTGCGCCCGACGGCGACCAGGATCTTGTCGACCACGATGGTGTCGCGCTTGCCGTCGGCGTCCTCGAGCACGACCTCGGTACCCTTCGAGACCTTCTTCTGGCTCACCGCCTTGGTCGAGGTGCGGATCGTCAGGCCTTTCTTCTCCAGCGCCTTGTGGAGCTCCTTGGAAGCGTCGGCGTCGCCCAACGGCACGATGCGATCCATCATCTCCACGACCGTCACCTCGGAGCCGAGCGCGCTGTAGACGTCGCTGAACTCCAGCCCGATGGCGCTGCCGCCGATGGCGAGGAAGCGCTTCGGGACCTTGGTGACGCTGAGCGCGCCGGTCGAGTCGATGACGCGCTCGCCGTCGAACTCGAACCCCGGGATCTGGATCGGACGCGAACCGGTCGCCACGACGAAGCGGTCGGCGGTGACCTGCTTCTCGCCCACCCGCAAGGTGTGCGCGTCGACGAACGAGCCCTCGCCCTCGAGCAGCGTGACCTTGTTGCCCTTGAACAGCATCCGCACGCCGCCCGTCATCTTCTTGACGACGCCGTCCTTCCAGCCGTTCATCTTCACGAGGTCGAGCTCGGGGTCGCCGAAGCTCACGCCGAAGCCCTCGGCGTGCTTCGCCCCTCGCAGCTCGGCGGCCACGTGCAGAAGGGCCTTGGTGGGGATGCAACCGGTGTTGAGACAGACCCCGCCGACGTCCGCCTTCTCCACGCACGCCGTCTTCAGCCCGAGCTGCGCGGCGCGAAGGGCGGCGTGGTAGCCCCCCGGGCCGGAGCCGATCACGATCAGGTCAAAGTCCATGGAAGCCTCCAAGGGTCGAGAGCTACGATATGCGCTGGGCGAACGCCCGCCCGAACGAGCGCGCGGCCGTCGCCGGCCCGCACCCGGCCGTGCGGGGCACGCCCCACGGGCGCGCGGCTCGGTTGCCCACCCAGTCTACCCTCCCGACGACCACGGCCAGGATGCCGGCGCGTCGGCGGCGCGTCCCACCTCGAGGCGCGTGCGCTCCCCCGCCGCTCCCGACAGCGGCTCCCAGGCTGGTCGACGCCGGCGGCGGACCGTGGCGCGCACGACGTACCGGAGCGACGCCGGCGCGTTGACAGCCTCCTGGGGACGGACTATCCTGCCTGCATGGCGTTCCGCCGATCCACGTTCGCGCCCTCGCAGACGCGGCTAGCCCGCGCAAGGCCGGCAGGTTGAAGCCCCGGACCGGGTGCGTTCACCGTCGGCCCCGATGCGCAGGCACGGGGCCGTTTTCTTTGGCACGACGCGCGCAGCGCGCTCCTGAGCGTCCTCGCGCGCTCCGTATACTGGAGAGGTTATGACCGACACCACGCAGGCCGACGCGGCCGGCTACCGCACCGACCGCTACAACCCGCAGGAGATCGAGCCCAGGTGGCAGGCGCATTGGCGCGAGCAGGGGTTGTACGAGGTCGACCTCGCGGACGACAGCCGCCCCAAGTACTACTTCCTGACCATGTACCCCTACCCCTCGGGCGACCTGCACGTGGGCCACTGGTACGCCGAGGCGCCGGCCGATGCCGCCGCGCGCTATCGCCGCATGCGGGGCTTCAACGTGCTCTTCCCCATGGGCTTCGACGCCTTCGGGTTGCCGGCGGAGAACGCCGCCGTGAAGGCGGCGAAGGAGGGGCGCGACGTGCACCCCGCCCGTTTGACGTACGAGCGCATCGCCCGCATGGAGGAGCAGTTCGGCCAGATGGGCGCGATGTTCGACTGGTCGAAGCGGGTGGTGACCTGCGACCCCGAGTACTACCGTTGGAACCAGTGGTTCTTCCTGCGCATGTTCGAGCGCGGGCTCGCCTACCGCAAGGAGTCGTTCGTCAACTGGGACCCGGTCGACCAGACCGTGCTCGCCAACGAGCAGGTGGTGAACGGGCGCGGCGAGCGCTCCGGCGCCCTCATCGAGCGACGGCTGATGCCCCAGTGGCACTTCAAGATCACCGAGTACGCCGACGAGTTGCTGGACTTCGGCGGCCTCGACTGGCCCGAGCGCGTCAAGGTCATGCAGACCAACTGGATCGGCCGCTCGGAGGGCGCCGAGGTCACCTTCCGGAGCGAGCGCGGCGACCCCATCAGGGTCTTCACGACGCGACCCGACACGCTCTGGGGCGCCACGTTCATGGTGCTCGCGCCGGAGCACCCGCTGGTGGAGCAGCTCACCAGCGCGGAGCGGCGCGCCGAGGTCGCGGCCTACGTCGACCGCGCGGCGCGCCTGACCGAGCTCGACCGCCAGGCGGAAGGCAAGGAGAAGACGGGCGCGTTCATCGGCGCCTACGCCGTGAATCCCGTCAACGACGCGCGCATCCCGATCTGGATCGCCGATTACGTGCTCATGGGGTACGGCACCGGCGCCATCATGGGCGTGCCCGCCCACGACGAGCGCGACTTCGACTTCGCGCGTCGCTTCGGCCTCGAGGTGACGCCCGTCATCCAGCCGGAGGGCGCCGCGCTCGACGGCGCCACCATGACGGAGGCCTACACCGGGGACGGTGTCATGGCCAACTCCGGCCCCTTCGACGGCACGCCCAGCGGCAAGGCGGGCAGCGTCGAGGGCATCCGCGCCGTCATCGCCTGGCTGGAGGAGCGGGGCATCGGCTCCGGCAAGGTCACCTACCGGCTGCGCGACTGGCTCATCTCGCGCCAACGCTACTGGGGCACGCCGATCCCGATGCTCTACTGCGAGCGCTGCGGCATCCAGCCGGAGAAGGACGCGAATCTGCCCGTCGTCCTGCCGGACGACGTGGCCTTCATGCCGACCGGCGAGTCGCCGCTGAAGACGCACCCGAGCTTCCTGGAAGCCACCTGCCCGTCGTGCGGCGGTGCGGCCACCCGCGAGACCGACACCATGGACACCTTCATGGACTCCTCCTGGTACTGGTTCCGATACCTGAGCCCGCACCGCGACGACGTGCCCTTCGACCGCGAGGCGGTGGAACGATGGACGCCGGTCGACACCTACACCGGCGGCATCGAGCACGCCATCCTCCACCTGCTCTACGCCCGCTTCTTCACCAAGGTCCTGCGCGACCTGGGCCTGCTCGGCATCGGCGAGCCCTTCCAGCGGCTGCGCAACCAGGGGATGATCCTGGGCGAGGACAACGAGAAGATGTCGAAGTCGCGGGGCAACGTGGTCAACCCCGACGCGCTGGTGGCGGAGTACGGCGCCGACGCGGTGCGCACCTACCTGATGTTCATCGGACCCTGGGACCAGGGCGCGCCCTGGAGCTACCAGGGGATCGAGGGCGTCACCCGCTTCCTGGGGCGCGTCTGGAGTCTCGTGCTCGACCCCGCCGAGGGCGGCGGGAGCGCCGACGAGGCCAGCCTGCGCGAGCTGAGACGCGCCGTGCACGCCGCCACCCGCGCGGTCACCGAGGACTTCGAGGCCTTCCAGTTCAACACCGCCGTGGCGGAGCTGATGACCTTGCAGAACGCCTTGGCCAAGGCCAAGAACGGCGCCGTGGCCCGGACCGACGCCTGGCAGGAGGCTCGCCGCACGCTGCTGCTGCTGCTCGCGCCCATCGCCCCCCACCTGAGCGAGGAGCTGTGGCACCGGCTGGGCTTGGACGGCTCGGTGCATCTGCAGGAATGGCCCGCGTTCGACCCCGAGGCGCTGGTGCAGGACACCATCACCATGGCGGTGCAGGTCAACGGCAAGGTCCGGGGTCAGATCGAGGTGCCGCCCGAGGCGGATCAGAACGTGGTGCTGGACGCCGCCCGCAATGAGCCCAACGTGGCCCGCTACCTCGCGTCGGGCGCGGTGCAGCGTGAGATCGTGGTACCCGGCAAGCTGGTGAGCTTCGTGGTGCGCTGAGGGGCCGGCCGCCGCGCCGCGCTACTGGGGCGCCAGCAGGACGACCTCGCTGAGGGTGGACAGATCGACCGACGGTTGCACGATGAAGCTGCGCCGCAGCTCGTTGGGGTTGGGCGGCAGCACCTGCTCCACGGTCCCGACCAGCACGCCGTTCGGGAACAGGCCGCCGTAGCTGGTCGTCTCGACCTTGTCCCCGACCTCCACGGGCTTTTCGGCGATGAAGTCGGTGACGCGGATGCGTCCGCCCACCTCGCCGATGGCGATGCCTTGCCCGCCGCGCCCGCGCACGGTGACGCCCACCCGCGACTGCGGGTCGAGCAGCGTGCGCACCACCGCATCGTGCGAGGACACGTCGGTGACGATCCCTACCAGGCCCTCCGGCACCGTCACCGGCATGTTCGGGAGCACGCCGTCCTGCGTGCCCTTGCTCAGATCGAGCCGGGCGAAGGCCGGGCCGCTGCTGCCGCCGATGACCGACGCCGTCGTCACGACGCCGGGCGACTGTTCCTGGCGGACGGCGAGCACTTCACGGAGCCGTTGCAGCTCGAGCTCCAGGTTGCGGTTGGTCTGCTGGAGCCCCGCCACCCGCTGCTGCAGGGCGGACACCTCGTGGCGCAGGTCGCTGCGGTCGGCCAGGCTGCGCATGGTGGCACGGACGTTCATGCCGGAGCGGTAGAGCAGGTTGTGCGGGAGCGCCACCGAGGCCGACACGTCGGCCGGCACCCGGCCGACGAAGGCCGTGATGACGAAGGTCAGGAGCCCCAGCGCGAGGAGCACGTACCAGGCGCGGAGCAGGCTAGACAAGGCGCACCCCCAGGCGCGCGGCGGCCTCGACCACCGCCGGGACGCTCAGGCCGACCACGTTGAAGTAGCACCCCACGAGGCTGCCGACCAGCGCCGAGCCGCGCCCCTGGATGGCGTAGCCGCCGGCCTTGTCGAGCCCTTCGCCGCTGGCCACGTAACGTTCGATCTCGCCCTCGTCGAGCGCGCGCATCCGCACCTCGGTATCGACCACGACGGTCTCGCGACGCCCGCCGACGAGCAGCGTGTGGCCGGTGAGCACGTGGTGGGCCCGGCCGGCCAGCCGCCGCAGGAAGGCGCGGTTCTCGGCGGGCCCCTCGGGCTTGCCGAGAACCGCGCCGTCGACCACGACCACGGTGTCGGCCGCCACCACCAACGCGCCGTCATCGCCTCGCAGCGCGAGCGCGGCCGCCGCCTTGCGCTGGCTGAGCCGGCGCACCAGCGGCTCGGCGGCCTCCCCTTCATGCGGCGTCTCGTCGACGTCGACGGGGAGCACCTCGAAGCGCAGCCCCAGGGTCCGCAGCAGGTCCTCGCGGCGCGGGGAGCCGCTGGCGAGCACGATCGTCGTCACGCCACCAGTGTACCTGGACGCGGCCGCGCGGCCGCACCCGGGAGGCTCCCCGCCACCGCGACCGTCTTCGTCGGGGACGGTAGACTACCGCGGGAGGCTGCGCATGGAGACCTTGGAACGGTTCAAGCGCGATGCCGCGGAGCGCGCGCTCGCCCTGGTGGAGCCCGGCATGCTGCTGGGCCTGGGGTCGGGAAGCACCGCACGGCACTTCATCGCCGGCCTCGGCGAGCGGCTGGCCTCCGGCACACTGCAGCGCATCCTGGCCGTACCGTCCTCCCGCGAGAGCGCGGCGCAGGCGGCCGCACTCGGCATCCCGCTCACCGAGCTGCCGGCCACCGGGCTCGACCTCGCCGTCGACGGGATGGACGAGATCACCCCCGCCCTCGACGTCATCAAGGGGCTGGGCGGCGCGCTCACCCGCGAGAAGGTCGTCGCCTCGAGCGCCCGACGCTTCGTGCTGATCGGCGACGATCGCAAGCGCGTGGCACGGCTGGGCGAGCGTTCGCCCGTTCCGGTCGAGGTGGTCGCCTTCGGCCTGCGTCGCACCCGAGCGCTGCTGGAGGGGCTGGGCGCCCGCGCTGCCCTGCGCGGAGGCGACGCCGAACCCTTCGTCACCGACAACGGCAACCGGATCCTCGACCTGACGTTCCCCGCCGGCTTCGCGCCCGCCGAGCTGGCGGCGGCGCTGGCGGAGCTGCCCGGCGTGGTGGAGCACGGGCTCTTCCTGGGGATGGTCGAGCGCGCGTTCCTGGCCGGCGAGGGCGGCGTCACGGAGATGACGTCGGAACGCCCGTGAGGACGGCATGATCGTCGCCGTCGGCATCGACATGGTCGAGCTCGGCCGCGTCCGGGCCGTGCTCGCGCGGCACCCCGAGCGGTTCGTGGAGCGCCATTACCACCCCGACGAGCGGGCCGAGCTGCGCGGGCGCGCCGATCCGGTGCCGGGTCTGGCCGCGCGCTTCGCGGCCAAGGAGGCCTTCCAGAAGTGCTGGCCCGAGACGTTCGGCTGGCGCGACGTGTGGGTGGTCAAGCAGGGGCGACGGCCTCGGCTGGCGTTCTCGCCCGCCCTGACCGCCGCCCTCCTCGAACAGCAGCTCGAAACGCATCTGTCGCTGACCCACACGCGCGAGCACGCCGCGGCGGTGGTGGTGCTGGAGCGGCGTGACGCGCCGCTCCGCGGCTAGAATCCCTCGGCCGCCTCGGCCAGGCCCTCATCGTCGAGCAGCACGATGCTGCGGTAACCGGAACGGATGAGACCCTCGCTGCGCAGCTCGGTGATGATCTTCGACACGCTCTCACGGGTGCTGGCGGTGCCCTCCGCGACGAGTTCGTGCGTGGCGGCCACCACCACGTGCCCTTCCTCGTCGGAGCGGGCCAGGGGCGTCTGCGACAGCACCAGCAGGTAGCGGGCCACCCGGGCGCGCAAGTCCCCCGTCTGCAGGTGATACTCGTAGTCCATCAGGCGACGCATCTGGTCGGACAGCGAACGCGTGATGTGCATGAGGTTTCCCGCCTCGATGCGGTCCGGGTCGATGGCGTCGATGCTCGCCAGGGTGAGCGCTTCGGCGATCTCGCCGCGCTCGCCGGCCATCAGGGCGTCCTCGCCGAAGAAGTCGCCGGGCATGACGTGACGGACGGTCAGGGTGCGTCCCTCCGGCGTCATCCGGGTGATGCGGATGAGCCCGTCGCGGACGCGGTAGACCGAGCGAGCCGGGTCGCCGTTGAGGTAGAGCGTCTGACGACGCTGGTAGTTGAGCGTCTGGCTCGGGGCATCGAACGCGGTCGGCTCAGGGGTAGAGGAGTTCCGTCGAACGTGCATAGGCACCTCCGTGGGCGCTCTCCCAACGGTCGGGAGGCTGGATGCGGGTGGTGGCGCCGCCCCTAGGGGGTCGGCGGGGGACCGGATACGAGGGTCTCGGGGCTGCGCCGGCGGGCGCGGCGCTCGTCGGGGCCCGGCCGCGGCCCGTTCATGCGCCGGCCGCCTGGTCGCGGCCCGAGATCTCGTCGAAACGCTTCACCGCTTCGCCGACGTCGTCGGCGAGGTAGACGCCTCCCAGGCGCTCGGCCCGGGAGGGGTCGCGATCGAAGGCGGCACCGCCGTACACCACCAGCGGCGCGACGTCCTTCAAGAGGTCGCCGTGCCGCTCGAGCGCGTCCAGCGCCTGGGGGTCGGAGGCCGAGAGCATCACCGCCGAGGCGCCGAGGTGGTTCGCCATGGCGTGCAGGTCCGCGACCGGGGTGTCGGCGCCGACGTAGTACACGGCGTGCCCGGCACGCCTGAGCAACACGGCGAGCATGAGGGCGCCGAGCTCGTGATGGTCGCCGGGCGCGCAGGCCACGATGACGGCGGGACCGTGCACGTGGCTGGCCGCCAGGCTCATGAGGTGACGCAGCCAACCCTGGACGAAGCTCGAGCTGAAGTGCTCGGTGGTGGTGTCGATATGCCCGTCGTGCCACAGGTCGCCGATGTCGACCATGGCCCCGGCGATCACATCGGGCACCACCGTCTCGACCGGATGGAGGGCGTGCGCCTCGCCGAGCACGCGCTCGGCCCGGTCCTCGTCGAGGGCGAGGAAGGCGTCGACGAGGCGCTGGCGCAGCACCCCGGTAGGCAGGGGGGCCGCGTCGGCGGGGACCGAGCGGGCCACCAACTCGGCGGCACGGGAGGCCGGCACGCCGTCGGCGATGTGGTGCTTCATCGTTTCGATGGCGCGGAGGTCCTCGTCGGAATACAGCCGATAGCCCGCCTCGGAGCGCTCCGGGTGCGGCACGCCGTAGCGCCGTTCCCACTGGCGCAGCGTCCCGGCGGCGATGGCCGTGCGCTCGACGACTTCGTTGACGGTGTACTTTCCGATGTTGGTCATGGTGGGCTCCGGGATGAGTGTACAACCCCTGTCTAACGTTAGTCGAATGGTAGTACATACCTTGAACGATGTCAAGCGCCCTCGTGGCCAGGCGCATCGGGGCGACGCCCTAATCGCCTTCCCCACGCCATTCATGGCCGTTCAAGGTCTGTACATATTCGGAGCCGGACCGCACCCGGCCGACGCCCCGCCGGCCGCCCCGCGGTAGCATGCCTGCCATGCCCGAACCGCGAAAGCAGGTCACCGCCTACACCGACGGCTCGTGCGAGACGCGCAGCGGTGACGGAGGGTGGGCCTACCTCCTGGTCTACAACGGCGCCCGCAAGCGCGCCAGCGGCTTCGAGGCGGGCACCACCAACAACCGCATGGAGCTCACCGCGGCCGTGCGCGCGCTCGAGGCGCTGCGCCAGCCCTGCCACGTCACCCTCGTCACCGACAGCCAGTACCTCAAGAAGGCGTTCACCGACGGATGGCTCGAGACCTGGCAGAAGAACGGCTGGCGCACCGCCGGCCGCACCGCGGTCAAGAACCAGGACCTATGGCAGGAGCTGCTCCGCCTGAGCGACCGGCACACCGTCGCCTGGTCGTGGACCCGCGGCCACGCCGGTCACAGCGAGAACGAGGAAGTCGACACCCTGGCGCTGGCGGCGCGCAAGCAACGTCGCGCCGTGCCCTGAAGACCCGGACGGCCGACGGCGCTCGGCGCCCCGCAGCGCGGGGCCGTCACGGCCGGGCGACGGATGCGTCGGCCAGGCAGGCCAGCAGGCGCTCGAAGGCACGGTAGCCCTCGACGAGCGAGGCGGGCTCGAGCCATTCCGACGTGCGGTGGGCGTCGCCCCCTCGGTACACGCCGAAGGCGATGGCCGGCAGACCGCCCGCCAGGGCCGCATTGGCGTCGGTGCTACTCGCCACCACCGCAGCGCGGTGCTCGCCGTCCCCCAGCGCCCGCAACGCGCACGTCACGAGCCGGGCATTGTCGGCCCGGGCGACCGGGCGGTCGCCGATGCGGGTGATCTCCACACCGCAGCCCGCGCGCCGCGCCGCGCCCTCGATCGCCGTCCGGGCGCGCCCTTCCAGGTCTTCGAGCACACCCGGATCGAGGCTCCGCAGATCGAGATTGAGGCCCGCTTCCTGGGCGATGGCGTTGATCGAGGTGCCGCCCCACACCTGGCCGACGTTGAGCGACGAGCGCGGCTCCGCCGGGACGCGCAGGGCGCTCAGCGCGTGGATGGCCTCGCCCGCGGCGTGCACCGCGCTGGGCGTGGGGTAGTCGCCCCAGGAGTGCCCACCGGCGCCGCGGAAGGCGGCACGCAAACGCCGCGAGCCGACCGCCTGCGCCACGATGGTGCCCAGGTGCCCGTCGAGCGCCACGAACAGATCGTGGGACGCCCCGCGGTCGGCCACGAGCTGCCGGGCCCCACGCAGGTCGCCCTCGCCCTCCTCCCCCACGGTCGCCGCCACCGTCAGGCGCGGCCGAAGGGCGTCCGCGCGCGCACCGCTGCGCTCCACGAAGGCGCTCAACACCGCCAGGCTGGCGCTGTTGTCGCCGATGCCGGGCGCGCACAGCCGGTCGCCGTCGCGACGCACCCGTACGTCGGTGCCGGAGCCGAACACGGTGTCCAGATGGGCCGCCACCAGCACCCGCGGGCCCCGCCCGCCCGGCAGCGACGCCACCACGTTCCCCGCTGCGTCGCGCTCCACCGGCACGCCGCTGCGCTGCCACAGCTCGGCGATCAACTCCGCGCGCGCCGCCTCCCCGAAGGGGGGCGCCGGCGTCTCGGTGATGGTCTCGAGGTGCTGCTCGAGCGCGCGGCTCAGCGCAGCTGACGCCACGGAGCGCGCCCGCGGCGGCACCTCAGCTGTTGTCCTGGAGCGTGGCGATGCCCTCGCGCAGCGCGTACAACGCTGCCTGCGTACGGTTGTTCAGGCGCAGCTTGGAGAAGATCTCCGACAGGCGGTTGCGTACCGTCTTCTCGCTCACGCCGAGCGAGTGGGCGATCTCCTGGTTGGAAGCTCCCTGCGCCAGCAGCCGCAGGATGTCCTCCTCGCGCTCGGTGAGCTCGCTGATCTTGTGGTCGGGATGCTCGGGGAGCTCCCCCACCTTCCGGAACTCGTCGAGGATGGACGCCGCCATCTCCGCGTTCAGCAACGTCTCTCCGGCCGCGACCCGGCGGATGGCGTCGATCAGGTCGTTGGCGTCGGCGTCCTTCAGCAGATAGCCCCGGGCGCCCACCTTGATGGCTTCGAAGACGTACTTGTCCTGCCGGTACATGGTCAGGATGATGACCTTGGCGTCGGGATGCTCGGCCAGCACCGCCTTGGTGGCGGCAACGCCGTCGAGCTCGGGCATCTGGATGTCCATCAACACGACGTCCGGCCTGGTCTCCAGCGCGTACCGGACCGCCTCCCGCCCCGTCGACGCTTCTCCGATGATGCGGAAGTCGTCCTCGGTCTCGAGGATGCTCCTCAGGCCTTGGCGGAACATGGCGTGGTCATCGCACAGGAGGAGCCGAATCATGATGGGCCACTTTACCGCAGTCGGCACCGTGATAACGTTGTGTTGCAGCTGCCGGGCTCGTGCCAGGCCGGATCGGTCGCACCCTCATCGCCCCACCAGGCTCGAGTGCGGTCGGCGGCGTGGCGGGAGCCCGGCAGCTGCACGAAGGAACGAGCAACAGGCCTTCACGAGGAGGACGCATGGCACATCCCAAGGGCGTCCTGATCGAGCGGCTGCAGAAGTCGGGGCAGAACCGGCCCGAGTTCCGCAGCGAACGTACCGGTCCGGACCATCAACCCACTTTCCTCAGCGACGTGCTGGTCGACGGGCACGTGCTCGGCACGGGTCAGGGGGGCAGCAAGCGTGAGGCCGAACGTCGAGCCGCGGAGGAGGCGCTCGCCGCCCTCGACCGTGGCGGCGTCGTGCTGAACGAGAACGCCTCCGCTGACGCGGACATCGAGGACGTCGAGGACGCCTACCTCGACGACGCGGCGCCGTTCGAAGGGCCGTGGCCCGTGTTCGAGACGGTGCTCGCGTCCAGCCTGCAGGTCGCCGACCGGCGCATCCCCGACCACCTGCGCGGCGACGAGGCCCGCACCGCGGTGCGCGACTTCGCACTCTCGCTCTACAAGGACGTGCTGCAGGACCTGGGAGACGTCGTCGAGGAGGAAGCTCCGGTCGGCGAGGACGCCTGATCCATCGGGCATGCGGCGCGGGAGAAGGCGCAGCCTCGGAGGTCCGTTAGCGCACCGCGCTGGGGGGCACGGCGCGACGACGTGCGAAGCTCAGCCCCGGCCGTGCTCGCGGGCGTAGCGCTCGATGCGTCGCAGGTCGGCGGTGGCCTTCTCCCGCACCAGCATCTCGCGCATGCGTTCGCCGCCGGCGAACCCGCCCACGCCCTGCGCCTCGATGAGATCCACCATCTTGGCGGCGAACGCGCGTAGCGGCGTCGCCATCGGCAGCTCCCGGGCGGCCACGTCATCGGCCATCGCCAGCGAGAGCAGGCCCGGGTCGAGCCCGTTGGCGTCGTCGTTGATCGTGACGACGACGTCGCCGGCATCGGTGGTGACGAGGAAGCGCCGCGGCTGCTCGGGCATCGCGGGACAGACTATCACGCGCTGCACCGGCGCCACGGCCACGACGCGCAGGCGGGGATGCTAGCATGAGTGCCCACCCCGACGCATCCCCCGCGCCCCAGGCGCCGCCCCTCGACCAGGAGGACCCCTTGCTCGTTCCGCCCCTGAACGGAGCGCCTCGGAGCGCCGCACCCCCGGCGGGGCCACCATGAGCCGCCGCAGCCTCGAGCGCGACCTCGGTCTCTACGCCGTCATCACCATCAGCGTCGGCGCCATGGTCGGAAGCGGCATCTTCGTGCTGCCGGGCCTGGCCTCCAAGATCGCGGGGCCCGGCGTCATCCTGGCGTACCTGCTGGCGGGCCTGATCGTGCTCCCCGCCGCCCTCAGCCAGTCGGAGATGGCCACCGCCATGCCGGAGGCGGGCGGCACCTACCTCTACGTCGACCGCGCGCTCGGCCCCATGCTCGGCACGATCGCGGGCATCGGGGTGTGGTTCTCGCTGGTGCTCAAGAGCGCCTTCGCGCTGGTGGGGCTGGGAGCCTACCTGCTGCTGTTCGTCGACCTCCCCACCAAACCGGTTGCGCTGGCTCTGGCGCTGCTGGTGCTCGCCGTCAACGCCCTCGGCGTGAAGCAGACCGGCCGCCTGCAGGCGGTGATCGTCACCGCCGTGCTCGGCGTGCTGCTGCTGTTCGTGCTGCGGGGCGCCGCGGTGGTCGACTCCACGCGCTACCAGCCCTTCCTCGCGCACGGCGTGGGCGGCCTGCTGGCCGCGACCGGCTTCGTGTTCGTGAGCTACGCCGGCGTGACCAAGATCGCCAGCGTGGCCGAGGAGGTGCGCGCGCCGGGCCGGAACATCCCGGCCGGCATCCTGCTCAGCATCGGGCTGATGATGATCGTCTACACCGGCCTCATCTACGTCATCGTGGGCACCAGCGCGGCTGCGCCTCTGCACGCCACCCTCACCCCGATGGCGCTCGCCGCTCGCGACATCCTGGGCGTGGGCGGGGAGATCATCGTCGCCGTCACCGCGGTGCTGGCGCTGACGAGCATGGCCAACGCCGGGGTGCTCTCCAGCTCGCGCTACCCCTTCGCGATGAGCCGCGGCGACCTGGCGCCGCCGCTGTTCCAGCGCGTTCACCCCCGTTACGGCACGCCGGTGGCGTCCATCGTCCTGACGGGCGCCGTGCTCCTCGCCCTGGTCGCCTTCGTCCCCGTGGTGGACCTCGCGAAGCTCGCCAGCGCCTTCCAGATCCTGGTCCTGTGCTTCGTGAACCTGGCACTCATCGCCTTCCGGGAGGGCGACGTCCCCAGCTACCGTCCCACCTTCCACGCGCCCGGGTACCCGTGGGTGCAGCTCGGTGGCATCGGCGCCGGGCTGCTGTTGATCACCCAGATGGGCTGGCTGTCGGTCCTGGGCGCGGCCGGCATCGTGGCCGTCGGGCTGCTGTGGTTCCGCGCCTACGGCCGCCCCCGCACCGAGCGCGAGGGCGTGGCGCTGGCCGCCCTGCGCCGCAACACCGACAGCGCCGCGGTCGGTCACACCCGCCGCGCGCTGCACGCGCCCGGCCCCCTGAACCTGCTGGTGCCCGTCCACCCGCACCTGGACCGGGCGCGCGAGACGGACCTGCTGTCTCTGGCTGCCATGCTCGCCGGCCCGCGCGATCGCCTGCGCGTCATCCGCTTCGACCAGGTGCCCGAGCAGGTCGAGCTGATCGCCGTGACGCGACGACCCACCGGGGACGACCTCGCCTTCGAAGCGCGCGTGAAGTCGGCCCTCGGCGCGCTCGGCACCCGCCTCTACCTGGGCAGCGTCGTCGGCCACGACTGGAAGGAAGCGATCGTCTTCCACGCGCGTGAGCACCGCGTCGACCTGGTGCTCACCGACGAGATCCGTGCCCCGACCCCGCTGCGTCCGTTCAGCCGTGACGCCGGCTGGCTCATGGACCGCAGCGGCGCGGACGTGGCGGTGCTCGGCCCCCGGCCCCTGGGAGCCATCTCCGAGGTCCTGGTCATGGGCACCGGCGGGCCCTTCGACGCGCTGAAGGTCGACCTGGCGAGCCGGGTCGCCCGGAGCCAGGGCGCCCGCATCCGCTTCATGCACGTCGTGCCCGAGAACGCGCTCCCACCCCAGCTCGATACCCTGCGCAGCTACCACGACCAGCTCGCCTCGCTGTGTGGCGTGCCCACGGTGAGCGACATCCGCCGCGCCGCGAACCCGCGCGCGGCCCTGGTCGAGGCCTCCCGCGGAGCCGACCTCGCCGTCCTGGGCGCAACGGTCCACCGCTACGTGGGGACCCGCGGCGCCCGCGACCTCGCCCATCAGCTCGCCGCCGGTCTGGAGTGCCCGGCGCTCATCGTGCACGCCCAGCTCTCGCACCGGCGCACCTTGCTCGGCATGCTGCTCGAGCGCATCGCATACTAGGGGCAAGCGCCCACCATGTCCGATCTGCTCGCCAGCCACCCCGCCCTCGCCATCGCCGCCGTCATCGCCCTCGGTGCCGGGGCGCAGTGGCTGGCGTGGCGGCTTCACCTCCCTGCGATCCTGCCGCTGCTGAGCATCGGCTTCGTGGTGGGGCCGGTGCTCGGTTGGTTGCGACCCTCCGAGGTGTTCGGAGACGGCCTGCTGTACCCCGCCGTGTCGCTGGCGGTCGGCCTGGTGCTCTTCGAGGGGGGCCTGACGCTGCGCCTGTCCGAGCTGCACGAGACCCGCCGGGTGATCTTCTACCTGGTCACGGTGGGGGCGTTGGTCACATGGCTCGGCAGCGCCGCGGCCGCCTACTGGCTGGGTGCGCTCCCCGGCTCGCTGGCCCTGCTGTTCGGCGCCCTCGTGATCGTCACCGGCCCCACCGTCATCGGGCCGCTGCTGCGCATCGTGCGGCCGACGGCCCGCGTGGCGAACGTCCTCAAGTGGGAGGGCATCATCATCGACGTGGTGGGGGCGATGGTGGCCGTGCTGGTCTCCGAGGCGCTGCTGCTAGGTACGGCACAGCCTGCACCCGCGCACACCGTGCTGCTGCTGGGGCGCTTCCTGCTGGTCGGCGCCGCGGCCGGGGCGCTCGCCGGCTACGCGCTGGCCTGGCTCCTCAAGACCCGCGCCATGCCCGACTACCTGATCAACGTGGTCTCGTTGGCCACCTTGTTCGCCGCGTTCACGCTGTCCAACGCCGTCACCGACGAATCCGGGCTGCTGGCCGCGGTGGTGATGGGGGTGGTGCTGGCGAACCTCCGGGTGCCCAACATCGGTGCGTTGCTGAGCTTCAAGGAGGACCTCAGCGTGTTGTTCGTCAGCATGCTGTTCGTGGTGCTGGCGGCCAACCTGCAGCTCGCCAGCTTCGCCGCGGAGCTCACCTGGCGAGGGCTGGCGCTGCTGTTGGTGCTGGTGCTCGTCACCCGGCCAGCGGGCGTGCTGCTCAGCAGCTTGCGCTCACCGCTCAGCTGGCGCGAGAAGCTGTTCCTCTCGGGGATCGCGCCGCGCGGCATCGTCGCGGCGGCCGTCAGCTCGCTGTTCGCCTCCAAGCTCACGGCGGCCGGCTTCGAGCAGGCGCGCTCGCTGCCGCCGCTGGTGTTCCTGATGATCGTCGGGACGGTGCTTCTGGCGAGCCTGTCCGCCCGCCCGCTGGGGGTGCGGCTGGGCGTCGCCGACCCCGACCCGCAGGGCTTCCTCATCCTGGGCGCCGACCCCGTGGCCCGCACCGTCGCCCGCGCCCTGCACTCCCAGCGCGTCGAGGTGCTGCTGGCCGACACCAACTTCTCGCACGTCGCGGCCGCCCGCGTCGAGGGATTGCAGGCCTACTACGGCAGCCTCCTTTCCGACCGCAGCGACGACGAGCTCCGCCTGTCGGGCATCGGCCGCTTGCTGGCGCTCACCTCCAACGACGAGGCCAACGCCCTGACGGCCCTCAAGTACGCTCGCGAGTTCGGCTCCGCCAACGTGTTCCAGCTCGCCCCCGGGCGCAGCGGCGACGACCGCGGCCGGCTCGGCGGCGAGCGCCGCGGACGCTCCCTCTTCGGCGACGACGTCACCTATCCGCGCGTGCAGACGCTGGTGCGCGCCGGCGCCACCGTCAAGCGCACGGAGCTGACGGAGCGCTTCGGCCTGGAGGCGTACCTCGAACGCTACGGCAGCGCCTGCGTGCCCCTGTTCGTGCAGGAGGGCAAGCGCATCGACGTGGTGGCGGCCGGCGATCCCCCGCCCGAGGCCGGATCCGCCCTCTTCGCACTGGTACTCGAACCCCAGGAAGACCAGGAAGATACCGACACCAGCGACACCGTGGCGCAGCCCGCCCAGACCTGAGACGCGGCAGGCGGCCGCCTACTCGCTGGCTTCGTCCAGGAACTGCTGCAGGCGCCCCACG
>Ga0102956_1000165_pt1 | contig 22374 bp, 18 predicted proteins | sample SalPonF2_A_D2_MG_FD_84515 | JGI IMG/M metagenome (GOLD analysis project Ga0102956, IMG submission 84515) | Salt pond soil microbial communities from South San Francisco under conditions of wetland restoration - Salt Pond MetaG SF2_A_D2_MG ...
CTCGTAGGCCTTCTCGGTGAAGTTCTGGGCGTAGGCGTCGGAGATCTGCTTGATGTCCTCGGCGTTGAACCCCGCGCTCAGGTAGTTGTTGATGTTCGCCGAGCCGTTCGGCGGCAGGAAGTCCGTGTGGCGCCCGAGATCGATCCCGTCGAACCCCCAGCGGGCGTTCCACAGGTGCATGGCGGGGCTGGAGAGGAAGGCGTACAGGGCATAGGTGGCGTCGGGGTGCTGCGAGAGCGACGAGACCATGCCCGACCAGCTGGCGCCGGCTTCGTTCCCGACGTGGTTCGGCTGGCTCAGCGTGTCCCAGCTCTTGGTGGAGACGTTGTAGACCTCGGTGGAGCCCGGCACGGGCGCCACGCCCAGGTGGCCCTTGACCGGCGAGTTGCCATCGGGCGACTCCACGATGGTGCCGGTGTCACCGAAGTTGATCTGGAAGACGGCCTGCCCCTCGGCGAACATGTTGAACGAGGTGCCGAGGTCGATCGAGGCGGGATCCTGCGGGCCGCACTTGTAGAGGTCGACGAACGTCTGCAACCCCTTCACGGCAGCAGGGTTGTTGATCAGCGGGTCCATGGTCTGCGGGTCGAACTGCAGGGTCTCGCTGTATCCCTGCGACGCTCCGCCCGGGACCACGCCGTACTGGGCCGCGATGGCCCGGTAGTACTCGAAGAACTGACTGCCGATCTGGGCGGGCTCCACGATGCCGTAAAGCGGCTTGCCGGTGTTCAACGGGTCCTTGCCGTTGAAGTAGCACGACTCCTTGACGAGCTGGTCGAGCGTCGCGGGAACCACGAGGTCTTCACCCGTCGCCTGCTTGTAGGCGGCCTGGACGTCGGCGTTATCGAGCACGTCCTTGCGGTAGTACAGCACGACGCCGTCGGAGTCCCAGGGGGCCGCGTACCAGGTGCTGCCCCAGCGGTAGAGCCGCTGCAGGCTGGGCTCCAGGGTGCCGTCGAGGCCCCACTGGGTGGGATCCTGGTTGGTGTTGTCGAACACGCCTGCATACTTGTCGGACTTCATGTAGTCGTTGAGCGGGACGATGAAGTTGCCGGAAACGAGGCTGCCCATGAAGGCCATCGGAACGATGAAGCCGTCGTAGGCCCCTGTTCCGGTGCGCACGTCGTTGAACATGACCGGGGCCAGGTCGTCGAACGGCTTCTGCACCACGTTGACCTTGGCGCCGGTGAGCTCCTCGAACGCCGGCACCCAGTTGATGATGCCGCCCGAGATGGCGCCCTTGTCGCCGGCCTGCAGGGTCATGACGTTCAGCGTGACGCCGGCGAACGGCTTCGTGCCGCCGTTCTTCCAGGCGTCGGTGATGAGCGTCCCCAGCGAGCCGGGAGCGAAGGTGACGGTGTCACCGGGGTAGAGGCTCGTGACGACGAACGAGCCGTCGGGTTGCTGCGTAACGTACTTGTCGCTTTGCGCGAACGCCGCCGTCGCAAAGAGCAAGAGCAGCGCTCCTACGAGGACTCCGAACCTACGATTTCCGAGCATACCAATCGACCTCCGATCGATCGTGCCGGTCGCTCAAGCCTGTCGTGGTCTGTGCACGTTTCCTCGGCTGCGCTCGACCGGCTTTTCGCCTCGCTTGGTTCTCGCCATGAACGGACAGTTCGTCCGGAAGATCGGATTGCGGATACCAGGTTAGCGGTCTCATGACGGGGCGCGCAATAGACGCAAGTCCCGCGCCGGCCGTGGAACGAAGGGATCGGGGTCCTCGGCCCACGGCGGCGCGATCCTGTTGCGTACGTTGCGCGTGGGCCGGTGGTTCAGCGGCCCGCAGTCTGGAGCGTGGCATAGTACAGCTCCCCCAGGCGCAGGTCGCGTCTCAGCGCCCTCAACTCGGTGTCGGCGTCGATGACGACGAGCTCCACGCCCGCGATCTCCGCGAAGTCCTCCACATGCTCGCTGGTGACCCCGTAGCTGAACGCGGTGTGATGCGCGCCTCCGGCATGGATCCAGCTTGCGACGCCCGTCTCGAAATCCGGCTTGACCCGCCACAGCGCGCGGGCCACGGGCAGCTTCGGGAGCGGCGGCGGGGTCACCGCCTCCACCTCGTTGACCAGCAGGCGGAAGCGGTTGCCCAGGTCGACCAGCGACACGTTGACGGCGGGCCCCGGGCGCGCGTCGAAAACCAGGCGCACCGGGTCCTCCTTCCCGCCGATGGAGAGCGGGTGCACCTCGAGCGAGGGCGTTCCTGCGGCGATGCTGGGGCAGACCTCGAGCATGTGCGCGCCCAGGACCTGCATGCCGCCGGTCCGCAGGTGGTAGGTGTAGTCCTCCATGAACGACGTGCCGCCGCTCGCGCCCGCCATGACCTTGGCGGCCCGCACGAGCGCCGCCGTCTTCCAGTCGCCTTCGGCGCCGAAGCCGTAGCCGTCGGCCATGAGGCGCTGTACGGCGAGTCCGGGGAGCTGCTTGAGGCCGTGCAGGTCCTCGAAGGTGGTCGTGAAGCCCTTGAAGCCTCCCTCCTCGAGGAAGGCGCGGAGGCCCAGCTCGATGCGGGCGCCGTCCCTGAGCGAGCTTTCTCGCTCCCCACCGGGCCCGAGCTCGGGGGCGACGTGGTAGCTCTCGCGGTACTCCTCGAGGAGGGCCTCGAGCGCCGCGTCCTGGACAGCGTCCACCCGTTCGACCAGATCGCCGACGCCGTAGCCGTCGACGCTGAAGCCGAAGCGCATCTCGGCCTCGACCTTGTCGCCGTCGGTCACGGCGACCTGGCGCATGTTGTCGCCGAAGCGCGCGAAACGTGCGCCTTGCAGATCCCACCAGGCGTGCGCGGCGGCCGCCCAGGCGGCCACGTGCGCGTGCACCGCGGGGTCGCGCCAGTGCCCGACCACGACCTTGCGTCGCAGCCCCATGCGTGTGTGCAGGTGCCCGGCCTCGCGGTCGCCGTGCGCGGACTGGTTGAGGTTCATGAAGTCCATGTCGATGGTGTCCCACGGCAGGTCGCGGTTGAACTGCGTGTGCAGGTGACAGAGCGGCTTCCGGAGGGCGCCCAGCCCGCGGATCCACATCCTGGCGGGGGAGAAGGTATGCATCCACACGATGACCCCGGCGCAGCCGGGGTCGTGGCTCGCCTCGGCGCAGGCGGCAGCGATCTCGTCGGCGGTGGTGAGCACGCCGCGGTACCGGATCGGGAGCGGCGTCCCCTCCGCCTCCGAGAGGCCGCCGGCGACGGTGCGGGCGTGCTCGTCTACGCGCTCGAGGATCTCGGGACCGTAGAGGTCCTGGGAGCCGCACAGGAACCAGATGTAGGGGCGGTCGGGATCGCTCATGGTCCTGCCTTCCGGGGCCTGAGCAGCGCCCTGCTCATTGCCCGTAGACGTTGGTGTAGCGCTCGTACAGGGCGTCTATGTCGTCTTGCGCCAGCGGCTCCGGCGTACCGAGTTGGAGCGCGTGGTGGACGGTGCGTGCCACGTCCTCGCACATGATCGCGGCCTTGACCGCGTCGCGCGGCGACCGGCCGATGGTGAAGACGCCGTGGTTCTTCATCAGCGCGGCCGGGGAGCGTCGACCGTCGAGGACGCGCACGACCTCGTGTCCGATCTCCTCGCCGCCGATGCGCTCGAACCCGCCGCAGGGGATGGAGCCGCCGAACTCGTCCGCCATCGCGGTGAGCACGCAGGGGATCTCCCGCCCGAGGGCGGCGAAGGCCGTGGCGTAGGCGCTGTGGGTGTGCACGATGCCGCCCACCGCAGGCATCGCCCGGTAGATCGCGGCATGGGTTTCGGTGTCGGACGAGGGTTTGAGGTCGCCCTCGACGGTCCCCTCGTCGAGGTCGACCACGCACATCGATGCGGGCGTGAGATCTTCGTAGGCCACGCCGCTCGGCTTGATGACCATCTGGCGGGTCCCCTCCAGACGGCCGCTGATGTTGCCGCTGGTCCAGGCCACCAGGCGGTGGGCGGGCAGCAGGGCGTGGAGCTCCGACACGGACGTCTTGAGCTCGTCGAGCGTCACGGTGTGGCCTCCTCGTCCGCGCGCACGGCGGCGCGCGACAGCCGCTTGAGCCGCTTCATCACGCCGCCCGGCTCGTCCGCCGAGGCCCGGCCGAAGGTGTCGTGCAGGTACAGGTAGTCGGCGTAGAGCTGGTCGTAGACGGCCTTGCGCTCGGCCACCGGCCGGTAGGACTGCGGCCCGAGGGAGCCCATGTGCCGGGCCGCCTCGCGGATGTCGGGGTAGGCGCCGGCCGCCACGGCCGCGTGCATGGCGGACCCCAGGGCGGGGCCCTGCTCGCTTCCGATGACGTGCAGCTCGCGGCCCAGGACATCGGCGTAGATCTGCATCATCAGGGGGTTCTTCGAGGGCAGGCCGCCGGCGGCCACGAGGCGGGTGACGGGCACGCCGCCGTTCTCGAGCGTCTCCACGATCAGGCGCGTGCCGTAGGCGGTGCTCTCGAGCAGCGCACGGTAGATGTCCGGAGGCCGCGTGGCCAGCGTCATCCCGACGAGCAGGCCGCTGAGGTCGGCATCGACGAGGATGCTGCGGTTGCCGTTGACCCAGTCGAGCGCGAGCAGGCCGTGCTCGCCCGGGCGTTGCGTGCTCGCTTCGCGCTCGAGGAGGGCGTGCAGGCCGATCCCCTCGCGCTCGGCGCGCTCGCCGTACTCGGGAGGCACGCCGTTCTCGACGTACCAGGCGAAGATGTCGCCGACGCCGCTCTGGCCCAACTCGTAGCCGTAGTCGCCGGGCACGATGCCGTCCTTCACCACGCCCGCCATGCCCTCGACCTCGTGGAGGTCCTCGCCCACCAACACGTGACAGGTCGAGGTCCCCATGATCATCACCATGGTCCCGGGCTCGACGTGTCCACAGGCGGGGAGGGTGACGTGGGCGTCGACGTTGGCCACGGCGACCGTGGTGCCGACCGGCAACCCCGTCCAGGCGGCCGCTTCCTCGGTGAGGCCGCCGGCGCGCCCTCCCAGGGGCGCGAGCTGCCGGGACATCTTGCTGTCTACGACGTCCGCCAGATCGGGGTGCAGCGCGGCGAAGTAGGCGCGAGAGGGGTAGTCGCCGTCCTGGTAGATGGCCTTGTATCCGGCGGTGCAGGTGTTCCGGGTCTCGACGCCGGTGAGCTGCCAGACGACCCAGTCGGTGGCCTCGATCAGCCGGTCCGCGCGACGGTACACCTCGGGCGCCTCCTCGAGGATCTGCAGGGTCTTGCTGAAGAACCACTCGCTGCTGATCTTGCCGCCGTAGCGTGGCAGCCAGGGCTCACCTCGCCGACGAGCGACCTCGTTGATGCGATCGGCCTGCGGCTGCGCCGCGTGATGCTTCCACAGCTTCACCCAGGCATGCGGGTTGCTCCGGAGCTCCGGCAGGCGGCACAGGGGCGTGCCGTCGGCGAGGGTGGGCAGCATCGTGCAGGCCGTGAAGTCGATGGCCACCCCGAGAACCTCGTCGGGAGGGACGCTCGCCTCGTGCAGGACGGCGGGCACCGTCCGCCGAACCGCCTCGAGGTAATCATCCGGGTTCTGCAGGGCCCAGTCGGGGGCTAGGGCAGAGCCGTCGGGCAGGCGTTCGTCGATCACGCCGTCGCCGTAGGTATGCACCGCCGTGGCGAGCTCGGCGCCGTCGGCGACGCGTACCAACAGGGCCCGGGCCGACTCCGTGCCGAAATCGATGCCGATGGTGTACATGAGGCCCTCCTGCTTCTGCTCTGGGCCGGACGGATTCCAGCTCTTCCCGCAGCCGGCCTACCGTCGCAAGGGTGTTGTTAACGGTATCAGATTAGTCCGTGAGCGGCGGGGCGTCAAGCCGCCTGGAGGGGCCAGATCGGGGTGCGTTGCCCGCCCTGCGGCCGTCGCGGTCGCCTACCGATGCGCCGCTACGGGGCAATGGGTGAGCGACTGCCGTCGTGCCCTCGATCGTCATCGCTCCCATGGTAGTATGTGAACGTTCTCAGCATGGCCGGCGTTGGTACGCTCGCTCCGATTGGGGAGCCGGAAGATGTCGAGAGTGGCCGACAAGCATCGCAGGGCGACGCTGCACGACGTAGCCCAACTGGCTGGTGTGTCCCACCAGACGGTATCGCGCGTGGTGAACGGGCATCCCAGCGTTGCAGCTGCCACGCGTACGCGCGTGGTCGAGGCCATCCGGCGGCTGGACTACGCTCCGAACCGGGTGGCGCAGAGCCTGGCGACACGCCGGTCCAGAACGGTGGGCATCATCGGGTACGGCACCACCCACTACGGACCCTCGCAGATGGTGGCGAACGTCGAAGCGGGGCTGCGGGCTCAGGGCTATGCGCTGGTGTACGCAACCGTGCCGGACCTCAGCGACGACGGGTTGCGCAAGCAGATCGCCGCGCTGCGCAACCAGCTCATCGACGGGCTGGTGCTGGTCACGCCGGTAGGTGGCGGTCACCTCATGCAGACCAGCGATTTCATCCGGCTGCCGTTCGTCATGATCGACCCCATGCTCGGGGAGCACGTCCCTTCCGTCGTGATCGACCAGCAGTACGGCGCACGACTGGCCACCCAGCACCTCATCGACGCCGGTCACACCGCGATCTGCGAGATCACGGGCCCCCTGGACTGGAGCGGCGCGAAGCAGCGGCACGACGGGTGGCTGGCCGCGCTGGCCGATGCCGGTCTCACGCCGGGCGTCAGCGCGGAGGGAGCGTGGACATCGGCCAGCGGCTACCAGGCCGCCCGCCGCGTTCTCGACGCGGACGAACGCTTCACCGCGCTCTTCGTCGGCAACGACCAGATGGCGCTGGGTGCGATCCGCGCCTTGCGCGAGCGTGGCGCGCGCGTGCCTCAGGACGTCTCGATCGTAGGTTTCGACGATATCCCGGAGGCGGCGTACTTCGAACCTCCGCTCACCACCGTGCGGCAGGACTTCGCGACCCTCGGACAGCAGGCTGTCGACCTCCTGCTGGCGCGTATCGAGGCTCCGGACGCACCGCCGCACCAGCGTGTGCTCTACCCGAAGCTCATCGAGCGTGCCAGCGTGATGCGGGTCGCCGTCGTGAGTTCCTGAGGCGGGCGCGGCGGCCTACGCGCCCGATCGCGTTCCCGTCGCGATGCCGTCGCGATGCCGTCGCCGCGGGCCCGGCTGGTGGAGCCCGGTCCGCTACGGGCGCCCCTTCGGAGGCCCCATCGCCTGTCGCGCCGCCTGCATGGTGCTCGGCTCCACCACGCCGGTGAAGCAGCCGAGCGTGTAGGGGTAGGCCTGCGTGAGCCGGTAGGCGTAGTCGTAGGTGCGCCCGTCCACGCTCACGGTCTCGTGGCGCCCGTGGCAGGCATCGAGGTCGGGGTTGGTGAGGACCGTGCCGCCGGCGTCGCGCATGCCGAGGATGGGGTAGCCGTCGAGCGCGTAGCCGACCAGGCCGTCGGACTGCGCTCCGGGCAGGCATGGGGAGCTGCTGTGGTAGTGGTACTGCCCCCTGCCCTGGGGGTGGCCGTCGCAGAGATCCTGGATCTCGTGCGCGGCCGCGTCGCGCCCGGCATCGTCGAGCGCGCTGTACAGCGCCACGCCGGTGGTGGTGAAGCCGATCATGCCCATCGGCAGGCAGCTCGGTTGCGGGGCTAGGGTGGGTGCCGCAGGAATGGGGAACGACAGGTTCTGGGCTGCGATGGCGTTGGGGTTGGTGTCGAAGGCGTAGGCCGGGTCCGACCTGGCGATGGGGAAGGTGCCGGTGGGCTCGCCGACGGGCAGGCCGTCGCTCCGGACGTCGAGCTGGTCGCCTTGCCGCGTGAGCGCGAAGCGGGCCTGGGGCCAGGTGACATCTCCTTGCACGTGCGGCTTCAGGCCGGGATCCCAGGTGGTGCCCTCGATCCAGGGACCGTCGTGGCGCGCGCCTCCGCTGCGGAACGTGGTTCGGCAGGCGTACACGTTGCCGACCTCCGGCCGGTTGCTGACGTGACCGTCACCCAACGGGAGCGACTGCGCCTGGGCGAGCTGCATCGCCCAGAGGCAGGCCGCCCCGAGCAGCAGGACGGTTGGGATCGCGCGGGAGCGCACCGCTGCATGCTAGCGGGGTCGTGTGCAGAGTTCGTGGCGATCGGCTGAAGGGCCGGGCCGCCGAGCGTTGCGCTACGGGCGCCGGCCGGACCGACCGGAGCGCGGTCGCTGCGACGCAGCGCTGTGCTCGGCCCCAGGCGATCGGACGACGCGGACGCAACAACGGGCGCCGTTCCGTGCGCGCGCTACGGGGTCGCCAGCGTGCGCGCGGTCCGGCCGCGTGTCCAGCGGACGTACCCCTCCGCCGCGAGCAGATTCGGCAGCCAGCACAGCCACGCCACCGCCGCGTATGCGCTGTCGAACGCGGTTCCGGAGGCCATGAAGGCCAGTTGCTCGAGTCGCAGCACGGGTGCGGCGAAGCTGAGGGCGTAGCTGCGGATCATCCACTCGCGGTGGCGATCGATATCGCCTTGCCGGATCCGCCGGTACGCCATCGCGGTCGTGGCCAACCAGGCCACGGCCAGGAGCGCGAAGCCCGCGCGTGTGGGCAGGCCGCCGTAGGCCAGCCGGGCCATGTACAGGCCGCCGAGCCCTCCCACGGCCACGCCCGCCAGGTAGATCCGGCCGGTCATGCGATGCACGCGCGGCCAGCGATCACGGATGGCCGGCACGAACTGGAGCGGTCCGAGCAAGAGCGCGGTCATGCCGCCGACGATGTGCATGAGGATGCCCGCGATGTGCGCCACGTAGACGGCGCGTTGCTGCGGGAAGTACACCGTAGGGTCGAGCGTCAGGTAGCGGCTGGCGAGCAGCACCATCAGCAGCGCAAGAAACGACATCACACCCCAACCGGTCCAGCGGATCGTTGCGTTCATGCCTTCCTCCTGGGTCGGCCGGGCGGCCCCGTCCGAGCGGCCACGATGTCCCGTGCCCCCGGTTTCGGTCGCGCCCCACTTCGCACGTTGTGCGTTCCGGTGATTCTAGGGGCAGACGCGAGGAAAGGGAAGGGGCCGCTTTCGCGGCAAGCGACCCGGCCGGCCTGCTGGCGGCAGTGCCGCTCGGGAGGCCGCGACGCCAGGCGGGGCACGACCTCATCTCGGACGTGTCCAAGCCCCTCGCGAGGAGCCAGATGCCCAGGAAGGTCTCGTCCGGGAGGATAAGGAGCGCGTGGGAACCACGCGTCTCGGATCGCGGGGCGAGCTCGCGCGCGTCGCTCGAACGACCGTGGTCGCTAACGCTCGTCCGGGTCGTCGACGGGCGCCATTCCGATGAAGACCCGATAGCGCCTGGCCGTAGCCGAATGCTCGTTGTGCCGGGCCAACGTCTTCGCTTCGTCCAGCGCGGTCTTGAGCCGGCGCGCAAAGCGCTCGGCCTCCTCGGCCTCGAGGAAACCGTCGCCGAAGTCGAACATGCCCGGCGTTCCCGGCGCCTTGCGCCACGACAGGACGTCCCGGGGTTGCTCGGCGCGGAGCACGGCATCCATGTCGTCGGGCGCGATCAGAGTCCGCGAGGTGCCGTCGGGACCGGACAGGAGGTGGATCGCCCCGGGGCCGAAGTTGGTGTGGCTGAAAAACGACTCGGTGATGCCCTGGAGAAAGGTGTTGACGTCGGCCGTGACGAGTTCCGCGGTATCCACGACGTCGGTCATGTTGACGGGGATGATGAGCCAGTCACAGTTGGTGGAGTAGTACTTCAGGGGCTTGCCGGCCCTGCGTTCCAAGCGCGTGACCTCGAGGACGCCGTGCCTATGCCAGCGTTGGACGCGGTAGTACATCTTCTTCACGCTGAGGCCGGCATCCTTGGCGGCCTCGCTGACGGTGGCCTCGCGGCCGTGGAAGGGGCGGAGAAGGAGGAGTTGGTGCCGGCCGGCGACCGAGCGAACGGCATCGGCGCTCTCGAGGCGGCGGATGCGCCAGGTCGACACGGGTCGGGTCAGCCAATTCCGCGCTGGCGGTTCCATGTGGAGTAGGGTAGCGCGCATCGTTGGGTCGAGGAGGACGCCATGTACGCCACCCATGACCCGACGATTGTCCGTAGACTCGCGCGTGAACGCGCGACGGCCTACCGCCTGCGGGCAGAGCGCCGGCGAGCGGTCCGCGAAGCGCTGCGGACCCGTGAACGGCCCGGCAGGCCCACCGGTTTCGTTCTCACGGTGTCGGTCCGGCGACCTTGGTTCAAATTCGAGCCCGCGGGCCCGGCTGTCTAGCGGCCACCGTCCGGCCCCTCTTCGGCGAGCCGGGGGTCAGTCCTCGCGTCGCCCCCGGCGGAGCCCGAGCCAACGCCGAAGTTCCCGTGCCGCGCCTGGTCGCGAGCGCCGTTCTCGATCCCGGGGGGGTGTGCGACCGGCGCCTCGGCGCCCTCGGCCGGGCGCTACGCTGGGAGCGTCCTGTAGGAGGGGCACCCTATGCGTAACACCATCCGCCTCATGGCCGCGGTGGCTCTGCTCGCCACCGGTTCCGCGCTGGCCTTCCAATGGAACCCGGACGCCTTTCCCACCGGCAACCATAGCTACAGCTGGGAGATGACGGTCGACAGCGGGGACGGTCCCCAGAGCGCGACCATCACGCTCGACATCAGCCAGAAGGGCGACAGCTACGACACCGCCACCACCATGAAGGTGACCCAGACCGGGGTCTCCCACGACGACCTGAGCACCGCCGCGCTGGGCGGCTCGATGCTGGGCGCTCTGGCCCTCGGGCCGATGATGGTGTTCTACGGTCCGGCCTTCATGATGCTGCCGATGCTGCTGGGCCAGGAGGATATCCACGTGCGCAGCGAGCCGGTGCGAGTGGCCGGCGTGGGCAGCGTGTTCATGGACAAGAGCGAGACGATCGCCGGGCACGAATGCGTGGTGCTGCGCCTGGAGATGGACGACGGCAGCGCGCCCATCGAGATGGCGCTGGCCGAGGACCTGCCCTTCCCGTGCTCGAGCCAGTACGGGGACGAGGGCGACCGCACCACCATCCGGTTGATCGACGCGCGCTGACGCCGGACGCGCGGGTGCGCGCCGCCCCCGGGACTTCACGCGCGAGCCGGCACGCCGCGCTCGCGGCGGATCTTCGGAGCGGCCCGGCAATCACGGCGCCCGCTGCCAACGGCGCGCGAGGCGCCCCGCTCACCATCCCGCGCTACGAGCCGTTCACCGAGCTCACCGCGCCGGTTGCGGTTTCAGGAGCTGGTTCCCGCGGAACACCTCCTCGGGGTCGTAGCGCGCCTTCACCTCTTGCAGGCGCGCGAGGTTCCGGCCGAACGCGGACGTGGCGCGGTCGTCGTCTTCGTCCATGTAGTTGACGTAGCCGCCGCCGGTCGCGTACGGCGCGACGGCCTGCCATGCGGAACGGACCCAGGCGCGGACCGAGGTATCGTCGGAGGCGTCGAGCCAGCCGCCCCAGAACCCCACGGAGAAGGCGGCGTCGCGGTGCGGGAAGGCGGTGGCCGCGGGATCGACCCGGGCCACCGCCCCGCCGAGACACTCGATGCCCACCATGCTCAGCGGCCCCTCGAGCCCCGGCGCGAGCTCGACCAGCGCGTCGAGCACGTCATCGGAGAGCTCGCGTAGGTAGTGCGTCTTGTAGTAGTAGCGGGCGCCGTCGGGGGTGCCTGCATCGAAGCTGCGTTGCCAGGTCTCGTAGGGCATGGGCACGACGGCCGAGAGCATGGGATCCCCGACCTCCAGGAGCGGCTCGAAGCGCGCGGCTCCCTCGTACGCCGGGCCGAACCAGCACCCGACCAGCGCGATCGCGACGCTGCCGAAGCGGTCTTCCGGGAACGGAGCGACCGGCGGCACGTGCATGATCAGGGCGTAGCACGCCAGCTCGTCGGGTGCGCCGTCGATCAACCGGCGGTAGGCGCGGAGCGCGGCGGCCGCGTCCTCGACGGGGTAGTAGACCTGCGCCGTGAGGATCTCGGGCCCTACCGGATGCAGCCGGTAGGTGAACGCCACCGCGACGCCGAAGTTTCCGCTGCCCCCACGCAGCGCCCAGAAGAGCTCGGAATGCTCGTTGGCGCAGGCGTGCACGAGGCTGCCGTCCGCCGTGACCAGGTCGACGGCCATCAGATTGTCGATGGTGAGGCCGTGGCGGCGTGCGAGCCACCCCTGGCCGCCCCCGAGCGTCAACCCGCCGACACCGGTGCGTGAGTCGATGCCGCCCGTCGTGGCGAGCCCGTGGGCCTGGGTGACGCGGTCGACGTCCGCCCAGGTGGCGCCTGCCTCGACGCGGGCGGTGCGGGCCTCGACATCGACCGTGACGTCGCGCATCGACGAGAGGTCGATGACGACCCCGCCCTCGACGCTGGCGCGGCCGGCTACGCCGTGCCCCCCGCCCCGCACCGCCAGGGGCAACCCTTCGGCGCGGGCGAAGCGCAGCGTGCGGGCCACGTCCGACGTCGACACGCAGCGCACCACGGCCTCGGGTCGGCGGTCGATCATGCCGTTCCAGAGCCCGCGCGCCTCGTCGTAGGCGTCGTCGCCGGGGCGGATCACGTGACCGTCCAGCGTATCGGCGAGTCGTTCGATGGTGGTGGTGTCGGGCATGGGTTCTCCCTCCGCGTGCGTCGATCGAGACGCACTGGCGCTCAGCAGACGCGGTTCGCCGGGGTCGCTGGTGGCGGTGAGCGCTACAGGATGTCGCTCGAACGGGGTGCTACAATCGCTACTCACGTTCACGTTGTGACGACCTGGAGTCTGGAGCCCTGGGGGTCCCGATGCTCGATTCGCCGCTGTTCGGCCGCTGGCTGTATTGCAGGCGGCGTGCGCTCGACCTGACCCAGCGCCAGTTGGCGGCGCTGGCCGGTTGTTCGGTGGCGACGATCCGCAAGCTCGAGTCGGACGAGCGCCGACCCTCGGTGCGGATGGCCGAGGGGCTGGCGCGGGCGCTCGGGATCGCGGAGGACGAGGCCGGGGCCTTCGTCCGGTTCGCGCGCGAAGGGTGGGCCGAGGCGCCGCCGGGACCGGCGACCGGGCTGCCGGAGGTGCCGGAGGGCGCCGCCGTCGCCAGCGAGGGCGAGCCGACCGGGCACGTCCGCCCGAGACCCTCGTCCGGTGAGCGGGGGAAGGACCGCGAAGCGGGTCGTCGCTTCGTGGCCCGGCGCGAGGAGCTGGCCGCGCTCCAGAACGGGCTCCAGCGGGCTCTCGCGGGGGAGCCGCGCATGATGATGGTGGCGGGGGAGGCGGGGCAGGGCAAGTCCGCGCTGCTCGGCGCGTTCGCCGCGCGGGCGTTGCAGCGCGACCCGGACCTGGTGGTGCTGACGGGTGGCGGCAACGCCTACGTCGGCGCGGGCGACCCCTTCCTGCCGTTCCGGCAGGTCCTCGGCCAGGCGCTCGGCGACGTGCGGGCGGGCGGCCCGGACAGTCTGCTCGATGCCGCGCGGGTGAGCCGCATGCTTCGGCTCGCGCCTCGCGCCCGGCAGCTGCTGCTCGAGCGCAGCCCCCACCTGGTCGACGTCATGGTGGCGCCGCGGCTGCTCGAAGGCATGCCCGGACGCACGGGCGGGCCGGCGAACATGCTTCCGTCCAACGCGTTCGGGCTGCCCGAGGAGGCGCGACGGAGCGAGATCACCGCGTTCCTGGCCGGCATCGCGGAGGACGCTCCGATCGTGATCCTGCTCGACGACCTCCAGTGGATCGACCGCAGTTCGGCGGAGGCGCTCTTGCACCTCGGGCGGAGCCTCCGCACGGAGCGGCTGCTGCTGGTGGGTGCGTACCGGCCGGCGGATCTCTCGCCTTCGCCCGCGGGGCAGGCGCACGTGCTCGAGGTCGTGATCCAGGAGCTCGAGCGGCGCCACGGCGAGGTCGTGGTCGATCTCGCGAAGGCCGATGGGAGGGCGTTCCTCGAAAGCTACCTCGACGCCGAGCCCAACGACTTCGACGGGGACTTCCGACAGGCGTTGTGGCGCCAGACCGGCGGGCAGCCGCTGTTGACGGTGGAGTTGCTCCGGCACCTCGAGGAGCGCGGGGACCTCGTTCGCGTGCCCACGGGGCGTTGGAGCGTGGCGCGGACGATCCGTTGGGACGACGTGCCCGCGCGGGTGACCGGGGCTCTGGCGCAGCGTCTGGCGCGTGTGGGCCCGGATGCGTCGGACGCGCTGCGGGTGGCCAGCGTCGAAGGGAGCACGTTCACGGCCGAGGTGGTGGCGCAGGTCCTGGAGGTCGATGGAGGCAGGGTCGCGCGCCATCTGGGCGAGCTCGCTCGCCGGCACGGGTTGGTGTTGCAGGGCGAGGTGCAGGTGGAGGGCTCGCGCCGTGTCGTGCGGCATCGGTTCCGGCATGACCTCATCCAACGTTTCGTTTACGACGGCATCGATGTCGGAGAGCGGCGCCACATCCACGCCGCCGTCGCCGCTGCGCTCGAGGCGCTCCACGGGCCGGACGCCGATCCGGGCGTTCTGGCGCACCACCTGCGGCGAGGGTCGGACCCCGTGCACGCGGCCGGGTTCCTGGCGAAGGCGGGGGACCGCGCACGCAGCGCCGGGGCGCTCGAAGAGGCGATCGTGCACTACCTGGATGCGGCCGGCCTGGCGCAGGAACCCGACGCCCTGTGGCGCGCCGGCCTGCTCACGTCGCTCGGTGAGGCCCTGTGGCTGCGGGGCCGCTTCGAGGAAGCGGTGCCCGCCCTGACGGAGGCGCGAGACACGTTCCTGGAGGCGGGAGACGAGCAGCGGGCCGGGATCGCGGAGCTGACCCTGGCACGCGTGCTCTACGAGCGCACCGAGCACGGGCACGCGCTAAAGGCCTTCCATCGCGCCCTGGCGTCGCTCGAGCAGGGCCCCGAGAGCCCCGCCATGGCGCGGGCGGTGAGCTGCATCTCGCAGTTGCACATGGTGGCGTCGGAGGCCGACGACGCGGTGGCCTGGGGGACGCGGGCGCTCGCCATCGCGGAGCGTGTGGGCGCCGAGGACGTCGTCGTGCACGCCTCGATCAACGTCGGGTCCGCGCTCGCCTTCTTCGTCCCCGAGCGCCGCGACGAAGGGCTCGCCATGGTGCGCCGGAGCTTCGAGGACGCGCGACGGCTCGGCCTGGTGTACGACGCCTGTCGCGCCTCGTTCAACCTCGGGAACATGCACGCCAGCGCCGGCGACGCGTATCGCGCCCTGGAGATCTTCGACGAGCTCCGCGACTACGCGGCTTCGTACCAGCTGTTCACGATGGAGGGCGCCGGACGGGTGGGCGCATGGGCGGTCGCATGGCGGTACGGACGCTGGGCGCGTGCGTTCCGGGATCGCCCCGCTCTCGAAGCGCTGGTGACGAGGGCAGGGAGGGACAACTTCAAGGCGGCCGCCATCGCGCTCGCCCTGATCGGCGCGGATCTCGATCTGGGCAGGGTGGCGTCGGCAGGAGCGTCCCTTCGGACCTTCGCGGGAGCGCTCGACCGCATGGTCGAGCCGCAGAACCGCATCCCGTACCTGCGCGCGTGCCTACGTCACGCCGTCGCCGTGGGCGACGCGACCTCGGCCGAGGCCACGGCGTCGCGCCTGGCCGAGCTGTGCACCTCGGGCGTGCCGTTGGACGATGCGTGCTTGATCGGGCTGCGGGACGTGCTGCGGTGGTGGCTGCCACCCGAGCGGTCGCCGTCCCGAGCGCGGGGTGTGACTGGGGCATGGTTGTTGCGGGCCGCGGTCGCGGCGGTTCGCTCGGCAGGCGACCTGTTGGGAGCGGGGGAGGGCGCCGCTACGGTGTTGGAGGGGCGGGCCTTCGAGGCCGCGTGGTCGGGCGCGGCTTCGCCGGCGGCCGCCGCCTTCGAGGCCGCCGCCAAGATCTGGAACGACGCGGGCCTCCCCCTCGACGAGGCCGGCGCCTGGCGCGATGCGGCGCGCTGGTGGGCGGCGGGCGGCGATGTGGACCGCGCAGCCCACGCGAGTGCGTGTGCCGACGCGGTGGTCGATCAACTGGCGGCGCAGATCCCCGACGCCGAGACGGCGGCCGGGTTCCGTCGACGGCTGGCCGACCCGATCCGGCACGGCGCCGGGCGCCCGTAGGTGCTATCCGTAAGGTCGTGGCCGTCCGTCCCGCCCGGTACGCGACCCTGCTTCCGCGCTTCCTCGCCAAGGTCGGGGCGGAGGTGGACGTCCTCCTTCTCATGCCGGTCGAGGGCGTGCTGGTTCGGCAGGTGGCCGACACCTGGGGGGCGGCCCGCGCCGGTGGTCGCGTCCATGAGGGCGTCGACATCTTCGCGCCGAGGGGTACGCCGATCCGGGCCGCCGCGCCCGGCTTCGTCTACAGCATCGAGAGCCTAAGCCTGGGCGGCAACTCCGTCACCGTGGTGGGGGGCGGTGGGCGACGCTTCTTCTACACCCACATGAACGCCTTCGCCGAAGGCCTGCGTGAGGGCCAGTACGTCACCACCGACACCGTGCTCGGGTCCGTCGGGAACAGCGGCGACGCCGCGACCACGCCCACGCACCTGCACTTCGGCGTGTACGAGAGCCCCGCCGATGCGTGCGCGTGGCGTGCCATCAACCCGTTCCCGCTGCTGGTCGACCGTTAGGGCGGCTGGGGGCTGGGAGGGCAGCGGGGCTGGTGGCCGATCCCTTCGGCGGTGCCTCCGACGCGGACGCTCGGTCCGTTGCCGGTCGCCTAGGGGCGCCCCCTGGGCGGCCCCATGGCCCGCCGCAACGCCCGGATCGTGCTCGGATCGCCGAACCCGGTGAAGCACCCGAGGGTGTACGGGTAGGCCTGCGTGAGGCGGTAGGCGTAGTCGTAGGAGCGGCCGTCGACGGTCACGTTCTCGTGGCGCCCGTGACGGGCGCCGAGGTCGGCGTTGGTGATCAACGCGCCGTCGGCGTCGCGCATGCCGAGGATGGGGTAGCCGTCGAGCGCGTACCCCACCGGCAGCGAGTGCGCCGCGGCGGGACGCAGCGGTGCCACCCCTGCCACGGTGAGGAGCAGGGCGAGCAGGATCGACCGAACGCGCATCGCTGCATCCTAGCGTGGAGATGTCGAGAGCACGTGGAGAGCGCGCGGAGCGTTCGATGCGTCGGGGAGCCTCATGTAGCGGCCGCTCTCGGCGCGGTCCGTCCGCGGGTCCAGCGCACGTACGCCTCGGCGACGAGCAGGTTCGGCAGCCACGCCAGCCACGCCACGACCACGTACGCCGTCGCGAACTCGACCCCGGACGCCGCGAAGGCCACCTGCTCGAGCCGCAACACCGGCGCCGCGAAGCTGAGGGCGTAACTGCGGATCATCCACTCGCGGTGCCGCCGCGGGTCGCCCTGCCGGATCCGCACGTAGGCCATCGCGCTCGCGGTCAGCCACGCCACGGCCAGCAGCGCGAAGCCGGCGCGGGCCGGTAGCCCTCCGTAGGCCAGGCGCGCCATGTACAGGCCGCCGAGCCCGCCCAGAGCCACGCCCGTCAGGTAGATCCGGCCGGTCGTGCGATGCAGGCGCGGCCAGCGGTTGCGGACGGCCGGCACGAACTGCAGCGGTCCGAGCAGGAGCGCGGTGATGCCGCCGACGATGTGCGCGAGCAACCCGGCGGTGTGCGCCATGTAGACCGCGCGTTGCTGCGGGAAGTACGTGGCCGGGTCGAGCGTCAGGTAACGACTGGCGAGAAGCGCCATCAGCAGCGCCAGGAACGACATCATGCCCCAACCGGTCCAGCGGATCGTGGTGTTCATGCCTTCCTCCCAGGGTGGGCCGGGCGCCCGCCCGGCCGGTGCATCCGCCGGCCCGCACGTGCCGGTAGTGCCGCTACCACCATGGTCGACGGTGCGGCGTGCTCGCATCCGCCGAAAGTCGGGGGGTGCGGCGGAGGTCGGGGTGCGTCGGGCAGGAGGGTGCCGGCCGTGGCGTCGGGCCGTGGCGTCGGGCCGTTGCGGGCGCGGCGGAAGGTGGGCATCGCAGCACGCCCGGGCGCGCCCTGGAGGCCACGCTCGAGAGGGCGCGAATTCGTCTATGCTCGCCCATGGCCGACAGCCACAGCGAGGGGTACCGCCCGATCGCCGTCGGCGCGGGGCCCGGTTCGTGCCGGCGCGCCCCGCGCCGGTGAGGAGGAGCGATCATGGAAGAGTCGGAGCAGACGTCCCGCCCGGCCGGTGACGGCCGGCCCCCCCACGCCGGCAACGAGCAGGCGGAGGATCTCGACCCCGCCGCGACGGCGGCGCTGTTGCACGACGCGGCGACGCGGGCCGCGGGCTACCTCGACGCTCTGGACGCGCGCGGCGTCCGGCCGGACGCGGCGGCCGTGGCCGGCCTCGAGCGCCTGCACGAGCCCCTCGGCGAGCGGCCCACCGCCCCCGGCGAGGTGCTCGCCCTGCTCGACGAGGTGGCGTCCCCCGCGACGCTCGGCATCGCCGGCCGCCGCTTCTTCGGCTTCGTGTGCGGCGGCGCCCTGCCGGTGACGCTGGCGGCGAACACGCTGGCGACGGCGTGGGACCAGAACAGCGCCTTCCACCACACCACGCCTGGCACCGCCACGCTCGAGGCGGTGGCGCTCGCCTGGCTGCGCGACCTCTTCGGGCTGCCGGCTGGCACCGGCGCCGGCTTCGTGACCGGCGCCACCGTCGCCAACGTCACCGCGCTGGCGGCCGCGCGGCACGCGGTGCTCGAGCGCGCGGGCTGGGACGTAGAGGCCGACGGTCTCTTCGGCGCCCCGCCGATCCGGGTGGTGGTGGGGGGCGAGATGCACCCCACGGTGCGCAAGTCGCTCGGATTGCTGGGCTTGGGTAAGGACCGCGTGGAGGCGGTCGGTGCGGACGATCAGGGCCGGTTCCGCGCCGACCGGCTGCCCGACCTCGAGGGCCCGGCCATCGTCATCCTGCAGGCGGGGAACGTCAACACCGGCGCCTTCGACCCCTTCGATGAGATCATCCCGCGCGCCCGCGAGGCGGGCGCCTGGGTGCACGTGGACGGCGCCTTCGGGTTGTGGGCGCGCGTCAGTCCGGCGCTGCAAGGGCTTGCGGTGGGGCTCGAGCTCGCCGACTCCTGGGCGACCGACTTCCACAAGTGGCTCAACGTGCCCTACGACTCCGGCATCGCGCTGGTGCGCGATCCCACGGCGTTGCAGGCGGCGATGGCCGTGACGGCGGCCTACCTGCCGGAATCCGGCGCCCGCGACCCGTCGGACTACACGCCCGAGCTGTCGCGCCGCGCCCGCGGCGTGGAGGTGTGGGCGGCGCTCAAGCGCCTGGGCCGGTCGGGCGTGCGCGCCATGGTCGAGCGCGGTTGCCGGCAGGCGCGGCGCTTCGCCGAGGGCCTCGACGCCGCCGGCTTCGAGGTCCTCAACGAGGTCGTCCTCAACCAGGTGCTCGTGTCGTTCGGTTCGCCCGAGCGCACGCGTGCGGTCATCCGGCGCCTGCAGGAGGACGGCACCTGCTGGTGCGGCGGTACCGAGTGGCAGGGGCGCACGGCGATGCGCATCTCGGTGTCCTCCTGGGCCACGACGGACGACGACGTGGAGCGCTGCCTGGAGGTGATGGTGCGGTTGGGGCGCGCGGCCTAGCCCGGACACGGCCGATCCGACGGCAGCCCGACCGGGCTCGGCGCGCCTTCACCCGTGCGCCACACTCAGGCGTGGCCCGAGGATGGCGGGCGGGCGCAGCACCACGGGTGCGAGCCCGCGCTCGCCCACCTCGGCCAGGGCGCGCTCGGCTTCGGCCTTGCTCACGCCGTACGGGTCCTGCGCCGCACGGTCCCGGCCGAGCAGCGGACTGTCCTCGTCCACCACGTCGAGGCCGTCCATGGCGTAGACGCTGATCGTCGAGAGGTGGACCAACCGCCGGCACCCCGTGGCAAGCGCCGCCTCCGCCAACGCGCGCGTCCCTTCGACGCTCGGGCGGCGGGCCGGAGCCACCGTGCGCTTGTGACGTACACCCGTCCCGCCACCGAGGCCTGCCCTAGAGTGATGCTTGCCTGGTACATCGCCGTGGACGCACGCCGTGCTTCCGTTCTGATCCCCTGCAACACGGTTGCTCTGGGGTCACGTCCTCTTGTCGGGGGGGCGGGCCCTTGCCGACGGTCGCCGTAGACGCGCTGGCGGCTCTTCGAGGCGGCATCCGAAATCTCGTCCAGGCGGAACAGGATGGGTATCCGTTCGGTGGTTCGGGAGAGTGCGGTACCGCCCGTGCACCGTACCCGTCGCTGCGGGCGGACCGGTCGTTCAAAGGAGAGGGAGTCCCATGAGTCGTTTCGGATTCAAGCATCGTGTGGGATGGAGCACCGCGCTCCTCGCGCTGGTGTTCGGCGTGGCTATAGCGCAGGGCCCTGCGACCTTGCAAGGCCCTGCCACCGTGACGACGTACGCGTCCGGGTTGTCGGCCCCGAGAGGATTGGCGTTCGGGCCGGACGGCACGCTGTACGTAGCGCTGGCCGGCAGCGGGGGGGACATGGCCACCACCGCCGCTCGATGCGAGCAGGTGGTGCCGCCCGTCGGCCCCTACACCGGGGGCGATACCGCCAGCATCGTGAGCGTCGACGCGAGCGGGACCGTCACGACGGTCGCGTCGGGGTTGCCGTCGGCGAAGGACGCGATGGGCGACCTCATGGGGGTCGCGGGTCTCGCCTTCATCGACAACACCCTGTACGCGCTCATCATGGGCGGCGGCTGCTCGCATGGCCACGCCGACGCTCCGAACGGCGTCATGCGCATCGGCGCCGACGGTACGGCGACTCTGGTCGCCGACCTGTCTGCGTTCTTCCGGGCGAACCCGGTCGCGAAGCCCAACCCGCCCGACTTCGAACCGGACGGCACGCCCTACAGCATGGTGGCCTACCAGGGCAACCTCTACGTGGTCGAGGCGAACCACGGTGAGGTCGACGAGGTGACGCCCGATGGGACGATCACGCGCGTGGTCGACGTGTCGGCGAACGACGGGCACATCGTGCCCACCAGCATCGCCCTGTCCGGCGACGGGTTCCTGCTGGGGAACCTCGGCGTCTTCCCGATCGTGCCGGGCAAGGAGGGCGTGTTCGCCATGACGCCCGACGGCCAATTGACGGCGATGGCGTCGGGCTTCACGACGATCCTGGGCCTGGCCGCCGACGGCCAGGGCAACACCTACGTGCTGGAGTCGAGCAACGCCGCGGGCATGCCGCAGCCGGGTGCGGGCGACATCGTGCGCGTGTCGGCCTCGGGCGAGAAGACCGTCATCGTGTCCGGCCTGACGACGCCCACCGCCCTGGTCATGGGCCCCGATGGCGCCCTCTACGTATCGGCCCAGGGCTACGGTGCGCCGGCGGGATCCGGTGCCATCTTGCGCGTCGAGCCGCCCATGTAGGAACGCGCCGTCGGCCGCGCGCCCGACGGCGCGCGAGGACGAAGGGCGGGACCCGGCACGATCGCCGGGTCCCGCCCTCAGCGCTCGCTGCGGGGTACCTCAGGACCCACTGCCAGAGCTTCTGCGGTCGATGCCCTCGCCGGACGACGTCAGCTCTGCCCCGCCAACCACGCCCGCACGGCCGCGAACGTCGCCTCCGGTTCCTCGACGTAGGGCATGTGCCCGCTGTGTTCGAACATGTGCAGCTCCGCGCCGGGGATGCCTTCGGCCAGGCGTTGCGCCTGGAGGGGCGGGCACACGAAGTCGTCGCGGCCGGCCAGGATCAGCGTCGGCGTGGCGATCTCGCCCAGGCGCGCCCGCACGTCGTAGGCCGCGGTCTCGGCGGCCGGCGGCTGCCCCTGCACGGAGTAGACGACGTCGTCGAGGAGCCTGTCGTACTCGGGCCGGTAGCGGTGGAAGTACAGCGGCCACAGCGTCTCGATGTGCTCGCCGAAGGCCTCGTCGCTGGCGGCCTCGGCCTCCGATTCCAGCGCAGCGAGCTGCGCTTCGGTCGCGCCCTTGCGCCGGGCGTTCGCGACGACCTCGTCGTGGTAGTCGAACGCGGGCGCCGTTCCCATGAGCATCAGGTGGCTCAGGCGGTCGGGGTGGCGCAACGCGAACTCGAGCGCGATGAAACCCCCGTAGGAGAACCCCAACACCGCCACCCGCTCGTGGCCGAGGTGGGTCGCGAGGGCGGCCGCGTCGTCGGCGAGCTGCGCATGGGAGAGCGTCTCGCGAGGGGGCCTCCCGGAAGAACCGTTGCCGCGATGGTCGTAGTAGATGAGCTGCAGCGTGTCGCCGAGCGGGTCGAGCCCGGGCGTCAGGTAGTGATGGTCGAGGCCCAGCCCGCCGTGCATGACCAGACACGGCAGACCCTCCCCGACGACGGTGTAGAAGAGGGTGGTTCCTTGGATCGGTGCCGTGGGCATGGTGCTCACCTCGGGGGTCGCAGGGTAGGGCGGCCTGGACCTACCGGCCCGCGGCCTCGCCTCCACTCCCCATCAAAGCATCCGAGAGGAACGGCAGCACGATCGACGCGAGACGCCCGTTCACATCGTCGAGGAAGCTGCCCTCGTAGAGCTCGAAGCGGTGCGGGATGCCGGCGCGCGTCAGGGCGGCGTGCAGCGCCTGCGTGCCGGTGGTGGTCTCGCGCAGTTTCTCCGCGGTGCCCGTGTCGAGGCCGAGGGCGCGGAGCTCGAGCAGGTTCGGCCCGTA
>Ga0102956_1000167_pt1 | contig 22243 bp, 39 predicted proteins | sample SalPonF2_A_D2_MG_FD_84515 | JGI IMG/M metagenome (GOLD analysis project Ga0102956, IMG submission 84515) | Salt pond soil microbial communities from South San Francisco under conditions of wetland restoration - Salt Pond MetaG SF2_A_D2_MG ...
ACTATCTACTTGGTTAAACCTAAAATAAAATGGATAATTACCGCTAATCATTTTATAAACATCCACCCTGTTTAGTCTCCATCTTTTACAATACAATTTATCTTCTATGTCTTCAAACCCAAACTTAGTTAACCATTCTCTAGTTAGTTCGATAGGTTTAAAATGAACTCTTTTTTCTGTAAACATTTTTAAATATGCAATATCTACTTTTACAGGACTTTCGTATTGTTCTCGTTCTGGTGATTTACCTTGAACTAAATTTCCTATTCTTAATTCACTCGCTTTCATAATATTATTTTTTTGGTTTCCTCCTACCAATTGGTCGTCTTTAATATTATGAACAATACAGGATAAGTCCCCGTATTTGGTCATACTGTCAACTAAAAGCTTTTTTTGTCTTTTACTTATTTTTCTCGGGTTATTCTCGAACTCTTTCATGTCAGTATAGTTTAAACGGAAAACAGCATATTTTTTATGTACTCTGCTTTCCTATGGGATTATATTAAAAGGTTATTTACTTTGAAATACAAGCGGTAATTCGGGTTTATTAGCACCTTTCCTTACTTGGTTCTTTATAACTCTTATATACTCAACAAAAACAGCCCGAGGAATAAACTTTGTACCCATTTCGAGAGCTTTCTCGTGGCAAAGGTTTTTTAATCCTCCCAACATAATCATAATATTAGTTCTAAGATTAACAATGTTTTTACCTTTCATCTTTGCAGTATTCCCGCTCGCAATATCCAAGGCGTGGTCAATTGTTACCGTTGCGATCTTATTCTCGTCTCCCCACTCTCTGGAAACATTTACGCAGGTTTTCAAAATATCGTCTAAGAGTCCGTCAATTGCTCTTATCATTTCGTCAACAGAGTCTGGACTTTGTTCTTTTTTTAGCATGTCATTGTATTTAATGGTTTGCACAATTCCTTTTCAAGTATGCACATTTCGTTGTATGGCATAAGATAGAGTTCTATTTCATTCATACTCATAATGAGACGACTTACATATATCAGTCCCCGCAATATTGGGTAAAGATTTTTTTTGTGAGTTAGATGTAGCTCAGGCGTTACAGTTTCCCGCTTTAGTCCTTCGGTAGATTTTTGTAGTGCCCTGTAATTTTCTTTGAATAGTTTTGATAATTCGTTTTTTACATATTCCATAATAACGTCTCTTAGTTATTCCTCGTTTTTGTTTCTTAAAAATACAACCTCTTTATCGGTCTTTATTGGTTTCGGGTGCAATTGATTGTCTGCTTTCACATTTACTTTTTGTTTTCCGAAACTCATAACCTCGTGAACTTTCATGTTCTTGTCAGCTGCGTAATAAAATCTGTCTCCCTGCTTTAATTTGAATAATTTAGTTTTTTCAAACTTTTCCATTTCTTTACAAATTTATAAAAAATATTAACATAAAAAAGAGTGCTCCCTTATAAAAAGAGAACACTCTCAGGATATTAGGCAAATTTTGCCACGAGCCAAAGGATAAATTTAATAATTCCAAATATAACAGCGGATCCTCCTATAAATACACCGAGAATAATTAATAAACCTAATCTCGAGCGGTATTTAATTCTCTTTACTTCATCTGCAAACTGCCTTGTTCTTTCGGCTGATGTTAATATTCTCTCTCCGAGCTCCTCAGGATATTCCATTACATAGTCGTCGGTGCAATATAAAGTAAACAACCCTTGGTTTCCCTTTACAGGCTTTTCGATCACTCTCCGTGCGTTTCTGAATTTCCACGCAAAGTGCTCCTTATACTGTTTCCATTGATTTTGTGGTATTTTAGTTTGAATCTTTTCGAGGTCTGTTAATTCTTTGAATCTACAAACATCAAATAGTTCAACAATACAGAGAATTGCACCACATTCTAAGTCATCAACCTCGGGTTGGGCTGTGCTGCATATTACCAAGTCTCCTCGATAAGTTGTGTTCCTCGAGCGAATCTCAAACTTTTTATCTCCCTTAGCTACATAACTTGCGTAAGGTTGATTTATGCTTAAGGCTTTAAATTGAGAGTGCTCTCTACTGTCATAATCCTGTTTGTCGAGTTGCATAATTTATTTTGAGTTTAGTTAAATATTCTAAATGTTTAGTTTTACTATCTAATAAAATACCCTCTTTGTCTATAAATTGAAATTCTCTTTCATCATATTTTAAATACCTATGTAATTTATAATGGTCTTTTGGCTTTAAAAAAATTACATCCTTATAATGTTCAGATTTATATGACCAGTGATGTTTTACTAATCCGTTTGGAGATATTATATTATTGCTTGCTTGTTTTGCTTTATGTTTTTCAGGATATTTTTGTTTATATTTTTTATAGACATCTTTTCTTTTTTCAGGTTTGGGTGTATATTTATTTTTATACCCTAACCTATAATACCTCTTCCTTCCCCTCTCTTTTTCACTTTCCAACCAATCATTATTTTTTCTTTTTTCTTTTTGCCTTTCCCAAGATTGTGTTTTACAGCATTCTTTACATTTATTCAGATGTCCGTCTTTCATTTGCTTGTGCTTATAAAAACAATCTAATTCTTTTTCTTTTTTACAACTAATACAAATTTTCATAATAATATATTTTTAGAAAGGTAATAATTATTATTTATTTCTTTGTATAAATCTCCAAGTATTTCAGTTAACAACTCTTTTTCTAAACCTTGAGAGGTTTTAAATCGCCTCTCAAGATTATTAAGTATATCAAAATGGTAAGTCATCTTCATCATGTGGCGGTATTTCCGCACCGCTTGTGCTTGTATTCGACTTAGCATTTTCAGGTTTTGTTTCGGGTTTTGACCCGAGCATCTGTAAATTGTCTGCGATAACTTCTGTTCTGTAATGTTTCTGTCCATCTTTGTCGTCCCAATTTCGTGTCCTAATTTTGCCCTCAATATAAACAGGAGAGCCCTTTTTTATCCATTGCTCAACAACTCCCGCTAAACCTCGCCACACAACTATACTGTGCCACTCGGTGTTCGTTACCGTTTCGTTATTCTTATTTTTATACGTCTCCGATGTTGCTAAAGGAAAAGTCGCAACCTTTAGAGTATCACTTATATTTTTAACCTCGGGGTCTTTCCCAACGTTTCCGATTAATATTACTTTATTTACTCCCATTTTGCCCTCCTTTCTCAACTTTAAGATGTTTCTCCCCTTTTTTAAATCCTTTCCTCTTTCCTTTTATCTTCTCTCTCAATTGTCTGGCTTGCTCTTTAGTTAATTCAATCTCTCCCTTTTTATGTTTCTCGTTAAGTTCTTTTATTAACCTATCTGTTTCCACCTCTGCTTCTTTATCTAATTGTTCAAAGTTAGGTTTATCCATTGTTAATAAAACAGGGTGAAAAGCAGAACCAAAAGTTAATTGACAGAACCAAATAGGAGCTCCGTTTTTTAACTTCTCAATATCCTCCTCAGAGGGTTGAAAAGCACTCCAAATTGGGACTTGTTGATTAACAATAATTTTTGCAGGCAAAGTCTCGTATTGGTCTTGACCTTTACCTATGTCCTGATTTTTTTCAGGAAAATCTAAAGCTTTCATAATATTTCGTATTTTAATGAATTAATAATTTTAATAGCAACCTCAGGAGCGGGTTCTCTTGAATCTACAACAAGGTTAAAAATATCTTGGTGCTCTGCAATCGCTCCGTATTGATGTTTCAATATAAGTTTTACCTCCTTTGTTCTGAGCTCAAAATCAAATAAATTCAAGTCCAATAAATAGTCCTCTTTCGAGTCAAAGTATTTGCGATATTTCTTACAGATATTCCTCCAAGACGACGAAATATTTTTAAACCTTTGGCGGTTGTTCTCTTTCCATTCGTAAGTCTCTTGGTTGAAATCTGACTCTCTTACTTTCCTCTTTAGAGTCTCCATTGTATCGAATAATTTACTTTTAATATTAGCTTTCATATAACTTTGAGTAATCAGTTTTTAATAATTCTATTCTTTTAAGGTTTCTCTCGTATATCTTCATAGTTGCTCGTACTTCCTCCGTTGCATACTCCCACTTATTGTGATGTTTAAAGCAAAGTATATTAACGTTACGAGGGTCATGAGCCATGTGAGCCTTACCTCCTTTAGTTAAAATATGGCTAATATAAACAGCCGAGAAATCGGAGAGAGGTTTTAAACATTCCTCGCAAACATGGAGTTTGTGCTCCCAACAATAGTGATAAAATTTATCGTTAGACTTTGGAATGTTTCTTTTACCAATAGTAGCCAAACCGAACAACTCGTTTTGGAGTTGAACCCTTAGGGCAATGTCGATAATAAAGAACCGATTATCTACCAAGGGTTCGTGACCTCGTTCTTTTACGAGCTCATACTCCTCTCGAGTTACTATGTTGAATTGTTCGATCACTTAGACTGTCGGTAATTCAGGTTGAGGTTCTCCTTTTTTTCTCTTAGCCTTTACCTCCTCTTTTGGTTTCTCCTCTTTCCCTGTTTGTTCTTTGTCTCCAAATAACGTAGGGTTGGCACATTTTCCGTTAAACAGATATTCAAAAACCTCCTTTTTGATCTCAGGTACTAAGTCCTCGAGGTCATTCTCAAAACCGTAAAGCTTTTGGTTTAATTGAATCTTTGGAGAGTTCATTCCTTGAAAAATCTTTTTATACATGCGTCTCTTACCCGTGATATTTACGGACATTTTCTCGCCTGCTCCTCTAATAACAATACCTGAAACCTCGATGTCTTTCAATAGCTCTGTGTAAGCTCTTTTAGCCTTGTCCAATTGCTCAGGAGTCCCGTTAAATTTATCGTTATCAATAGTTAATTTAACCGTATGATAACCCCACAATTCAGCTAACATTGGTTTAAGAGTATTGATTTTTGTAACCAAGTCGGGGTGTGGTTCTCTTGTTGATTCTTTGTGCTCCTTTTCCGTATCGGTAATAGCACCATTTTTGACGGTCTGCTCCCAATGAACGTCCAAGCCTCCGTCCTTAATTAATTTTACCTTTGTCAAATTGAATTGACTAAAATCTAAATCCATAACTTTTTTTGTTTTAGTTAATAAAATTGTTCGTCGTCTATATCAAAGCCATACTCTAAAGCGGCAATTTGTTTTAAATGAGTAATACAATGAACAGCCCCGTAGCTATCCAAGTCCTCGAACTTTTTAGGGTGAGAGAGCCACTTTTGCTGCTCCTCACTCCATTCCTCGTCCTGTAACATTGGAGATAGCTCTGTTATTCGCTCCTCAGTTGCTTCGAGAGTCAAATACTCCCCGTTTTCCATTAATGCCTTACGAAACTCAGGTAATATAAATTGTCGAAAATATGCCACCATATATCCCGTAAGGTCTTTTCCTATTGCGACAATTGTAATAATTGCCTTGTGCTCCTTTTGCTTTCTCCCGAAAACATCGAGAGCGGGTTGATTATTTATGTATAATTTCCCGTCGCTCCCGAATTTTGCAGTTAATCTTAATTCTTTGTTTATCATACTGATTTATTCCCGCTGTCTTTTTTTAGTTTCATGTAATTAATAAACTCTGTTATTATAGCATTCTGAAAACCTCGAGTTTCGTCATAAACTCCGAATTTCAAGTGGATATACTCCTCGATTAAGGTATTAATTGTTTGGTCTATTCCAAGGTCTAAGCTCTGAACGTCTAAAAGTATTAATTTCTCCTCTTTCAAAATAGAGCCTAAAACATTCGAGTTATTAAAATCCACCACTTTAATTTTATAGTCCATAACAAAGTCAGCGTCTTGAAAAAAATCTAACGAATCACTCAAAACTTTAGCTCTTACATCACTAATAATTGCGTCCGTATATGGCTTTCCGTCCTCCGCAAACGTAACACTTTTTGGTTTAATTGAGTCTCCAATCTTAGCAACCAATGTATTGTATAATTTCGTTCCCACAAAATCTGTTTTTAGTTTCTCCTCGTCGCTTAACCAACCTCCCAAAGTCTCAGGAAAAACCTGTCGTCCCTCAGTTGCTTCAATCCATTGCGTGGACATTAGCGAGGTGTTAGGAGAGATTATTCCCTCGTCGAGCTCTCTCTCAATTAATCCCTTTGTTTGATATTCGGTTAATACGGTTCTAATAACCTCCTTTTTTTGGCAGCCGTATAAAATATTCCACACATACTCCGCAACTTGCCAGTTGTATTTAGCGAGACGGTTCTCGTCAATAACTAACTTTTTTAAATCATAATCGAAAAGAGCGTTTTTATTAGTTTCGTAAGCTTTTATTCCCTTTCTGTATATTCTCGCTTTTGCTCCTGTCTTTGGATAAATTGCCCCGTATTCTGTCTCAAATATTGGGGTTCTATTCATAAGGAAATACTCGTCAATATTGAAAAATAAGTCATCGAGCTCGGGAGTTGATTTAATATAAATTGCAGTCTCGTCGGCGTATGTATTGAAATCGGTCTCAAAATCCTCCTCAACCATTTCAAAACAGTCTAATCCCTCGTCGAGAGCATTAGAGTAAAACTCCCTGACTGCCTGCCATAATTTCCATTGAATACCCATTTCTAATGTTATGGAGCTTTCTTTTCCATTTACAACCAAAACCTTAAAAGTTTCGTCTCTAAATTTTTGTTCTGAGATTTCGAACTTAATCTCTTTTACTCCCGAGAAAATCCTAACCTCGTAATTGTTTCTAAAAAAGTAAGCTAACGCATACTTAGTCCCTGAACCAAAATAACCGATTTTAGTCTCGTCATTTCTTTTTGAGGACGCTCCAACTAATGTAAAAGCGTTTGGTTCTACCTCTCCTTTGTTTGAAATTTTTAAATACTTCATAATTTCCACTCGTTTTAATTAATGTTAAATTGATTTTTCTATTAATTTATTTCTAATCCATTGCATAGTGTCTACGTAAAACTCCTCTGCTGTTTTTTTTGTTTTCCCTGAGGAGAAAGCGTTCTCCCAAATAATATAAATTTTACCTCTTAGCTTTGTGCTTTCGCTCTTTCCCTCGTCGTCAACTCCTATCGAGCGGTCTTTCATAAAATCCTCAACCCGCTTTTTAAACTCGTCTCTCGAGAATGCTAAAAAGCCGTCCATTTTTTCAGATTGAATTAACAACATTTCGTCGGTTTCCTTGGGAACACTAAAAGTGACATTTATTTGAGTTTTTTGCTTCTTATAGCCTGTAAACTTGGCTTTTGTTATAAACATATCCACTTATTTAATTCAAATGTAATATTTTTTTTTTAAATTAACATATAATCTTTTGGAAATCTTTCGTCTATCCACGATGTCTCGTTTTGCATCATATAACGAGCAAAGCGTAAAATTAACAAAGCATCACATGTTTTTAAAGTAACCTTTAATTCAGGGTGGAAACCCTGAGAGATTTCTTTTAACCTTTTTTTTCTCTCTTGGTAATCCTCTCCTTTTATATAGATTTTCAACCTTGTCTGCCATGTTATAGGCATAACGGGTATAAACGGCATTCTCGAGCCTCTTATTAAAGTCTCTATTTGGTGGTAATTTTTAAGCATTTTAACAATACCGAACTGTTTACCTCCCTTTGAATCGTTAGGTCTCATTTGAACGTGCTCGCAAAAAACAATAGGGTTCTCACTTATGCTTTTTACATACTCGATGTATCGAGCCAAGTCGTTAAACTCTCGAGGCATTTTAACAACTGTTATTTTGCCGTCTCTCCACATCGCAATCGCTCCACCGAGCCCGACGTCAATTGCTATTATAGTGTCTATTTTTGTGTAATCCATTATTCAAGTGATTTAATTATTAACATCCAAGATGAAAAGCCGAACATAAAAAGGTTTGCAACGGGACACAATGATAAAAAAATCATTTGTCCCAAACTGAGAGGGTCGTCTTCGTATCGTGCCGCTAAATCCATAAGAGCGAATGTAATTACCGCAAATATCAAATAAATAAAGAGAAATATTAATACGAGCTCTATCATAACAATTCGTTTAAGTCTTCGTTTTTATTTATCAAATAATCAAAGAACTTATAAATAAGTCCGTGATAGTATTCGAACTGTGCCTTTTGTTTGAGGTTCTTCTTTTCCTCTCCGAGCTTAGTCTCTCCCTTTATTCTCTCTAAAATTATATTTATAGCAGACTCGTCCAACTGTGGCTCTACTTTAATAAATCCTTTTTTATTCAAAAACGAAACCCAGTAAGCGGGAATTAAAACCGTGGTTTGTTCTCCCTCGTCTCGATATAAAGAGAAAGCCTTTTTAATATCATTTACAAAGCGTTCCCGACTCTCTCTCCTGTCCTCCTCCGTTGGCTCTTTATTTTCAAAACTTGGGAGTGCTAAATGTGCTTTGTGCCACGTTTTGTCTCTCCTTTTTGTATAGGCTCTCAGAACTTTCGATATGTATTCAAAACTAAAACTTTGATAATGATTTTTGTCAGGCTGTCCGTTTCGATCTTTTGGGAGATATTGGTCGAGCTCTCCAATTAATAAAAGCTCAAAAGCGAGCTTAATCTCATTTAAAGAAAGCCGCTTGTAATATCTCGTTACAATATCGCAGAACCGTCCAATCTCGTAAGGTTGAGCGTCCTTAATTCCAACATCTAATAGAATGTTTTTAGACATTAAAGTTAATTGATTGAAAGCAACCTCTCGATCTATGTCTCTTATTGGAGAGTGAACACTTTTTTCAGTTATTAATAAATCTATTTCCCCGAGCTTTGAGAGAACTTCGTCGCTTTGGAGTAACATTTTTCTATTTTCTACTAATTTAGGGAGCATAATTTACAGGTTTAAATAAAATAATTGTTCTTGACTTAAGGCTTGGTGCGTTCCTCCGATAGTTTTTAACTTATTTTTATCGTTGTCACCTCTCATAAAACTCCTTGCCTCTGCAATCCAACCACGAACCGTCTTTTTCTTTCTTTTATCTTTTTTTTGTAGTTTTTCAGCCCAATCCATTACAGCGTTATAATAATAATCTATATCAATACCCTGAACTTTTTGGTCTTTTAATAAAGCATTCCAGACAGATTTTTCGTAAACAGGAGAGTCTATAAATTCTAACTCTGCGTTTATGTCTGGAATATCAAATAAAGTTTTTTGAGAATTTTGCTTTATAGTGTTTATTATTTCTTTATTATTATTAACTCTATTATTATTTACTTCCCTTTTCGGCAATACTTGTTTTGACTTTTCAGCAATACTTGTTTTGAATAATTGGTCTAACTTGTCTGAACAAATAGTGAAATGTAACCTTGCAGGCATACCCATTAACTTTGTCTCTATTAATTCAGAATCTAAAAGTATTTTAATACACTTCTTTTGAACTTTATATGTTAAAGTTGTATTATCTTTTATTTGATCTGAAGTTGCGTAAAAATAAAACTTTCCGTTAATTTCAATTAATTCGTCTCTACTCTCATAATAAAACTCTTTATCAACTAAATCAGAAAAAAACAAAGCCGCCTCAATACTATTTAATTTCATTGTTAATAATTTATTAACTTGCCAAAAAGCAGACTGACTCAATAAAATTTTTGTATAACCCATATTTCTTAATTTAAGTGTGCAAAATTTATTTTTAAATTAAAGTACCCATCTATTATTTTTAATTGATCATCTCTTAATTCAAACCATTCCCCTCTTATCCTATTATCGCTAAAAATATCATGTAACTCTTTTTCTTGATACATATAGCCCACATATTTTTTTATTAATTCTATTGTAGGTTTTTCAGATTGTAAGGTTTTTTCTCTGTATTTAGGGTTTTTAGAAAATCCTATTTTATAATAATTGGTGTTTTTATCAATCATTATATAAACGAATCCTTTTTTCATATCCACTGTTTTTAATTCGATCAAATGTAATAATATTTTCTTTTAAAATCTCTCTAAAGTAACCCGCTCCGTTTACATCAATTAGCATTCTGTCAGGCTTATTTTTAACGACTACCCCCGTAAAATTTTGAGGGTAGCCGTATTCATTTAGATAAGATATTTTAAACATCTTTAGAGTTCTTGTATTTCGCTAATATTCGAGATACTTGAGCTTGACTTATTCCCACCTGTTCCGCAATTTCAACCTGTGTAAAATGCTTTTCCCGAGATAGGTTTAAAATCCTTTCGTCTAAAATTTCAGGTTCGAACTCGTCCGAGGCTCTTAAATTTGGAGCAGAAACTCCTCCCTTTGGATATACCTTTTTATTCCGAAAATATTCCCCTTGTATATTCTTTATACTCTCCCTTAACTTCATAATATCCTCCTCGAGAATAGACTCGTTTAATCGGTGCTCGAAATTATTCATACGTCCCGTTATATTTTCCTCCTCTGAATATCCTAAATGTCTGAATAAACCAAGACTAACAATTATCGAACCTGTATAAATGGCGTAATAAATTGCCCCTGCAATTAAAAAAGCTTTCTGTCCAATCGTTACGTTATAATAAACGAATACTCCCACCGCATCCAATAGAGCGAAAGAGACAACCGTTATAATGAAAACCTTTTTATACTTAACGAATACCGTAAGAATAAGAGCGGTTATTAAGGAGTATGCAATTGCTCCAATTGTCGAAACAATTAAATCCTGACTGAATAATGAACCGTCGAATTTATAAACTAACTCCTGAACTAATTTGTCGGGGTTTATATGGAATAACAATTTACTATGCACTGTGAATAGATGAAGAGATAAAAATAATATAATTATTCCTATAAGTATATTTTCAAACCATCTCATTATTTAGATCCTCCGAAATTATTATATTGCTCAACCATTGCTTTAATATCTTCATTCCCTTGAGCAATTCCAATCTTTAACTTTTCAAAGTATTTTAGATCGGGCAAGATCCTTTTTATGAATAATGGCTTTGTAAATTTTGGATTGAAGCTTACAAAATCCCACCACTTTCTCTCTGATATAAGCAGATTCATTTGAATTTGATTGTAAGGTATTTCTTTTGTTTCGCCAAAAATTAAGCTCAAATGCTTAATATCATTTCTTGCTTTTAATTCCAAGCCTCCATCATCTCCAATTAAACCATCAGGACTTGCACCCGCATTAACATATAAATCATTTGTAATAAACCCAACCTCAACAACTTTACAGCCTACATGAAATTCATAAGCGGCTCTTCCAATAGGCTCTAATCTTGTACCCCTTTCCATAAGAGCATTGCTATAGCTTTCACTCTCAACTCCTATTAATTCAAGAGCTTTCTCTTTACATAGTGTCAAGAGCCCTGCTCCACTTGCTCCAATTGCTGTTGCATCAGAAGCTGTCAAAACTCCTTTTCTTAACTTAAACCACTCAGGAGATCCCTGTTCTACATCATGAAATCTAACCATTATTTATTTCCTCCTTGCGTTTCGTTAATACATTGATAAAAGCTTCAACATCTTCAATGGTTGATACGTGCTTATTATAGATGACCCCTAGCTCTTTCTCATCTTTTGCTGCATCTATCTCTTTCTGGATCTCTTCATTCAGCCCTGTTCTGTTTAAGTCGCTTGATTCGTTATCAATTATATCAATCTCTTTTACAATATCTTTAAAGTGAACATTGCAGATCCTTTTAATGATAGACTTTAAAACCATTCTGTCAAACCAAGCATTCCAGATTCCTTTCATGAGAGATGTGTTTTTCATCTTCTCAATATCTTCAAGAGTCAAAAACTCAATAAATTCTCCCTTTCTGTTTTTGATAACTCCATAACCACCGATGATCTTTTTCTTTGTGTTAAAGGGATCTAAAATATCATGGCTGTAAAGAACTTTTCCTGATTTCTTAGAAAAAGTAAACTTGTCTCCTTCATGAACCATTTGAAAATCAAATATTGTCTCGGGATAAGTTAAAATAACTTTATTGATATAAGCATGATAATCATAAGTTACAATAAGCTTTTTTCTGTAGTTTAATGTAATTGATTCTCCATCAATAAACATTCCTGTTGCAGCAACTTTTTTAAATACATCTGCAAACTGCTGATCTTTAATTTTAGGTGCCCACCAAGCAATTAGTTTACCATCCTTTTCCTCAGCTTTTAGCTGCTGTATGTATGCAATAAATACATCAACATGCTTCTGATCATAATCTTTTAATAATTCTTTAATTCCACTCATTTTTTAAAATTGTTTTTAGTTAATAATTCTATAAAGTTAAAAAAATAATTATCAAACCCGAAATCACTCCTGTCATTACGTGGTATAATTGAAAATAAGGATTTTCTCTCATTAAATCATTATTCCACTCCATTAAGTAGCCTATAACGGGTATAATTCTGTAAAATTTATTCATGACTAAAGGTTTTAGTTTCTTTATCATATCCAAATAAAAAGTCAGGGCTCACCCCCGTTTCCTCACAAACTACAATAACTAAATTGTCAATTTTTTTATTAGTTTGTCCCCTGACGAGATTTGAAACGTTTACCTCTCGAGTTACCTCGGAACTTTTGCTCCATATCCGTGCGGAAATTTTCTGTCTAATAACGGTGCTGTCTAATCCATTTAACAGCCCGTATTTTAAAGCTTCTTTAATTCTCATGTATTTATATGTTTAGTTTAAGTTAATTAAAAATACCTCGCCTTTTTGCATCTCCTGAGGAATTAGTCCAACACTAAAAGAGCAGTCTAATCGAATACATATTTTTTCGTGCTTTTCAACGAATGTTTCGCAGCCGCAAAACGGACAATCGTGTTCAATTCCCCAAATAACAATTCCGTTTAATATAGTTAAAAGCCTATCATAAGTACAATGGAAACAATGTCGAGCGAAACCATCAATAGTTTCGTGGTGCAATAGTAAAATATTTCTTAAATCAGTTCCACAATAAATACGCTCGTCGGTTAAATATCCATAATTCAAAAGGGCTGTTATTATTTCGCTCCTTACTTCGTCGGCTGTTATTCCTACGTAATCTGAAAGCTCATGTAAAGCGGGGTTATTCTTTAGCGTTATATATTTTGTCTCTCGTATCATATCCACATTAATAAATTTTTTACTAAAATAAATAATATTTTTAATTCTGCAAAATTTAAGTTAAAAAAAAGGAGCTCGACTTTAAAATCTTGCTCCCTTAACTAACATTCAATTAACGAGTGGATATGTAATTAACTGTAGTATCGCAAATATAAAGCGTATTTTCGTATAATCAAATATCCACATAACATTTATTTTATTCTGTCCATTAAATTACCTGCGATCTCCTGTAATTCTCTCTCTCTCCTTGGGTCTGCTTTTCTCGCATGTGCTGTAATTCCCTGCGTTAATTTCCATAAAGTGCTCTCTCCCTGAACTCCGTCGTCGGGGTTGTTTCTCATTAGAACGTTTGCGATCTCCTTAACTTCATCCTTTAAAACTCCAACCTTTGTTAGATTTGCGAGCTCTTTCTGTATATCAATTTCCATGTTAGAGGCGTCCTGTATCTCCTTTGCTTTCATTTCAATTGATTCCCTCGATAGTAGGTTTTTAGTTAAATCTTTAATAGCTGAGGCGTTTGTCATAGTATCTAATTTATAGGTCTCCTCAGATAATTGTAGGTCGTCCTGTAATTTAGCTCCGAGGTGAATTTTTCTAAGAGTTGAGTTTCTTATCATTCCATTAAGACAAACTCCCTGCATTAAAAAGCTTTTCATTTCTAAAGCTCCGTCTCCGTAATCGCTTGTCGAAATTCGAGCCCCGAAAGCGATAGTAACAAGCCCGTTTTTTGGCGTTTGGAAATCAATAGGGGTAGGTAATAAAACCTCGCAATACATTCGAGTAGCATCGCAGAAACCGTCCGCAATTTGTGCCCCTTGTTCGTATGCCTCTTTTAAGAAAGCTGCAACCAAGTCCTGAGAGTTTAATCTCCTGTAGCTGTCCGAAAGAACTCCTCTAACCTCGTCCTTTACTGATCTTATTAAAACCCTGCTTCTCTCCGTCCAACCTGTGTGCTCATTCATTATTTGTGCTGCGAGTGCTCTCTCCCACTCCGAACCATTAGCAAGAGTCCTTAAATATCTCGAAGGAACTCCCAATTTATGTGCAATTTGATTTATTGCGTTCTCATGTAAATTAAAGTGCTCCCCTTTAAAATTCATTTTAAGAGCATTGTCAACGTTGGGAGAGAATGTAATAACAGGGCTCTTGTCCTGTTCTTTTAGATTTACTCCTAACGGAGCAATAAAGTCCCGTGCAAAACTTCCGTCTGCAATTAGGTTGTCGATAGCGTTTTGTGCGTTTACCGCTCCGCTTTTAATTCTGTTAGCAAGTCTTTCTCTTGTTAATTGATTTAATCCACTCTGTGCGTTCATGATTTTAATTGTTTTAAATGAATAATTAATGTTAATCTAAAATAGTCATATTGTTATCAATACAATATTTTTTTGCTGTTTTGTAAGTTTTAAAGTCAGGTTCTATCATAAATATATTTTCGTCATAAATATTATATTTTCCGTTGCAATCCTTTATAATATAAACCTTTTTAATTTCTTCATTTTCTACCTTATCAAAGGCGTTAATAAATTCCATAATATAAGAGTCCTGAGCATAAGAGTAACTCTCGATAGAGATAGTTGTCCAAAAATCACCCTCGAATAGTTTAGTAATTCCATTCTCAGGGTAAAGTTTAAGGAGCTCCTCAATAAAGAGCTCCACTTGTTCGTTTTTAACTTGGTGTCTAATTGGCATGTCCATTATTTTAGTTCGATTTTCCTTGCAATTAATGTGGCAAAAGGGGTCTCATGTAGGGTTAGTAATTTCGCTTGATTATCCTGCTCCATTCTCAAACGATCTGCGACTCTGTTCGCTTTTTTCTTTGCCTCTGTATCATTCTCGGCAAAAATATACATGTCGATTGTTGCGGTGTATCTTTTCATTGTTCAGTTGCTTTTTTAATAATGTTTTTTAACTCGACCCTATCCTGTCCCTTTAATATTGAATTTAACTTGTCGTCCTCCATTATAGTGATACATATTTTTAATAATTCAGGAGCATTAATTATTAAATTTGCGTTTGCGTTTTGTTCCTGTACCGATAACTCTCCGTTTTGCTGTATTCTCATTAACCAATTTTTGTCGGTTGAAATACCAAAAAAGTTAGCATATCCGTCGGAGGTTAAGTACCATTTTAACTGAGTGTGTTTTAATTGCATATCCATTTTATATTAAGAGATTAAGTTAATAATAGTTAATTCCTATAAAATTTCCTCGAGCTTTTCAATTGTTAGCTCGGTGTCCTCTGTAATAATTATTTCCTGTCTTGGCATATTTTTTATTTTGAGTAAAAAGTAACAAGTAATCTAGTCCTAAGCTTGCAATAAATATTGTCGTCCTGAGAGTTGAAAGCTCGGTTTATTAATTTGTTAGCAAGCTCGAGTCCTAAAATTTTAATTAGTCCTGAAACTCCTACCAATTTATTGTATTTAATTCCGTCTCTTGTTCCGCTTACCTTTATCCTAAAGTTTAAATTAATGTCAGCAGTTGAATAGTCAAGTTCATTTCTTAAGTCTGCGTTCATTTTTGCCTCTATTAATTCAACTATTTTTGAGTTTGGCATATAAGGGAGCTTTAAATATACTCGTCTGTAAATTCGTCCCCCAGGAGTGTTTAAATAATAAGTATGAAACTCTGTGGTTTCTTTTCCTGTTAGAAAACATTCTCTGAAATTTCCTAAGGTTTCGGCTTGGTCAAAAGCGTTTAAAATTGCTCTGCTCTTAGATGTGTGGGAGAAAGGGGCTGTAATATTCATATCCTGTGCGTTTTTGATTGTTAATTATGTAGCAAACATAAAGTTTTTTTTTAATTCTGCAAATAAAAACATTAATTACTTACATTTTATTTTAAATTTTTTTAAATAAACATTAATTTTTTAAAAAACGCTATTTGCTTAAAGTTCTCTTTCTTTATATCCTAATTCTTATAGCAAAAAAAAAGAGAGCGTAAAAGCCCTCTTTTTAAGTTTTATGTATTGGTATTTATTTCTTAATCCACTTGACTATTTTAATGATTATTGCAACTACAATTAATATAGATAATCCAATCATCACAAATTTTCCAATATTCAATACTTTTTCGTACCATTTAAGTTCTTTATCTTGTTCTTCTATAATAATACCCTTATAGATAACAACCTCCCTTAGATTGTTTATAATAGCATCTTTTATCCGTATAGTATCTTTTAATTGGTATTCTAATGTAGAATCGATTTTAAACGTTGCATTTATACTACTATCTTTAATCCATATCTTAGCCTCAATACCATCTTTAGTTTTTATTATAGTATCAGAGTTAAAGTCTTTTATATAAATAATTGAGTCCTTATATTTAATCGGTTCGTTTACATTTAATGAATCATTAAAAGGAATTAAAAACGTTGAATCAACATAAATAACAGTATCTCTTTTTGTGATCTTGTTAATTATGTTAGTGTCCTGTTTAAAACATTCAGGGCATATCTTCTCAGCTTTATTAATATACCAAGTCGTAGAACACCCCGAAAGTATGAACACTAAAAATAAAACAAAAATTATTTTTTTCATTATTTTTTATTTATACCAAACCAAGTTTTATACGACTTACTCGTTAATTGGACTAAGAAATTAAATACCATTTGTCCAGATATTCCCAAGAACACACAAAAGAAACGCATAAAATCAAACATCCCTAAATGAAACATACCCTCTTTTAATTGGAATGCTAATATTATAATTGCTCCTGCAATCATATTTAAAAGAGTTTCTACAATATTTTTTCTAACAAAAATTGACCATTCAAATTCTGGTTTCACAAAAGCCTTATTAAGACTTCTTAGCAAAATAAATACTGCTCCGAGTAACACAAATAAGTACAACATAATTTCTATTTTTTTAGTTAATAATAAAGTTCAAATATAGTGGTAATTATAACACTAATCAATTAAGCGGGTCTCAATCTTCTAAAACCTAATAAGTCAGATTTTGGGTACTGCCTTATGTTTACTTGATTTCCTTGGTTTCCTCCGAGTACGTAAATATAATTTGGTGTTTCTTTTATATAAATTGCAACGTGACCCTGCCATTCTTTAGTCCCTCTCTTAAATATTACAACGTCGCCAAGCTGTCCGTTTTCCACAGGTTCTCCAATATCTAACCAAGACCGAGCGTTTAATTTCCCTGTTCTCTCGAGCCCTGCCTTAAGAGCACACCAATTTACGAAAGTTGAGCACCACGGAGTTTCGTCGTCATTAATATAACCAAATCCGATGTCGTCCAAATATCCTAAAATTACGGGGTTGTGTTCTCCTCCGACGATCTCCTTAACTCCATATTGAGTTAGACCGATTTCTAATAATTTATTCATTTATTTATATTTTTAATTAATACTATCAACTCCAACAACAAATCCTCGTATATCGTTTTCTTCTTTAAATTCCTCCCAAAGCTCTTTAAATTTTTCCTCTGTTACTCCTTGTTCTTTTTCTATTGCCTTTGGGGGTGGTTTATATATGATAGTAAGTAAGGAAATAATAAGTCCTAACATTCCGATAATAGTAGAGGACGCAAAAATAATACGCCACCTTTTCGCCTTTATTTCATTATTTTTTAAAGTTGATATGCGATCTTCGTAAAGTTTTTCCTGTTTTTCTTTAGTTTCCATTTGAGTTTGAAATCTAACTAAAACTTTAACATTTGCTTGTATTTCTTCTACTGCTTTTGTTGTTGATTTTTGGAAATTATCTACTTTTTCAAAAAGTTCTACCGTATATCCCACTAAACCCTTCTTACCATTACCGTAAACAGCCTTTCTGAGTTGTTCTATTTCGTTTGATTTATTGCATTCGTGCATAAAAAATGTCTTAGAGTTTTACTTTTAGTTATCTAATTGTACCCAAGTTGACCCATTGTAAAAATAAATGTGATTATCTGTTGAGTTCACATAGATCATTCCTAATACAGGTGAAGTTGGCGCATTGGCTAGTGGTGCTAGTTTTAATACACTATTTATAGTAACTACATCCGTAGAAAAATCACCTCCTATTAAAGGAGTTGCAGAGTTTGAGTTTTCGATGTATAGTTTGTTTGAGCCTGTTTCGTTGTAGCCTGCCTGATAGCCTAAAAAAACGTTTCCTGAACCACTTAGATTTGAATACCCAGATTGATAACCTATAAACATATTATTACTAGCTGAACTGGTCTGCAATCTTCCGGCTTGGAATCCTACAGATACTGAGTTAGTTCCAACATCAGTATCAAATCCAACCGCAACCGCATTACTATTTGTTGTATTAATACCAGATTGATAACCTACAAACACATTATTATTTGCTATGCTTGCATCAAAACCTGACTTTCTTCCTAAATAAGTATTTCTATTCCCTGCTGTATTGTTAACTCCTGCGTCAACTCCTAAAAAAACATTATCCGAACCAGTAAACCCACTATTAACTGTATCACCAATAAGTATGTTGGTAGATAAAAATTTTACTTTAAAAATCGTATCATTCCATGTCAAATTAGAACTTGTTTTAGTACCACCACTCCCATTAGAAATTAATAATTCGTTATTATTGCCTGATATGCTAACTCCATTCGCAGCAACATAAGCTCTCATAGTTGACATTGCTACGGATGTATCGTTGTTTGCTGAAAAAGCAATTATTGAACTATCCCCCAATACTATTTTATTAGTTTGAATTGAATCTAATAAGTACAGTGGTATCGTATCCATTAAAGATATTACTGGAATTACTGAACCATCTAAAACATTGCTGTAAGTTGTTATTTTATTGGTTGTATCCTGTGTTATTACTCTATCTGGAATAACATTTGGAACTGTTGTATTTGTTTTTATCTCACCATTAATCTTTGCATTATTAATTTCCAAAGTTCCTGTTTGCGCAAAACTAATTACTGAAATTAGTATAAATGCTATTGTAATTATTTTTTTCATTGATATAAATTGTTAAGTTCATAAATTTCTTTTTGTGTATAAATGGCTGTATTTTGAAAGTCAATGGTTCCAATTTCTGACCATCTGATATTATGAAAATATCTAACTCCATTATTTGCATACACTTCTAATCCGTATTGTTCTTGTTTATCGGTTTCATAATAAAGATTTAAATGATCTGTTTTAGTTACTCGATTATAAACTGACTTAACATTGCCTAAATATTGAAGTAATTCTTTGTTAAAAGGCTTATAATCTGACACCCAAAGTATAAATTCTTTTTCTGCTGTTGAATATTGAATATCATATTTAGCCATTATTTCACTTGGCACATTATTAGTGTCAATTCTTATTTCAATAGCTGTATTTCTTTGTGCCTGCGATTGTAAACTAACCAATATTATTAAAATAGTTATTAATTTTTTCATATCAATTTACTTTTATCTATGTATATTTCTATTCCTGTGTTTCTCATGATTTGTAATAGTTTCTATAAATTATATAAACATTAATATAATCTATATATATTTGATTTGGAATATTTATAATTCTTAAATAAAATATATCAAACTCAGGACCTTCAGCTAACGATTCAAAAGAATATTTTATAAAATCTCCTGAAATTGGTATATTAAAATTAAGACCACCAAATACGATTCTCCAAATCTTATCACTTTTATATTTAATATCGCATCCATACAATAACCCATTTGTAGGCAAAATGTTTGGTTTAAAATAACCTGCTAATTCATCATCATAAAAAGATAAAATACCATCAGTAATTGAAACATTTGGACTTCCATATTGCAAAGTCCAATCAAAAAACAAGTTAAAATCAGGATTAGTCATTAACTCATCCCCATAAAAATCATTTTGAATACCAATATAAGTTTTTATTTTACTCAAATTCGTACTTGTTAAAGCATTTGAATAAATAAACAATTCACTTACACTTGCTATTACATTACTCGTATTAGTTGTTGCTTTAGCTTTAAGGAATGCAATATTATCAACTGTTAAACTTTGAGATAAAAAATTAGCATAATGAAAATCTTTTAACTTCCAATAATATGGGTGATTTGTGTCAAAGTATATATCTACGTATGGATAATTATAATATTCAGGCAAACTAAATGAATTACCCAAATAAGCATTTTTGTTTAATCGTAAATCATTTAATCCACTAAAATCATAAATAGCATCTAATCCAGTTCCACTTACATAAACTGCATTCGTTCCACCTGCTAAATTAATTAAATCGCCACTTTCAGTTTTATAGATTGTGTCAAATTTAGCTTCTAAATTTTGTCTAGTTACTGGAAAATAGTTGATAAAATTTCCTGAGGTATCAATAAGTAAATTTCCATTAATACTTAATATTCCATCTTGTGAAAAAGATGGGAAATTAAGCAATAATAATAATAAATATAATAATATTCTTTTCATAACTTTTTATTTATATGTTTTTGATAAAATTACCCAATTAGAACCATCGTAAAACTCAGTCATTAAAGTGTCTGATTTTTCATAATAACGCCAATTGCTTAAATATAAAGTGTCCTGTATATAAGTTTCCTTTGTATTTATTTGGCTGGATGAGATTGTGTCAATAATAGCCTTTTTATTGTATTCGATTGAATCCTCATAAATAGTAAAAGGGCTAAATGTTTTAGTCAATAGTAAACTATCAATTTGCCTAGGTGTATAGTATAAAAAGGAACTGTCTGCCTTATACACGTACTTGTTAAGAGAATCGTCAGGAGTTAATTTATAAAATCGAACTCCATCATAAAAATAAAGTCCTGTTGAGTCAACTCCGTTATCATAATAAAATAATGTTCCATTAACGTGCGGAATTTTAGTTCCCTTTTCGCTAAAAATTAAACTATTATAAATATAATAATCGTCATACTCTGCAACCTCTTGAGCTATCCCGCTAAGGGCTACAATAATAAATCCAATTAATAAAATTACTTTTTTCATTTTGATTTTTTTTAATTTAATACTCCTGTTGTAAATATTAGCGTTACATCAACTGTCCCGCCTGCTATGTTTAAAAATATATTTGTAGCCGACTTATAAAGAACACTTTTACTTATTGTTAAAGCAGAGCCCGCCACAACATCTTTTGCTCTACTTATATCCTCACCACCTGAGGTGCTCCCTACGCTTATCGTGGTTGTTGAGGTTTTCCCTACCACTATTATATTAGTTAATAAAGCTTTTGAAGGTGCTACGTATATCTCCTCGGCTGCTAAATCAACATATTTTTTTACCAACTGAGTTTCTCCCATAACTCCCGTTAATTGCTCCAAAACCCAAAGTGAACCCGTCCATTTTAAAAAGCCAATACTCCCCGTATTTAAAACCGCTCCTCCAAAATTAGGATAACTCCCCGCCTCTGAGCAAATATACCAAGCGACGCCGTCGGGTGTATTTGGAACTGTTGTAGGGGTCGCCACTCCTTTAAATTGATAATCTCCCAAATTGTCAATAATTTGGTCGAGAGTTGCGTTTAAGATTGCTCCCGTTATTTCGTTATTTCCATTTGTTGTAATAACGTTGTCTATTATTTGTTTTAGTAAAGCCCACATAATTTTTTTTTTAAATTAAAACCATTGATCTTAAATATGGGTCGCCTCCTGTGTTATCTAAAATAGAGCCTAAACCATCATTATACCCATTTTTACTATATGTTAATTGATACCAAACACCTTTTTTTAACGTAATTTCAACTATTCCCGTTGCACCAGTATTATAATTTAATGTATTATTTGGTAATGAATCGATAGGTCGTATTAAAATATCAACATTACTTATTAATGCTTGTGATTCTGAGTCTATAGCTCCTGTTTCTCTATTATTATCTATTGTTAATGGGTCTTCATCTAAAATAACGTAAGTTGTTTCACCATCATTTGTTACGGTAAATTCTATAATTTTGTCATCATACCCGTCACGGTAAATTTTTGCTTCATACGTTTTGTTGCTCTCATAATAATTATATATAAATTTATAGCCAGAGCCAGCAAACCCATCAAATAATATGTTTTGTGTTGTTTTTTCTTTTAATAAAACATAACAATTTCTTACTGCGTAAGAATCATAAAACGTTGTCCCCCCTGTTATAAATTCTAAAGTATGAACTAAACTTATGTTTATTTCATTACCTCCTGAAAAATCGTCGTTAAAGTCGTCGTTATAATCTCCATTATAAAGAGCAGAAATTCCCTTACCGATTTTCTTCATAACAGTATTACAATGAAATTCACACTCTACTTTTGCGAGGTCTCCCTGCTCCTCCCACTCGTGCTCGAATAGAAATTGTTCAACATCCCAAAGCTTACCGTTTTGCTCCACAAAAATATAGTCGTGCATCCTTATAATACGCCACGCATCCAATAAATACTCAGGTGCA
>Ga0102956_1000168_pt1 | contig 22211 bp, 24 predicted proteins | sample SalPonF2_A_D2_MG_FD_84515 | JGI IMG/M metagenome (GOLD analysis project Ga0102956, IMG submission 84515) | Salt pond soil microbial communities from South San Francisco under conditions of wetland restoration - Salt Pond MetaG SF2_A_D2_MG ...
AGGAATCTGCTAATTTCGACAGTTTGGTAACGAAATAGATTTCATTACCAAATCAACAGTTTTGAACATATTTTAGTGTTCCTCAACCACGCAGCCTTCATGGTCCTTGCCGCACTTACTGCAATTAACGTTCACTTTATCCTTGATGTCGCCATATTTTTCCCGGAATTCATCAGGAGTCATATTGCATATCAGGCCACATCCGCATTCAGGGCATTCCGATTTGATCTGGTATCTTTTCTTTGCCATGTTGTACCTCCTTCGCGTTGCTTTTTTTCTATATATGAGAATTTTTGATTTTCACAGAATATACCTGAATTTTGCACGATTCGGAGGCTTTCATATAGCAAGTTGAGCTTAGCGAAATCCCGCTTGCGGGGGCATTTAAGGGCGAAGCCATAGTAGAAACTATTGCGAGCCCTTAATAACGCAGCAAATGAAAGCCTCCGGCTCGCCCTTTAGGGTTAAAATTGATGAATAAAAAAGATCATCATCCGATTTACCATATGGGTAAAATGTTTGACGCTGTGATTATGTTTAAACTTGCTTCAATGATGTAGTTTAAAGATCCTCATCAATTTTCATGCAAGATTCAGGTTATACATTAAAAATAACTTGAATATCCAGTTTGTCAAACATCGATTTGATGTCAACACACGCACCCTTAACGCACTTGGGGACATATCACAAAAGACTCAGGTGATATTTTTTACGCATCACCGTCACCTGGTCGAATTGGCAGACAAACATATCCATTCATCCATATTGTTTCACCACACTTTGTAGATTTTTGTGGGGTTAGATAGTGTCCATCCATAAATGGCCCTTTTTGCCCTGCTCGGCGTTCTCCGCGGGTTCCCGGCTGCGGCGTACAGGCGTACGCCTCACCGCAAACCCTTGTGCGGCCTTGATCAGGACAAAAATTGCTCATTTCTGAATTGGACACTTAATCGGGTCCATTACACTTTGTGGATGGACACTAGTTAATATCGATCAAAGTATTGGCAATGAATATATCATATAACGCATAAACATAAGGATGAGCTGCATTATTCAACAGTTAGCTTGATTATCCGGCGAGACTCAAAAAACCTCAAAAAAGCAAGATTTCACTCCATATTCGTAATAGCTGATAAATAAAACGCATTCCGAAGGATCTGTCCTGTTAAAATTTTAGTTGACATGGAAACTATTATAGGATATTAGTTGACATGGAAACTAAATTTTTACTTGAAAGAGTACGCCAAGCATGAAGAAAAGCAATCCAAATACAGTTACTTGCACCAAAAAAAAACCTGTGCCACCTGAAAAGGAAACACGCATCGTTCAACTGTTATTAAAATGCGGCCTGTTTCTTCAAAGAGAAATGAACCAGGTTTGCCAACGATTTGGTCTGAAACAACAACAGTTTAGCGTATTAAATGAAATTGTTTGGCATGGACCGATCAATCAAAAAGAGCTGGGCGAGAAGCTTCTCTTCGAGAAATCTAACGTATCGAAAATTATAAGTATACTATTGGAAAAGAATTTGATTGGTTCTGCTATCGCGCCTACAGATCGACGTATGACCCTGCTTTTCGAAACACCTGAGGGCCTTGCCGTCTGGAAGGATTGCATGCAGGCCTTTCATCAATCAAGCACCGAAATTATGTCTCTTCTATCAGAGGACGAGGCGGCCGAAGCAATCAGATTTCTGAAAAAGCTGCAAAGGGCATTTAAAAACAAATAAACCAAAAAGAGACGGCTGAAAATCCGAACATAAAAATCATCCATTCTCTAAAGGGTCAATATATGCGGAAATGTTCTGGAAATAATACTCAAGAATGGGGTTTTGATGCAATATTCGACGTTAAATGTCAAACATGCGGACATATGGTCGAATTCTTTAAGGATGAGATAACAAGAAATTGTCCAAAATGTAAAAAATCAGTTGTCAATGACCGTAAAGATTTCGGTTGCGGGCAATGGTGTTCATCTTCCTCTCCGCATATGAGAAACTTATGCCCGAAGTTTAAACGATCGAAGGATAGATTTTATGGCTTACATCTTCCAACGGTACGATATTAAACATACTATTAATATATCCATATATCGAAACGTCTTGTTAATCGACAAACAGCAATATGCGCTATTCCTGCCAGTACAGTTGAAAAATATAGGATATGGCCCAGGAAATAGGTCTTATTTAGTGTCCATCCATAAATGGCCCTTTTTGTCCTGATCGGCGTTCTCCGCGGGTTTCCGGCTGCGGCGTACAGACGTACGCCTTCCTGTCCCGCTATACGGGGACCGCAAACCCTTGTGCGGCCTTGATCAGAACAAAAATTGCTCATTTCTGAATTGGACACCCATTGTGTTCATTTTGAATTCATGGATGGACACTAATTAATGTTATGCCTGAAAGGAGGAAGATATGGACTATCTTCAAATGACCGCTCCTTGCGGTCTGGACTGCTTCAACTGCCACTTCTTTTTAGCCCACAAGGACGAGGAAGCAATGAACCAGGTTGAACACTGGTCTAAGGAATTCAATATTCCTTTAGAAATAATGCTTTGCCGTGGGTGTCGCAACCATAATGGCCAAATACCGCTGCAAAAGCATATCTTCGGTGAAGCACATCGATGCGCAGCCTATGAATGTTCCAAAGACAAGGGGGTGAAATTTTGCGGGGATTGTCAAGAGTTTCCCTGCGACAACCTTCATCCCTATGCTGACAAAGCAGACACTCTTCCGCATAATACCAAGGTCTTTAATCTGTGCTTGATCAATAAAATGGGTCTGGAAAAATGGGCTGAGTCAAAAGCGTCTGCGGTTCGTCAAGACTATTTCAACAAACCGTGGTCGTTAGCATAACCGGGTTATGTGCAAATAGTGAAACTTTTTCTGTGTCGGGTTTATTCTATAAATTGTGACTTAAGCCGCTTGCACAGTAGGTGGATAATAAACAAAGGGGCATACAGAATGCATTTTTATTTTGAACCGATGTTGCTGGAATACCGTGAATCAGTCATCGATATATTCAATTATTACATTGAAAACAGTTTTGCAGCCTACCCCGAAACTAAAGTTCCTTATGAATTTTTCGATAAATTCTTGGAAATGTCTGATGGGTATCCCACCATTACAGTAAAAGATGAAATCGGTGAAGTCCTCGGATTTGGGATGCTTCGCGCCCATAATCCTATTCCGACATTTTCACAGACTGCAGAAATTACGTATTTCATAAAGCCCGAATATACAAGAAGAGGGATTGGAAGCAAAATGTTGAATCAACTTGTCGATGAAGCAAAACAAAAAGGTGTTTCGTCAATTCTTGCAAGCATATCTTCACTGAATGAGGGCAGTATAAACTTTCATAGAAAGAACGGCTTTATTGAATGCGGACGCTTTAAAAATGTGGGAAGGAAAAAGGGACAGGTATTCGATACGGTGTGGATGCAAAAAATGCTTTAAATACTTTAACAGAACTGGCGGAAGTTACGCTTTTTGTTCAAATCATGGAGAAGAGTTATGCCGAAACCGAATAGTGCTATGGAAGTATTTAAACACCTGGAAAAATCAAATTGCCGGGAATGCGGTGAGAAAACCTGCCTTGCATTTGCAGCAGCTGTTTATCAGTCACGGAAACAGATCAGCTTGTGTCCTCGGATCAATTCGGAAATCATTGAACTTTATTCGAGTGATAATAAAACGAATACCAATGAAGATTTTGGTGAGCAATTCATAGAAAACCTGAAACAAACACTCTCGGGCATTGATCTGGCTGAGGCGGCAAAGCGAATTGGTGGCAGCTATGACGGCTCCAAGCTGACGGTTAAAATAATGGGAAAAGATTTTGGCGTGGATTCGAAGGGAAATTTTAGTTCGGATATTCATGTCAACCCATGGGTATCAGCACCTTTCCTTGAGTATGTTATTTACAGCAAAGGTGTTGATCCCGCAGGTGAATGGGTATCCTTTCGGGAACTGAAAGAAGCTAAAAATTTTTCATATCCATTTTTTCAGAAGCGTTGTGAATCCGCAATGAAACGGATTGCTGACACATATACAGACCTGTTCGAGGACTTGGTCCACATTTTCGGTGGCCGAAAAGTCGCTGAGCAATTTGAATCCGACGTTTCTGTGGTCCTTTATCCTTTGCCGAAATTGCCGATGATGATCAGCTATTGGAAACCCGAAGATGAACTTGTCTCAACACTTAACCTCTTTTTTGACAAGTCTGCGGATGAAAACCTTCCAAACGGATCTTTGTTCACAGTGTGCGTCGGTCTTGCGACCATGCTCGAAAAGCTATCGGAAAGACATGCGTCGTTTACTGCATGAGCTGAACACGTTGGTGATGATTTCTGCAACGAAAAAGAGCTATCATTTATAAATCATCTACCGATTAGTTGTAGTTAATTGAGGGGTCGGGGAGTTTATCCCAAAACTCGTTCTTTGATAATCCAAGTTGATTTACCTTGTTTAAGTGCTTCGAATTGATGCATTTGGATAGTTAAACCCATTGCTGCGAACAACCATCGGTTGTTTTCATTACCCCGCATCCAGCAACGGTTTAAGTCAAATATATCTTTCACCAAACCCTGCATCGGCTCGACTTTAAATGATCTTTCACGGTAAATTTTTTTATGTTTTGGTTTCTCCATAAACTTGATCATTTCTCTGCGATGCCTTGTCTTATCCATGTTCTGGCGACAGCAAGTAATCAGGTTTATCTTTCGTTGCCTTTTATATTCTCGAAAGTGCCTTGAATTATCTGCCTTCGAGTCCATGGCAACATAGTCAATTTGATCTTTGAAATGAGATGTCTCAAGCCACATCTTCTTGGCTTCATTGGCACTGTTTTTCATCCATATAAATGCGCCTAAAAATGGGACTTTATGTGATGTAAGGCTAAAACTGCCATGGCCATAAACCCAGCCATCGGCATTCGATTTACACCAAGTAGCTTCTTTATCCAGTGCTCGTAGGTTTTTGGGTACGATTCCTTTATCCTTGTGTTTCTTGTGCCAGACAGGACCCCTTGCTTTGTTCATCATTTTGTCAGCACTGACCACCCTGTCATTGGTCAAGTTCAGGAAACAACTGAAAGATAAACGCTGCTGGTTTTCCAGGGAAATGAAGGATTTTTTTTAACCTCTCTCTTAGCTGTCTTTCGCTAATTGCCGTTAAATCTAATCCTTCTGCGATCACGTCCCAATATTTAACTGCCATTTTATGGATTTGAACATATGTTTTTATTTTCAGCTTAACCGACAAGATAGCAATGAACATAATCAACCATTCTGGATACTTGAAAACAGGGCCACGTTCTCCAAGGCGTTCAGGATCAGGAAAATCGGTTTCATCCAAAAAGGCTCTAAAATCATCGCGCGTTTCACGGATCCAACTTGTTGAAATTTTTTTCGATTTTCTGGCCATGAATAATCTCCTTTGTTGTGGATATTGTTGAGATTATTCATAACAATTACAAAAGCTTATGTCTAGCATTATTTTTACTTTAAATATTAATAGGTTACGGGTGGGGCAGTGTTTCTAAAAACTCCCCGACCCCTCAATTAACTATCTGTCAACATCTAAACAAAGGAGAGAAAAAATGAGAAAAAATGTAGGATTGGCTATTGCTTTGGTAATGATATTACCTGCCATGTTCTTCACAGCTTCGTGTGCAAAAAAGGTGGTGCAATCCGAGCCGGTACCGACGACTCAACCGGAAGTCTCAAAGGCACCGGACAGATCCGCCGAGGAAGCTGAAAAGGCCAGACAGCTTCAGGAAGATCGACTTCGGACAGAAGCCGCTGCCCGTGAAGCTGCCGGAGAGGCATTTGTCAACGAGAATATCTACTTTGCATTCGACAGCGCTGTATTGTCGGACCAAGCCCAGGAGATTTTGAACAATAATGCCGATTATATGCGCACTAATCCAGGTGTAAGGGTTACTGTCGAAGGACATTGCGATGAACGTGGTACGAATGCCTATAACATCGCCTTGGGTGAACGACGAGCTGAATCGGTCAAAAATTTCTTCGTCGATCTGGGTATCAGCGCCAAACGACTGAACACCACCAGTTACGGTGAAGAGCGACCCATCGCTATGGGCCAAAATGAGGCTTCTTGGGCCAAAAATCGCAGAGCCCAATTCGTGATCAATTGATTTTCGGATGATCGAAAATCCTTCAAAGACTTATTCTATGGCCAAATCGGGGGATGTCATGCTGGATAATCTGTCAGTACCGCCCGCCTTCCTAACGGTAGGCAAACAGCCATGCCGAATTCGAATGCTGGTTGCCTGCATTCAAAAAATTTAGCCGCTTTATACCCAACTGTCTGGCGGAAGCAGATCCTATTGATAAGATAAATACAAAAACAACATTAGGAAGGAAGGTAAAAAACCGTAAAAAACCTTGAGACAGACTGAACATCCCCGTGTCGGCACTTCGATATTGTCTTTCTTAACCAATAAAAAATTATATTTTCAAGGGGTTAGTCATCATATTGGCTAACCCCTTTTTGTTTAAATCGTCAACTGTTTTTTAAGGGTTAAAATTTTAGATAAATTTGCCCATATGGGCTATTTCGTCGGTTCGGGTTCGAGGATGTTCGAGGTAAGCTGCGTCGCGAGATGACGGATATGCCGGTGGTCGGTTCCGCAGCAGCCCCCCAGAATCTTCATGCCGAATTCTCCATGCAGGCCGGCGACGGATGGGCCGAAAATTTCCGGATCTTCTTCCACCAACCCGTCGCTGTTGTCCAACTCTTCAGGGTTGAGGGCCGCTGTATTGGCCAGCAGGCCAACAACCCGCTCCCTGACGAGTAAGGATGAATTGATTTCATGCGAAATGGCGGATTTGAAGATGGAAGCATGAGTGCAATTGACCAGATAAGCCAGTGGCCTTGGGATGATTGCGTTATCGATGGCGGCGATAGCGTCTTTCAGAGGTGTACCGTCAAGAAGTGTGCCTCCAGGACGAATAACGAAACTGACGATGTACGGCTTGCCGGTGGCGGCCAGGGCCGAAGCCAGTCCGGCAGCCTCGCTATAGGACGGAAGCGTGGCGGCAAGGAGGAAATCCACGCCGGCTTCCGACAGCTTCATGGCCTGCCAAGAATGGAACTCAAACGCAACATCGGTCTCGAGTGCTTCCTCCGGATTATAGGCATCTCCGTGGCAGCTCAGTAAGCCGCAGATGACAACTTTCTGTGCATACACACCGTAGCTTGTCCGCAATCCATCAAGAAATCGGAAATTGTCGCCGTTCACATCCCTTCCTTCATAACCGGCTGCTGCGATTCGCTTCCGATTGGCCCGCCAGGTAGGAGTGGAAAGGAGGAGCGGCAAATCAGACTGGAAGCCGATGTCCAGGTACTGCCGATAGATGGTTTCGAGCGCCGAACGTTTCGCTTCATCATAAATAAATGCTGAATTAACGATAAAAGGATCGAGTTCAAAATCGGTGTTACGGCGCAGTCGCTCGATGACGGCCCCCTCTCCAATAATGATCGGGGACTGCTCAAAAAATTCCGGGAAAGATGTCTGGCTCATTTTTTCTCCGCTTTTTCATTCCGTTTTTGTTGAGATTTCCTTCTATTGAGGACGTTTTGCGACCATGGTTGTGATGACGGCAGAAAACACCTCCATACTTTGCTGATTGGATAGTGATGCCAAAGTTCGAACAATTCCTCGATCTTGCTTGGACCGGGACTCGTGCTTTTCAAGATATGTAAACGTGCAAGAGAGCGTGTCGTCTGGTCGAACAGGATGGCGCATGCGAAGCTCATCAAAGCCCAGTGCCGCCATCGACGCGGTGCGCCTCTTACCATGTGTGGCAAACCACGAAAGAATGGAAAAAATATGTGCCGAACACGCAACGAGTCCTCCGAAAACGGATGACACTGCCGCTGCTTCGTCGAGATGAAAAGACCTTGGATCCCATTGGCGGGCGAATTCGATGATATCTTCTTTCTTAACCTGGTATGTTACGGATTTAACCCTATTTTGCCCTACTTCGATATCTTCAAAATACATGATGTTCATTAGAAACGCACTCCTTTATTATTTTTGCTGATTACATATATCTAAAAATCATAAAAATCAAAATTTGAATGTGCTTGGGGGATGTTGCGGAACAGATCATTGTCACGTAGAGGAAATCGCAAGATATGTTTTGTCCGAAAATTAAAAGGACAGCTGCAAAACAAGGAGTCCATATGGTTTCGCCGCAAATGCTTAATTAGCGATAACTGCTCCGGGTACAGATGGTTTTCCCTTAACGTCTATGGGGTCCGTTCTTGTTGCTTTATTGTGAGGATAAAAATCTCATGGTGTAATTTAGAAAGACATCCGCATTTACTTTTCCCATCGGTTGCCGCCGACATTTTTTAAATTAATATACTGAACCGTTCCCCGCCCACCGATAAAAGATGTAAGAAGCCAGCTGACCAAACTGATCAAAAGTGATCCAAAAACAGCCGACCAGAATCCGTAAACTTCAAATCCGGATATCACCCCGGAAACCATCTTGAGGACGATGGCATTGATGACAAATGTAAAAAGTCCCAGGCTCAGTATATTCACCGGGAGTGTCAATATTAACAGTATGGGTCGGAAAAAAGCATTCAGTATTCCCAAAATAGCGGCAGCAAAGAATGCGGATAAAAAACCGCTGACCTGTATTCCATCAATCAAGTATGACGTAACGATGATTGAAAATGTTAGGATCAACCATCTCAAAAAAATTCCTTTCATTTTATTTTCCCATTATTTTGATGCCGAAGTTATTGAACCCTAATTTTAAGCAATGTCAAAAAAAAGTAGCTGGTCGGAAAAGTTTTTTAAGGTAAAATCATATTGGCCATATTCGGGTTCGAAACTCGTGTTTAATATAATTTAATTGCCCAGTTTTTTGGCCAGTTCCGCCACTCTCTGACCCAGTTTCATGCCGTTTTCCAGACTGCCGCTATCCGGCGCACCGACACAGGCCGTACCGAAGTGACCGGTGGCCGCCATGGGATCTCCCACAATCACCATGCCGTAAATCAACATGACCTGAATAATGGACATCATGGTGGTTTCCTTACCGCCCGAAGGATCTGCTGAAGTTGCAAAGGCGGCGCCGACCTTGCCTTCCATCTTTTTACGAACACCCACAAATTCGTCGAAGATTTTTTTTAGCTGGGCGGCCATGACGCCGAAATAGACGGGAGATCCGGCAATGATGCCGTCCGATGATACAAAATCCTCTTTGGTGACGTCATCGGTATGTTTCAATACGCCCTTAACGCCGTCGACACTTTCAACCCCTTTTACAATGGCTTCAGCCAGTTTTTTGGTGTTGCCGCCTTTTGAAAAATAAAGAACCAGAATTTGCATTTAAAGCCTCCTTAACACGTTAAATGAAACCCGGCACAAACATTCTTACTTTGTTTAAAGAGCCGGTTGAACGTATTTATTGCGTTTGATGTATTCTCTTCGATTAAATCAATATTGTTTTGCTTGAGAAATTCACATAACGATCGAGTTGATTTCATCATGCCGGGCTTGCCTTTGCCCAGCACCAGAATATTGGGTTTGGCCTCGATAATGTCCTGAATGTCATCAATGTTCACCTGGTGACCACTTTTTCTCCACCAGGGAGAAATTACGCTCCCTCGAATAATTTTAATGTCATTGGTATAGGTGATTCCATCGACCACCATATTTCCAAAGGAGAAATTTTCAATCATCATATACCTTCCAATAGGGCTTTTCATTTTCCCATTTGTCTAGTATTTCCTTAGGTGGTCGAACAACGATGGCCTTGCATTCGGCGGTAAGGGTTCCGTCGGGAAGGCGGATCTCTCCGGCAACCTGAGCCCGGCTCGCGGTCTGCTTGATCACCCAGCCGATAACCGTCAGCGATGTATTGGTCGGTGTCGGTCGACGGAAGGTCACTTCTAGTTTCAGCGCAACCATTAACGCATCTTCGCCGGAGTTCAGCATCACCGAACGCCCGGCTGTTTCATCCAGTATTGCCGAAACAATACCGCCGTGGACCACCCCGGGATAGCCGTTGAAATGATCCGGAACCGTCACAGTTGACCGTATCTGCCGGGCCTGGTGATCTTCATACCATTTCATTTTCAACGAAAATTCGTTCTCAAGCCCGCATAAAAAACATCCGCGAGAATTTTTCTGTTTCAGCAGCTTTTTTCTATTTACCGATTGCATCCGTAGAATTTTACCTTAAAAATTTTTCCCGGCCTTCCCTGCTGTATTGGCGTTGCTGAAAATTAAGGGTGTGGAACTGGAGTGTATTATACATCCATTCCAAAGAAATTTATCAGGATGGCGCTTAACCAGCGGCGCAAGGGTGCATAGGAATAGTTCCGCCTGGCCACTTCATAATTGTGATGGACCATTTTCTCTTTTATTTGGGACGAGTTCAAAACATCTCTTACCTGTTGAACATTTTTTTTGGTGAGGAATCCGTCCATGACGATCAGATCAAACCCTTTGGGCTCAATGTCTCTGATAAACGTTGCGTACCGGTTGATGAGCAGGGGTTTTTTAAAATAAACCGCTTCAAGAAATGCATTGCCGAATCCTTCATAAAGACTGGGGTAGGTAATGAAATCAGCATGGGGATAAATATCCCACAACGACGGATTTGCGTTGTGATTCGATTGAACGTTTAGCGGATCTGACACGCGCGTTTTTACCAATCTTAAATCCACCCCTCGTTCGTGTGCGGTTTCTATAAGCCATTCGGAATATTCATATCCCTCATCACCGGCTTCATGGGAGATAACCAGCTTGTATCGCGTGTTTTTCAGGCTTTCGACCAATTCAATGGCATGTTCGATTCCTTTGCGCTGGACAATGCGGGTGGGCTGCAGGATGATATGGTCTTGCGGTTCCAGATCCATAGAACTTCGGAACGCTGCGGTTTGCTCGGCATCTGTTTCCGGCGGGTTCTCAAAATCCAAAACATTGGGAATGATCATCGATGAAATTCCCGTCCGAAGCGCCAGCTCTTCTTGAGCCGCCGAGTTGATCACAACATGTTCGATATTATTTAAGCTGGGTGGAAACGACATTCTCAGATAATCTCCCACAGCGTTCACAGAAAACCGCGTTCTTTCCCAATAGAAATCATGGTGATGGGCAATGGTGGGAATCTGGGTTTCGGCGATAATTTCGGTTAAAGCGATTCCCAGTGGAATATGCAACGGAATGGTGAGTACATTCTGAGCAATGAGAAGGTCTATGTGAAATTGTGAGATAAATGTTTGAATCTGTTTTTTTAACAAAACTTTTAATTCAAAAATGGTATCGGTTACGATAGGATTTCGTTCTTTGTGTCCGAATATTTGATCGTTGATCCACTGGTTTTTTTCATGCTTGAAATGCGCTTCGGGGACCAGGTAACTTTTTTTCGGATCCCTGTCCAATTCACCGGCAAACCAGAAACAGCTGTGCCCTTTTTGAGTTAGAACTTTCGACCACTTGCTGGCTTCCATGGTCACACCGTCGGTGCCTGAAAAGCGTGTGGAAATAAAGCCGATGTTTTTTGTCATAAATATTCTTTTTCTATTAATTGGATATAGGACCGATAGTCATCCTTGAATCAGGATTAAATATATATGAATAATATTTGATTTTTCAACCCCTATGAAATTAAAAAGGTATGTATCTGCAATTTGATGGGATATTGGCAGGAATTAGGTATGTGTTCACGGGGAAGCAAACCCCTTGAACACATACGGTAAAATGATTTCTATTCACATTTCAAAGTACAATTTCCATTCCTTCCTTTGCCACTAAAATTTCCAGGTCGGACGGGTTGCCAAGATGTTTCTGACAGTGCTTTTCGAGTTCAAACAGTTCCTGGTCTGTCCGCAGAGGATCATGGTGAAAAAGGACTATTTTTTTAACATTGGCCTTGAGGGCGGAATCGATTGCGTGTTCAAAAAATGAGTGTCCCCAGCCTATTTTTGATGAAAAGTATTCTTCCTTGGTATATTGACAATCATGGATAAGAATATCTGCATCGCGATAAAAATCGAGCAATTTTTCATTCTCTTCACGGGCGGCCTCTTCTCCTTCATGACGAACGACGGGATCAAAATCCGCAGCGTTTGTGTCTGTTGAGAAAACGTTTCTAAAGGGCTCTGTGTCATAGGCGGTACACAAAACTTTGCCGTTAAATTCAAACCGATAACCGAGACAGAGTAACGGGTGATTCAAATATTTTGTTTTCAGCGTGATTCCGTCGCCAAGATCCATTTTGCATTCACCGAGCTGTAAATACTCGATATTTGCTGTAAGCTCACCGTGCAGCACCGGAAAGTATCGGTATCGTAGTAGATCACCCATTATTTTCTCAAGGGAATCGTCTTCAAATGTTATCGGGCCATATACCTTCAGTTTTGTGCCGGGAATATATATCGGTCTGAAAAAAGGGAATCCGATAATATGATCCCAGTGGGTATGGGTTATAAATATTTCGGTGGTTATGGGTCCGTCTTGAATATCATTCCACACCAGGCGATGTCCCAGCGGATGGATACCGGTTCCGGCATCGATGATGATGAGTCTGTTTTTTTCGCCGAACCGAAGTTCCAAGCATGGAGTGTTGCCTCCGAATTCCACTGTTTTGGGCCCAGGACATGCAATAGAGCCGCGCACACCCCAGAAACGAAGTTTCATAATTTTCTCCTCAACCGGCGATCTTCAAAAATATTTGGGCGTTTTCTATCTCTTGCTCGACTTCACCGTTAAACGCACTGATATTATCAAAAGAAAATTCAGTGTCATCTCCGAGATATCGCATGACTTCAGGGTAAATATTTTCAAAATAACGGTTTCCGGAATAACCGATTTCCGAATTATTTGCAAAATGGTCCGATAGAATGACGGTGAAAAGAATGTCGTTTTGCACACCTTGATATGTTTCCGGGGCGTGATGATAGGTAATGGTATCTGAAATTTCCTCTCCCAGTTTCCATTTTTTTGCGATAAGATTTCCCACATAGGCATGATCAATTCCCAGCAGCTGTTTTTCAGAAATGAAGAGAGGCTGAGGCTTTTTTTCCGGTATTCCTAATATATTCCGGTATTCATCAGAAAATTTGCTGTTCAGAGGGATTTTTCCAATGTCATGCAAAAGCCCGGCGATGAAATATCCCTCCAGCAGCTTTTGGTCAATGTTGCGTTTTTGGGCGATCAGTTTGGCAATAACGCCGACGCCAAGAGAATGTTTCCAGAACATATCCATGTTTAACGCACGAAAGTTTTTACTTGTCCCAAAGGCGCTCATCACGGTTGCGCCGAGAACAAGATTTTTAACCGTATTCATACCCAGCATAACAACCGCCCGAACCGGGGAGATAATTTCACGTGAGAGACCAAAATAGGCTGAATTAACAAGTTGCATCACCTTTCCCGTGAGCACCGGGTCTAAACTGATGACCTTGGTCAGATCTGTGGGTGATGTATTTACATCACGGCAGATTTCCATGACCTTGTTGACAGTTGCGGGAAAAGGAGGCAATTGTCTAATATAGTGGTCTAGTATTGTTAAACGATGATGATATTCCAAGTGTTGACCTTGACCTTTAATTTTGTTCCGTGCTTGGATTTGCTCTAACGCTCATCAATGATTTAATTTATTAATTTATCGACATCCTAATTAAAAACTTGAATTATTTGTATTCGTTTGGATGATGAAAAAACCAACCTTAGATTTATCCATATCATCAAACCCTAAACCGAGTCAACGTTGTGCAGAACGAATCATCTTGGAATTTCTACACTAATCAAATTTTGCACCTGAAAACCGGTCATCCAGAAAAATCTTGCGATAGCAATTTTGCCCCGAGGCTATCATCAACGCAACGTCGGGATAAAATCCCTGACAGAGTGACTTAAACAAAAGTTTTATTTAAGCAGTTCGATTTTCAAGAATAGATTAAATTTTTAGGGCACAATATATGGTAACTTATTTTAATGAAATACAATATATTCTAATTCAATAGAATTATATATAAATTATATATAATTTTGCTTGACATTTATAAAATACAAGTTTATGATATAATTAATAATTATCTTTAAAACCAACACGGAAGAAAATTTTATTCAATGAGCCAAAATCGCCTAAAAAAAATTCGAGAATCTCTCATGATGAGTAAGGCCGAGCTTTCCAGAAAAGCTGGAATATCTCCTATTACAATTACACGGATTGAAAATGGGATGCCATGCAGAATGGAAACAAAACGAAAGATACTTTTAGCTTTAGGATACAAAATTTCCGATAAAAACAAAGTGTTTTTCGACTAAAACCAAGGCAGGAGTATTTTCTCGACACCTAAGATGTTATGAAGAACCTTTAAATAGTCCATCGAAAAAACCATCAGACAACAAAGGCAGAGTCCATGGGCTCTGCCTTTGTTGTTTGTTTCCATCCAGAAATGGTCTTTTTTCGCGTCAAAATGTTACTAAAGAGCTTTTGAAATTAAAGGCTGAAAAAACTTTATTAGGGTAAAATATTTCCTGGGGGCATTGATGTTTGTCACATATAGAAGGGCTCAAGGACTTACCACAAGCTTTTGTCCCGGATAGATGGTATCACCATCACCCAGTTTATTAAGCTGACGCAATTCTTTTACTGTCAAACCGTACCGGGGTCCGATCTGGTACAATGTTTCACTGGGCTTAACAATGTGATATCGATTTCCGGTGGTTGTCTTGGATACTTTTGCAGTTTTTGAAGTTTTGGCTTTCTGAGTTCTGACTTTGGACATCTGTTTTTGAAGGTTGCCTAAATTTATCACGATCTGATCCATCCTTGACGTTAAAGCTGCTTCAGACCGGTCAAAGCGCTCCTTGAACTGTTGAAACGTTTGGGCCTGTTCCCAAACTTGCGTCACCCGGTTATCAAGCACGTCCAACTTATCAACCATTTCTTCAAAACCTTTTACGCTGTTTTCCAATGCGGCAATTCGATTATCAAGCACGGCGCTTCGATTTCTGGCAAACAGCAAAATTAAAAGAATTAGCAGAATCAAAAATCCGATACCAAATTTTGATAAAGGGATTTTTTCAGATATTTTGGGTGCGTTTGTTCCGAATCTTAGCCTTTTCTCTTCTTTCCATAGGGAATACTGTTCATTATTATCGTCTTCCAGATTTTCATTAAATTGATCTATTCTATCATCTCTGTCATCGTCTCTTTGTGTCATGGCAAGACCTTTTCAAATGGTGTGTATTTATCTAAATTGTAATTTAATTGGGCCATCCATATCATAATTTTTATTCGATTAAAAGAACCGATTTAACAAAATAAATGGCTGTAATGGACAAAATATTTAATGAAATCTCAACTGTGGATCTTAAATGGTCAATCTATTATTTGGAATTAGATTCTTCTGTGGTATATCACATTGTCTTACCCATAGAATTTTATTGACAAAATTTTTAATTCCTTATAGGTAAACAATGATTTTTTCCATGATAAGTGAATTGTTGCGTCCCATGTCATTACCCAAAAATTGTTCTTTTCACAGGAGGATCGAACGATGGCCAACGATGTAATCGGATCGGTTCTGGTTTTAGGGGGCGGCATTGCAGGAATGCAATCTGCTCTAGATCTTGCCAATGCGGGATATTATGTTTATCTCGTTGAAAAATCACCGTCCATCGGGGGGGTGATGGCCCAGCTGGACAAAACGTTTCCCACCAATGATTGTGCCATGTGAATTATCTCACCGAAACTGGTCGAGGTCGGCCGGCACCTGAACATCGAAATTATCACATACGCGGATCTGGAATCTGTTGAAGGATCTGCCGGGAACTTCAAAGTAAAGGTTAGAAAACGTCCACGCAGTATTAATATGGATCTTTGCACAGGCTGTGGAAACTGCGTTGAAAACTGCCCGGTTACCAACATTCCTATGCCCCAAAATCAGTCTAAGTCATTATAAAAGTCATTATAAAATCGTCGCATCGATTTCAGCTTGTTGTATCAGGAGGGTAAGCATATGAGCGATCCATGTTTGGCGGAAAGCATTGAAACAACGGAAATAGATTATATGGAGCTCGATCGGATTATCGAGGAAGATTTTAACAATGACAAAGAAAATTTGATTATGATGCTTCAGGAAATTCAGAGGCGTTACAACCATCTTCCAACACCGGCTTTAGCATATCTTTCCACCAGTATCGGGGTTCCTCTCAGCCAGATTTATGGCGTAGCCACCTTTTACAGCACGTTTAGTCTTGAGCCGAGAGGTAGAAACATTGTTTCTATCTGTCTAGGCACAGCCTGTCATGTCAGGGGTGGTGAGAGAATACGTGAAAAGCTTGAAGAATCTTTGAACATAGAGGATGGCGAAACCACAGAGGATCAGCGATTTACCCTTGAATCGGTACGCTGTATCGGCTGTTGCAGTCTTGGACCAGTGGTTAAGATTAATGAAGACACGCATGGTCGCATCGCCTATACTGAAGTAGATAAGATTTTAGAAAAGTATGAATAACACACAATAGAGGCACGAATGATGAAAATCGAGTCTGCAAAAGATCTAGAGGTTATCAGTGAGGATTACAGCAAGAAGCTTTATTATCCGGAAGCGGTTAAGGTTAACGTCGGGATAGCTTCGTGTGGCATTGCTGCAGGTGCTCAAGCATCACTAGAAACGGCTGCGAAAGAATTTCCCGGTAACAACGGCGTTAGTATTAACCAGACCGGTTGTATCGGTTTCTGCGAACTTGAACCGCTGGTTGAGATATTCGAAAAAGGGAAGCCCCGGCTTCTTTATAAGAATATAACGGAAGATAAAATTCTGGATATGATTCAGGATTATAGGGAAAGCAATTTCAATAAAAAGTGGATCCTGGGGCAGATGCAAGATCCGCGTTCATTTCTGGAAGATGACATACAAAATCCCATGGCTGGAGTTACGCCCTTAGAGGAAATCCCCATTTTAGAAGATGTTTCATTTTTTGATAAACAAGTAAAGATAGCTTTGCGGAATTGTGGCTACATCGATCCTGACAGCATAGAAGAATATATCGCCAGGAGAGGTTATCAGGCCTTTATTCGAGCGCTAAAGGATATGGAGCCCAAAGAAATCATCCAGGCGGTTAAGGACTCGGGTCTAAGAGGGCGCGGTGGGGGCGGTTTTCCCACAGGCATCAAATGGGAGACGTGTGCCAAGCACAATGGTGAAAGATACATCATTTGCAATGCCGATGAAGGTGATCCCGGTGCATACATGGACCGAAGCATTTTAGAAGGCGACCCACACAGTGTTCTTGAAGGCTTGTTGATTGCTGCACGGGCCATCGGTTCAAGTCAGGGGTTTTTCTATGTTCGAAATGAATATCCCCTTGCGGTGAAAAGACTGGTCACCGCTGTTAAAAGCGCGAAGAGATACGGGCTTCTTGGTGAAAATATCGCAGGATCTGATTTCAGCTTTGACGTTAAGATTTCAACCGGAGCCGGCGCTTTTGTCTGTGGTGAATCAACAGCATTAATGGCTTCTCTGGAAGGAAAGGTGGGCAGACCCAGGGCCAAATATATCCATACAGTTGAAAAAGGGTTCAGAGAGAATCCTTCAAACTTGAATAATGTGGAGACATATGCAAATGTTCCGGCGATTCTTTTAAAGGGAGCCGACAATTACGCCAAAATGGGAACAACTCACAGTAAAGGAACGAAAGTTTTCAGTCTGGTGGGTAAGGTGAAAAACACCGGACTGGTGGAAGTTCCCATGGGGATCTCCCTTAAGGAGATCGTTTTTGACATCGGCGGCGGTATCCCGAAAAAGAAAAAATTCAAAGCGGTTCAAACCGGCGGTCCTTCGGGCGGGTGCATCCCCGAGCAATTTTTAGGTCTGGGTGTTGATTTTGATGAATTAATCAAAGTCGGTTCCATGATGGGATCCGGCGGCATGATTGTTATGGACCAGGACACTTGCATGGTGGACGTGGCCCGGTATTTTGTGGATTTTTTAAAAGAGGAATCATGCGGTCAGTGCAACCCCTGCCGTGAAGGGATTACAGCCATGCTGGATATTCTGACCGATATTTGCAAAGGAAACGGAAAAGAAGGCGACATCGAGCTTTTGGAAGAGCTGGGTATGATGATCCAGAAGTTTTCCCTTTGTGGACTGGGGACCTCGGCGCCGAATCCCGTACTGACGACGATACTTTATTTTCGAGATGAATATGACGCCCACATTAAGGACAAGAAGTGCCCATCGGGCGTCTGTAAACCTTTATTTCACTATGAAATCGACGACGAGGCCTGCAACGGTTGCACCCTTTGTGCCAAACGATGCCCCGAGGAAGCCATTACAGGTGAAAAGAAAAAACCTCATCATTTAGACTTGGAAAAGTGCATAAAGTGCGGCATCTGTTACGATGCCTGTAAATTCGATGCCATACTCATCCAATAATCAAAGGATACGATAAGGTTAAAATTCATGATTACGTTTAAGCTTAACGGGAAAAAAGTTCAGGGAGAAGAAGGGCAGTATATTCTTCAAGTTGCTGAAAAATACGGGGTTGAAATTCCGACGCTGTGTCACCATAAAGCGCTCGAACCTGCCGGAATGTGCCGTTTGTGCACCGTGGAGCTTTATGACGGACGCCGAACACGCTTCGTAACCTCCTGTAATTATCCCATCTGGGAAGGAATGGAGGTTAAAACCGACACCGAAATGGTACACGAGGGCAGAAGGTTGAATGTGGAATTACTACTTGCCCGCTGTCCGGATGTCCCCATCATCAAGGAGCTTGCTGCCAAATACAACCTTAAAGAAACCCGCTTTAAGATTAAAGACGACACCTGCATCCTTTGTGGGCTGTGTACCCGTATCTGTGAAAGAATGGGCAGCAGTGCCATCAGTCTCACCGGTCGAGGGGTGGAGATGAAGGTGGACACCCCGTTTCATATCCAAACGGATGTATGTATGGCTTGCGGTGCGTGTGCCTTTGTCTGTCCAACGGGGCATATTACTGTTGATAAAATTAGAGAAAATGTAACAAAACATTCGGTTAAAAAGATACCGTCAGAATATGATGCAGGCCTCAAAGGCCGAAAACCGATCTATGTCCCATATGCTCAGGCGGTCCCCAATACACCGGCCATAGACCGGACCAAGTGCGCCCATTTTAAGACCGACGGATGTAAGATATGCGCCGATTTTTGCCCTGTTGACGCCATTGATCATTCACAAAAAGAGGAAGTTGTCGAGTTTGACGTGGGGTCCATCGTTTTGGCGCCAGGGTTTGAAGCATTCGATCCCAGCCGGTTTGATACTTATGCATATACCAGCCTGCCCAATGTGATCACTTCTCTGGAATTTGAACGGATTCTTTCCGCCACCGGCCCTTTTTCGGGGCATCTGGTCAGACCGTCAGACCATAAGGAACCGAAAAAAATCGGCTGGTTGCAATGTGTGGGATCCAGGGACCTCAACCGTTGTGACAATGCCTACTGTAGCTCGGTCTGCTGCATGTATGCCATTAAGCAGACAGTGATCGCTACGGAGCACAGCAACGAGCCGCTCGACTGCGCGGTTTTTTACATGGATATGCGAACCCACGGCAAAGACTTTGATAAATATTATGAAAATGCAAAAAAAGCAGGGATTAGATTTGTCCGATCCAGGATTCACACCATAGATCCGGTACCTGGCAGCGATGATGTATCGGTTCGGTATATCGGGGAAGACGGCACGATCAAAGAAGAAATTTTTGACATGTTTGTTCTGTCCGTGGGCCTTGAAACCCATCAGGATGTTGCGGATCTTTCAAAGCGTATCGGCGTCGACCTTGATGAATACCTTTTTACGAAAACCGACAGTTTCCATCCCGTAGCGACTTCTGTGGAAGGAATCTATGCATGCGGTGCGTTCACCGGTCCCAAGGATATCCCCCAGTCGGTAATGGAAGCCAGTGCTTCGGCCTGTGCGGCAACAGAGCACCTGGCGTCGGCCCGCAACACCCGGACCAAGATCCTCGAGCTGCCCCCTGAAAGGGATGTTAGTGAAGAACCGCCTATAATCGGCGTATTTATATGCAACTGCGGGATTAACATCGGTGGTGTGGTGAGAGTCCCGGAAGTGGCAGAATATGCCAAAACCTTACCGAATGTGGCCTATGTAGAAGAAAACTTGTTTAGCTGCAGCCAGGATACCCAGGAAAAAATGACGGATATCATCACACAAAAAGGCCTCAATCGCGTGGTCGTGGCGGCCTGCACACCCAAGACACACGAGCCGCTGTTTCAAGAAACCCTGATCAATGCCGGCCTGAACAAATATTTATTTGAGATGGCCAACATTCGAAATCATGACTCTTGGGTTCATGCAAACGACCCGCACGCGGCCACCGAAAAAGCCAAGGATCTTGTTCGAATGGCTGTTGCAAAAACCAACCTTTTAGCACCGTTGAAGCAAACGGATCTTCCGGTATCCCATTCGGCGATGGTGATCGGCGGCGGGATTGCCGGAATGACAGCCGCTGTATCACTGGCACATCAGGGATATCCTGTGGATCTTGTAGAAAAATCAGATACTTTGGGTGGTAACGCTTTGATGCTGGGCAAAACCCATAAAGATGAAGATGTGGGATCTTTTGTCAAAGGTCTTGTAACATCAGTGGGATCGGACGACCGCATCACCGTCCATACGGGGACGAGAATTAGTAACGTAGATGGTTTTATCGGCAATTTCAAAACCGAGCTTAGAAACTCCGAATCAACCAAAACGATTGAGCACGGGGTGGCGGTTATCGCCACCGGTGCCAAAGAGTACAAGCCCGATGAATACCTTTACGGGGAACACAAGGCGGTGATGACCCACCTGGAAGTCGATGATCTGTTTAAAAATAACGATCCCCGGATCGATCAGGCTGAAAATGTCGTGTTTATCCAGTGTGTGGGATCCAGAGATGAAGACCGCCCATACTGTTCAAAAGTATGCTGCACCCATTCCGTCAAAAGTGCCATCGACTTCAAGAAAAAAAATCCCAGTGTGAATGTTGCAATTCTTTACAGGGATATTAGAACCTATGGGAAAAGGGAGGATCTCTATCGCGAGGCAAGGGATGCCGGCGTGATCTTTTCTTCTTATTCTGTCGATCAAAAGCCAGAAGTAAAGCCTGACGGCGACCAGGTCATCGTCCAGTTTACAGACCGGATACTCAACCGCAAACTGGCCGTGAAGGCCGATATTCTTTGTTTGGCATCAGCCATTGTATCCCACCGGGATCATTCGTTGGCTCAGTTATTTAAGGTACCTTTGGATTCCGACGGATGGCTCTTGGAAGCCCATCAAAAATTAAGGCCGGTGGATTTTGCCAATGACGGTATTTTTCTGTGTGGTATGGCCCATTACCCGAAACCCATCGAGGAGAGCATTGCCCAGGCACAAGCTGCTGCGGCAAGGGCTTCCACCGTACTGGCCCTGGAGAGCATTAAAGTGGGCGGTATTGTCTCAGATATTCGTGCCGAGCTGTGTTCGGGCTGCCTGGGATGCATCAATGTTTGTCCGTATGGCGCCATCGATTTTGACAATCAAAAATTTGTGGCTGAAGTCAACGCGGCCTTGTGCAAAGGGTGTGGCGCCTGTGCAGCAGTATGCCCTTCCGAGGCACCGACGCTGATGGGCTTTAACAATAATCAACTTTACGCTCAGATTAAAAGCGCATTGAGCGCTTAATCCATTGGAAAGGAGAAAAATGTGAACGAGGATAAATATGAGCCTAAAATCATAGCTTTTATGTGTAACTGGTGTGCATATGGGGCGGCGGATCTGGCAGGTGTAAGCCGACTGGCATACCCGCCCAATATTCGTCCCATCCGGGTCATGTGTTCCGCCACGGTATCGCCGCACCACATTTTGCGTGCATTTCAGAGCGGAGCCGACGGCGTCCTGGTGGGCGGGTGACATGTCGGCGACTGCCATTACCTGTATGGTAATTACATGACGATCAAACGGATGACGTTTCTTCAGGAACTTTTAGCGTTTATGGGATTAGAAGGTCGGTTACATTTAGACTGGATATCTTCGGCCGAAGCACAGAAATTCGTGCAAGTAGTCACCAGTTTTACAAATAAAATAAAATCATTGGGCCCCAGCCCTCTGTCCGGCGACTTTGACTTGTCCGCCATTGTGGGTTTATCGGAAGCGTCGCAGGAAGCGCTGACTGCGGAGGGAG